>Ga0209887_1000286_pt1 | contig 15040 bp, 11 predicted proteins | sample GWRWN1_30_40_FD_187230 | JGI IMG/M metagenome (GOLD analysis project Ga0209887, IMG submission 187230) | Riverbed sediment microbial communities from areas with no vegetation in Columbia River, Washington, USA - GW-RW N1_30_40 (SPAdes)... | ecosystem: Environmental > Aquatic > Freshwater > River...
CCGGCGTAACCAGCGATCCGCCTCAACGGAAGCTGCCTTCCAGAGACGAGCGTACCGATCCGACGCACACTCGTTCCAGTCGTACGCGAGGTCATGGACGACCCGACAGCCCCGGTCGCCACCGTGCCGATGCTCCTCTCCGATCAAGCACTGGTCCGGGTCCCAGGGCAGCCCTTCGTTGGTTCCTGGCGCGGTCACAGCGACGAGGATCACGTTCCCGCCGTAGGCGTTGATGTTGTCGTGGAACTTTCGGAACTCGTCGCCCATCCGGATCGGGCCGCAGTGATCGCACGTCCAGCGACGACAACGACGACGAGGCTCACACCGACGCGCGCCGACGCTAAGCTCAGCCTGGCGGCGCATCCAATGCCTTACCGGGCTCGATGACCGCAGCACTTCCGACCGGCCCGCGCCACCAACGCGGGTCGGCCGCTATTTGGGGACGCGCTCAACCCCACGCTTCCCCCACACCAGGTTCCGAACGGAGCCGGCCGACGCCGAAGCGCGCCGGATCATGCCAAGCTGTTTGCCCTGCTAACCCGGCAAAACAGGATCTATAGCCGCAACTGGCCGCACGACCGGAGCGGGCTTTGCAAGCCGGAGGTCACCGGTTCGATCCCGGTACGCTCCACTTTTTCGGACGTTGCGCAAACCTCGGGCGTGGCGAGCCTGACGCCGGTCGGGCCGACGCAGTGGGCGGAAATCCTCAAGCATCTCGACGTCGATCCGGCTCGCCGACTGCATCAATGCATCTACCTCACTGCTCTCGCCGCGAACAAGCTGCGGCAAGCCGAGGGAACAGGACACGGGCGACCACATGCCCCATCGGTGTCTAGTGATGATGCCCGCGCCGCCGCGGAGGCAGCAGCACTGGCGTCGGGGGCGATGCTCGACCGCCTCTGATCGACGTCAGAGCAACGCTAGTGGCTCAGCGGCGACGGCGATGTGGTTTGCGCAACGTCCGGTACCGCCCACTCACGTTTACGCACTCAGTGGACGCGTCCGCCAAGCGCATGAACGACCTGCTGGGCGGTGTCCTGATAGATCGCCGGCACCTCGAACTCCCACCAGCCGGCGTCCTCGAACCCGATCCGGAGCTTCGCTAGCAAAAGGCCGCGATCGAGCTCAGCCGACGCGACCGCACTCCTCGCGACGCGTCCGGCGACGCTTGGGCCAATCGTGAGCTTCTTCACCAGGTGCGTGTGGACGTGGATGATCGCGACTTCGTCGGCGGTCACGGCAACGTACGCTGCCGTTTGGCCGTGGGGTAACTTGGGCGCACCTTCGTAGATCGGCCCGACTCTCCCCCTTCGTGCACCTTGCGACGGCGCCGCCTGGGAAAGGTCTCGAGCCCGGCGTCGGTGAAGACGCTCCCGATGGTGTGACCGATCCAAACGAAGAAAGAGCCGATCCAAGCGAAGGCAACCGCGCCTCCGACCTCGCCGCCGGCGTGGCTCACAGCCACGCTCCGTGTGAGCCCCTTCGGGCTGACCAAGGTGCCAGCGACTTGTGGAGCACCGAGCGCGTTGACGATCTGGGCAGCCGTCTCAGCGTCCGCCGGTTGAATCGTGACACGGCCGAGCTCATCGACGCTGATGAGCTGGCGTTTCTTATAGGGCCGGAGCGTGAGCTCCCGTGCGAGCCACATCACGAGCCAAAAGCCACCCGTCAGGAGCGTGATCGTCAAGTGCCGGCGGCGATTGGGATGAGGGCGTCGCACAACCACCGCCTGAAATGCCTCCTGAGATTCGATGCGTCCGCCGGTCGACACCTGCGTCTGCATCGTTGACGCGAAGATCTGCTTCCGCTGGTCGACCGTTAGGGGCTGCGACTGCTCCTCAACGGGCGGCGCGCCCGCTGCGCGTGTTGAGAGCTCCTCCGGCGATGAGGAGTCGCCGCCCTCGGCGTCCTCCATGACGGCATTGTGGCGGATGTCCGGACGCGATGCTCAGCTCGCCTGCACCGCGGCGGCAAGTCGCGACCGGACATCGAGGCTCTCAGCTGACGCCAAACGCGCCCGCCGGGAGGAGCGGCTGGTTTGCGCAATGTCTGGTTCCGCCACTCAAGTCCCCCACCGGCGGAAGGGGGTCGACGAGTCCGCTAATCAACCACGAAGTCCGTCAGTCGTCCGCGGAAATACGGGTACGGACCCTCTGACAACAGCCACGCCGCTTCGGCGCGGGTCGGCATACGCACGCCGCCGATGACGCGATACTCGCTGTAGATGCCGCGGAAGGCCGTAGGGACGGCCTCCTTTCCCACCAAGCGTGGGCGCGCGTCCGCGGACGCCTCTGTGATGTCGCCCTGCGAGTCGAGCTGAAGCATGACCGCCACTCGCGTCTTTCCCACAAGGGTTGACACCTCCACGCTCCTGCCATCGATTTCGCGCCACTCGAGCGCGTGGTTCGCGAGCATCGCATGGGGAGCCCATGGAAGCTCGGCTAGATAGCGCATCGCTTCGCCGCGAGCAACCTCGGCACCGCCGGCATGGATAATCGGCATGCGGCCGAAGAGTCGCCCATCGAGTCCGCCGTCGCCGTCCCGATACCAGTCGCGGACGTGCACCGAGACGAGTGTTGCAAGGCGAAAGCGTGCATCCCACGCGAACTCGACGCGGTGAATGGCCATCTCCTGTTTGGCGGCGAAGGACAACCACCGACCAGGCTTCAGCTGCATCTTCCCGATCTGGGCAAACCGGACCCGCCTGGGAGCCGGTCCCGAACCGACATTGCGGTCGACGTAGCGGCGAATGAGGCCGGGGATCGCGAAGCTCTCTTGGCTATGCACGTGCTCGGACATAGGCGCCTATCGCGGAGCCTCGTTGTTGAACGCCCACGACTTGGTGCCGCTGCGCAACCATCAGGCCTGCGCGCCAACCAGGCACCCGCCCGCCCTGTGGGGGGCGGATCGACTCCGCATCGAGGCCGGAACTGGCGATCACCCAGGAGATCACCGAGTTTGAGTTCCACATTTCCCCCGCGTGCAACTCGTCGCGTCCCCAGACGGGCGTCGGCACCGATGGCATCAGATCGAGAACGCTTCGCGCAACACTGAGATCGTTCGTGAGCCGTCGAGGGCTCTCGACCGCCTCCGCAACGTCAGGGATCACCCCGTTATGCCAGCGACGCAGCTCGTAACGAAAGATGCGGAAGCGTCTCGCCCAGCGGGTCCCGACGGCTCCCTCGGCGACGACGCCTCGCTCCGAGCCGTCGCCGCGTCGGACGGGTGCCTGCTCGATCACGAACTGTCCTTCCGGTACGCGCACTAGGAGGGCCGAGTGGTACAGGTCGCAGGGCGAGCGCCGTTCGAGGCGAGCTGCCACAGCTTCGAAGATCCGTCCGTTCAGGCGTACGGAGTGACCCCCTGCCCCCACCGGCAGCCAATAGAGATCGACGCTTCCGGACGTTGGAAGGAGCTGAACCGGCGCCGTGAGACCACGCGACACTGCTGGGTGACTTCCAGTCGACACCAATCTGCTCGCCGACACGCCGCGCCTCATCTGTGGCACAAAGCAATCGTCATGTAAAGGGGCAAACGCTCGCAGCTCCACCTGATGCATTAGCCAGCGGCGCTCTTCACGGAGACGGTGTCTGCTCTCTCGAAGCTCGTCCTGCGTGTAGACCTTCATCGACGCCGCCGCAAGAAGTGCGCAGTCCGCGCAGGCGAGTGCGCTGTCCCAGGTGTCAAGCAGCTCCTGCGGTACAGCGCTTCCGGTGAGGCGGGGGCGCGGCGGGGAAACGAGCCGCAGCCACTCCCGGCGGGCCCGAGTCGGGTCGACCGGAGCGGCAAGCTCGAGTGGCTCGGATGCGAGTGCCGACACAGGGCAACGACTCTCTTTCTGGTTGCTTGCTTGCTGCTTCCAGTCTGCGACCGTTGCTGGCCCATGCCATCGGTGACGCCCCGATCCCGGTTACGGCGTTCTACGGAGTGCGCCTACCAGGTCTTGAGCGTGGCTTTAGGGGGCTGTGCGATGCGCACTCGTGCATCCACGACGATGCAACCGCCGGGCCCCGCGATCACCGGATTCAAGTCGAGCTCGGCCAGTTCTGGAAGATCCTCAGCCAGGTGAGAGACACGAAGCAGCAAGTCCTCGACCGCTTCACGTTCGGCCGGAGCTGCGCCCCTGAAGCCAGAAAGCAATATCCCGGCCTTGCCCGTGTGCACGAGCTCCTGAGCGTCGTAGTCCGTCAAAGGCGTGAGTCGGAATGAAGCGTCACCGATCAGCTCGGCGAAAGTACCGCCCGGCCCGAGGGCAATGAGGGGCCCGAACACCGGGTCTTGAACCGCCCCGACGAGTAGCTCGACTCCACCGCGGATCATCGGTTGAACGAGGAGAGGTGCGCCGATTCTCTGGGCAGCCTCCATGACCGCCTCGGAATCACGAAGGTCGATCGCAACGCCGCCGCTTTCGGTTTTGTGCGCGCCCGCTTCCGCCGTCTTCACGACGACCGGGTATCCGATCTCTTCCGCAGCAATGACGGCTTCGTCCGCGGTTGCCACAAGGCGTTCGGAGACCAGCGGCAGTCCGTAGGCCGAGAGGAGTCGCCGGGTGAGATCGGGGTCGAGCCAGCCCTCGGAACTGTCTTCGACGAACTCTCGAGCGGCTCGTCGATCGATGTCTCTGAGCGTCGGGACCAGACCCTGGGGCCTTCGGAGCCATTCCGCACGCTCTGCCGCGCGCCCGAGAGCGCGCGCAGCGGACTCCGGGTACGAGAACGGAGCGACGATCCCTGAGAGCAGGTGCGCCGGAGTCCCATCTGCGCTGATGACACAGGCCAGCACCGGCTTCTCGTCGACCCCCGACTCCTCAACCGAGCGAACGATGGCAGATGCGACCTCGTCGGCTCCGGCCATGACGGGAGGGACGAACAGGGCGATGACGGCGTCGACAGTGTGATCGCGGAGGAGCGTCGGGAGCGCCTCTGCGTAGGCAGAGGCCACGGCCGAGCCGAGCATGTCGACCGGGTTCGCGACGCTCGCCTCAGTGGGCAGGATCGAAGCGAGACGCTCGACGGTCTCTTCCGAAAGCTCGGGAAGCGACAGGCCGGCCGCTTCACACGCGTCCGCACAGAGAATTCCCAAGCCGCCGGCGTTGGTCAGGATCGCAACACGATTGCCGCGCAGGAGAGGCTGTGCGGCAAGCAGGCTCGTGAGGTCCAGTAGTTCCTCGAGGGTGTCTGCCCGCAGCACGCCTGCCTGGTGGAACAAGGCATCGACGGCTGCCTCCGAGCCGGCGAGCGCAGCGGTGTGGGAGCTGGCCGCACGTGCGCCGGCTGCCGTCCGACCCGCTTTCATGGCAACAATCGGCTTCTTCCGCGCAACGCGGCGAGCGACGCGGCCGAACTTGCGCGGATTCCCGAATGATTCGAGGTAGAGCAGCACGACGTCCGTGTTCGGGTCGTCCTCCCAGTACTCGAGCAGATCGTTGGACGACACGTCCGCCTTGTTGCCGACCGAAACGAAAGCGGAGAGACCTAACCCTCGCTCGGCAGCTCGCTCCAGTAGTGCAAGGCCCAGCGCACCACTCTGCGAGGAGAAGCCCACCTTCCCGCGAGGAAGAGGCCTTGGGCCGAAGGTGGCATTGAGACGCTGTTCCGAGACTGCGATGCCAAGACAGTTGGGGCCAAGGAGACGGGCGCCACTTGCGCGCACGAGCTCGACCAAATGGTCCTGTCGCTCTCTTCCGTCGGGTCCCGTTTCCGCAAATCCTGCCGAGATCACGCAAAGGGCGCGCACGCCTGCACGAAGCGCCTCCTCTGCCGCCTCGAGCACGGCGTTCCCGGGTACGCACACGACCGCGAGATCGACCGGTTCACCGATCTCCGCGACTGACCCATATGCGCGAACGCCGGCAACAGGTTCGCCGGAGCGATTCACCGGATACGCGGCGCCGACGAAGTCCCCGCGGAGAATATTGCGAAAGAGCTCACCGCCGACTGACCCGGTGCGGGGCGATGCGCCGATCACGGCAACGCTGGCTGGCGAGAAGAACGGCTCAAGGGAAGCTGCGACCGCAACGTGATCACGTTCGTCGATGCGGGAGACGAGCGCGTCGGTCGAAGCGAGCCGAAGTCGAACCTCCGTGGTGCCACCTTCGGTTACGCGTGAACTCTGGAAGCCCGCCTCCGCGAAGACACGCAACATGCTGCTGTTGTCCGGCATCACCTCCGCTAGAAATTCCTCGATCCCAAAGAGGTTGGCCAACGCAGCCAGACGCTCGAGCATCCGCGTCGCGATCCCGCGCCCCTGCAGATCGTCTGCGACGGCGAACGCGACTTCGGCAGTACTGGCGTCCCGCAAGCGCACATAGTTCGCCAGCGACGCGATCCGGTCACCTTCCATGCCAAGGAGCGCGCCACGCTCGAGCCAGTCTGACTCGAGCACGGGCTCGACCAGTCGATCGTCGATGGCGGGGTAGCCGTGGAAGCGGAGGTAAAGGCTCCGGTCTGAGAGGCTGCGGAAGAACTCGAGCAGCGCCGGCGCGTCCCCGAACTGCGGCGGGCGGAAACGCATGGTCGACCCGTCACGAAGAACGACGTCGGAAATAGCCTGGACAGGCGGATCGGGCGATGAGATCCCCATGGAGGGAAGTGTCGATGAATCTTCCTTGGTGGGCATCCGGGCACGACCGCAGGGCGATTGCGGCTTGCCCGCAATCGCCTCCGTTACGGCGTCAGTCCGCTTTCGAGTTCAGATCCAAGAGCGTCCTCGCAGCCCGAGCCGCAATTAGCTCCTCCCGCGCCCTGACGACCAAGACCCGGACGCGAGAGCCTTCAGCTGCGACGTCGCAGTCTGGTGCCGCACCCTGATTTCGAGCGGGGTCAAGGTCTACATCGAGGAAACCGAGGCGGGCACACAGTCGTTCGCGTACGAGGGCCGACCCCTCGCCAATCCCCGCCGTGAAGGCAAGAGCGTCGAGGCCGCCGGCCGAGGCCGCCATCGCTGCCACCGCAGCCGCCAGATGGTGCACCATGACCTTGAGGGCAAGGCCCGCATCGGCGTCTCCCGAGAGCGCACGGCGCTCGATCTCGATCATTCCGCCGCTCGCGGACGCGAGTCCCTTGACGCCGGAGTCGAAGTTGAGTGCATGATCGAGCGAGTCGACGTCCAGATGCCCCTCGCGCAGCACGTAGAGGAGCGCGCCCGGGTCGATGGATCCCGAACGCGTGGTCATCGGGACACCCTCGAGCGGAGTGAACCCCATCGTCGTATCAACGGACTTACCCGCGCGGACGGCCGTAACGGACGAGCCACCGCCTAGATGGCAGACGACGAGGCGGTCGACGGGGTGGCCAAGCAGTTCGGGCACACGTTGCGCACACCACTCGACCGAAAGGCCTTGGAATCCATACCGGCGAATACCCCATCCCTCGCGCCAGACCCGCGGGACCGCGTACACCGCAGCCGCGTCGGGAATTGTGCGATGAAAGGACGTGTCGAAAACGGCGACATGCGGGACGTCCGGGAGCGCCGCTCGCGCGGCCTCGATCGCCTCGAGTGCCGGTGCATTATGAAGTGGGGCGACCGAAACGAGTTCGCGGATCTGATCTCGAACCGCCGAATCGATCACGACCGGATCGCGAAAACGCGCACCACCGTGTACCACACGGTGTGCAACCGCTGTCAGGTCGGTCGGGGCGACATCGAGAGAGTCGACTGGGACGCTGTGCCCGTCCTCGTCGACCGCGTGCAGCTTGAGGCTCGTCGAGCCCGCATTGACGACGAGGATCAGGCCCACGCGCGCAGCTCAGCCGGGCCAGGTCCAGTCGCGAATCTCGGGCGGATCCTCCCCATGCTCGCGGCCGTACGCCCGCGCGCGTAGCCGCGTGTCGAGGAGTTCCTGCCGCAAATGATCCGCCTTGCCGTCGAGCTCCGGCAAGCGATCGATGACATCGATCGTCAAGTGAAAGCGGTCGATGTCGTTCAGCATCGCCATGTCGAACGGCGTCGTAGTCGTGCCCTCTTCCTTGTATCCGCGCACGTGCAGGTTGTCGTGGTTCGTCCGCCGGTAGGTCACGCGGTGGATAAGCCACGGATAGCCGTGGTAGGCGAACACGACCGGCCGGTTGGTCGTGAACAGGGAATCGAACTCCCGATCCGAGAGACCGTGCGGGTGCTCACTCTCAGGTTGCAGGCGCATGAGATCGACAACATTGACGACGCGGACTCGTAGATCAGGCAGCCGCTCACGGAGGATCGCGGCCGCGGCAAGGGTCTCGAGCGTTGGGACGTCGCCGCAGCACGCGAGCACGACGTCCGGCTCCTCATTTCCGTCGCTCGACGCCCACTCCCAGATACCGACGCCGCGCGTGCAGTGCAGGATTGCATCCTCCATCGAGAGGTACTGCAGCCCCGGCTGTTTTCCCGCCACGATGACGTTGACGTAGTCACGGCTGCGCAGACAGTGATCGGCGACCGAGAGCAAGGTGTTCGCGTCCGGCGGCAGATAGACGCGGATGATCTCGGCCTTCTTATTGACGACGTGGTCGATGAACCCTGGATCCTGGTGCGAAAAACCGTTGTGGTCCTGCCGCCAGACGTGCGAGCTGAGCAAGTAGTTCAGCGAGGCGATCGGGCGCCGCCAGGGGAGTCCCCGCGTGACTTTGAGCCATTTGGCGTGCTGGTTGAACATCGAATCGATGATGTGGATGAACGCCTCGTAGCAGTTGAAGAGCCCGTGCCGGCCCGTGAGCAGGTAACCCTCGAGCCAGCCTTGGCACATGTGCTCCGAGAGCATTTCGAGCACACGTCCGTCTGGTGCGAGGCCTTCGTCCGTGGGAGCGCCTTCGGCCAGCCAGCGCCGGCCGGTTACCGAGAAGACGTCTCCCAGTCGGTTCGAGGCGGTCTCGTCGGGGCCGAACAGCAGGAAGTTGTCGCGATTGCGCGAGATCACGTCCTTGAGGAAAGCGCCGAGCACCCTCGTCGATTCGGCCAGTTCTGTGCCGGGCTTGTCGATGCTGAAGGCGTAGTCGCGGAAGTCGGGTAACGCCAGGTCGCGTAGCAGGATGCCACCGTTCGCGTGCGGGTTTGCACTCATCCGCCGCTCGTGCGCGGGCGCAACTGCAGCGAGTTCGGGGTGCAATCGTCCTTCGTCGTCGAAGAGCTCCTCGGGCCGATAGCTGCGCAGCCAGTCCTCGAGTATCCGGAGATGGTCTGGATTCGTACGCACGTCGGTCATTGGCACCTGGTGCGACCGCCACGTTCCTTCGACCGGAAGGCCGTCGACCTCTCTGGGTCCCGTCCAGCCCTTCGGCGATCGAAAGACGATCATCGGCCAAGTCGGCCGCGCCGTCAGTCCGTCGAGTCGTGCGGAGCGCTGGATCTCCTCGATACGGTCCAGCGCGTCGTCGAGCACGGAGGCGAACCGACGGTGAACCCCGAGGTGGTCGTCTTCCGCTTCCACCGACATGAAGAGCGGCTCGTAGCCGTACCCGCGCATGAGGGCGGCGAGCTCCTCTTGCGGGATGCGGGCAAGCAGAGTCGGATTGGCAATCTTGTACCCGTTCAAATGCAGGATCGGGAGCACCGCACCGTCTGCTTGCGGATTGACGAATTTGTTGCCATGCCAACTCGTGGCGAGGGGTCCAGTCTCGGCCTCGCCGTCCCCGACGACGCAGGCGACGACGAGGTCAGGATTGTCGAAAGCGGCGCCGTAGGCGTGGGTAAGCGCGTAGCCGAGCTCGCCTCCCTCGTGGATCGAGCCTGGCGTCTCGGGCGCGACGTGGCTGGGGATACCGCCCGGGAAAGAGAACTGGCGGCACAACTCGACGAGGCCCGCCTCGTCACGGGTGACGTGCGGATAGACCTCCGTGTAGGTGCCTTCCAAATAGGCGTTCGCGACGAGCCCCGGGCCGCCGTGCCCGGGGCCGGTCACGTAAACAACGCTGAGGTCACGTTCACGGATCGCGCGGTTTAGATGGACGTAGAGGAAGTTCAGACCCGGAGTCGTCCCGAAGTGGCCAAGCAATCGCGGCTTCACCTGCTCGGGCTCGAGCGGCTCGCGCAGCAAAGGGTTGCCGAGCAAGTAGATCTGGCCGACCGAGAGGTAATTCGCGGCACGCCAGTATGCGTCGATCTGCGAGAGGCTTTCGACGCTTGGTGTCTCCCGGCCACTCGGTGCTGAACGGGTTTCGGTCATGTCAGAGGAACGCTATTCGCTTCAGGAGGGCCAGACCGGCGCAGCCGCCCCAAGATCGGGGCGGCTGCGATGCCGGAGTCTGAATTCGCTTCACGCAGGGATTTCTTCTTGCGCGCGCTCGCGGACAGTCCCGTCGAGTTGGTCAGCAGGAACCACGAGCACCGGACAGGTGGCGTGGTGGAGTACGCCCGTCGAAACGCTCCCGAACAGAGCCCGCTTCACGGCGCCCCAGCCGTGCGACCCCAAGACGAGGAATCGCGGGGAAAACCTCTCGGCCGCGACGCAGATCTCGTCTACGGGAAAACCACGAAGCACGACAGTACGGGCCTCGACGCCGGCTTCCTCGGCGCGTGACGCCGCCTCGGCGGCGACCTTCTGAGCCTCTTCCTGGCCAACCATTGCGAATTCACGTGTAACGGCTATCGGCGCGAGGCCGACCGTCGTGTACGCGATGTCCCACACCGACACGATCACTAGCTCGGTGTCGAGCAGCCGCGCAAGCTCGATTGCCGTTTCGTTCGCCTTCTCGGCGGTCGCCGAGCCGTCGGTTGCAAGCATTACCGGTTTCATCTCAGCCTCCTTCCTCACGGACGGAGCACGATCCGCGCGGGCACGTCGCCGCGCAGCACGTCCTCCATTGCGAAATGCACGTCTTCAAGCGACCGCTCCTCGCGAATCACGCGCGTCTTGCCGCCGGCGTGTAGCTCGAAGACCTCACGGGGATCGAGGCGCGTCCCGACGATCGATCCGACAACGGTGATGCCGTTGAGCACTGTCTCGAAGATCGGCAGCTCCATCTTGTTCTCGGCAGGGAGTGCGACGAGGGACATAGTTCCGCCCCGCCGCAGGGAACCAAACGCCTGCTCGAAGGCCTTCGGGGAGACAGCCAGAACGACAGCGGCGTCCGCGCCGCCCAACTCCTTGATCGCAGCGACGGGATCCCGCTCGGACGCATTGACAGTGAACTCGGCACCAAGCTCGCGAGCGAGCTCGAGCTTCTCGTCGAAGAGATCGACCGCAACCACGCTCGCGCCCGCGACGCGTGCGTACTGGAGAGCTAGATGGCCGAGGCCGCCGATTCCCCAGACCGCTACGAGGTCGGCCGGCTTGGCACCGCTTACCTTGACCGCCTTGTAGGTCGTCACACCCGCGCACGTCAGCGGCGCCGCGTCGAACGGATCGACGCCGGTGGGGACCTTGACGACATAGCCAGCGTGCGCCTTGACGTACTCCGCGAAGCCGCCGTCGATCGAGTAGCCGGTGTTCAGCTGCGACTCACAGAGCGTTTCCCAGCCGGATACGCAGTAGTCGCAGGTGCCGCAGGCGTATCCCAGCCACGGAATCGCGACGCGATCCCCCAGAGCTACTTCTATGACACCCGGGCCGAGGGCCTCGACGATCCCGACGCCTTCGTGCCCCGGAATGAAGGGCAGCTTCGGCTTCACAGGCCAGTCGCCGTGGGCGGCGTGAATGTCGGTGTGGCAAAGGCCTGAGGCCTCGATCTTCACGAGGATCTCGCCTGGGCCGGCGATCGGCTTCGCCACTTCTTCAACCCGCGGCGCGGCGTCAAAGCTGTGAACGACAACCGCCCGCATCGACCCCGTCGCGCGCCGCGCTTCGGGCGGTGACTCAAGGACTGATGCACTCATGGCTCCTCCTTCGTTCAAAGCTCTCGACCGATGCGGCGCGAGAATTCGGTGTGCGCTCGCTCGGCCTCGGCCAGATTTCGTGCCTGATCGAGGCGCTCGCGCGTCTCGAGCAGGTACGCGGCCAGACCGGGCCGGCGGACGTCGACGCCGAGGCGTTTGATCAAGCAATTACCTTGGACGACCGCGCCGCCGGGCTCCCAGAAGGAGCATCGCTCGTGTGGGCACGGTTCGGCCCTGCCCTCTGCGACGAGTCGAAGCGTGCACTCCTGGGGGTGAATCTGGCTCATGCCCGGAGTGTCGAACGTGGGCGGAACTGCGACATCGGGCCCGGCACGGATCTCACTGCGGCGTTCTACTGACGGAACGCCGACCTCCAACAAGAAGACCGCGCCCGCCGAAGCGGGAGCGGTTTGGGGAGACGTGGGCCGGCGCCTTCTCGGGAACCACCGGGCGCCGGCCCGGCTTGTGCCGCGCTAGATCAGCGACGCGGCAGCTCTCTTGCGGTGGAGCGCTGCGAAAGCCAGGACGATGAAGCCGATCCCGCTGAGCAGCAGTGCAACACCGACGACGATTCCGAACAGTCCGAGCCTGTCGGCCATGTAGGAGGTGTTCAGCGCAGTCGCCAGCGCGGTCTCGGTCACCCAGAGGTTGCGGGCGCCGTTTGCAACCGGCTGCTTGCTCGCCTGGTCGATGAGGGCGTACTGCGGGTTGTCCGTGCCGCCGCCCACTGCGAGCTGTGCCTTGGGCGTGTCCGGCTTGGCCGTGAAGCGGCCCATCTGGGCATACGTGTAGCCGCCGGTCGCCTCGAGTGCGTGGATTCGCATGTAGCTCGCGAATGCCCGTGCCCTCGGGCCGCTGTTGATCGCCTTGCCGGCGACATCAACGGTGGGAAGGTTGGCGACGTTGGTTAGGCCTGCGTCCTTGGCCTCCTTGGCGATCAGAGCCGGAGTCATGTCGGCGCTGCCGACGATCTTCTCCTGCTTGAGGCTGTCGACGACCGTGGCACGGCCGCTGAAGCCCATGACGATCGCCACGACGCCGAACGCAACCAAAACCGCGCCTGCGGCGAAGCCGCCCCACTCGAAGAGCTTCCGGAACAGGTCGCTCCTCGTTCGGACTGCCTGTGTTACCCGGTTATCAGCTGTGATGGTGTTCATCTCGTGCCTCCAATCCTTGTGGTGGTTCCGGGGTCGATTCGAAGTCAAGCTCGGCCGCTGCGCCGCGCCATCCGCGCCCACCCGCCGATCGGCTGGGGGCCTTCCGCGGGTTCGTTGCGGCTTATTACTGAGCCTGCGAGCATTCGATTCGTGGCAGCGCGTGAGGAGACAGACCGGCTGCGGGCCCTGGTCGAGACGGGTATCGCGATCAACTCAGAGCTTTCCCTCGACGCGGTGCTCGAGCGAATTGCCGAGGCCGCAGCGCGCGTGACCGGCGCCCGCTACGCCGCGTTGGGCGTGATCGACCGTGCCGGAACCGCCCTCGAGCGTTTCATCACGCATGGGATCGACGCCGCCACGCACGCTGCGATCGGCGACTTGCCTCGCGGCCATGGGATTCTCGGCGTTCTCATACGTGACGCTCGTCCGCTACGTCTTCACGACATCGGAGAGGACTCGCGCTCAGTCGGATTCCCGCCGAACCATCCGCCCATGCACAGCTTTCTCGGCGTCCCGATTCTTCAGCGCGGCGTCTCCTACGGCAACCTTTACCTCACCGAGAAGCAGGGCGGTGGCGACTTCAGCGACGAGGATGAGGAGGTTGTCACGCTACTCGCGGCACAGGCGGCTGTCGCGATCGAGAACGCTCGTTTGTACGAGTCGGCGACGGAGTGGTCACGCCAGCTCGAGTCCTTGAACGAGATCGGTGGCGCGATGGTCAGCGAGCTTGAACTACCGCGCCTCTTGGATCTTGTTGCCCGTCGACTCCGCGAGTTGATTGGAGCTCGCCTCGTCACGATCGCGCTGCCCGCTGGAGGCGAGCTGCGAATCGAAGCGGCAGACGGCGAAGGAGCAGGCGCGTTTGTCGGCCTGATCTTCCCGCGCTACGACTCCAAGACCGGCCGTGTGCTGGAGCGAGGACATAGCGAGCGAGTGGACTCGCTGCTCGAGGATCCGGAAGTCCATCAGGACGCCGCGCGGCAGATGGGCGCCAGGACTGGCCTCTACGTACCGCTCGTGCTACGCGATGCGGCAATCGGGGTTCTTGTCGCGCACGACAAGCTCGGCGCTGATCAACGCTTCGACAGCGCCGACCTTCGTCTGGCCGAGCAGTTCGCAGACCGGGCCGCCATCGCCGTCGATCTCTCACGGCGTGTCGCCCGAGATGCACTACGACGGGTCGTGGCGGGCCAGGAAATCGAACGCCGGCGGCTCGCCCGCGAGCTACACGATGAAACCGGGCAGGCGTTGACCTCGATCCTTCTCGGTCTTCGTACAGTCGAGGATGCGGGTAACCTCGACGGGGTTCACAAGTCAGTCAGCGATGTACGCGAGCTCGTCGTAGCCACATTGCAGGACGTACGAAGGCTCGCGGTGCAACTTCGTCCAGCGGCGCTCGACGACTTCGGGCTCGTGCCCGCGCTGGAACGGCTGGTGCAGACCTACTCCGAGACAACCGGCATCGCCGTCGAATTCGAGGCCGGGCTAGGCGAGGATCGGCTACCACCTGAGATCGAGACAACGCTGTACCGGATCGTTCAGGAAGCCTTGACGAACATCGTCAAACACGCGGAAGCGCGGAGCGTGAGCGTCCTGCTCGTCCGTCGCGAGGGCTTCGTGACAGCGGTGATCGAAGACGACGGCCGCGGCTTCGATCCTGAGAGTACCCGCGAGGATGGTCTCGGGCTGCTCGGAATGCGCGAACGTGCAGAGCTCCACGATGGTCGTCTGAAAATCGAGGCTTCTCCCGGATCCGGAACGACGCTCGTCGTCGAGATGCCGCTGTGATCAAGGTCGTAGTCGTGGACGATCACGCGGTCGTCAGATCGGGGCTGCGCCTTCTCCTCGATGCGCATGAGGACATAGAGGTCGTCGGTGAGGCAGGTAACGCAAAGGACGCGATTTTCCGAGCACGTGCGCTCAAACCCGACGTGATGCTGCTCGACGTCGTCATGCCGGGCGCGAGCGGCATCGACGTCCTACCCGAGCTTCTCAAGGAATCGCCCGAGACGAAGGTGCTCGTTCTTTCGATGCAGGACGACCCGAGCTACGTCCGTGAGGCATTCGGGGCCGGCGCGAGCGGCTACGTACTCAAA
>Ga0209887_1000287_pt1 | contig 15038 bp, 13 predicted proteins | sample GWRWN1_30_40_FD_187230 | JGI IMG/M metagenome (GOLD analysis project Ga0209887, IMG submission 187230) | Riverbed sediment microbial communities from areas with no vegetation in Columbia River, Washington, USA - GW-RW N1_30_40 (SPAdes)... | ecosystem: Environmental > Aquatic > Freshwater > River...
CAGGCGACCGGCCCCGGAGACCCCGGGGCCGGCCAGAACGGCTGGAGCGGGAAACGGGATTTGAACCCGCGACCCCAACCTTGGCAAGGTTGTGCTCTACCCCTGAGCTATTCCCGCCCGACGATGCCGGGATTCTAGCAAAGCCTCCCTACGCGGTCAACGCGGACCCGGCTTCACCCCGTCGGCGTCTCGGGAGCCGCCTTCAGGAAGCGCGCCGCCTCTTCGGGAGGCGTCGGATTGATGAAGAAGCCGGTCCCCCACTCGAAGCCCGCAACCTTCGTGAGCTTCGGCATGAGCTCGAGGTGCCAGTGGAAATGGTCCAGCTCGGTCGCGCGCAGTGGGGCTGTGTGCAGAGCGTAGTTGTACGGGGGATCCCGAAGCACGCGGTTGAACCGCCCGACAAGCCCGCGCAGGAGCCGGGCGAGCGCCTCGACCTCGTCCGGCTCGATGCTCTCGAAGCTCGCCCGGTGCCCGACCGGCAGCACCCACGTCTCGAACGGAAAGCGGGGCGCGAATGGGGCGATCGCCAGGAATCCGTCCTCCTCGAGGACGATCCGCGTGCCGTCGCGGCGTTCCTGCCGGACGATGTCGCACCACACGCAGCGCTCCTTCATCCGGTAGTACCGTGCCGCCCCCTCCAGCTCCTCCAGCACCAGCTCGGGCAGGATGGGCGTGGCGATCAGCTGCGAGTGCGGGTGCTCCAACGAGGCCCCCGCTGCCGCGCCCTGATTCTTGAAGATCAGGACGTATTCGAACCGCGGGTCCTTCTTCAGGTCGACAAGCCGCTCGCGGTACGCAAGTAGCAACTCGGCGACCGCTCCTGGCAGCATAGTCCCGAGGTTCTCGAAGTGGTCCGGGGTCTCGATGATGACCTCGTGCGCCCCGACCCCGTTCATGCGGTCGTAGATCCCGTCCCCCGTGGCCTGCACCTCCCCTTCGACCTGAAGCGCCGGAAACTTGTTCGGCACGACGCGCAGCGTCCACGAGTCCGCGTCCGGGCCTCGGAACCGCAGCACCTCAGGGGGGGGTCTTGTCCTCGCTGCCAGGACAGAACGCGCAGCCCGTCGGGCCCTTGAGCGGAGCGGACTCGGGAGCGAAGTCCGACGGTCGCCGTGCGCGCTCGGTGGCGATCACCACCCACCGCCGACGACGGGATCCTTGCGGAGCTCGGGCACAGGTCGAATTCTCCGTTCGACGTCTCAGGCTGACACCGACGGGGCAGCGAGGCTCTCCGGCTCCTCCTCGGGCCGCGCCTCCCTGGAGAGCAACGAGAGCAGCGCCTCTAGTGGCGGCTTCCCCTCGAACAAGACAGCGCCGACCTCGACGACGATGGGAGCCGGGACGCCCGTCCTTTGCGCCAGCCCCAAGGCGGCGCGCGCCGTCCGGACCCCCTCCGCAACGGAGCGCGTGCCGGCCTGCCAGTCCGCTAGGGAGGTTCCCTGCGCCAACGCCAGACCCAGGCGCCGGTTGCGTGAGAGCTGCCCGGTACACGTGAGAATCAAATCGCCGACGCCGGCCAGACCGGCGAACGTGCGGGCGCGCGCGCCGAGCGCGACGCCGAGCCGCGTGATCTCCGCAAGCCCTCGCGTCAACAGGGCTGCCCGCGCGTTCGAACCCAGGTCGAGGCCGTCGGCGATGCCGGCCGCGATCGCCATCACGTTCTTCAGTGCCCCTCCCAGCTCAACCCCGGCGACATCCCGTTGCGTGTAGAGTCGGAAGGTCGGCGTTGCCAGCGCGCTCTGGAGCTCACGGGCCAGGCCCGCATCGTCCGACGCCAGGACCGCGGCCGTCGGGCGCCCCTGAGCCACCTCGAGAGCAAACGTCGGCCCGGAGAGCACCGCGATCCGGGCGCGCGCCGGCGTCGGCAAGAGCTCGGCCAGGATCTCCGACATCCGGGCGAGACGCTCTTCTTCGATCCCCTTCGCCGCCGACAGCACGCGCGTTGCCCGGTTCACGTGAGGCGCGAGGTCGGTCACGACCTGGCGGAGCACGTGAGAGGGGACGGCCACGATGAGGAGATCCGCATCGGCCGCCGCCTCCGGCAACGAGCCGACCGACGTGACGCCATCGGGCAGCCGAACGCCAGGGAGGTACCACGGGTTCTCGCGGGTCTCCCGAAGCAGGGTGAGCAGCTCAGGCTCGAAGACCCAGAGCCGCGGCGCGTACCCGGCCCGCACCGCTTGGATGGCCAGGGCGGTCCCCCACGCCCCGGCCCCGATGACCGCCACGCGACGCATCACCGCTCGACCCCGGACACGGGGGTCCCCGCTGCCGATCTCCTCGTCTTCTGCTCCTTCTCGCCGAACCGGCGCTCGGTCCCGGCCAGCAGCCTGGCGATGTTCTCCCGATGGCGCGCGACGACGATCGCCGCGACGGCGCACGCCACGGCGACGAACGGCAGTGGGTACGAGAGAAGAAGGATGGCGAGAGGGAGCCCGAGCACGGCACAAATCGACGCCAGCGAGACGAAGCGGAACGACGCCACCAGCGCAATCCACACGACGGCGGCCGGGAGGAGGGCCCAGGGCGTGATCCGGAGGAAGGCCCCGAGTCCCGTCGCCACGCCCTTGCCGCCTCGGAACCTGAGGAAGACCGACCAGCAGTTGCCGACCACGACGAGCAAGGCCGCGACCGCCGCCCACTGGGGGTCCGGTCCGGCCAGGCTCCCGACCCACGTGCCACCGTACCCCTTCACGATGTCCCCGAGGAGCGTGGCGACGGCCGGTCCCCACCCGGCGGTCCGGAGCACGTTCGTCGCCCCGATATTGCCGCTCCCCCGCTGCCGGATGTCCACGCCGCTGACCCGCGCCACCAGGTAGCCGACCGGGAGGGCGCCGATGAGGTAGGCGAAGAGCAGGGACAGGGCCGTCAACGCCAGCGTTCGTCCTCCCGGACGAGCGTGTCGAGATCGATCCCCCGGTAGAAGCGGACGAAGTAATCGATGCCCGAGAACACGGTCAGGATCAACGCCGCCCAGAGCATCCCGCGGGAGAGGTAGATGTACTCGGCCTCGATCCCGATCGGCACGTTCTTTTCGAGGATGAGGAGCGTCACCGCCACGTACTGGGACACCGTCTTGTACTTTGCGAGATCCGAGGCGGCGATCACGACGCCCTGCGCGGCGGAGACGCTCCGGAGCCCCGTCACGGCAAGCTCCCGCCCGATCATGACAACGACGATCCACGCGTCCACCGTGCCCACCTGGACGAGGGAGATGAGGGCCGCCGCCACGAGCAGCTTGTCGGCCACCGGATCGAGCAGCTTCCCCAGCGTCGTGACCTGGCGGCGCCGCCGCGCCAGGAGGCCATCGAGCCAATCGGTGACGGCCGCCGCCGAGAAGAGGATCGCGGCGACCAGGGAGTGGATGGAATCGGTCGAGATGAGGAACACCACGACGAGCGGCACCAAGCAGATCCGCCCGAGGGTCAGCTGGGTGGGCAGGTTCACGCGTCTCCTCCCGACGTTCCTACCGCGGCCCCATTATGGCGGTCGGCCGCGAAGTCTGTCAATTGCGCCCCGCCGGAACGAGCGTCCCGTCCCGAGCGACGGGCACCACCTCGTAGGCGTCGAGCCTCACACAGAGAGACAGATCGGCGCCGCGCCCCTGACCCAGCAGGGCCTGCGCCCACGCCGCGTCGGCGAGCATCCGATCAAGGTCGGTCCCGTACGACGCGTACAGGGCCGCGGCGGCGCGAGCGGAGTCCGAGAGCGCCGCGTCTGGGCGTTGGGCCAGCAGACGGGCCACCAGGAGCCCCGCACAGGTCGCGTCTTCGAGACAGAACCGCCCGAGCTCGCCGGCGCATACGAACAGCGCGTCACCCGACTGGCGTACGACCCAGCGGACCACCGCGCCTGCATTCACGAAGCCGCCGACAGCCACCTGCTTCGCCCCTTCCACGGCCAGGAGGGCCCGCGTCCCGTTCGTCGTCGTGAAGACCACCGTCCGACCACGGATCCGCGCCGCGGTGTACTCTGCGGGGGAGTTGCCGCACTCGAATCCTGGCGGCGACCCCCCGCCCCGCTCCCCACCCAGGAGGGCCGCGCCGCCCGGCCAGGCTTTCGCGCGTGCGATCGCCTCCGCCGGCGTCGCTACCGGCACGACACCGGGCGTCCCGTGAGCCAGCGCCGCGATGATCGTCGTCGAGGCGCGGACCACGTCGATCACCACGGCGGTCGCCCCGGCGAGCGGCGTGCGCGCCAGCTCTTCGAGCGTGAACGCAACGTCGATCACCGGGCACGCCGCGTCAAGGGGATCGAAACGCGCCGCCGGTGGCACCGGGCGAGTCCCAGCGCGCCGCGCCGAGGGGTCCCCCACACCGGGCCGGGTACCCACTCCGGCGGGTGGGCGCGGCGCGCCTGCGGGCGAGCCCGGTGCCAGGACCCGCGGCAGGCGGTAGAAGCCACGGATACATGAGGGTCATCAGCTTGGCGCCTGGTCCCGAAGCGCGCGGATCCGCAGGCGGAGCGCGTTCAAGCGGATGAATCCCTCAGCATCCTTCTGCCGGTAGACGGAATCGGCCTCGAACGTCACAACGTCCTGCCGATAGAGAGACCGGGGCGACCGGCGCCCCACGACACTGACGTTGCCCTTGTACAGCTTCAGCCGAACGGTCCCGGTGACATCGCGTTGGGCCTGGTCCATGAACCCCTGAAGCGCTTCCCGTTCCGGCGCGTACCAGTACCCGTAGTAGACCATCTCGGCGTAGCGCGGGACGAGGGAGTCCCGGAGATGTAAGAGCTCTCGGTCGAGCGTCAGCGACTCGAGCGCCCGGTGCGCGACATGGAGGATGGTTCCGCCGGGCGTCTCGTAGACGCCGCGCGACTTCATGCCGACGTACCGATTCTCGACGAGGTCCACCCGCCCCACGCCGTTTTCACCGCCGACGCGGTTCAGCTGCTCGAGCAGGCGGACCGGCCCGAGCCGGCGCCCGTCGATGCCCACCGGTGTCCCGGCCTCAAACTCGACTTCGACGTACGTCGGGATGTCGGGCGCCGCCTCCGGGGAGGCGGTCAGCAGAAAGATCTTCTCCGGTGGCTCCGCCCACGGGTCCTCGAGGATGCCGCCCTCGTAGGAGATGTGGAAGAGGTTCCGGTCCATCGAGTACGGCCGCGCGGGCGTCGTCGGCACGGGGATCCCGTGGCGCTCGGCATACGCCATCAGATCGGAGCGCGACCGGAGATCCCATTCGCGCCAGGGAGCCACCACCAGGAGATCCGGGGCCAGCGCCGCGTAGGTCAGCTCGAAGCGGACCTGGTCGTTCCCCTTGCCCGTAGCCCCGTGGGCGACGGCGTCGGCGCTCACGGCCCGCGCGACCTCGACCTGACCCCGGGCGATGAGCGGCCGGGCGAACGACGTCCCGAGCAGATAGCCGGACTCGTACGCGGCGTTGGCTCGGAGTACCGGGAACACGAAGTCGCGGACGAACTCTTCCCGGAGGTCCGCGACGTGGACCGCGCTGGCCCCGGTCTTCAGGGCTTTCTCGCGGATCGGGATCAGTTCCTCCCCCTGGCCGAGGTCGGCGGTGTAGGCGATCACCTCCGCCCCATACGTCTCCCGCAGCCAGCGGAGGATCACCGACGTATCCAGCCCCCCCGAGTAGGCGAGGACGATCTTCTTCGGCCGCCCCTCCAGCCCCATACCCGTCGCGCCGGGTCGCCCCACCCGCCTTCGGCGGGTACCCGGGCCGGTGACCCCGCCCTTGCGGGCCCCCAGTCCCGCCTCCCGAGCGGGTCGGGTCGGAACTCTCGCGCCGCCGGCTCCCTGCGTCCGAACGGAACCCGGGGCTCGGCCCGAGCCGGGAGGCCGTTGGGCGGTCATGGGCGTGCTGCCGCGGCGCCGAGCAGGGTCAACAGCACGGCCTTCTGGACGTGGAGCCGGTTCTCGGCTTGGTCGAGCACCGCGCTCTGCGGCCCGTCCACGACGGCGTCCGTGATCTCCTCGCCCCTGTGGGCGGGGAGGCAGTGCATGACCAGGGCGTTCGGCTTCGCGAATTCGAGCACCCGCTCGTTCAGCTGGTAGCGACTGAACGCCTCCAGCCGGCGCTCGCGCTCCCCTTCCTGCCCCATGCTGACCCACACGTCGGTGTAGAGCACGTCCGCCCCCACCGCCGCCTCGGAGACCTCCGCCGTGACCGCCACCCGACCTCCAAGCGACCGGGCCGTCGCGAGGACCTCCGCGGCCGGCTCGTATCCCGGCGGGCACGCGATGACCACCTCGGTCCCCAGGAGGGCGGCGAGCAGGATCACCGAATGACAGACATTGTTACCGTCCCCAATCCACGCGAGCCGCTGCCGGGCCAGGTCGAACCCGCGCTCCCAGAGCGTAAAGAAGTCGGCGAGCGCCTGGCATGGGTGCTCGTGATCCGAGAGGCCGCTGATCACTGGGACGCCCGCGTGGCGCGCCAGTTCCTCCACAGTCGCCTGGCTGAACGTCCGGGCCGCGATCGCATCCACCCAGCGCCCCAGGTTCCGGGCGACGTCCGCGACCGACTCGCGGCGGCCCAGTCCGATGTCGTGCGCGGCCAGGTACACGGAGGCGCCCCCCAGCTGCGCCATGCCAACCTCGAACGTGACGCGCGTTCGCAGGGATGGCTTCTCGAAGACGAGCGCGAGCGAGTACCCCGCGAGCGGCGTCGCGTGTGCGCGCGCCTTCAAGCGCGCCTTCCAGTCCGCGGCGAGCCGAAAGACGTCTTCGACCTCGCCGCGGGAGAGATCGGCGATGGATAGGAGATGCTTCATGACTGACTCCGCACGAGCACCTGCTCGACGACCTCGACCGCCTCATCCACGTCCGCCTCGTCGATGACAAGCGGTGGGGTCATCCGGAGGATCGCGTCGCCCGCCGTCAGCACGAGGAGGCCTCGGTCGCGACACGCATCGACGACGGGCCCCGCCGGTCGGTCCAGGTCGATGCCGACCAGCAGCCCCTTGCCGCGCACGTCCTTGATCCCCGGTACGCGCCCCCCTGCGGCACGCAGCCGCTCGATGAGGTAGGCGCCGACTCGATCCGCGCGCTCGGGCAGCTTGTCCTCGAGCATCGTCGTGAAGGTCGCCACGCCGACCGTCGTCGCGAACGGATTGCCGCCGAACGTGCTGCCGTGGCTGCCAGCGATCATCACCCGGGCGCAGAACTCCTTCGCGAGCATGGCGCCGATGGGAATCCCGCTCGCGAGGGCCTTGGCCAGGGTCATCACGTCGGGCTCGATCCCCCAGTGCTGGTGCGCCCAGAGGCGCCCGGTTCGCCCCATGCCCGTCTGGACCTCGTCGAAGATCAGGAGGGCCCCCGTCGCGTCGCAGAGTCGGCGCAGGCCCGGCAGATAGTCATCCGGGGCGACGTTCACGCCTCCTTCCCCCTGGATCGGCTCCACGAGGATCGCCGCGGTCCGGTTGTCGACCGCTCGCTCGGTCGCGCGCAGATCGCCGAACGGCACGTACTTGAAGCCGGGCAGGAGCGGCTCGAAGCCGTGCTGATACTTCTCGGTCGGCGTCGCCGAGAGGGCTCCCATGGTCCGACCGTGAAAGGCGCCGTGCATCGTAACGATCTCGACACAGTCCGAGGCCCGAGTCTCCTTGGCGAACTTCCGGGCGAGCTTGATCGCGGCCTCGTTCGCCTCGGCACCCGAGTTACAGAAGAAGGCCCGGTCCGCGAACGAGTGCTCGCACAGGAGCCTCGCCAGATGGATCTGCGACGGGATCTGGTAGAGGTTCGAGACATGGAGGAGGGTCGTGGCCTGCTCCCGGATCGCGCCGACGATCTTCGGATGGGAGTGGCCGAGCGCATCTACCGCGATGCCTCCGACGAAGTCGAGGTACTCTCTTCCGTCCGTGTCCCACACCCGAGCCCCTTCGCCTCGCACGAGGCAGAGCGGAGTCCGCGCGTAGTTCTGAAAGAGGTACTGGCTGGCCCAATCGAGCAGCGTCTTCGTGTCCTGGCTCATGGACGCCTCCGGCGCGCAGCGCGAGGCGCTGCGCGCATGTGTTCGGTCAGCAGGGCTGCGGAACGCGCGCCCACCCGCGCCGGCGGCGCGGGTATCCGACCCAGGCGGCAAACCCCGGTCGGCCGTGGAGGAGGCTCCTCCCTCCCCGACCGGGGCCGCGCCTCATCCGGAGGCTGGCAGGAATCATAGCGCACGTATCTTACCTCAAGTGCGACTACCACGAGACGCTCATCCGGGGGAAGGCAGGCCCGCTCCGTTCGCCGCCAGTAGGCAGGGACGTCCGCGAGGCCGCAGGGCCGAGCGCGTCCCGGCCGAGATGGACAGGCGAAGACCGCGGCTTGCCGCGAGGGCCGTCGGAGGGGGGCGTTAGCCCCCCTGCGAATCAAAGAACGATTTCGGTGCCGATCCCTTCCTTCGTGAAGATCTCCAGCAGGATCGCATGCGGGATCCGGCCGTCGAGGATGTGCGCCTTCGACGTCCCGGCGGCGAGGGCCCGGAGGGCCGACTCGACCTTGGGGAGCATGCCCCCTTTGATGATCCCGCCGGCGACGAGATGCCGGGCCTCGTCCTGGGAGAGCGTCGAGATGAGATCTCCGCCAGGACCCCTGATCCCCTCGACGTCCGTCAGATGAATGAGCTTCTCCGCCCGTAGCGCCGCGGCGACTTCCCCCGCCACCAGGTCGGCGTTGATGTTGTAGGTCTCACCGGCGCCGCCGACGCCCACCGGCGCGATGACAGGGATGAACCCGTGTTGCTCGAGAAGACGGATCGGCTCGGGGTTGACCTCCTCCACCTCGCCGACGAGCCCGATGTCCACCTCCTCGCCATTGGCCGTCCGATGGGACATCCGCCGCGCCCGGATGAGCCCACCGTCCTTGCCGCTCAGGCCCACGGCCCGGCCTCCCTGGTGGTTGATGAGCCCGACGATCTCCTGATTGATGCGGCCGACGAGGACCATCTCAACGATCTCCATCGTCTCCTCGTCCGTCACCCGCATCCCTCCGACGAACCGCGGCTCCTTCCCGAGACGCTTCATCAACGCGCCGATCTGCGGCCCGCCACCGTGCACGATCACGGGGTGCATCCCGACGTACTTCAGCAGGACGACGTCTCGGGCGAATCCCTCGGTGAGCTGCGGGGCCTCCATGGCCGCCCCGCCATACTTGATCACCACCGTCTTGCCCCAGAAGGCGCGGATGTACGGCAGCGCCTCCATGAGCGTTCCGACTTTCTCGATCAGCTTCTCCATCGTCACAGTCACGGGCGCTCGCCGACCTACAGGATGTACCGGCTGAGGTCGTCGTCCTTCACGACGTCCGCGAGCCGCGCGTGGACGTACCCGGCGTCGATCACTACCGTCTTCCCGGGCATGTCGGGGGCGTGGAATGAGATCTCCTCGAGCAGCCGCTCCAGGATCGTGTACAGCCGCCGCGCCCCGATGTTCTCCGCACGCTCGTTCAGCCGCGTCGCGGTCTCGGCCACGGCCTCGACCGAGTCCGACGTGAACTGAAGAGTCACCCCCTCCGTCCGGAGTAGCTCGGTGTACTGGGTGATCAGGGCGTTTCGCGGCTCGGTGAGGATCCGGACGAAGTCGCCCTGGGTGAGCGCATCCAGCTCCACACGGATCGGGAACCGTCCCTGCAGCTCTGGGATGAGGTCGGACGGCTTCGCGACGTGGAACGCGCCGGCCGCGATGAACAGGATGTGGTCGGTCCGGACCATGCCGTACTTGGTCGTGACGGTCGACCCCTCGACGATCGGCAGCAGATCGCGCTGGACGCCTTCCCGTGAGACGTCGGGGGTGTGCCCCCTCTCACGCCCGGCGATCTTGTCGATCTCGTCCAGGAAGATGATCCCCGCGTCCTCGACCCGCCGGATCGCCTGGGTGGTGACCTCATCCATGTCGATGAGCTTCTGGGCCTCGTCCTGGGCGAGGATCCGCTTCGCCTCCCCGACCTTGACCTTGCGTTGCTTGGTCCGCGCGGGCAACATGTTGCCCAGCATCTCGCGGAGATTCTGGTCCATTTCGCCCATTCCCGTGGCGGAAAAGATCTCGATCATCGGTGGGGTCTGGGCCTTGACCTCCAGCTCGATCAGTCGCTCGTCCAGGCGCCCCGCGCGCAGCTGCTCGCGAAGCTTCTCCTTCGTCGCCGCCCGGCTTGCCTCCGGCGAGACCTCCTCCAGGCTTCCGAGCCCTACCGGCTCGCGCGCGCGCGTCCGGGGGAGGAGCAGGTCCAGGAGACGCTCTTCCGCCCCCTGCGCCGCCTTCTCGGACACGCTCTCGGTCATCTCCGCCTTCACCATGCTGACGGCCAGCTCCGTGAGGTCGCGGATCATCGACTCCACGTCGCGCCCGACATACCCCACCTCCGTGTACTTCGAGGCCTCGACCTTCAGGAAAGGCGCCTGCGCGAGCTTTGCCAGCCGCCTCGCGATCTCCGTCTTACCGACGCCCGTCGGACCGATCATGATGATGTTCTTGGGCGCCACCTCCTCCCGGAGGTCGGGCGGGAGGTTCTGGCGCCGCCAGCGGTTCCGAAGGGCGACGGCTACGGCCCGCTTGGCCCGGTCCTGCCCGATGATGTAACGGTCCAGCTCGGTGACGACCTGAGCGGGGGTCAGGTGGCCACCACCAGGCACGGGCGCCATCTTCTCGCGCGAGGCCATCACAGCTCCTCCACCGTCACCTGCTCGTTGGTGTACACGCAGATGCCCGCGGCAATCCGCATGGCCTCGCACACGATGGTCTTCGCGTCGAGATCCGAATGCGCCACGAGGGCCCGCGCCGCGGCCAGTCCGAACGGACCGCCGGACCCGATCCCGATCAGGCCGTCGTCCGGCTCGATCACCTCGCCCGTCCCGGACACGATGACCGATGTCTCCGCGTCGGCGACCGCGAGCAGCGCCTCGAGGCGCCGCAGGATGCGATCCGTGCGCCACTCCTTCGCCAGCTCCACGGCCGCCCGCCGGAGATTCCCCCGGTGCTCCTCGAGCTTCGACTCGAACTTCTCGAATAGCGTGAAGGCGTCGGCGGCCGTGCCCGCAAAGCCCGCCAGCACCCGGTCCTGGTAGACCTTCCGGACCTTGCGGGCGGTCTGCTTGACGATGGTCGCCCCCAGGCTCACCTGTCCGTCACCCCCCATCGCCACTCGGCCCCGGTGGCGCACGGCGACGACGGTCGTGGCGTGGAAGGCCAGCTTCGGGAGATCCATCAGTTCCCCCCCAACGAACTCGGTCGAGTCCGCGAAGGACTTCGAGAGGTGCGGAGCCAGGTCACGAGCCCGGCTAGGATCCAGGGCGCATACCCACGCTCCGGGTGCGGGCCGAGGCGTGTGCCGCATCCGTTGAGGCCCACGGCCGCGGCTCGGGTACCCACCAAGGGTGGGTGCCGAAGGCGGGTGGGACGACGCCAGACGAAGGGAATTGGACCCGCATCAGTTCGCTCGCGGATGGGCCGCATCATACACCGTCATGAGCCGGTCCGTGCTCACGTGGGTATACTTCTGCGTCGTGCCGAGCCGAGCGTGACCGAGCAGCTCCTGAATGAGCCTGAGGTCCGCCCCGGCGTCGAGGAGGTGGGTTGCGAAGGTATGCCGGAGCGTGTGGGGCGTCACTCGTCGAGCCAGCCCCGCCGCCCGGGCGCGCGCGCGGACGATGCGATGGAGCGTCCGGACGGTGAGCCGGCGACCACGGTCGCTGCGGAAGAGGGGCCCCGCGACGGGATGGCGGTCCACCAGGTAAGCGCGGAGCGCGTCCACGGCCTTCCCGCCGAGGGGCACGATCCGCTCCTTCCCGCCCTTCCCGTAGACTCTCACCGCACCTTCCCTGAGGTCGACGTCCTCGCCATCCAGTCCGGCGAGCTCCGCAACCCGGACCCCCGTCGCGTACAGCACCTCGAGCACCGCACGGTCCCGCGCATCGGTCGGCTTGCCCCGGAACTCCTGGCGCAGCAGCGCCTCGGACTCGTCGATGGGGAGGTACGTGGGCAGACGCTTCGGCAACCGCGGAGTGCGGATCTCCTTCGCCGGGTTCACCCGGGCACGACCGCGGCGGACCAGGAACCGGTAGAAGCTCCGCAACGCCGCGAGGCGGCGCGCGACCGAACTCCGCGCCAGTCCCCGCGCGTGGAGCTCGGCAAGGTATCCCCGCAGGATCCGGGCATCCACGTCGGCCAGCGAGCCGACCCCGCGCCCGTGGAGGAACGCACTGCAGTCCGCCAGATCGGCGCGGTAGCCCCGCAGCGTGTGCCCGGATGCCCCCCGCTCTACGGCGAGGTAGCGCAGGAAGACGTCAACCGGCCCGCCCTCACGTGCCTTCATGGGTCAACACAAGGGCACGTGCCCGGGGGCGACGGGTATCGGCTCGGGGCTCACCCCTCTTCAGCTTCCCGGCGATACCCGCACCCCTCACGCCAGCAGGCGAGGAAACGCTTCCCTCGGCTCGTGCGCTCCAGGACGAACGGAGCGCCACACTTCGGGCACGCGCTCCCGACCGGGCGCTGCCAGACGATGAACTTGCACGTCGGGTAGTTCGTGCACCCGTAGTAGGGCTTGCCCCGCTTCGACCGCCGCTCGCTCAGCTCGCCGCCGCAGCCTTCTTGGGGGCACGCGATGCCGATCGTTATCGGCTTCGTCGTCTTGCACTCCGGGTACCCGGAGCACGCGATGAACCGGCCGAACCGGCCCTCCTTGTAGACCATCGGGCGACCGCAGGTCGGGCAGTCGGAGCCTGTCGGCTGCGGCTCGGCGTGGGTGTTTTCGCCGACGTTGCGCGTGTACTTGCACTCGGGGTACCGCTCGCAGGCGAGAAAGCGGCCGAATCGGCCCCAGCGCTCCAGGAGCTGCCCCTCGCCGCACTGCGGGCAGGTTTCGTCGGTGGGCTTCCCCTTCTTGAAATCGTCCATGTTGCGGTCGGCGCGCTTGAGATCCTTCGCGAAGCGGTCGTAGAACTCGCGCACGGTCTCAACCCACTTGCGCTCACCGCCCTCGATCTCGTCGAGCGACTCCTCCATCTGCGCGGTGAACGCGACCTCGAAGACGTCGGGGAAGGCCTCTACCAGGAGGGTGGTCACCGTCTCCCCGAGGTCGGTCGGCAAGAGGGCGCCCCGGTCGCGGTGGACATAGCCTCGCTTCTGGATCGTCGTGAGGATCTGGGCGTACGTGGACGGCCGTCCGATCCCCTTCTCCTCCAGCTCCTTCACGAGCGAGGCCTCCGTGTAGCGGGGCGGCGGCTGTGTGAAGTGCTGCTTGGGCTCGAGCCTCACGAGGCCGAGCCGCTGTCCTGCTTCAAGCGGCGGGAGCCCCGACACCTCGCCCTCTTCCTCGGCGGGCTCGCTCTCGTCGGGCGTCTCGATGTACACGGCCATGAAGCCCGGGATGCGAAGCGCGGCCCCCTGAGCCCGGAACACGTACGGTCCTGCCGCCACGTCCACCGCCAACGTGTCGTACACCGCGGCTCGCATCTGGCTAGCCAGGAAACGCCCCCAGATCAGACGGTAGAGGGCCAGCTGGTCGCGCGTGAGACGGCGCGTGAGCTCGTCGGGGCCGTGGTCGATGAGGGTCGGGCGAATCGCCTCGTGCGCTTCCTGGGCGGACTTTCGCGCGCGGTACGCCGGAGGACGCTCGGGAAGGGTGTCGGCGCCGTACCGCGCCGCGATCACCTCACGGGCCGCCGCCTGAGCATCATCCCCTACGCGCGGTGAGTCGGTTCGCATGTATGTGATCAGACCGACCGGCCCCTCCTCGCCGATCTCCACGCCCTCGTAGAGTTGCTGCGCCACCATCATCGTCTTCGACGCTGAAAAACGCAGCTTGCGGGCGGCCTCCTGCTGGAGCGTCGAGGTGATGAAGGGCGGGGCCGGGTTCCTCCGCCGTTCGCCTCGCACGACGTCCTTGACGATGAACGGCAGCTCGCGCACGTCCACGACGACGGCCTGGGCATCGACCTCGGTCCCGAGCGCGACCTTTTCCCCCGCCTTCTCGCGCAGTGTGGCCACAAACTCCGGCGGTGCGGCCCCCGCAAGATGAGCATGGAGGCTCCAGTACTCCTGCGCGACGAAGGCGCGGATCTCGCCTTCCCGTTCGCAGATGAGCCGGACGGCGACCGACTGCACGCGACCGGCCGAGAGGCCACGGCGGACTCGCTCCCAGAGGAGGGGGCTGATCTTGTATCCGACGAGGCGGTCGAGTATGCGTCGGGCCTGCTGGGCGTCCACCTTCTTCTGGTCGATCCTCCCGGGTCGGGCGAAGGCCGCCTTGACGGCCTTCTCCGTGATCTCGTTGAAAAGGACGCGGTAAACCTTGTCGCGCGGGATCGGCATCTCCTGCGCCACGTGCCACCCGATCGCCTCACCCTCCCGGTCAGGGTCCGTCGCCACGAAGAGCGCGGCGGCCTTCTCGGCCGCCTTCTTCAGCTCCTGGAGCGTCCTGGTCTTGGTCCGGACCGGAACGTACTGGGGGGCGAAGTTCTTCTTGACGTCGACGCCGAGCTTGCTGGCCGGCAGATCCTTGAGGTGGCCCATGGACGCCTTCACCACGAAGCCCTTGTCCAGGTACTTCTGGATGGTCTTCACCTTCGTAGGCGACTCGACGACGACGAGGGAACGACGCCCCACAGCTCCTCCCTAGATCCTCAGAGGGGGCTCTGCCCCCCTCCAACGGTCGTCGCGGCCGGGCACCGTCTCGGTCGGCGCCGTTCGCCGTTCGGCGAACGGACCGGACCTGCCTCCCCCCGGCACTGCCGCCGACAACACTCGCGAAGCACCCTGCTAATTCCGCACGTAGCGCTGCCCGGGCAGTTGGCGCACGAGCCCTCGAAGCTCGAGGGTCATCAAGCCCGCCGCCACCTGGCCCGGAGGCAGTCCGCTGCGCTCGGTCACCGCATCGATCTCCACGGGATCGTCCCCGAGAAGCGCCAGAAGCTTCGCCTCGCCGACTCCCTCGGCACGCGCCGCGGGGGTCGACACCGACTCGGCCACCGGACGGAGCGCCTGCCGCCAAACGGCCGGCCACTCCGCCACCACGTCTTTCCAGTCTCGCACTAGCTTGGCGCCGTCCTGAATGAGGCGATTCGCCCCCTGGCTGACGACGGACGAGACATTGC
>Ga0209887_1000288_pt1 | contig 15036 bp, 14 predicted proteins | sample GWRWN1_30_40_FD_187230 | JGI IMG/M metagenome (GOLD analysis project Ga0209887, IMG submission 187230) | Riverbed sediment microbial communities from areas with no vegetation in Columbia River, Washington, USA - GW-RW N1_30_40 (SPAdes)... | ecosystem: Environmental > Aquatic > Freshwater > River...
AGAGCGGCCTGGGCGTCGTCGTACAGGTCCTGGGCCAGCGCGATCAGCTCAGCGACATCGTCGGGCAGGACTCCGCCGCCGCCACCACCACCACCGCCGCCCCCCGGTTCCGGGATCGCCGATTCGCCCAGGATCTGGCGCAGCGCCTCGTCAATGGTCTCCGCAAAGGCGATCCGGGTCTGGTCAGTCAGGATCACGCGCTTGAATTCGGGGAAGCTGGCTTGCGTGGAGCGCAGGTAGATAGGCTCGACGTACAGGATGGAGTCGCCCATCGGCAGCACCAGCAGGTCGCCACGCACCACCTCCGACCCGGCTTGGCTCCACAGCGTGAACTGGGCGCTGATCCGCGAGTCCTGGTTGATGCGGGCCTGGATCTGGGCCGGCCCCTGGGTCGTGGTGTCGACCGGGAAGCGGAACTCGATCCGCTCGCCGTACACCCCAGGATCCATCCGGGACGCGACCCAGGAGATCATGTTGGGCCGGCTGGCAGCTACCAGGGGCTGGATGAGTACGAACTCCCCGGTCTCCTCGCCGGGGACCTTCATGATCACGTAGTACGGCTCCACCAGCCTCCCCTCGCCGGCGACATCGGTCTGCTGGGTCGGGAACGACCAGCGGTCCTCCTGGTTGTAGAACGTGCCGGCCCCCGCATCGGTCGGGGCGATGTGGTACAGCAGGTAGGCCGTGTTCTGGGCCGTGAACAAGTCCTCCGGGTATCGCAGGTGGGCAACCAGGGATTCCGGCATGGCGTCCAGCGGCTCGAACAGCCCCGGGAAGATCCGGCCCCAGGCGGCGATGATCGGATCGTCCGCATCGGCCACGAAGAAGCGCATCTCGCCGGTGTAGGCGTCGACGACCACCTTGACCGCGTTGCGCACGTAGTTCGCACCCGCGAAGGCCGTTTCAGCAGGAAGCGGCTGGGCGTTCGGGTATCGGTCCGACGTCGTGTACGCGTCCCAGACCCATGCCAGGCGGCCGTCGGCGGTGACCAGGTATGGGTCGCGGTCGTAGGTCAGGAACGGAGCCAGCTCCGGAACGCGCTGCCAGATGGCGCGACGGAACAGCACGGCGGAGTCGCTCGTCAGCTGATCGCTGATGAGGAGGTTCAGGTCGCCGAACCGAATCGCGAACAGGAGGCGCGACAGCACGTTGTCGAGCCGCACCCCGGTGGTGCCGGCCCAGGAGGTCGTTTCGCCTCCTTCGTCACCCAAGGGGAAGTCGAACTCATCGGTCTGGGTCCTGACCACCACGTAGTCGTCCGTCAACTCCCCGAAATAGAGGCGCGGCTCGCCGATGGGCAGCTCGGGATTGCGGTTGATGCCGCTGATCAAGTAGTCGGGCTGGCCCTCGGGGGTGATGGCGTTGGACACCACCGCGGTCAGGCCGTAGCCGTGCGTGAACACCAGCCGTTCGTTGGTCCAGGTCCGGGCCGCATCGGCCAGGCGGTCGATCTCGATCTCCCGGCCGGAAAGCATCAGCTGGCGCTGCTCGCCATCGATCTGGTAGCGGTCGATGTCGACGTCGTGGAAGTTGTAGTACTGGCGCAGGATCTGCTGCTGGCCGAAGGTCACCAGCAGCGGTCGGTAGTCCCACAGGCGCAGGTTGTTGAGGGTCTCGGGGTTGTCGTCGAACAGGGCCCGGCTGGGACGCTGCTCGCCGGTGAACTCGCGCAGCTCAATCGCGTCGAGGTCATAGGCGGCGCGTGTGGCCGCCAGGTGGCGCTCCAGGTAGACCCGCTCGCGGTCCAGCTCGTTGGGCTCAACCGTGAAGCGCTGGACGATGCCTGGATAGAAGCCGCCCACCAGCAGCGACAGCACGAACCACGCGCCCGCAGCCAGGCCAATCAGCCACAGTGTCCGGAACCAGATGTTGGCCAGAAGCAGCCCGGCCGAGATGAGGGCCACCCCGGTCAGGATGAGATAGGCCGGCGCCTGGGCGTTGAGGTCGGTGTACATCGCCGCCTGGACCGTGCCGCCGATCCCGCGCGTCGAGTACGCCAGCTCGGCAGTGTCGAGCTGGTAGCCGGCGGCGATCGCCACCAGGAGGGCGGCACCCAATAGGCTGAGGTGGACGCGGACGGGCGCCGTGAGCTGGAACGACCACCGAGTGGCGGACACCGCGTAGGCACCAACGGTCAGACCGATGATCACCGCCAGCGCGGTGACCGCCCAGCCCTGGATGAAGCGCCAGAAGGGCAGGTCGAAGATGTAGAAGCCGATGTCGCGGCCGAAGGCCGCGTCCGTGGTGCCGAACTCTCCGCCGTTGAAGAACAGGAGCAGGGTCTGCCAGTTGCCTCCCCACGCCAGGCCACTGACCAGCCCGCCCAGGAGGGCGACGGCGACGAGGACGAATCCGACCGGGCGCGAGAGGTCGGGTATCTCGATGGGCCCGACCCGGCGAACTGGCACCTGGGGACCGAGCCGGCTGGCCACCCACAGGCTGAGCAGGGCGGGGACCGTGAATAGCGCGAACCCGGCCACGAACCAGCCGAGGTGCGCGGCGAAGCGCGTCAGCAGGACGTCGCGGCGCCCCAGGGCGTCGTACCAGGCCAGGTCGGTGGACAGCTCGACCAGGCCGCCAAGGAGCTGGAACAGGACGAACGCGCCGACGAGGAAGAGCACCGGACGGGTCCAGTTGCCGGGAGGACGATTCGGCTGGCCGCGCCGGCGGCGGAGGCGTCTGAGTGGGGGCGGCAGGTCGCCGCCATCGTCATCCGGGATCTGCTCTTCTGGAGGGCCCACCGGCTCATCACGGGGCAGGGGTCGTCCCTCGCGGGCGTAGTCCTGCTCCATCTGCCGGCGCTGCATCTCCTCGAGCAGCTTGTCGAACCAGCTGGACATCGGTCTGCCCATCCTACGGCGGATGGACTACTCCCACTCGATGGTGGCTGGCGGCTTGGAGCTGACGTCGTAGACGACGCGATTGACGCCCGGCACTTCGTTGACGATCCGTGCGCTGATCCGCGCCAGCAGGTCATATGGCAGGCGAGCCCAGTCGGCGGTCATCCCGTCCTCCGAGGTCACGGCCCGCACCGCCACCACGTTGGCATAGGTGCGCCCGTCACCCATGACCCCGACGGTGTCGATGGGGGTCAGGATGGCGAAGGATTGCCACAGCTCGTGGTACAGGCCGGCGGCTTTGATCTCGTCGATGACGATCCAGTCCGCTTCCCGCAGGGTCTCGAGCCGGGATGCGGTGACCTCGCCGATGACCCGGATCGCAAGGCCGGGACCCGGGAACGGCTGGCGCTGGATCATGGCCTCCGGCAGGCCGAGCTCGGCGCCCACTCGCCGAACCTCGTCCTTGAACAGGTGGCGGAGCGGCTCGATGAGCCGGAAGCGCAGGTTGGCCGGAAGGCCCCCAACGTTGTGATGGGTTTTGATCTTGGCTGCCGCCTTGGACTCCACCGTCTTGGACTCGATGACATCGGGGTACAGGGTTCCCTGGACCAGGAAGTCAATCGGCCCCAGCCGAGCAGCCTCCTCCTCGAAGACCCGAATGAACTCGTCCCCGATGATCCGTCGCTTTTCCTCGGGGTCGCTCACGCCGGTCAGGCGGCCGACGAATCGGCCCTGGGCATCCACCATCCGCAGCTGCATGCCGAGGTTCTGCTCGAAGTTGGCCCGCAGCAGCTCTGACTCGCGCTTCCGCATGAGGCCGGTGTCGACGTAGATGCAGGTCAGCTGGTCACCGACCGCACGATGGACGAGGGTGGCCGCCACCGCGCTGTCGACGCCGCCTGAAAGCGCGCAGATGACGCGGCTCTCCCCCACCTCGGCGCGGATGTCGGCCACGGTTGCTCCGATGAAGCCGGCCGGCGTCCAGTCACCGCGCGCGCCCGCGATGCGTAACGCGAAGTTGGCGAGGATTTCGCGACCCTGGGGGGTGTGGACGACCTCGGGGTGGAATTGGAGGCCCATCAGGCCTTGGTCATTGGCCATCGCCGCATACGGAGTCGACTCGCTGGAGGCGAGGGCGCGAAAACCGGGCGGCGGCTCCAGGATGGAGTCACCGTGGCTCATCCAGACTGCCGCGGCAGCCGGGACCCCGGCCAACAACGGCTCGTCCGCCGCGGGGTGCACGGTGGCGGGGCCAAACTCGCGGCGCTGGGCGGGAGCCACCCGACCGCCCAGCTGGTGGGCCATCAGCTGCATCCCGTAGCAGATGCCAAGGACCGGGATGTTCCCCTCCCAGATGCGCGGGTCCGCCTGCGGCGCATCGTGGTCGTAGACCGAGGCGGGACCGCCCGACAGGATGATCCCAATCGGGCGCCGACGGGCGATTTCCTCCCACGGTGTGTCGTGAGGGAGCAGCATCGAGTACACGTTCAGCTCTCGAATGCGGCGCGCGATGAGCTGCGCGTACTGGCCGCCGAAGTCGAGGACGATGACGGTCTGCGGCTCAGCGAGTGGTTCGGCGGCGCCCTCAGACGCATCCGCGCCGGCGGGCTCGAGGTAGGTCTCGACCGTGCCGACCTCGCTCAAGGGGCGAACGTGGCCTGCAAGGTCGCGAAATCGGCGTCTGCGGCCTGGTTGACGACGCGGCTGATCACCGGCTGCATCATCCTCCATGCCCCGGGGAGGCGGAGCTCGAACGCGAAGGTCAGCTGGGTGCCGTTGCCCTCCGCCTCCAACCGCGTATCGGCCGATCCTGAGAACCCCGATTTGTCGATCGATTCGAACGCGAAGCGGCGATGTTCTTCGAGCGCGGTTACCGTGCATTCGAGCGAGCCCGACTGCCCCTGGGTGGTCACGTCCATCCGAAAGCGGCTGCCGACCACCATCCGCGCTTCGTCAATCGGCGCAGCGCTGGTCACGCCCGCGCCCCGGCGCCACTCCGCGAACCGCGTGGGATCAGCGATGAACGGCCAGACCGTCTCCGGGTCGGCGGCCAGCGAGATCGTGCGGTTGACCTTGATCACCGCTGTGGATCGTCCGCGGCCATCTGCCAGGATTTGCCCTCGGTCGCGATGGTCGGAGCCACCACCATCTCCACCTCATGCATGTCGCGGATCGTCCGCGCCCCCAGAGCGCCCATGCTCTGGCGCAGCGCTCCTACCAGGTTCTGGGTGCCATGCGTTGTGCGCGCAGGACCGAACAGGATCTGCTCCAGCGGCAGCCGCTCTCCAAGCTGGATTCGCGTCCCGCGCGGCAGCGTCGGCGAGGGAGCCGCCATTCCCCAGTTGAACCCACGCCCCGGCGCCTCGATGGCCGCGGCCAGTGGAGTGCCCAGCATGACGGCATCGGCTCCCGAGGCGATGGCCTTGGCGATGTCGCCGCCGGTCTTCATCCCACCGTCAGTAATGACGGGTACGTATCGCCCAGTGTCGGCCAGGAACCGATCACGAGCGGCGGCGACCTCGAGGGTAGCGGAGACCTGCGGCATGCCGATCCCGAGCACCTCGCGCGTGGTGCAGGCAGCCCCGGGTCCAACCCCGACCAGGATCCCAGCAGCGCCCTGCTCCATGAGCTGGTAGGCCGCCTCGCCGCTCACCGTGTTACCCACCAGGACCGGCAAATGCAGCGCACCAGTGAGATCCGACAGCGACAGGACGCGACCCGAGGTCGAGATGTGACGCGCACTGGACACCTGGGACTGGACAACGAACAGGTCGGCGCCGGCCTCGGCCGCCACCGCGGCGTGGTCCCAGGCAGATGCCGGCGTGGTGGCCACCGCGGCGGGCGCCCCCGAGGACTTGATGCGCGTGATCAGGGCGCCGATCAGGTCGGGCCGAATCGGCGCTGCGTAGGCGTCGCTCAGCACCCGTGCCGCCGTGACCGAGTCCTCGGCTTCGACCACCTGCTCGATGATCGGCCCGGGGTCGGGATACCGCGTGTACAGGCCGTCCAGGTTGACGACCGCCAGCCCGCCCAGCCGGTGCATCCGCACCGCCATGTCCGGGTCGCTGACCGCATCCATGGCCGCGGCCAGGAACGGAATCTCGAGGCGCAGCGGACCGATCTCCACCACCGTATCGACCTCGGCCGGCTCCAACGTGACCGCGCCGGGGACCAGGGAAATCTCCTCGAAGCCGTACGCCCGACGCAGGCGCCCACCGATCTCAGTCGGCGGGCGAAGCAGCGTGCCGGACTCCATGTGGGCCCGCAGTATAGGCGGCGCCGGGCCCGATCAGGCCAGGCTCAGGATCGGGCGCGAACCTTGTCGAAGCAGCTGCTGCAGTAGACCGGCCGATCGTTGCGGGGGAGGAACGGCACGAGGGCCTGACCCCCGCACTCGGCACACACCGCGGCGTGCATCTCCCGGGCTCCGCCTCCCGTGCCGATGCCCAGCGCGCGGTTCTGCTTGGCAACCGCGCGGCAGCTCGAGCAGCGCTGGGGCTCGTGGGTCAGCCCCTTCTCCAGGTAGAACTGCTGCTCCCCGGCCGAGAAGACGAAGTCCATCCCGCAGTCGCGGCACGTGATGGTCTTGTCGGTCAACACCTGCCCTCTCCTCCGTGTCGTGGTCGCCCGGCCCTCGGTTCTCCGGCTCCTCGGGCCGTGGATCGCGACCTGGGATGAGCTGGTGTTCCGGACCTACCAGCCGCCGATGATGCCACGCAGGTCAAGCGTCGGGAACCCTCTAATAGGCGGCTACCTCCACCTCATCCCGCGCGGCGACCCCGTAGAAGCGGGTGTGAGTGCGCCGGAACTGGAGCGGCACCTCGCCAATCGGCCCGTTCCGATGCTTGGCGATCTTGGCCTTGACCAGCTCCAGGTCGGCATCCGCGATGGGCTCGCCCTCGGCTCGATACAGGAAGATGACGACGTCTGCGTCCTGCTCCAGCGACCCGGATTCGCGCAGGTCCGACAGACGCGGCTCGGCACTCCCGCGTTGCTCGACGTTGCGGGACAGCTGCGACAGAGCCAGCACCGGGACCTTGAGCTCGCGGGCCAGGTTCTTCAAGCCGCGGCTGATCTCACTCACCTCCTGGACTCGGTTCGGCTCGCGGGTCGGAGTCGAGGCCTGCATGAGCTGAAGGTAGTCCACGATCACCAGGTCCAGTCCTTGCTGCTCGACCTCCAGCCGTCGGGCCTTGGTGCGCAGCTCCATGACGGACAGGGTGGGCGAGTCGTCGACCCACATCTTGGCGCTGGCCATGTCGTTCATGACCTTGGCGATCTTCGACCAGTCCGTCTCCTCCATGAACCCGGTTTGGAGCGGGCGCGGATTGATCCCGGTCTCCGAGGACAGAAGCCGAAGCGCGAGCTGTTCGCGGCTCATCTCGAGCGAGAAGATGGCGACTCGCTTCTTCTCGTGGACGGCCGCGTGGAGGGCCACGTTTAGGGCCAGGCTCGTCTTTCCCACGCTGGGGCGCGCGGCCAGAATGACGAGGTCCGACGGCTGGAACCCGCCGAGGAGAGTGTCCAGACCGGCCAGCCCGGTGGGGATGCCGAGGATCTGGCCCCGATGTTCGTGGAGGTACTCGAGCCGGTCATAGGCCTCTCCCAGGAGCGTGGCCAGGGTCTCGAACCCGGCGACCGTCCGGCGCTGGCTGATCTCGAACAGGATGCCCTCGGCCCGGTCGATGGCGGCCGCCGTGTCATGGGCCTCCTCGTACCCCACCGCCGCGATGCGCCCGGCAGCCGCGATCAGGTTCCGGAGCACGGCCTTCTGCTCGACGATCCGGCCGTAGTGCTCCACGTGCACCGCAGTCGGGACCGCGTTCATCAGGGTCGCCAGGTAGGCGGGCCCACCGACCCCATCCAGCTTGTCGTGCCGGGTCAGCTCGTCGCCCAGGGTGACGAGGTCGATCGGCTCCCGCTGATTGTGGAGAGCCAGCATGGCCTCGTAGATATCCGCGTGCTGGGGGCGGTAGAAATCGCCGGAGTGCAGGAAGTCGGCGACCTTGAGGATGGCCTCGGGGTCAATCAGGATCGAGCCGAGCACGCTCTGCTCGGCCTCGACCGCCTGGGGGGCGACTCGGTCAATGCTCATGATCGCGTGGGCCTGACCCTAGGAGCGCGACCGGGGCTTGGGTAGGGCTTTAACCACAGGCTTAGCCACAGACCCCAAATCCGGACGGGGATTCGATGTGGACAAGGTGCACAGATCCTCGCCCCCGGTCGCGACACCTACGCTGTCGCGCGGTCGCAGACCCTCAGTGCTCGGCGACGACCTCGACCCGGACCTGGGCGTCGAGGCCCGGCATCAAGTGCACGCTCACCACATGCTCACCCACGGTCTTGATCGGCTCCCCAAGGTGGATGTCATGCCGATCGATCTCGATCCCCTCCTGGCGCAGGCGATCCGCGACGTCGCGCGTCGTCACCGAGCCGAACAGCCGGTCTCGTTCGCCGGCCTTGACGCCGATCTGGACGGTCAGCTCTCCGAGGCGTGCGGCGATGGCTTCGGCGTCAGCGCGCAGTGATCGATCGCGCTCGTCCCGCTGCTCGCGGTGGCGCTCCCAATTGCGGACTGCGCCCAGGTCGGCGAGCACCGCGGCTCCGGTGGGGATGAGGTGATTGCGGGCGTACCCGTCCTTGACGTCCTTCAGCTCGCCTTCGCGGCCTAGGCCCCTCACGTCCCGCTTCAGGATGACCTTCATTCCACTTTCACCGGGGTCTTGGCCCGCGTCGCGCGCCACTCGGCCAGGTGACGCTTGACCTCAGCCGAGTCCCGCAGGCCGCCGTATCGGGTCAGGAGCTCCGGCAACGTGTCCCGAATCCGATCGTAGCGCCCACCGAGCAGCGAGCGCAGGCGAGCTAGGTCGGCGTCCAGCACTGCCTGCCCGGCAGCAGCCCGGGCCAGGTGCTCGTCTCGGACCGCTGCGGGCGCGTTACTGATGAACAGATCCAGGACCAGCAGGAGGACCGTCAGATCATCGGCGGCGCCGAGAATGGGGACAACGTCGGGAATCAGGTCGATCGGCAGCACCACATAGGCCAGGGCCGCGACGAGCAGCGCCTTCAGGCCAAGCGGGGTACGGGGATCTCGGGCCAGTCCCCACACTAGGCGCGCGTGCGTGGGCAACTGGAGAAGGACTTTGGCGGTACGCAGATAGCGCCACCGGCCGGGACGCAGCACTCGAGTTTGGCCTCCGGTCAGTCCAACAGGGCTGTGGGCGCGGATGATACCAAGCGATTGACAATAGAACAGGTGTTCTGCTAGGGTGCGCTTCGTGACCAGGCACGACGCCGAGCGCCGACAGCGCATCGTCGAGTACATCGCCCGTACGGTTGCCGAGCGCGGCTATCCGCCTTCGGTCCGCGAGATCGCGGATGCGGTGGGCCTCGCCTCCACCTCGGCCGTCCACCATCACCTCGTCGCCCTCGAACGCTCCGGGCAGCTGGAACGTGGCAGCCGTTCGTCACGTGCCCTGCGCCTGACCGCCATCGCGGAAGGGGTGGCGCCTCCCGCCCGGCCGGCGCGCGGGGCGGTCACTCCTTTCCGGATGCCCGTTGAGCGTGATGTCCTGCGGCTGCCGGTGATCGGTGAGATCGCGGCCGGCCAGCCCATCGAGGCCTACCAGGACCCCACCCAGACGCTCGAGGTCCCGAGCTCGCTCCAGGCCCGTGACGATTCGTATGTCCTGCGCGTGCGCGGGCGGAGCATGGTTGATGCGCTCATCGACGACGGGGACTACGTCGTTGTGCAGCCCCAGGCCACGGCCCGCGACGGGGACATCGTGGTCGCCCTGCTGGAGGACAACGGAGTCACCCTGAAGCGCTTCTACCGCGAGGACGGCCGCATCCGCCTCCAGCCCGCCAACCCGGAGATGGAACCCATCTACGCCACCGATCTCCAGATCCAGGGCAAGGTGGTCGGAGTGATCCGCAAGCTTTGATCAACTGACCCATGGCGGCGGCCGTGCCGCCGCTAGGCTGGTGGAACCCATGGCCCAGCCGATGCTCACCCTTCGCCAGCTGAACAGGGCCACACTTGCCCGGCAGGGCCTCATCGAGCCACTGGCCCGCGTCCCGGTGGCCAGGCTGGTCGAACGCATCGGGTCACTCCAGGCTCAGCATCCGAATTGGCCCCCGCTGGCGCTCCAGTCCCGCTTGCCAGCCGGGGCCCCACTCGTCGACCTGTCGCGGGCCCGTGTCCGCCGCTCGGTCGTGCGCGCGTCGCTGATGCGGATGACGGTTCACGTGGTGAGTGCCGCGGACTTCTGGCCGATGTCCACGCTGACGCTCCCCTTTCGCTGGGAGCAGTGGCGAGTCATGTACAAGCGAGATCCTGTCTCCTCGCCGCTGGGCCGTCGCATCCGTCTGGCGTACCCGGCCGCGCTGGCCGCCCTGCGGGAGCGTCCACTCGCCATCCACGAGATCGAATCGGTCCTGGCGGCGGAAGTGGGCCGGGTAACGATTCCGCCGAACCGATGCCTGTGGCGCCATTTCAGCGGCGGCGTCGCGCTGGTCCAGGTGCCGTATCCCGAGGAGGCATACGGCCGCGCCCGGTATGCACCAGCCGCCGACTGGCTCGGCGATCCCGACCCGACGGCCGCCAACAGGGTGGGCGCCGCGGACCTATTGGCGCGGCGATACCTCGCTGCCTTCGGGCCGGCCAGCGTGGAGGATCTGGCCGCCTACGTGGGACGCGGCAGATGGCTGTCGCGCTGGCGTCAAGCCGTCGGGGGCGCGGCCGACGACCTGATTCGATTCAGCGACGAGGCCGGGCGAACCCTCGTCGACCTGCCGGACGCTCCGCGGCCGGATGGCGACACGCCGGCGCCTCCGCGGCTCCTCGCGCGCTGGGACAGCCTGCTGCTGGCCTACGGCACCGCCCACCGCGCCCGCGTCCTGCATGCGGCCCATCAGTCGACGGTCATCACCCGCAACGCCGACGTGCTGCCGACGTTCCTGGTCGACGGCATGGTGGCCGGGATCTGGCTGCCACTCCAGGAGGGCGAAGGTACTCCCCGCCTCGAGCTGCGGCCGTTCGGCCGACTCTCGGCGGCGAACCGCGACGCCCTGGAAGCCGAAGGCCGGCGCCTGCTGCCGGTCCTGGGCCGGGGCGCCTTCAGCCGCTACCCGGGTACCGACTGACCGATGCGCACCATCATCCATGCCGACCTCGACGCGTACTACGCCTCGGTGGAGGTCCTCGACAACCCGTCGCTCAGGGGTTTGCCGGTGATCGTGGGCGGCCGTCCCGATGACCGCGGCGTGGTCAGCGCCGCCTCCTACGAAGCGCGCCGCTTCGGGGTCCATTCCGCCATGCCCCTGCGGACAGCTGCGCGCCTCTGCCCCCACGGCGTCTTCCTGCCCGGCCGATTCGAACGCTATGCGGAAGTGAGTCTGCAGGTCATGCGGATCTTCGACACGTTCACGCCCCTGGTCGAGCCCATCAGCCTGGACGAGGCCTTCCTGGACGTCACCGGCGCTCCCGCCGGGGACGGGAGAACCATCGGCCAGGCCATCAAGGATCGGATTCAGACCGATGTTGGTCTCGTCGTCAGTGTCGGGGTGGCCACCAACAAGCTCGTGGCTAAGGTCGCATCCGACCTGCGCAAGCCCAATGCGCTGGTGGTCGTCGAGCCAGGCGACGAGGCCGCGTTCCTGGCCCCGTTACCGGTGTCCCGCCTGTGGGGTGTGGGCCCGCGCGTCCGGCAGGCGCTGGCCGACTACGGGGTGACGACCATCGGCCAGCTGGCGGCGGTGCCGGAGGCGACTCTGCGTCGCCGGTTCGGCCGCCAGGGCGTGGAGCTGGGCCATCGCGCGCGCGGCATTGATCCGTCGCCGGTGGTGCCGGGCCACGCGCCGAAGTCCATCGGTCATGAGCACACCTTCAACACCGACGTCACCGAGCGGACCGGGCTGGACGGCACGCTCCTATGGCTGTCGGAGTCGGTGGCGGCGCGCCTGCGGCGCCACCAGATGGCGGCGGGTGGCGTACAGCTCAAGCTCCGCTATGAGGGCTTCGAGACGTTGACCCGCCAGGCGACGCTGCCGCACCCGACCACCGACGCCCAGGTCCTGCTGGAGGTCACCCATCGGCTCTTGGATCGCACCCTCCAGCCGGGTCGCGCGGTGCGATTGATCGGGATCACCGCCATCTCACTGGTCGACGCCCAACAGCTAACCCTGTTCGGTGACGGCCAGCGCGTTCAGCGGCTTGCGGAGGCCACCGACGCGGTCCGCGACAAGTTCGGCGACCGCGCCATCACCCGCGCGCGGCTGCTGCGCGAGGCGCCGGAACGTCGCTTCAGCGAGCGCCCGCCGGAGTCTTGACAACTAGAACATCTGTTCGTATTCTGCGGGTATGGCATTGGTCTCCATCACCCCCGTCGCGGCGTCGGTCGCCTGGGATGCGCGCCACGTCCGACCAACCCGCGTCCGGTTCGGTGATCGGGAGCTGCGCGTGGCACGCCTGGCCACGGTCCGTGACGAGCGCGCGGCGTATCCGGCGGGGAGCTCCCCGCGGCTGATGCTGGTGGTGGAGGTTGAATCCGGGGAATCGCTGGAGCTGGTCTTCGACGCGCGGCGGCGCCGCTGGTTCGTCGACGCCCTGGACCCCGCGGCCTGACGGCGCTTCGGGGGCTCATCACACAGCCCGGCTGGCGCCGCGTCCCTCTCCCGCGGGCCTGCCGGGCTCCTTCTTCGCTCCCCGTACAATCGGCTGCCCATGAGCAGCCCGTCACTCGCTGAACTGACCGTCCGCGATCTCACCGAGCGGTTGGCGTCGCGCGCCCCGGTGCCGGGCGGCGGCAGCGCCAGCGCCTTGGCGGGCGCCCTGGGAGCAGCCCTGGTTGAAATGGTCTGCGAGCTGACGGTCGGCAAACCTGAGTACGAGGACGTGGACGCCGTCGCGCGCCAGATAAGTGCCGGCGCCGGCGAGCTGCGCGGCTCGCTGCTCGCCGCGGCCGAGGAGGACGCCGCCGCCTACCTGGACGTGGTCGCGGCGCGTCGTCTGCCGCGCGACGGCGACGAGGAACGGGCGGCGCGAAAGGCCGCCATCGGCGAGGCATCGGTGGCCGCCACCGAGGTCCCGCTGCGGGTCGCCCGGCTCGCGACCGAGGTCCTCGAGCTGGCGGCCAGCATCGCTTCGGTCGGCAATCGCAACGCGGTCAGCGACGCGGGTGCGGCGGCGCTGCTGGCCGCGGCGGCCGCCCGGGGAGCGGCCCTCAACGTGAGGATCAACCTCCCTTCGCTTCCGGAAGCTCATCCATTGCGGGCCGATGCCGCAGCGCGGCTGGCCGAGTTGGACTCCAGCGTGTCCAAACGCGAGGCCGAGGCGCTGGCGGCAGTCAGCCAGCGGATGAGCGGGTGAGCGGCCGCATCCTCCACGGTCGCTTGATTGCCGATCTCCACCGCCACGACCTCGCCGCCCGCGTGAGTGTGCTCATTGCCCGCGCGCGAGTGCCCGGTCTGGCCATCCTCCGGTTTGCGAACACCGGACCCGAGGTTTCCTACGCCCAGAGCCTCGCGCGCTCAGCAGGCTCGATCGGGATCGCGCCGCGAGACGTCCGACTTGCGGATCACGCCACCATGGATGAAGCCGCTGCCGCCCTCGAGGCGCTGAACCGGGACCCGACCGTGGCCGGCATCGTTGTCATCTATCCGATCCCGGGCCACCTGGACCCCGAGGCGGTCGGTCGGCTGGTTGATCCCGCCAAGGACGTCGACGGGGCGAGCCCGGTGAGTGCGGAGCAGCTGACCCGTGGCGGACCCGCCTTCGTGCCCGCGACCGCAGTGGCGGTGCTGGAAATCCTGAACCACTACCGGATTCCGGTGGCCGGACGCCCAACCGTCGTCGTTGGGCGCTCCCGGGTCGTAGGTCAGCCGACGGCGGCCCTGCTGGCGGTCAAAGGTGCAAACGTGGCGGTGGCCCACAGCGAAACAGCGGACCTGGCGCGCACGACGCGAGAAGCGGAGATCCTGGTGGTGGCCGCCGGGGTGCCCGCACTCATCGGACCGGATTACGTCAATTCGACCGCCGTGGTCGTGGACTGCGGAATCAATGTCACCGATGCTGGCGTGGTCGGCGATGTGGACTTCGAGCGGGTGCGCCCGCTGGTCGAGGCCATCACCCCGGTTCCCGGCGGCGTGGGACCGGTGACCACGATGATGCTGCTCGACCAGGTCGTCACGGCCGCTGAACGGGCGGCCCAGACGCCGGCTCTGACGGACTGACCGATGCCGGGGATCGGCTCATGACCGAGCTGCTCCCCCAGGTGGCGCTGCTGACCGTTGCCGCGCTGGCGGCCAGCACCCTGGCCGCCGTGGCCGGTTTCGGTGGGGCAGCCATCCTGCTTCCCGTCCTGGTCGCTCTGTTCGGTCCGCGGGACGCGATCCCGATCCTGACCATCGCCCAGCTGGTCGGCAACGGCTCGCGGGTGGTCATCAACCGCGACGCGGTCGATCGCCGGATCGTGGGCTGGTTCGCGCTGGGTGGCATCCCGGCCGCATTGATCGGCGGCTTCCTGTTGGCCGCCGCCCCGCTGGACGCGCTGACGCGGCTGATCGGTGCATTTCTGCTGGCCTCGGTGGCCTGGCGCCACATCCGACCGCGCCCAGCCGGCGCTCTAGGCCCGCGCACCTTTACGGTCGTCGGCGCCTTCTTCGCCTTCGCCTCCGCCCTGGTCGGATCGATCGGTCCGCTGATGGCTCCGTTCTTCCTGGCCGCCGGGCTGGTGAAGAGCGCGTACATCGGGACCGAGGCGGCCGCGACCGTGGTCATGCACGTCGCCAAGCTCGTCGCCTACGGGACCGCGGCACTCCTCACGGCCGCCACGGTCGGAATTGGGCTGCTGATGGCACCCGCCATGATCGTCGGGTCGCTGATCGGCAAGCGGATCGTGGACCGCCTGCCAGAGCGGGTCTTCGTGGTCATCATCGAGGTCGTCCTGGTGGTAGCCGGGCTCGTGTTCCTCGTCGGCGGTTAGGTGGGCGTTGGGTCGTACACCGACTCGATCATGTCCTCGAGCGGGACCGATCCGTCGATGAACCCCAGGTTGCGCATGATCTGGTAGCCGTTCTCCCAGACCGACTCATTGATGATTCCGTCGATTCCCGGCTGTACGCCACGCCAGATCGGGATCGTGGCTTTGAGGACCGCCAACGCGGTGGCCTCGTCCTCCGCGATGGTGGGTACGGC
>Ga0209887_1000289_pt1 | contig 15007 bp, 17 predicted proteins | sample GWRWN1_30_40_FD_187230 | JGI IMG/M metagenome (GOLD analysis project Ga0209887, IMG submission 187230) | Riverbed sediment microbial communities from areas with no vegetation in Columbia River, Washington, USA - GW-RW N1_30_40 (SPAdes)... | ecosystem: Environmental > Aquatic > Freshwater > River...
CCTTTCACGAGCCCGCTGAGGAGCTCGAGCGCCTCGCGCACGTCGGCCACGACCTCGACGGCCGGCTGGTAGAAGCTGTCCACCTCGGCGGGCGTGAAGTCGATGTGCACGATCGGTTTCTTGCGCTCAGGGTTCCAGAACTTCGGCGCGTACTCGACCGGGTCGTAGCCGACGGCGATGATGAGATCGGCCTTGTCGAACCCGCACGAGATGTAGTCCCGCGCCTGGAGCCCGACCGACAAGAGGCAGAGATCGTCGTCGTACGGCATCGAGCCCTTCGCCATGAACGTGTGCGCGACGGGAATCCCGTGGGCCCGGGCGAACTCCCGGAGCGCCCCGGAGGCCCGCCCACGGATCACGCCGTTCCCCGCGAAGATCAGCGGGAAGGACGCGGCCTCGATCAGACGGGCCGCCGTCTCGAGCGCCTGGCGATCCGGCGACGGACGCCGGGCCCGCTCGGTCGACAGCGGCGCGCCGTCGGTCGCTTCACGCGCCACGTCCTCGGGCACCTCGACGTGGCAGGCTCCGGGCTTTTCCGACTCGGCCAGCTTGAACGCCTTGCGGATGACCTCCGGGATCACCGCGGCGGTCTCGACGCGGGTATTCCACTTGGTGAGCGGCCGCAGGTGCTCGACGATGTCCACGCGCTGGTGGGACTCCTTGTGGATGCGATCGCGGCCCGCCTGCCCCGTGATCGCGACGAGAGGTGCGCGGTCGAGGTTGGCGTCGGCAACGCCGGTCGCGAGGTTCGTCGCGCCGGGTCCGAGCGTCGAGAGGCACACACCCGGGCGACCGGTGAGCCGCCCGTAGGCGTCGGCCATGAAGGCGGCCCCCTGCTCGTGGCGCGTCGGGATGAAGGTAATTCTCGAGTCCAGGAGGGAGTCCAGGATGTCCAGGATTTCCTCGCCCGGCAGGCCGAACACGTAGCGAACCTCCTCGTGCTCGAGACACTGGACGATCAGGTCGGACGCTTTCATACCATCCCCTCGTCGGGCGGCCGCGCTACGCGATCCAGACGGACTTGATGTTGACGAACTCGCGGATGCCGTACTCCGAGAGCTCCCGCCCGTATCCCGAGCGCTTGACGCCGCCGAACGGCAGCCGGGGATCCGATTTCACCAGACCATTGACGAACACCGCGCCCGCCTCGACCTCCCCCGCCATGCGCTCGGCGCGCGCGCGGTCGCGGGTCCAGATCGCCGCGCCCAGACCGAAGGCCGAGTCGTTCGCCAGCCGCACCGCGTCCGCCTCGTCCTTGGCGCGGATCACGGCGGCGACCGGACCGAACGTCTCCTCGTCGAACGCCGGCATACCCTTGTCGACCGCCGTCAGCAGGGTGGGCGGATAGAAGGCGCCCGGGCCCGGCGGGAAGGTGGGCCACGCCGAGATCACGATCGCCGAGTCGGTGATCATGCTCGCCGACGAGCACCCGGAGATGGGAGCGCGGGGGCCTCGGGCGTTCGGAGGCTCGCCCGTGAGCCTCGTGCTGTATGTCGAGGACGTGGACGCCACGGTGAAGACCGCGGTGGCCGCGGGGGCCAAGCTCCTCCGGCCCGTGGAGGACAAGTTCTACGGGGACCGGTCCGGTACCATCGAGGACCCCTTCGGGCACCACTGGCATGTCTCCACCCACATCGAGGACGTGCCGCCCGACGAGATGGAGCGCCGCGCCGCCGCCATGGCCAAGGCTGGCTAGTCGCCAAGGGTTCGGGGGGAATCCTCAGGACCCGCCCACGACGAGTTCGCCCCAGTCCCCCTTCCCAGCCTAGGTCGGCGCGGCGGTCGAGCGCAACCGGGTGGTCGGCGCCGGCCATTGGGCCGAGCGGGCGGAAGCGCGGCTCACCAAGGTGACGGCGACCTGACCCGGCGCTCCTGGCGCTCCGCCACCGGGCTCAGCTTGCGGCGGCTTTGTCGAGGACCTGGGCGAGTGCTTCGGGTCGGCCGAGCATCGGGAGGTGGCCGGTGTCGAGCGTCGCCACTCGGGATCGCGCAGGTTGGCGATCATCCGGTCCTGGCGGGTTATCAAGCACATTTCCGCCCGGACGTTCACCTCCTGCCTCGGCAGGCGGAGCGAGCCGTAGCGGCGGATCCCGGCCGCGCGGTCTCGGCCACGATCTGCTCGAGCCAGTTGAGCCGGATCACACCTCGGTCGGGGTAGAAGGGAACCACATGTGCGCGCCATTTGGCGCGACGGTCAGCCTGTCCGACGGTATGTTAGGGCACGTAGTGGTTGTAAGTGGTGTTAGGAGGTAACCTCTAGACCGAAGCTAGTCGCGGTCCATGCACGGAGGAGCGGAATGGCTCCGATTCGATGGTTAACGGCGGTCCTGTTTTGCGCATGGGCGGTATCGGTCGCGCAGGCCACGGAGTCGGTCTGGCAAGCTTTGCGCGCGCCGGGTAGCGTGGTGGTGTTGCGCCACAGCTATGCCCCCGGCGCCTTCGATCCGCCCGACGCCAAGCTCGACGACTGCTCGACCCAACGGAACCTCGACGAAAGCGGCCGGGCGCAGGCCAAGCGAATCGGCGAGGCGTTTCGGCAGCACGGCATCGCGGTCAGCCCGGTATTGTCCAGCCCGCGCTGCCGCTGCCTGGACACAGCCCGGCTGGCCTTCGGGCAGGCGCAGGCTTGGGATGTCTTGCAGGGCGCGCTCAACGACGCGGAACGCCGCCAGCGCCAGCTTGCCGAGATCAAGCAACGGATCGCCGCGCATCATAGCGGCCCACCGCTGGTGCTGGTCACCCACGGCAGCGTCGTCACGGATCTCACTGGCCTCAGCATCCGGATGGGCGAGTTCGTCGTGCTAGGGCGTGCGGCCGATGACAGCCATGTCGTCGCAGGTCAACTCTACGTCGATTGAACCAGAAACGTGGTGCCTGGATCGGGAGGGGCAGCCCATGCTCTTCATGGTGATCGAGCGGTTCAGGAACCGCGACGCCAAGGCCGTCTATCGCTGGTTTCGCGACCAAGGGCGCGGCGCACCTGATGCGGCTGAAATACGTCAGTAGCTGGATTGAAGCCAATTTGGCCCGTTGTTTCCAGTTGATGGAATGCGACGACGTACGCCTCTTGCAACAGTGGGTCGCATTCTGGAGTGACTTGATCGAGTTCGAGACCGTGCCCGTGGTTCCGTCGTCGGAGACCCGCGAAACGATCGAATTACTTCAATAGAACGAAGCCACAGGAGTTGAGTAAAAGGCTATGGAATGGCGGGAGCTGATCGTAGACGGCTATGACCGATTGTCGGACCTGATGAAGGAGGTGCTGGCAGGCCTTCGCGTGGCTGACCTCGATTGGCAGCCGCATCGTGACTGCAACAGTCTCGGCTGGACGGCCTGGCACCTGACGCGCGTGCAGGACAGTCAGATCGCCGATCTCGTGGGCGAAGAGCAGCTGTGGCTGAAAGACGGCTGGTGTAAGAGATTCAAGCGCCCCGCTGACTCGGACGACACCGGATACGGGCACACCTCGGAGCAGGTGAGAGTCTTCAGGTCACCCAGCGCCAGGACTCAGTTGGATTACTTGCGGGCGAGCGTGGAGCGGACGAAGCAATATCTAGCTTCCCTGACTCCCTCCGATCTTGACCGCGAACTGGACGAGCCCTGGTTTCAGCCTCTGCCGACAGTTGGCGTTCGAATCGTCAGCATCCTGGCGGACTGCCATCAGCACGCCGGCGAAGCGTCCTACATTCGCGGCTTGCTGAAAGCCAAAGGCCAACACTCTAAGTAGTTTTTCCCGAAAGCACAGTGGTCTGCGAGAGGTCTGGAGAGGACATCCGGTTCAGTCCAGTTGGTTGGAGATCTCGCCAAGGACCTTTCAGCTTGTGTTTGACGCTCAGTTCTTCGGCGCTGACGTTGCCTCGCTCCTGCCGCGCGTCATGCCGTACGAAGGATTCATGCTGACCTTCGTGGTCCTGGTTGTCAGTGCCTGGCTGATCGGCTACGCATGGGCGTGGTTGTACAATCAACTGACGAAGGTGTTTTAGGCGGGTCGGATGCTGGCGGCAGCGCCACAAAGGAAGGGAGAGAAACGGAATGGCCAAGGTTCGACCCGATCCGGGTCGCGGAACTCAGACGACGACCGGTATCGGCCTCAAGCGATTGCAGCATCTGGTTCTGTGGGTGTCGGACGTCGAGCGCAGCGTGCGCTTCTACCGCGGTGTGCTGGGCTTCGAGGTGAAGACCCGGTACCCGAACGCGGCCTTCCTGAAGATTCCCGGCAGCCCCGACGATCATCACCTCGGGTTGTTCGAGCAAACGGGTGTGGCGCGGCCGGACGAGGACGTGGCGCGCATGTACCACTCCGCGTGGGAGGTCGGCGAGATCACCGACCTGGTGCGCGCACGCCAGCGGTTGATCGAGGCGGGCGCACTGGTCGGCTCCTCAGATCATGGCGTCAGCCTCTCGCTGTACGCCAAGGATCCGGACGGGCTGGAGTTCGAGATCTTCTGGACGGTGCCGGACGGCAACCTTGTCGGCACGAGGCCGCTGGATCTCGAAGCCGAGTTGGCCCGGCGCGGCGTCATGATGGCCTAGGGGCCGGCGGGACGCACACCGGAAATGGATGCCGAGCGGTTCGCGCGCGACCTGCCTCGGCTCTTCGACGACTACCCGCGCTCAGAGCACCCGCGCGACCGCCGCTTCGCGCCGATCCTCGCCGAGGTCGGCGGGCTCGCCTGCGAGAACAACCTCGCGCTCCTGAACCTCGCCGCGTCGCGCCTCAACAAGGGCGAGAGCTACGTCGAGGTCGGCTCGTACACGGGGCTCAGCCTAATCGCAGCGATGCTGGGCAACGCGGCCGACTTCGTCGGCATCGACGACTTCTCAATGGGCGACGGCAGCCGCGACCTGCTCGAGGCGAACCTGCGCCGCTACGGCCTCTCCGGCTACACGATCCTGGAAGGCGACGCCTTCGAGCTGCTGCACGCCGGGGCGCTTGGAGGCCGGCGCGTCGGCGTCTACTACTACGACGCCGCTCACGACTACGAGTCGCAGTTCGAGGCTCTCCGGCTCGTCGAGCCCTACCTCGTCGAGGGGGCGCTCCTGATCGTCGACGACACGGACTGGAAGCGCGTCGCGCGGGCGATGCGGGATTACCGCAGGAGCCAGCCTCAGGCAAGACTCCTCATCGAGCTCGCGGGCAAGGACCGCGGTCAGCCCTGGTGGTGGGAGGGCGTGCAGGTCCTCTGCTGGCGATAGGAGCCTAGCATCATCTCGCCAGCGCCTACGGCCGCGATCTTGTTCCCGCACCGCGCCGCGCGTCGCCCAGGCCTGCAGGCCTTCCGTCCCCCCGGGGGGGTGCGGCGTCGGAGGATATTCACGGCGGCCTCGATCCGAACGCTCGCCGGCGCACCGCGGCGAGCGGGACGCATCGTCGCCACCCTGGAGGTGCCGGTCACCCGTCTGCTAGACTCGGCGTAGTTAGTCCATGGAGGCCGGCCGCGATCCAGTGCCGAAGACAGACGCGGGCGCGCCCCCGATACGCTCGGGGCAGCCTCGGTTCACGCGGATCGCCTGGCCTGACAAGTGGCCAGCCCACGCCGGCTCTGGACGTGATGGAGCGCTGACCATGTCGATGAGGTCGGGCGTCCTCAGGCTGACGACGACGGGCTATCACGCTCAGACCGTTCCCTACGAAGCCCCCGTCATCGCGTTCCCGACCATGTCGGACAAGCTGATCATCCAGGCGCCAGGCGCGGGCGAACCGAAGGAGGGGGCAGGGAGCCGCTACGTGCGGCTCGGCGAGCATCTGCAGGCCCGGGGCATCGCCACCCTGGTGAGCTTCAACCCGCCGCAGCCGGACGCCCAGTTCAAGTATCCAGACGAGCCCTATTCCTATCGAGATGCGAGCTGGAACCGCATCTATGTCGAATGCATGGCCCATTTGGTGGAGCGCTGTCTAAAGAACGGGGAGAAGCTGTGCCGCACCGCAGCGCCGGACGTGTGCCTGGCGGGCTTCTCCGCGGGGGGTTCCGTGGCCATGGCCGTGGCGCCCCTCTTCACACGGGTTACGAAAGTTCTTCTGGTCTCGACCTATGACAGCGTCGACTGGTTCTTCTTGGGCGGCGTGCGGCGCTACGCGGGCGAGGTGTACGTGACGTACGGAGAGGAGGACTTCCCCGCGGCCGGACTTGCCATGATGATGCCAAGCCTTGCCAGGGGCGCCAGCGCAGTCCGCGCGCGAGGCGTGCCCAACTGCGACCACTCCTTCTCGGGGGAAACCAACGACAGGATGTTCAGCCAGGCCTACCTTTGGGCCTTCGCCGGGGACGAGAGCTTCCTTTCCCCGGAGGGTGGCGTGCTCCTGTAGGACGCGGACCACGCTCCGCGGGGCGAGGCCGCGATCTCATCGGGTTACAGCAAGGTCGATGCCACGATGCACGCCCCAAAGGCGCGGACGGCTGAACCGTGCCCCTGCCCCCCCTGCCCAATGTGCAACCGCCTCCAGGGGGTGCGTCACCATGGCGTTGAAACGACAGAGTGACAGGCGGGTGGAACACGTTGAGGTCTGGCCCCCACGCGGGGGGAGAGGGAAAAAGAAGGGAGCTACAAAGCGCGCAACGCGACGGTCACGGGCAACCGCGCCGCGCGGATGGCCGGAAACAGCCCGCCGGCTGCGCCGATGCCGAGCGCCCACGAGAGCCCCTGGACCAGCAGGGTCGACGTCACCCGCAAGTCGAACGCGACCTGCGAGAAGGTATTGAAGTTCAGGGTCGAGAGCGAGGCGCCGTCACAGTAGAGATAGGCCAGCGCGCCGCCGACTGCTCCGCCTAGCAGCGCGAGGAGCAGCGCCTCGATCATCACCGAGACCACCACCGGCGTGCCGCCGAAGCCGATCGCGCGCAGCGTGGCGATCTCCACTTGGCGGCTGGCCACGGCCGAGTACATGCAGTTCAGCGCGCCGAACATTGCCCCGATCGCCATGAACGCGGCCACGGTATAGCCGAGCCCGTTGATCAGGCCGGACAGGATCTTGGCTTGCTTGGCGTAGTACTCGGGTTCGCGCAGCACGCTGATCGAGAAGCGCCGGTCGCGGCTGACCGCGTCCTTGAGGGCCGTGAAGCCGGCGGCCGAGCCGTCGGCGAGCGTGGCCGTGACCGACTGGTAGCCCTGGCGCCGGAACGCCGACATGGCGACCTCGGCATCCGCCCAGATCTCGGATTCGTGCACGTCGCCGCCGCTCTGGAAGATGCCGACCACGGTCCAATCGCTGTCACGGAAGGCGATCCTCGAGCCGACACTCAGCCCGGCGAACTGCTGCGACGCCTTCCTGCCCACGATCACCTCGCGCACGCCGCGCTCGAAGCGGCGCCCCTCGACGATCGTGAGCTCGTCGCGGATTGCGAAGGCGGTTGGCTGCACGCCGCGGAACGGCACGTTGTTGGGATTCGTCTCGCCGCGGCGGGGCAGATCCACCATGACCATCAGCTCGGCCGATGCGAGCGGGCGTCCCCCGGCGTCGCGCGCAACGCCGGCCAGGTTGCCGAGCAGCGTGGCCTGGTCCCGCGGCACGCCGCTGGAGAGCTCGGCGTCGGAGCCGGAACGCAGCATGATCACGCGGTGGCTCCGCCCGGTGCTGGCGAGAGTGTGGCGGAACCCCTCCGACAGCGCCAGGATCGACACCAGCACGCCGACCACGCCGACGATGCCGATGACCACGACCAGCGAGGCCCCGAGCCGCTGCGGAAGATTGCGCAGGTTCATCAGGGTGATCTGAACGATCTGGGTAGTCATCGACGTCCCGCAAGCGCATCCACGATCCTGAGCCGCCGGGCGCGGAGCGCCGGCGGCAGCCCGACGGCGAGCGCCAGCGTCAGGGCGATGCCCGCGCCGATCAGGCAGGTGCCGAGGCTCACGAAGAGGGGTGGAAACCGGCCGCCGGTGGCCCCGTTCAGGGGCGGCAGCAGAGCGGCGGCCATCACCATGCCCAGCCCGCCCCCCATGAAGAGCAGTAGGACGGCCTCCGCCAGGACCAGCGCCGTGGCCTTGCCGTCGGAGAAGCCCACCGTCTTCAGAATGGCGAGTTCCGCGGTGCGCTCGCGGATCGACTGCGCCATGATGTTGCCGGTCAGGATCAAGATGGTGAAGAAGACCGCCGCCAGGATGCGCGTGACCAGCGCGCCCATGTCGCCGATCTGCTTGGCGAAGCCCACGGCGAACTCCTTCTCGGGCTGGGTCTTGGTCTCGTCGGGGGAGTTCATGAACAGCTTGTCGATCTCGGCCGAGATGGTCTTGGCCTGAGCGGGATCTGCGATGCGCTCGATGTACCAGCCGGTCCGGCCTTTGCCGGTCTGGCGCGCCTCATCGAAGTACTCGGCGCCGATCAGCACGACGTCCGTATTGCCGCGGACCGCCGGGTCCTCGGCGTCGAGAATTCCGACTAGGTCGAACTCCCAGTTCAGGTCGCCGTTGGCCTTGGGGTGGATCTCTGAGCTGATCGGCAGCTTCTGGCCCAGCTTCCAGCCGAAACGGTCGGCCAGACGCTTGCCCGCGACGGCGCCCGTGCGCGTCTTGGCGAAGGCCTGGCGCTGGTCCCGCGGGATCGTGAACTCGGGATATGCGTCGAGGTAACGCCCAGGGTCCACCGCGAACACCGGGAACGCGTTGCTCTCGTTCTGGTACTTGGCGCCGAACCATTCCGCGTAGGCCACGCCGACCACGCCCGGCATCTGCTCGATCCGGCGCAGGTAGGAGATCGGCAAGGTCTCGATGATCGAATAGCGGGCGGTGGTCAGCAGGCGCTTGGCATCCGCGGTGTCGGCGCCCGACTCGAATGCTACTTTGACCGCTTGCAGGAGGCCGAACAGCAGGAAGGCCACGATCACCGAGAGCAGCGTCAGGATGGTGCGCGTCTTCTTGCGGAACAGCCCCGCCCACAGGAGGGGCAGGTATCTCATGGCTCGCTGCCCCTCCCGTCGCTGGTCGCCAGCGTGCCCTTGTCCAAATGGAGCCGACGGCGCGCGTAGTCGGCGGCCTTGGGGTCGTGCGTGACCATCACGATGGTCTTGCCGTGCTCCCGGTTGAGCATCTGCAGCAGCGTCAGGATCTCGTCGGCCGTTCCGCGGTCGAGGTCGCCGGTCGGCTCGTCACAGACCAGGAGCGTGGGGTCGGACACGATGGCGCGCGCGATCGCCACGCGCTGTTCCTGGCCGCCGGACAGCTCCTTGGGCTTGTGCTGGGTGCGGTCCTCGAGGCCCATCAGGGTTAGCGCGATCTGGGCGTGCTTCCGCCGCTGCGCCGCCGACAGGTCGGTGAGCAACAACGGCAGCTCCACGTTCTTCTGCGCCGACAGCACCGGGAGCAGGTTGTAGGACTGGAACACGAAGCCGACGTTCGCGGCCCGCCACCGCGACAGGTCGCTGCTCGAGAGCTCATCGATGCGCTGGCCGTCCACCACGATGCTGCCCGCCGTCGGCTTGTCCAGCCCGCCGATGAGGTTGAGCAGGGTCGTCTTGCCGGAACCGGACGGGCCCATGAGCGCGACGAAGTCGCCCCGGGGGATGTCGAGCTCGACGCCGTGCAGCACCTCGATCGTCTCGCTGCCGCGCTGATAGGTCTTCGTCACGCCGCGGACTTCAACCAGATTCGCCATCGTGAATTCCGGGGATCTTCCCTCGCGGGAGCGCGAGCCGATCAGCCGCTCTCGGCCAGCTTCACGGGGTCCCCGTCGTTGAGCGACTCCGGCGGCGACAGCACCACACGCTCCCCGTCACGGAGGCCGCTCAGCACGTGGCGGTTGCTGCTGACGTTCTGCCCCAACGTGACGCTGCGACGCTCTACCTTGTCGTTGGCGTAGACGAACACCACGCCCTGGCCGCCGTCCCCACGCACCGCTTCGGCGGGCACCAGCACACCGGGCGCGGCGGCGCTCGGCGTTCCGGGCTGGGTCGGCTGCCCGCTCAGGAAGGCCACGCGCACGCCCATGTCCGGCACGATGCGGGGGTCCTTCTGCTTGAGGGCGATGCGCACCTTGACCGTGGCCTTGCTGCGGTCCGCGGTCGGGATGATGGCGATCACCTCGGCCGGGATCTTCCAGTCCGGATAGGCATTCAGCGTGGCTTCCACCGGCTGGCCCGGCGTGACGCGGTTGATGTACGCCTCGTTGACGTCGACCTGGATCTCGAGCGAATCCATGTCCACGATGGTGCCGATGCCGGTGCGCGTGAAGCCGCCCCCGGCCGAGATCGGCGAGATCATCTCGCCCGGCTGGGCCGCCTTCGCGACCACCACCCCGGCGAACGGCGCGCGCACCACGGTGTTGGCGAGCTGCACTTCCGCCACGGCGACCGACTGCTGCGCCACCTTGATCTGTTCCGCGGTGCTGGCCAGTCTGGCCCTGAGCGTGTCGCGCTGCGCCCGCGCGGCGTCCAGCGCTTGCGCGGCGACGAGTTCTCTCCGGTGGAGCTCGTCGTGACGGGCATAGTCCCGCTCGGCCTGTTCAAGCTGGGCCCGGATCTCGGCCTGCTGCGAGCGTGCAGCGGTGAGCTGCGCCTGGGCCAGCGAGAGCTGCGCCTTGGCTTCGGTATCATCGAGCCGGGCCAGCACGGCACCCTCCTGGACGCGCATGCCTTCTTCGATCAGCACCTCGGCTACCTTGCCCGTGATCTTGGCCGAGACCGTGGCCTGGCGCCGCGCGGTGACGTAGCCGCTCGCATCGAGCACGGAGCCCGGGCCGGAGGCGTGGCTCGCGGCGCGTGCCACGGCCGTGCGCACGGTGGGCGGTTGGGGCCGAGCCAGACCGAACCAGAGCAGGCCGGCGAGAACCAGCAGCAGGGTCCCGGCGAGCGCGAGCAGGGGGGCGCGCGAACGCGGGGCGCCGGCGGCGTTCCGGTCTATGCGAAGCTGTTTGAGAAGTTCTGACCTTTCCATCGCGCCTTCCGGCACAACTCATTCAGTGTGCCACAATCGCTGCGCGCGTGCCGAGGATCGAGGCTGTCACAGGATTGATCGTGATCGTGTGAGCGACCCGTGTCGGCATCGTTCGTTCGAGTGCGAAGACCCACGGAAAAAAGATCAGCGCGCTTCCGGACACGCCAAGATAGATGATACTCAGCTGCCTGGATGAGACCGATCTGATGAGCCGCTCATGAGTCAGCTTCCGCCCGGCCGTTGACAACGCACTACCCCAGGCACAGTATGAAGGGGCGTTCGGGCGGAACCTCAGGCCGCCGATTCACCCTCGGACGAGGAGGTTTGCAATGGGAAAGATCCTGGAATGTGCCAAGGTCGACCCCTCTAGTGGGTGCACGCACGTCGTGCGCGGCGAGACGGAGGACGACGTACTCAAGAAGGCCGCCGAGCATGCCAAGGAGCATGGAATAGGGGAAGTGACGCCGGAGCTGCTCGCGCGGGTCAAGGCCAACGTTCGGAACGCCTGATCCATTCCCGTGACGTGAGGGGTTAGGCGAACGGGACGACCACGTCCAGACCGACCGATCCCGGGTTTTGGATCTTGGAGGGAGAAAGAGCCTGTCTTTGTGACAGGCTCCTTTACGTTGAACGACGAACTGCTAAGGTAGGCGGCCTTGGATGAGAGCGACCAGTGCAGCGAGCGAGCGTCGGAGGTGAGGACGGTTGGGATGGCGAGCAAGGCGACGGCCACGGCGCGCCGTGCGCTGGACCGGAGCAGGCCCCTTCGGTATTGTATGCCATGCGTATGATGAGGGCGGCACTTGAGGACGAGCTGACACGAGTGTCTGAAGCAGTCCTCAGAACAGAGTGGGGGCCGCTGATGATCAGGTCGCGTCGATTCGGGTTGATCGCCTTAACCCTTCTCCTTGTGGGATGCGCGGCTCGATCCTTTACGCATGAGCTTGACGCAGGCGTGGGTCGCTGGACCAAAGACGAGGTGATCGCTCGCCTCGGCTCACCCACCCAGGTGACCCAACTGGAAGACGAAGAGGTATGGGTATACACGGAGATCATGCCCGCGCCCACTCGATCACTCACCTTTGGATGGTTGACCATCGGGTCGCCACACCAAGCCGATCCTCTGGGCCTGCCCGGAGGGGGGACCGCCGTCCCCGTCCAGGAGTCTCCCCGGTCTGCCGGTGAGAGCCCAAGTACGACACTTCGTCGCGAGTATCTCCTCTTTTTCAGTTCGGAAGGAATCCTCATCCGCTGGCAGCCACGCTGAGCCTGCTGGAAGAGGGAGTGTAGGAACATCTTGCATGTGATGCACAGGGTCGTAGGGCGCGGATACCATTTTCCCGTTGACAGAGACTTGGACCAGGACTAGATTGCTGCCGAATCTTCCCGTGTAACGGTCCGGCCCTCAGGGGAGGCAGTGGCGCCCCTGGCTTCGGGGCTCCAGACAACCCTTCGACGCCCTCGTTGGTCATCGAGACCAGGAGGGGGCCTTTGGTTCTTCGTGGGCCACCGGAAGTTCTCGGAGTCGTCGTGCTCATCGTGCTCATAACGAACGAGCTCCACGTTGGCGAGGACGCTCATGAGTAAACCAGCGACATTCATCGAGGAATCCGCCGAACCAAGCTCCGACCAAAATCCAGTGATGTCTACGCAGCGGGCCTCGGGACCAGCGAGGTGGAACGCGGGGCGACCTTGGTGGATCATGGTCGTGCGGAGCGATCGGTCGACGCTCTGTGCGAGGCTGCGCCACACCTTCGCGGGAGCGGGGTGGGTGGAGGTTGTCCTCGACCGTCGCCGGGAGGAGCAGCGGCAGCACACCGTGCTGACTGAAGTAGACCGACACCTAGCGGATCGCCGAGCCACAGGCGGGGAGCGAATGGAGACCACGTATCGACTCGCCAATCGGGGTGACGGTTTTGAGGTGTGCGAAGCCGTCGGCATGGTCCCGGTCCGCTGTCCGGACTGTGGCGTGACCGTGTGGTTCGAGATGCCGCGCTTCGCGGCGCCCCCAAGTCGCCTGGAGCTGGATGTTCTGCACGAGAGGCCGAAGTACGCTCGGCACGTCGTGGAGTTGGCTGCATTCACGGCATGCGGTCGCCCGCTCCTGACCTCGCGGACTTGGGCGCGGGCTTGGGTCGGGCGGGTATCGTGATCGAACGCTGGCGTGGGCAACGCATGAGGTGACGGCCGATCGAGGTCGGCGTGGAACTGGGACCCCACGAGCGACCGTCCGGCCCTTCGGAGACTCCTCTCCGCCCGTCGACTCTCTGTCGTGTCCCGCGCCGACACGCGCTTCGCCCACTGGTCTCGGCGCCGGCCTGAACCCGTAGTGGCCAGTAAGAGTTGAAGGCGATGGACAGGCCATTCGAGGGATGCCAGGAGAGAAAGGCCGCCTCCCCGCTACCATCCTGCCGCCTTCGCGTGATGTTAGGTCGATCTTCCTGCCGAGCCGCTCCTAGATCAGACCGATCTAAGGGAGCTATGGTACTGGAGCTGGAAGGCCATCAGGTCGAGGAAGCGACAGACGGAGCCAGTGGACTCGAGAAGCTGCTGTCGAGTCGGCCGGATGTCGCCTGGATTGACGTAGGGCTTCCGGGCCTTGATGGCTACGCGGTGGCGCGCGCGGCTCGGCTTCGATATCCACCTCGTCAAGCCCGTGGGCCGCGAGGAACTGCGGGGGGGTCCTCGCCGCCTGCCCCCAGGTGCGAAAGCGGCCTGAGGAGGCCCCGAGTTAAGCTCTTCGCGCGCCAAAGCGGCCTTCACGGCAATGTTCGAGAGACGAAGCGCAAACTTTACATGTGTCGCGTAAAAAGGACCCGCCATCCCGCGGCACGTCTCCGTCGTGACAGCTCGGTAACCGCCTGAAAATTCTTCCGTTTTGATGTCCGGCAGCCGCTCTGGCACCGATCCTGCTCTGAGCCTGTGAGTGTGCGAACAACCCGTGTCCGCGCGGCCTTGCCGTCCCACGTTTTCTGGGGAACACGATCGATACCCAGATGCTCTAGGCCGTCCGGGCGGTTCCCGCGAAGCACGACAGGGTACCACCCGGGCACCTGAAGAGGCTGGCGGGGCCTCCGGGACACGCGAAGGGCAAGGGGAGCGGGCGCAACTGAGAGGGCGGCTGGTCTCCGGGGGTGCCCGGACACAGTGGCCAGGAGGTGGCTGAGTATGATGCGGAACGGATCTCTCAGCCGGCAGGGTGGTAGCGGGATGGTGGTGGCGGTGCTGGCGTTCGGCCTGCTCGTGGCGGGCCCGGCGTGTGCGGCCGACGCGAAGAGCGGGCCGGATCAGGTCGTTGGGGGGCTAAGGAGATCGGCCGCGGCGCGGAAGAGACCGCCAGGGGGATCGGCAAGACCGTGACCGAAGGTGCCAAGGAGGTCGGCAGCCGCGCGCGGGGCGCGGGGAAGCAGGCGGAGAAGGGTGCGCGCCCTGTGGGCGACCGGCTCCACGACAGCGCGAAGGCCTTCGGGGAGGCGATCTGGGACGGGATGAAGCACGTCGGGCAGACCCTGGAGGCGTTCTTCACAGGGAAGAAATAACAGAGGCACCAGGGACCTCGTCGATGGCCCGCCGTCGCTGGTTCGTTCTGATCGTCATCGCAGTAGTCGCCGCCATCGCGGCCACGCTACTCGCGTTGCCCGAGCTGGTCCGGCAGGTGGCGATCAACCGCATCCGGGCGATCACCGACCGCCCCGCGAGTATCGATCGCGTCGAGCTCAACCTCCTGTCGGGCCGGATCGCGGTCCACGGCTTCCGCCTCGCCGAGCGGGGCGGCGAGGCGCCGTTCGCCGACTTCGAGCGGCTGGACCTTCGCGTGCACCTCCCCTCCCTCCTCCGGGGCCACCTCTGGCTCCGCGAGGCGGTGCTTCGCAACTCGTCCGTCCGCGTCGTGCGCCTCCCCACGAACGAGTTCAACCTCTCCGACCTGATCAAGAGCTCCGGGACGACGGGTCGCACCTTCGACGTGACGGTCGATCACTTCGCCCTGGTGGGCGGGACGGTCACGCTCGAGGACCGGGCGCTGCCCGAAGCGCGCACCTGGACTTCAGAGAAGATCGCGATCGAGGCGCACAACCTCTCCACGCGACGGGACGACGGTACGGCCGTGGGGACCTCCGTCACGGCGGGCGCCCCGGTCTCG
>Ga0209887_1000290_pt1 | contig 15000 bp, 10 predicted proteins | sample GWRWN1_30_40_FD_187230 | JGI IMG/M metagenome (GOLD analysis project Ga0209887, IMG submission 187230) | Riverbed sediment microbial communities from areas with no vegetation in Columbia River, Washington, USA - GW-RW N1_30_40 (SPAdes)... | ecosystem: Environmental > Aquatic > Freshwater > River...
AAGGAAGCTTGTTTGGAATTTTACATATTTTGGTCATTTGAAATTGTTTCGAATTTCGGATTTCGTGCTTCGAATTTCTTGTTCTTGGCGCCCTTTGCGCCTTTGCGCGAGACGCGGTTTCTCGACTTCTTCTTCATCCCAAAATTTCAAATATCTTTGCTAGTTTTAGCTTTCTCACTGGTCTTACGCGTCTTCGCCGCTTAGAGTTTCGTCTTTCGAGTCTCGCGTTTAACTCGAAACCAGGAACCTGAAACCCGTAACTAGATCAGTCCCCACTTCCGTCGCATCCACCACTCGACGCTCAAAAGCGCCAGGATAATCGCAAAGGGCCAAAGCATGCTCCACAGCCGCGTTTGCCGCTGTTCGATAATCTGCGACGGCGTGTGGCTCTCCAGTTTTGCCGCGATCCTATCGAGAGTTTTTTCGTTCCACTCATTGATCGGGATATACTCTCCCTGACTCACCGCGGCAATCTGCTTCAACAGCTCCGGACGGGGCCTGCCGTCGTCGGTCTCGCCGTAGGGAAAGGCGACAGAAAAACTTGCCCTGTCCTTGCCCATCATCTTGCCCGCCAGGCTGGCTTCCGCTTCCACGCGATAGGAGCCTTCCCGGGTCGGCGTATACTCGCCGGTATATTCGCCTTCTTCCGTATCCGCAGTTGTTTGCACCAGGCTGGGCTCGCCTTCCGGGCCGATGACGCGCAGTTGCACGGCGGCTTGCCGGGTCGGGGTGAAGTCGTCCTTTAGTACGCGGAGTTTGACGCCGATTTTTTCGCCAGGTCTGGAGATCGGTATGGGCCGGATTTGCACCTGTTCAAAGGACGGCTCCTGCGCGAGCCAACGCACGGCCTGGCGAATCAGCTTCAAATGGTTCTGCGGAGTTTCCCGATTTCCGACGGCGATAAAATTCCAACGCCAGGTTTCATCGCTCATCAACGCGAGACTGCGTCCCTTGCCAAAACGACCGATGGTAAGCAGTGGCACTGTAGCGCTGGAGCCGTTACTTCCCGCCGATAGGAGCGTTTCCCCTTTAGCGCTGCGGACTAGATTCAAGGCGGTAAGCGGCGGCATTTTTGCCCACGCCTCTTCGTTGCCCTTCGGGTCCGGTAGCAAGCGGGTGACCGGATGGGCTTTGCCGGATGGGGTCACAATCGGACGCACTGCGCCCTGAGTTTGGTAACTCCCTTTGCCGTCGAGCTCCACCGGAAGGACGTCCTTCAGACTGCTGTCGGCATAACCGCCGCTGTCGAAAGCGCGCGCGCCCCCGAGCATTGCCAGCCCGCCGCCATCGCGGACGAAGTCCCTGACCTTGTCCAGGTAAACAGGATTGAAATAAGCGCGGTGGGAGAAGTCGTCAAAGACGACGACATCGAAATTCTTCAACTCCTCCAAAAAAATGTCGTCGATGGGAAAGGGGATCAAACTCAACTGATTCTCCGGCACATCGACACTGTCAGTGGGAGTTCGGAGAAACACAAAGGAGACCAGCTCTATCAAAGGGTCCTGTTTCATCGCCATGCGGAGAAATCGATAATTCCAGGCGGGCGAGCCGGACAGAGTGAGCACGCGAATTTTGTCGCGTTGCACGTCGATCTTAAAATCCTTCTGGTTATTTTGGGTAATCTGCTCTCCCGGTTGATTGGGAATGGCAAGCGAAAAACTATGGGCGCCGATTTCCTTTGGCGTGAAGCTGAAGGTGATTTTTTTCTCGAAGGGGTCGGCATCGACACTAATGGAACGGCTGGTGATCAGGTTCTTACCGCGGTTGAAGTACAGCGGGAAGGTCTTGCCTTTGAGACCGTAGACCTGAACCGTCAAATCGAGTTTCACTTCGCGTCCGCGGAAAGCGAACTCCGGGGCTCGAAGATCGGCGATCCGAACGTCGGTGAAGCCCTCGGTATCGCCCACGCCGATGGTGAAGACGGGCACGGGCAAGGACTGTATTCCTTCCAAAGTCTTCCTATCGCCGTTGGCAATACCGTCGCTGAAAAGGAGGATGCCGGACTGTTCCCCGGCTTCCCGCGCGGCGGACTGAAGCACTTCCAAAAGCCGCGTCCCTTGATCTTGACCTTTCAGTTGCGAGATGGACGCCGGTGCGATGGGCTCAAGGGCAGTGCCGAAACGATAGAGACGTAAGTCATAGTCTCGACTGAGCCCTTGGATCAAGGGCTCTTTGCCGGCCAAGAGCGTGTCCCTGACGAGATCGAGCCGGCTTTTTGCCGGTTGCCCGTCTGGCGCCGGTTTGGCACTCGCCGGAAAGGCCATGCTTTGCGAGCTGTCCACCAGAATCGTCAGCGGTCGGCGCAATTTCGCTACGCGTTTTTCCACCAAGGCGGGGCCGAACAGGAAGAAAATAAGCAAGCCATAAACACAGGCACGGAGAAAAACCAGAAATGAACTCTGCCCAAGGCTCAGCCGCTGCTTGAGCGAGAGAAATTGTTGGATCAAAAGGGCAACGCTGCCACAAGCGACCACAACGATGATCCACCAGGGAAGATTGCCGATCAGAAAAAGGTCCCGCATCGTTCACCGAGTGAGCCGCTTCCGGATAAACGGAACGTGGATCAGATCCTCTTTATAGTTTTCGGTCATGGCGTAGACGATCAGATTGATGCCCAAGTGGAAGGCGTCTTTGCGTTGTTGTTCGCCGCCCGGCGTGCAAGGGTTAGTCCAGTTGCCGAGTTGGTCTCGCTCCCAGGCGCCACCGAGATCATTCTGGCAATAGATGATCGGCGTCGAATTGCCTATGGTAATTCCTTCCAAGTTGGGATTGGCGATTCTTACGCCGCCGATGCGCCGAAGCAGGTAATAACTCCGGAGCGCCGCGTGGCCGGAAGGCAGGCGTTTGAACTCATTCCCCGGAAAAATTCTTTGCATTTCTCGCCGCAGCGCCTTGTCGAAACCATAGCCTTGCTGGCCGAGAGCATCATCGACGAGCAGAAAGCCGCCGTAGGAGAGGAAGCGGCGCAGGATCTCGATCTCTTCTTGAGTGAAGGGGTCGAACTCGTATTTGCCGGCAACGTAAAGAAACGGATAGTTGAAAAGGTCGCCGTCCGAAACGGCAACTTCGCGTCTGACCGTGGCGGCTTCGACGCTGGTGCGCAACATCAGCTCGTCCATCAGTGGCGTGACGGCCAACGGGTGCGGGTTCCAGTCGCCGCCGCGATATTTGAGCTGCGCGAACACAAACTGTATGGGCCGCTTATCTTTAGGATTCGTCTCGGACGTTCTTGGCACCAGTGCCGCCGCGAAAACGCCCTTGGAGAGAAGACGGATAAAGTCTCGTCGGGTCATAACTATTTAGTTGCGGTTGGCGGCGGTTAGATGCGTTGTGCCAGCCACCCTTCCGTCAGTAAGGTTACAATGAGAAGACCTAGCAAGGGAAGAGCGAGGTCCATTCGCGTGCCGCCCTGTTGGAGGGAGTCGATTGAAATCACCTCGACGGGAATCGGTTTAAGCTTCGCCTGCAGTTCGCTCTCACTGATCTCGTCCAGCCGCGATTCCAGAAACGGCGAGTTCGCCGCGTAGAGTAACGGCATTCCGGATTCCTTTTCTCCGCCAACCGGCAGCGACAGCCGATAAATACCGGCGCGATCGTTTTCCTGAAAGGTCGCCGAAGCGCGGTCCTTGTCCGGAGCCAACGGAACTTCTACTTCCTGCTTATTCGGTTTGATGATCTTCAGGCTCTTGCCCACAGTGCTCGGCGGCAACGAGAACTCCTTTGGATTGCCAACGGTAATGCCTGGATCCATGGCACCTCGCTTACCGCCGGCCAGATAATTCGTGAGGGATTGGATCAAAGGGAGATACGCGGTTTTAACCGGCAGGTCGCTCCAGTCACGGTCTGCAGAGGTGCTGAAGAAGATGACGCGTCCAGCGCCGACTTTCTGTTCGATGAGGAGCGGGTCTCCATTGGCCAAAGAGATGAGCGCGGATTTTCCTGGCGCCGTTGTCCTGGAATAGCCCCAGACTCGCGCCGATTTGATGGAATCGAGCAGAATGGGATCAGAGAAACCCTGCAGGGCGGGATGAGCGACGTCGAATCTATCGATCTTCTCTCCTCCGGCTTCGGGTCCCAACTTTTTTTCTCTTAGCGGCGCCGGCAACAGGGGCGGCGAAGATTGAGCCAGTTTTAGGTTGTAGTTTTCCATTTGGACTCGATCCCCGCCGAAGATCAGCAACCCGCCGCCTTGACGAAGATAATTCTGCAGCTTTGGCACCAAGGAATCGGGGAGGGATGACAGGTTGCAAAGGATCACAACTTGATAGGGTTCCAACGAAGTTGCGTTGAGTCCGTCGGCGATGATCACTGTGGGAAGGTATAGGGACGAATCCTGTTCGCCGGCGGGGTTCAGCGCGCGAATGAGAAAAAAGGTTTCGCTCTGGACCAACGACGTCTGGGGATCGCCATCGACAACCAGGATTCTTAGCTTGTCCTGGGCATCGAGGCCAAAATGGACCGCATTGTTGCCGGCGAGCCCATCTTTCTTGAGGCTGACTCGGCCGACGTGGGGTCCCGCCTGGGTCAACTGAGTTTGAAAACTTACTGCGGCTTCACCCCGGGATGGAATAGAGGTCAGCTTTTGCTCTTTGTTCTGTCCGTCGATGCTGAGCTGGACCAGAGCATCTTTGATTTCCGAAACTCCGAAATTCGCGACCGTGGCTTCGAAACGAAGCGGCAAATTGACGCCGACGCCCTGACTTGCCAGACGGACTTCTTTGATAGTGCCGTTCAACGGCTGTTGTTGTTTTCCCGTTCGAATGGTTTTCAATGGAATCGATGGGTCATATTGCTTGAGAGACGAGGTTGAAAATTGATCCCAGCCGGTCAAACCCATGTCGGTAATCAGCCGGATTTCCTTTTGCCCCGCGGGTTCGTTCAGTAATTCATAGGCTTTGGTTAGCGCGGCCGAAATATTCGCGGTGCCGTCGGCGATCTCGATGCGCTCCAACTCTTTGAACAGGACTTCCTTTTCGCCCTTGAGGCGAAACGGCTCCTTGCCGGTCAGGTTGGTTGGAATTAAGGCTGCGCGATCGCCGTCGTTGAGCGAGGCGATTAAAAAACGAGCGGCCTCTTTGGCTTGTTTGAAGCCGTTGCCATCTGCGCTCCAAGTCATGCTGAGCGAGTTGTCCAGCAGAATGACCAATGAAACCGGGCCGCCACCGGCGAAAAGACCGGCGCCGGTCTGAAAAATCGGGTTAGCGAGAAGCAGGGCGAGGAAAACCACAGCCAAAGTTCTAAGCGCGAGCAACAACCAATGGCGCAGGCGGTAACTCCGGGAGATCCGTTTTTGGGACAGCAGAATAAAGCGCACGGCGGGGAAGCGAATGCGCTTTAGCTTCCTGCGGTTCAATAAGTGGATCAGAATGGGAAGTGACGCGGCGACGAGCCCCAAGAGGTAGAGGGGGTGTAAGAAAAAAATCGACATGCCCGGCTCAGCCCCTCCAGCTCAGATAGCTTGCTAGCGCTCGGTCTAGAGGGGTGGAGGTCGAAATGAGCTGATAGTCGATGATGTTGTCGTGACACTCTTGGCGCATCCGGCTGGTAAACTCCTCAACCACCTCTCGATAAGTTTTGCGGATGGCGCGCGGGTCCGCCACGACTCTGAGATTCAGCTCCTCCAAGTCCTCGAACAGGATATTGCCGTCGAAGGGAAGGCTCAGTTCCGCCGGATCAAGCAGATGAAAGACGATAACGTCATTGCCCTTGAAGCGAAACAAACGAAGGCCTTTGAGGATCTTCTCGGGCTCATCGAGCAGGTCGGACACGAGCACCACCAAGCCGCGCCGCTTGATCTGACCGGCGATCTCTTCCAGGATCCTGCCGACGTTGGTTTCTCCCCCTGGGCCGCGATTTTCGAGGGCGTGAAGAATCTGCAATAAGTAATCTCGCTTGGCCTTCGGCGGGATAAAGGCTTCGATATGATCCGAAAAGGTCACCACACCGGCGGCGTCCTGCTGTCGCAGGATTAAATAGGCGAGGGACGCGGCCAAAGTGCAGCCGTAGTCGAACTTGGTGATACCGTCGGAAGCGTAGTCCATGGAGCCGCTGGTATCGACAAGGAGATAGGCTCTTAGATTGGTCTCATCTTCGTATTCTTTGATGAAATAACGGTCGAATTTTCCCAGCGCCTTCCAGTCGATGCGCCGGATTTCGTCTCCCGGCGAATATTCCCGGTGTTCTTCGAACTCGACACTAAAACCCTTGGAACGGCTACGGTGGACTCCGGACATCATTCCTTCCACCACCCAGCGCGCTCTGAGGTAAAGATTGGAGATGCCGGCCAGGACCTTGGGATCAAAGTAGTTTTTTTCGTCGTTGGTCATGAAGTTGATTCACTTTTACCACCACCGTTTGAGATAATCTAGCCAGCTTTTCCAGCCTCGGTTGTGACCTTGATAGGTTGGATTCTTCCGGCATTCATCAAGGTAGGAGATGGTTTTTTCGTCGGCTTTTAGCTCCACCAGAACCTGCCGCTGAAAAGCGAGACACTTCTTCTCTGCTTCAGTTCCCGTCCAGGAGTCCGCGTCCGGCTCTTGACCTCGGTGGGCTTTCTTGGCGTCGGCATAGAGTTTGGCGTGATAGGCGTCGTGGGCAATGGCTCCGGCGTACCAAAGAGCGGAATGTTTCCAGGTGCGTTTGCCGACGACGAAGGTCGGTTCTGCCGCCCAAGCCTTCATGCCGCTGCGTTTGCCCTGGCGGATCAACCCCAGGTTGCTTCGAACCTCCGCAAATCGGCTCGTTGGTCTAAGGAGTGCCAGCGCTTCGTGGGTTCGACGTAAAAACTCAGATCCGCCGCGGATGCTAATCCCGTCGACCGTTTCTAATCGCTTGGGAGCGAGGAATACCACAGTTCAAAAAGATCTCAGCGGCGAGGCGCGCGTAGTTCGCATATGGCTGATAGCTTATGGCATATGGTTGGAACCATAAGCTATAAGCCAGATGCGCCGAGGAAAGCGCAGCACACACTGTAAACCATGGGGTGAAGCCTGGAGGGAGAAGGCACTCGAACGTGCAGCTGCTTTGACCTGTCCGGTGCTTGGCCAGACGCTTGCCGCCTCGTCCTCGTGTTTGCGCCATATCAATAGTTTGCAGACCGCCTCAAGCCACAGGCCCATTCCCTTCTCCTGGAAGGGCTTACCCCCTTGGTTTCCGTCGCAGTATAAATAATGCCTGCTAGCGTGCTGCCTTGCCGTCCTCGGAAGGCTTCACTTCACTGAGCAGCCGGCTGATGATGTCGAGGGACGAGAGTCCTTCGCCTTGCGCCTTGAAGTTGGGGAAGATCCGGTGACGGAGCACCGAGGGCGCGAGGGCTTGAATGTCTTCGACCGAAACCGCGTAACGACCCTGGAGAATCGTGCGCGCCTTCGCGCCCAGGATCAGATACTGGGAAGCTCGCGGGCCGGCGCCCCAATCGACATAATCCTTGATGAATTGAGGGGCGTCGGTATTCTGCGGGCGGGATTTTTGTGCCAGGGCCACGGCGTAGGAGATGACAAAGGGCGACACCGGCACGCGCCGGACTAAATCCTGATAGCGCAAGATCCCGGTGCCTTCCATAATCTTGTGCGGCGTTGGCTTGGCAACCGAGGTCGTGCGCATGACGATCTGCACTTCGTCGTCGAAATCGGGATAGCGGATCTCGATGTTAAGCATGAAGCGGTCGAGTTGCGCCTCAGGAAGCGGGTAAGTCCCCTCCTGTTCGATGGGATTTTGGGTCGCCAAAACAAAGAAAGGCAGGTCCAGCGGGTAGGTCGTTCCGCCTGCGGTCACTTTGTACTCCTGCATCGATTGCAGCAGCGCGGCCTGAGTCTTCGGCGGCGTCCGATTGATTTCGTCGGCGAGTAAGATATTGGTGAAAATCGGTCCCTTCAGGAATTGGAATTGCCTTCTCCCGGTGGCCGGGTCTTCCTGAAGAATGTCCGTTCCCGTGATATCGGAGGGCATCAAGTCCGGGGTAAATTGAATTCGGTTGAACTCCAGGTCAAGAATTTCCGCCAACGTGCTGATGAGCAACGTTTTGGCCAAACCCGGCACGCCGACGAGCAGACAATGACCTTTGGCAAAGAGAGCAATCAAGACCTCTTCGATGACTCTGTCTTGGCCGACAATCACCTTGCGAATCTCACCGATCATAGTGTCGCGCTTGTCGGCAAATTCTTCTATTTCCGCGATTTCGTGTTGCTGAATTTCAGTGGACTCCATCCAGTTTCCTTTTCACTTGGGGGTTAGCAATTTATCTAGCGTTGCCTTCGCCTGTTTAGCTTTATCTTGATCTCCCAGGGCTCCATAGATATCGGCCAGTAATCGATAGATCACCGGGTTGAACGGATTGATTTGCACGGCTTCCTCGAGAACGCTCCGGCCATCCGGATAGTTCTTGGTGGCGTGGTAAACGCGGCCCAACTGCACATAGGAATTGACATTATCCGGATCTACATCCAGCGCCTTCTTCAGCGGTAGGAGCGCTTCGTCGAAACGATTCATCTGGATCAAAACCCGTCCCAGTTTACTGAGAATGATCGGCGAGTGGGGACTCGCCTGCAAGGCGCGCTGGTATTCGCGGGCGGCGGCCTCCGGTCTTCCTTTCCCGAGGATTTGGTCGCCCAAATGGGTTCGCTGGCGGGCGACGGCCGATTGAATCTCTTTAAGCTCCACCGCCTCTTCGTCCTCTCGCTGGTCTTTCTTGACTTTGAGCTTGCGGACACGGCTCCCTTCGATCTCCTTTAACCCCTTACTCTTGAGAAAACTCTTCCAGCGAGATTCAAACACGTCGAAGGACATGCCGAAAACCTTCTCAACCGCTTCCGGTGTTGGTTGCTCGTGCAAAGTGGCGAGCAGCTCGCGAATACCGGCTCGGCCCTTGCTTTGGTTGATAAAGTCGACGGCGGATGCGGCCTCGGCGTAGGCCAGCTGCACCTGCTCCGGGGTCTCGAGACGGATCAAAGAGGGCTCCATGTTCTTAAAGCCGACAAACTGGTTTTTTTCCAAAGCCTGAACCAATAGGGTCTGGTTGGCTGGTGTCAGGTAGTCCTCGGCGGCGTCTTTCGGTGGAACGGCTTTGCGCCAGCGGGTTTCGTAGAAGCGCGCCATCCCTTCGTGCAGCCAAATCGGCGCTTCGTTGTTGGATAGCGCAACGATGGCGTAGTGAACATATTCGTGACTCAGGGAATCAACCCACCGATAGCCGAAGCTCAGCGCCCGCGGGGAGATGATCATGAGCTTATTGAACTTGCAGATGCCGACGGCGCCGGTTTCCTCGATGTCGCGCAACGACAGTGTCGAAATCGCGTTGAAGGCATTGGCGTCCGCGGCGATCTCAACGCGGACTTTTTCCTTGGGATAATAGCCTAGCTCAGCGCCGATGGCCTCATAACTCTTCTCCAATGTTTCGAGGGTGTAGGAAGCCAAAATACCGTCGCGCTTCTCGTCGAGGAAAAGCACGAAATGGGGGCTTTCAAAGCGCTTGAGGGTTTTGACGACGTCCTGGGTCTGTTGGGTGAGAAGCTTCCATCCTTGACGCCGCTGGTCCTTGGAGTCGATGGCGAGTGCTTGATCGAGGGACTTGAGCGCCTCTTGATATCTCCCCTGATAGAACTTCACCCGGCCGTCGAATTCTAGAGCGGCGGCCGACTTGGGATTTTCGCGGAGCGCCTTTGAAGCGAGCTCCTCGGCCTTTGCGATGTGCCAGCCATCGAGCAGCTCTTCGCCCTGCTTAAATGGCGAATCAATTTCGGCGGCATTCAGGTTGAACGTCGAAACGGAGACGGCGAATAAAAAAAGGAAAAAGAGTGCCGGGTGTTTCAAGGGGTAGCTACTCTGAAAGATTTTTGAAATAGCGCTCGATCTGCTCTTTCATCTGCGGCGGGACCCCTTGTTTGAGGGACTCCAGGATCTCCTCGCGGAAATTACGGGGAGCTTTGTAGTCTTCTTTCCCGGGGAGGCGGAACTTCTCGGTATCGAGTCCAGTAAAACCGCCCTGAACGTCGAACTCCGGAAATTGCGGCATACCGGGAAGAGGGACAAGCATTCCGGAAGGGAGGAACCGGCCCTGCCGGAAAAGCCGAGTTATGGGCATATTGCCGAGTTGACCACGTTGTGCCAGTTGCTGCATCGCGGATTGCATCTGCTGCTGCGACTGGGATAACCGTTCCAGAGCGTCGCGCTCGGGCGGCACGGCGCCTCTCGAATCGAGCTGGCTGAGACGATCTTTGGCGGTGCCCATGGAATTACCGGCTTCGCCGATGCCCTGGACGATTTTCGGATCGAGAGACGGAAAGAGTTGGAACAACGATTCGAGCTTTTCATGCAGTTCTTGGGTGCGCTCGCGCAAGGCGCTTTGTCGATGCGACAAATCCCGCAAGTTTTTCTTGTCGGAATCTTTGAGGGCCTGGGCCGGCTCGCCCATGAGGGCATCCAGCTCAGCCTTTAAACCTTTCAGGCTATTTTCCGCCCGGCGCGCCTTTGGCTCCTGGGTCGAAGTGCGCTTTTTGCTCAGTTCCTTTTTGGCGAGTGCGTCCCCCTCGCCATAACCGGGAAAATCTTTGCTGAGCAGCTTGGCGATCAGATTCTTGAGCAGTTGATTCATGGTGGCATCGTCCAGGTTCTCGAGCACGCTGGGATCATCCGGCCCTTCTCGATCAGGGAAGAGCTCCGTCAGTTGGCCAAGCTCGTTTTTGGCTTTTTCCAAGAAACGGTCGAGTTTTTCTTTGAGCGCGGTATCCCGCTCGCTCAGCGCCGACTTGTTGACGCCCTCGGTTCCCATCAAGATTTCTTGCTGCTCGCGGGCGATTTCCTGCAGCTCGTTGGCCGAGCGCGCCATTTCTCCTTGCATGCGACCCATGCTCGAGGCCATGGCCGAGCGCTGCGCGTTCTGCAAGGACGCTACCATCGAGGCCATTTGATTAAATAGCTCCCGGGCCAGCTGCCGCGCGCCTTCAATATCGCCCTGCATGAGTTTCTTGCGAATTTCTTCCAGAGCCGAGAACATTTCGTTGAAGCCCAGACCTTGCATGGAATCCATGTTCATAAAATCATCCGGCATTTGCTGGGCGAACTGCGAAAGAGCCTGCTGGAGCGAAGCCAACGCTTTGGCCAGCTCGGAGAGCTGCTTCATGATCGCATCCAGGTTCTTGTCGCCACTCTGCAGTTTCTCCAGCGACTCCATGAGCCGCTCCTGGCTGCGCGCCAGATCCTGCGCCGTCGACGCCAACTCCTGGGCCTTGAGCCTTTTGCCGATATCTTCAGAAAGTAGCGACATTCGCTCCAATTCAGAAGAGATCTCATCGCGGGCCTTCATCTTGTCGTCCACGGACGAAGCCTGCTCTTGTTTTTTCAGCAGCTCGTCTTTGGTGAACTGAAGATTCCGTTTCAAAGCCTCAAGATCGGTCCAGGTGGCAAAGTCGGACATCCGATCTTTTTCGGTGCGCTGCATCACCTCTTCGGTTCGCTTCAGCGCTTCGGCGAGATTTTGCTCCAGCTTTTTTTCGGCCTCTTTCGCCCGCTCAAAATCTTTTTCGCCCGGCAGCGGCGTTTCGAGATGATCGGCTAGGGAATTGACCATTCGGCTGTTGAGATCCCGGATCATTTCGGCGACTTGTTGATGTTCGCCCTTGAGATTCTTGAGCCGCAGTCGCAGGGCCCGGGAGGTGCCGAGTTTCGGACCGGAGATCGTGTCGTTGTCCAGCACTTCCAAATGAAAGACAGCTTCGTCTCCGGCGTCACCTAGCGGCAGTTTGCCGAGATCCCATCTGAATTGATCCCGCAGAACGAGCCGCCTGGCGTCATCCCTTTGCAATCGAATCTTGTCTTCGCGATCTCTTACTTTGGCGACCAGGTTCACTTCACTGATGCCGAAATCGTCCCGCGCGCTGTATTCCAACGCCAAGACTTCGTCGCCATTGACCTCCAAATCCTCCGTCGGCCGCAGTAGATCGATGGTGGGAAAACCGTCGGGTTTTACTTTCAACTCGTAGGCGATGGGCGAATTCCGAAATCCCTGCGCATCTTGCACCAAAATCCGGTATTGCTGGGACTGGAATAAAACCAGATTTCCCTGCAGCTTCTTGCCGTCGATTTTCAGCGGCAGTTGCTTGCCATCCTCCATCACGATCTCAGCTTTGACGATTTCCTTAGTGCTCAAGGCGTCAATGCGGAGGGTCGAGCCTTTGATACCTTCGACATTGCCCCCGGATAGGGCCACCGCGCCGAGGCCAGTGTAGGCCGGCGGATAGAGGGTGATCTGAACATTGCCGATTTCCGGCGGATCGATGGCTTCGGCCGTATACGTGGGAGAGGAAAAGGCGCCGGTGGCCACACGGTAACGGAGAGTTTTGGCCAAGCGGTTGAGGGTCGCGGTAAATTTTCCCTCACCCAAATTTTCCATGGCGACCTTTTCTTCGTGAGGCTCGCCGCGCTCATTGGTGGAGCTCCAAATAATAAGCTCCAGGGACTTCGGAATGGCCCCGGACGTGGAGCCCTGAATGGTTACCGGCGAACCGCGTACGACACGGAGTCCTTTCGGATTCACCTCGATGGCGGTCTTGGACGGCGGCAGATGATCCAGTGGACGGGTTAACAGGCTAAAGGTTTCTCCGACCCAGGACGGATTGAACAAAACCATCGCCAAGACCGGTATGAACAATGCAGCAAGCAGGCGCAGGCTGGCTTTAACCCGCCGGGTGTCGATCAACTGATCTATCTGCAATCCTGAGAGCTGCTTGCGCGTGGTGCGCAAAAGGGCCAGCACCATGGAAGTTGAAAAACCAGGGGCTTCTCTAGCGGCCGCGACCTCAGGGTAGAGCTGCAGCGAGTTGATTAAATTATTGCGAAGCTTGGGCTGTTTTTGCTCGATGTATAGCGCGGCTCGTTCCTGGGAGAATCCGCGGCACAAACGGATCACGGTCCAACCGAAAAGAAACAACAACACCGCCGCAGTGACGATGCTGTAGGCCAGAGGCGCATAGGGAACAAAACCTTTGATTTGCTGGACCCCCGGCCCGAGGGCGAAAAGCAAGAGGGCGCAGATAGCCGTCAGGCAGATTCCTTCGATCCCTTGGAAAAGTTTGAAGCGGCGGATAAATCGCTTCAGGAACGAGGCGAGTTCTTGATATTCTTCCTGCCCCATGGCTTACAGTTCAGTCATATTATCGCTGAATAGAGAGCTTGTCTATCCTACCCATCGCGTAGCTTATCATAGGTAGAAAGACGCGCCCTATTATGTTATGCACACGTGATCTACCTTGTTGAAAAGGAACTAACAACGCGCATGGAAAATCTCGAAACCGAAGCCCAGTACTTACACGAAGGACATGAAGACGAGTTTGGCGAAGAAGACGGCATGCCGATGGATGAAGACCATCCCATGTGGCGCTCCGAAAGGATCACCCTTAACTCGGTTGGCATCGACATCGGTTCATCCACGTCCCACCTGATTTTTTCCCGCCTGACGTTGCGGCGCCAGGGCATCGCGCTTTCTAGCCGCTTCGTGGTCGTCAATCGTGAAATTATTCACGAATCGCCGATCTTGCTTACCCCTTACATCGACAAAACAACGATTGATACCGATAAATTGGATGAGTTCATCCACGAATCCTATCGCCAGTCTGGATTGACGCCCAACGACATCGACACCGGCGCGATCATCGTCACCGGCGAAGCGGCAAAAAAGAAGAATGCCGAGGCCATCTCGGCGCTGTTCTCGGCTCAGGCAGGGAAGTTCGTCTGCGCCACAGCGGGGCATAACCTGGAGGCGATTCTGGCATCTTATGGTTCAGGCGCGGTCCACATGACCTATCATGAGGGCGGCGACTTCACCGTCATGAATGTCGACGTCGGCGGTGGAACATGCAAAATCGCCATCGTCCAACAGGGGAAAGTCATTGACACCTGCGCGCTGGAAGTGGGCGCTCGCCTCGTCGCCATGGACGAGAACGGCAGGATCAACCGATTGGAAGATACCGCGCTCAAGATCGCCAAGATGGCCGGTATTTCTCTGAGCCTAGGCGGCGCGATGAGCGAGGCTGACAAAGAGAAATTTTCTCAGGTGCTCTGCGACTCGCTTTTCGAGGTTTTGGAGCGCGGTAAACTCTCGCCTCAGGTGGAAGATCTGCTGCTTACGCCCAATATCGAGTTCAAGGATCGGATCCACGCCATCATGTTCTCGGGCGGCGTGTCCGAGTTTATTTATGGTTACGAGAAACGCAATCTGGGCGACTTGGGCATTCAATTCGGCCGGCGCATACGCGAGCGTGCCAACAAGCTCGCGGGCGGTAATATTCCCCTTAGACCGGCCGAGGTGCGCATTCGCGCGACAGTTATCGGGGCTTCGCAATATACCGTACAGGTGAGCGGTAACACGATTTATCTTTCGCATCCGGAGTTGCTGCCGCTCCGAAACCTCCAGGTCATCACACCGGAATTTGAGCAGACCGAGGGCATCACCTCGGCCGAGATTAAGACCTCTGTCGACAAAGCATTGCAGCGTTTCGATATCCAGGACGGCGATCGGGCGGTGGCGTTGGCGATCCGTTGGGAATTGGGTCCTTCTTATCCGCTGATCCGAACGCTTGCGGAGGGGCTGGTCGGTGCCATGAAAGAGCATGTGGATAAGGGACAGCCGCTTGTTTTGGTCTTCGATGCGGATATCGCCAAGTTGATGGGCAACATCATCGAACGCGAGCTGTTACCCGGCGCCGGGATTATTTCCATCGACGGCATCGATCTCCGCGATTTTGATTTCGTCGACATCGGCCAGGAGCTTCCCGACGCCAAGGCGGTGCCGGTGGTGATTAAGTCGCTGATCTTCCGCCACAGCGAGCATGGTCGCGGCCACACGCATCAACAGCATCATTAGGATGAGGATGGGGAATCGAGGATAGGAAATTACCCAGCGCGGCAAAGCCGCAACCGAAACTCGGAATATCTCCCGCAAAGACGCCAAGGCCGCAAAGGTCGGAAAAAATGAATGAGATGGTTTGTAAAAATTATCAATCTTTCGGT
>Ga0209887_1000291_pt1 | contig 14982 bp, 12 predicted proteins | sample GWRWN1_30_40_FD_187230 | JGI IMG/M metagenome (GOLD analysis project Ga0209887, IMG submission 187230) | Riverbed sediment microbial communities from areas with no vegetation in Columbia River, Washington, USA - GW-RW N1_30_40 (SPAdes)... | ecosystem: Environmental > Aquatic > Freshwater > River...
TTCGTCTGCGCGACGCCCTGCGTTGCGGCCGCAAGGAACCAAACGGAAACGATCACCCAAATGAGTAGGAAACCACTCGACCGTGGTTGCATGTTCGAGTTCCTCCATAGAAAAAACGTGTCCAAACCTTGAATGTCTTGAATTGTTATCAGTTAGCTACGGAATTGGGGGTAGGGCTTTAGCCTTGGGCATGACGTCGCTCCCGGGACGATTTCACGAATAAACGTATCTGAAACTACCTGATTTGTGAAGCAACCGGGTTGACACCAACGTGGTTGGTTGAATACTCTCTGCACAAAAGGACTGGAACACTCACGGACGCGTTGTGAAAAGAGTACTGGCCATTATTTTGGGCGGGGGTGCCGGAACCCGGCTGTATCCTTTGACCAAACTTCGAGCGAAGCCGGCCGTTCCGCTAGCTGCTAAGTATCGCTTGATCGATATTCCCATCAGCAATTGCATCAACTCTGAGATCCAACGGATTTACGTTTTAACGCAGTTTAATTCGGCCTCTCTCAACCGGCACATTGCACGCACTTACGGCATGGCAGGTTTCTCCCAGGGATTTGTTGAAGTGCTGGCGGCCCAGCAAACGCCGGAAAGCCCGAGTTGGTTTGAAGGGACGGCCGACGCCGTGCGCAAATATCTCTGGCTATTCGCCGAGTGGGATATCGATCAGTACCTCATTCTTTCCGGCGATCACTTGTACCGGATGAATTACGCGGATTTCATTCAACGCCATCGGGAGACCAAAGCGGACATCACACTTTCGGTAGTGCCGGTTGATGAACGCCGAGCGTCCGACCTGGGTTTGATGAAGATTGACAAAAACGGCCGCGTGATGTCCTTCAGCGAGAAGCCCAAAGGGGATGCTCTCAAGGCGATGCAGGTAGACACAACCATTCTCGGCCTCCCGGTGAAGAAGGCAAAGGAGCTGCCCTACATAGGCTCTATGGGTATCTATGTGTTTGAAAAACAGGTTTTACACGCTTTATTAAACGCAGCGCCCAACCGAACGGATTTTGGTAAGGAAATCCTTCCGGCATCGGCGAGAGATTACAATGTGCAGGCGTATTTGTTCAAAGATTATTGGGAAGATATTGGGACCATCGAAGCGTTCTATAACGCAAATCTAGCGCTCACCTATCAGCCGGATCCGCCTTTTAGTTTCTATGATGAAAAGGCTCCGATCTACACGCGGTCGCGCTACCTGCCGCCCACGAAGCTGCTCGATACCAAGGTGATCGAGTCGATGGTCGGCGAGGGATGTATCCTTAAGGAATGCACGGTCAAGCGATCGGTCATAGGAATTCGATCTCGCATCGAAACCGGTTGTGTTATCGACAATGCGTTGTTGATGGGAGCAGACTACTACGAATCCCCTCTAGAACGCGCGAAAAATCTCGAGACCGGGAAAGTGCCCTTGGGCATTGGTGCGAACACAACGATCCAGCGAGCCATTGTCGACAAAAACGCACGCATCGGGCGCAATGTACGGATTGCGAACGAAGATCGCCTGGTGGAAACGAGCCGGGAGGATCTGGGCTTCGTCATTCAAAACGGGATCGTCGTCATCATAAAGAACGCAACCATTCCCGACGGGACGGTCATCTAATTGGGGCGCTACAGGACACCGTCGCTCCCCCTTGGTCAAAGGCATTGTGGCGGCCGAAGGCCACCGCATGGGGTAGAGGATTTTAATGACCAGTACCTATGATGCGATAATTATTGGAACGGGTCAGGCTGGGCCTTTCTTAGCGCGACGCCTGACAACTGCGGGGATGAAAGTTGCGATCATCGAGCGCAAGTTGTTCGGTGGTACCTGCGTCAACACAGGTTGTATTCCTACTAAGACCATGGTCGCCAGCGCCTACGCCGCTCACATGGCCCGGCGTGCCGCCGATTTCGGAGTGGATACCGCCGGTGTAAGCGTGGACATGAAACGCGTGAAGGCGAGAAAGGATGAGGTATCGGGGCAATCGAGGACTGGCCTCGAGGCCTGGCTGAAGAAAATGGAAAACTGCGCGGTCTACGAGGGCCACGCCCGCTTCGAGTCGCCTCGCGAGGTGGCCGTAGGCTCGGAGAAGCTCACGGCTGAACGGATCTTTATTAACGTCGGTGGGCGTGCGGCTACCCCTCAAATGCCGGGGCTGGAACAGGTCGAATATCTTACCAACAGTTCCATGATGAACGTCGACTTTCTTCCCGAGCACCTGATCATTGTGGGAGGCAGCTACATCGGTCTGGAATTCGGGCAAATGTTCCGCCGTTTTGGCAGTGAAGTCACAATCATCGAGATGGCCGGGAGCCTGATTCAGCGTGAAGACGAAGACGTGTCGTTGGCCATCAAGGAAATTCTCGAGCGCGAGAACATCCACGTCCGATTGAACGCGAAGTGCATCGGCTTTTCCAAACGAGGCGAGGACATTATTACGCACGTCGAGTGCACCACCGGCGCTCCTGAAGTCAGCGGGACCCATGTCCTGCTTGCAGTGGGACGGCGCCCTAACACCGACGACCTCCGCCTTGAAAAGGCCGGCGTCTCAGTGGACAAACGCGGCTACATCGTTGTCGACGATCAGTTGCGCACCGCCGCGCCAGGTATCTGGGCCCTGGGCGATTGCAACGGCAAGGGCGCGTTCACGCACACGTCCTTTAACGATGCCGAAATTGTCGCCGCGAATCTTCTCGATGACGATCCGCGCCGGGTAAGCGATCGCATCCCTACGTATGCACTGTACGTCGACCCGCCGCTGGGGCGCGCGGGCATGACTGAAGCGGAAGTCCGTAAGACCGGCCGGAGCGCGCTCATCGGCAAGCGCCCCATGACAAGAGTCGGACGTGCTGTCGAAAAGGGCGAAACGCAGGGCTTCATGAAAATCGTCGTGGATGGGCAAACGCGCGAGATCCTAGGCGCCGCCATCTTAGGCACCGGCGGTGACGAGGTGATTCACTCGATCCTGGACGTGATGTACGCCAAAGCGCCGTACACAGTCATTCAACGGGCGATGCACATTCACCCTACGGTTTCGGAGCTCATCCCGACCATGCTCGGCGAGCTCCAACCCCTCTCAGGGACAGCCGACGCGAAGACCGCTCACTAACAGGCGAAAATCTGACTCCGCAGGAGTGAACGTCTCGTCTCGGACGCATTCTCCCGCGAGAGGCGGAAGGAACGTGGACAATGTCAAATTCACTCACAGGCAAAGTTGCTCTGGTCACGGGCGGATCGCGCGGTCTGGGGGCGGCCATCGCCAAACGTCTCGCCCGCGATGGCGCAGCCGTCGCCCTTACCTACACGAGCTCGCCGCAAAAAGCCGACGAGGTGGTGCGGGCCATCGAGTCGGCCGGCGGTCGAGCTCTGACGATCCGCGCCGACAGCGCCGACGTCAAAGCGGTGCAGAACGCGGTTGCGGAAACCGTGAAAGCCTTTGGGCGCCTCGACATCCTAGTGAATAACGCGGGTGTCGTCTCAATCGCGCCCATTGAAGAGTTCAAGATGGAAGATTTCGACCGCCTTATCGCCGTGAACGTGAAAGGCATTTTTGTCGCTATCCAGGAGGCCCTGCGCCACATGGGAGAAGGCGGCCGGATTATCAACATCGGCAGCATCAACAGCGATCTCGTCCCCTTTGCGGGTGGCTCCGTTTACGCTTTAACTAAGGGTGCGGTGGCCGGCTTTACCCGTGGTCTCGCTCGCGATCTCGGCCCTCGCGGCATCACAGTCAACAACGTCCAGCCCGGCCCCACCGACACCGACATGAATCCGGCGGACGGCCCGTTTGCCGCACAGCTGAAAAACATGATCGCACTCCAGCGCTACGGTCACGGCGACGAGATCGCTGGTATGGTTTCCTACCTCGCCAGTCCCGAAGCGGCCTTCGTCACCGGGGCGAGCCTGAAGATTGATGTCGGTTTCTCCGCCTGATCACCAACCGGAGGCCAACCTTGAATGAAGCCGTCCAGTTCTTGATTCATCATGGGTATACGCTGCTCTTGGTGTGGGTGCTGGTTGAACAGATGGGCCTGCCGATACCTGCTGTCCCGTTGCTGCTTGCTGCTGGCGGGCTGGCAGGCTCGGGTCGGATGAATTTAGCGCTTGCCATGGGCGTGGCCATCATCGCAGTTTTGGCAGCTGACATGTTTTGGTATCACCTTGGTCGCTACCGCGGCGGCGGAGTGTTGAAGCTACTCTGCCGTATATCCCTGGAACCAGACTCATGCGTTCGACGGACTGGAGACGTGTTCGCGCGACATGGCCCGCACTCTTTACTAATCGCAAAGTTTGTTCCGGGCTTGAACACCGCTGCACCATCACTTGCAGGAATTTTCCGCATGCCGGTATCGCGCTTCATGCTGTTCGATGGCTTGGGAGCATTCATCTGGGTAGCCACTTTCACGGGCCTGGGCTACATCTTTAGCGATCAGCTCGAGCAGATAGCAACTTATGCCTTGCGTTGGGGCAGCTGGTTACTGCTAGTTCTCGCCGGAAGCTTGGCAATTTACATCCTATGGAGATATCTCCAGCGCCAGCGTTTTCTGCATCGGCTGCGCATTGCACGTATCAAACCGAAGGACCTGATGGAAAAACTAGCCGCCGGGGATGAGGTTATGATTGTAGACCTCCGTCAGCCGCTCGATGTCGAGACCATCCCCTACATGATACCCGGCGCGGTTCACATGGCGGTGGAAGAGCTTGAAAAGCGTCACCAAGAAATCCCTCGCGATCGAGACATTGTCCTCTACTGCTCGTGACCCAATGAAGCGACAAGCGCCCGGGTGGCGCTGCAGCTGCAAAAGAAAGGAATTACCAGAATTCGCCCCCTTGCTGGAGGGATTGATGCCTGGCTTGCGAACAAATTTCCACTGGAGGCCCCAGATCTCGTCAAACGACCCGCCGTTAGCCTAACGGGTGTAATCACGTCGAGTGAAGGATAGGGTTGCTGCTCCAGCGCGGTGACAGTGTATTTATAAGTCTCTTCAAGAAACCTGGGCCCTGAAGAGCAACGAAGCGGCAACTAGCGGTCTGACGACGAAATTCGTTATTTGAAACATAGAGCGATTCGAAACGACAAAGAGTTTGCCCTGCGGGTTAGCACTCACCATTCCTTATTCACTACAGCAGTTTTTATATTTTTTGCCGCTGCCGCATGGACACGGCTCATTGCGTCCAACTTTTTTTTCGACAATCCTTTGTTTGGGCGGGTTCAGTAATCGCGTTAAGTCGGTAATATCCTCTGGTTTGTCTGGGTCTAACGTGATCCTGTATTTCCATCCCCTTTGTTCAAATGCAGATGTCACTTCTTTGAATCTGTTTTCTGTTTGTACCGTGACAACTGCCGGATTCTTTTCAGTCCCCAATTTCGCATTCTTTATGCCATCGAAAATCCGCATCCGATTTCCAGCGCCCGCAGGACTTCTCATCTTCCCAACATCGGTAATTCTATTGCCCATCGCCTCACTATTTCAGATATCCTGAGACTTATCCACACTGAGCGTGAGCACGGTCCCCGGTACAATAACCGCCGCGACAAAGGCGAATTGCGGTTTCAAGGTCTTCGTTGAGACTCCGTGGAGACAGTCTCAGTCTATCGAAGTGATACAAATTGAAGGACTGACTCTGCTTTGTAACCTTCGCACGGATGTAAACGGTTGCCCATCTCCGCCGCAATCGGGATATGCGTGCCGAGATCATTTCATCCCGGAGGGGACTCGAAGCGACCAACGAACGTGGCGATACGACCCGCTTAGAAATCAACCGGAGTGGCAACATCCACGCTTTAAACTGGGAAGGCGGGTTGCGAGGAAATGTTCGACCCGACAGGATCGAATGGGAGAATGGGACGACGTGGATGCGGCAGCCCTTTTATAGGTATGGTAGACCCCGTTAACTTAGGACATCGCATTACTTTGTGTATGCCGTCTGAGTGCTCGCCTATCTCAATTTGAGGCGGCCGTCGAGGCCACGCTTCACTGCACCGGCAAAAGGCAGCCCCGCGATCGCTATAGATTGAACCACTTTACAACGCGCTCCGCATCCATGATGCCACCGATCATATAGACCATCACCGCAAATGGAAGCGTGAGCACCGCCCACGCACCCGACAGGAGAGCGTTATCTCCGTTAACGTCAGCAATGATATTCATCGTGTCCAGGAACTCAACCGTGATGAAAGGCCCGCTAGAAACCACAAGAAAAAAAACGCCTAACATGAGACCGTAAGGCCTGTACCGGCTACTCGACCCAGTGGCAGCAGATCCCTTGCGCTTGGTTGCCTCTTGATAACGCGCGCAACGCTTTTGGATCTCGTCTTCGAGCCTCCTCTCTCCGTTGGGGTAATGATCGGCATCAAACCAATAACGTTCCTTAAGTAACTGCTGAAACGTGTAGATAGAATAGTCTGCCTCGGCAGTCAGTGGATCCGCTTCGGCCGATTGATTAGCGATCTTCAATGCGATTCCCATAGACAACTCGAATCAGCAAAGAACATACCAATGAACCTCCAACCGATTGGTATGGCGCACAAGACGGTAAGCGAGCAGTCTTTAAAAAGAAATTTCTAAGCGTGACAAAGAAGCAGACGATGATGAACCGGTTAAGTGAGCAAAAAAGTACGCGCCGGAGGTCCTGGGTCGGATCTTGAACCGACGACGACGTTAGACCTCTAAGATCCTACGTGTATGGAGACCTGTGGGCAAAAGAATGGCCCTAGATAGACAACTGTGTTACACGCAGGCGACCCGCCTTGTATTCTACGCTTTAGGCCGGCGGGCCCAAACTGACATGAGGAGAAACCACACGGGGCAGACAGTTGCTTCACAGTCAACCGATAGGCTGCCGCAGCAAGAGAACCGCCTTGGAACATACACGTCTGCCCTCCACTGGCCAGAGAGGTAAATCCCAATCCCAAAACCGCGTACCATGCTAAGAGTCGCTGCCATATACATGCCCTACCTTGGTATCGAAGCGGAACCCCCGCGCCGCATCTTTTGTCTTTGACGTCTACCCGCCCCGTGCTACCTGTAGAAACTATCTCAACGCCTCGCTGACCTTGCGGACAATGCTAAAGTCGAACACCTGCTCCGGAAGCACCGGCTGCTTAGGTTTGATTCGAACTGCAGCATCCGCGATCATTTGGCGCTGAATATCTTCGCTCACCGAGCCATTTTCCAAAAGCGCCGGCCCTGCGATGTCATATACGCGGGCGGCGATCTTTTCCGGTTCTTTGCCGATGTCCAACCAGGGGCCCTTGATAAATTCAATCCCATATTTCCGGTCTGATTTGATCAGCCGAATTGCTTTCATCATCGCGCGCACAACCCTGGTCACCAACTCGGGCTGCTCGGTCAGCATGGCTTTGGTCGTGGCGAGACCTCCCTGCACGGATCGATAAACGTCGGCAGCAGACACCAGCTTGCGAAACCCTTCATCCTGAGCGGTGAAGGTTAAGGGCATTTGAAGCGGGGCGGCGTCAATAACTTTCGCCTTTAAGGATAAATAAGTCATGTGACTTGGACCCGTTGCAAGAATAGCAACCTCTTCAGGACGGACATTGTGCGCCAGCAGAATCCGGCGCGCGAGAATTTCCGCCAAAGAACCAACGCCGCCCGTGCCAATCTTCTTGCCGCGCAATTGTTGAACACTGGTAATGTTCGGCTGCACTATAAGGTCGAATGACGGCTGGTCGGTGACGGCTAGAATAACTCTAATGTCAGCGCCGCTAACGGCGGAACTAACGGCCGATCCGGTTGCGGAAGCGAATTGCGTGCTGTTCCCCATGGTCGCCTGAATCGTTTGGATCGCCTGCATCACGATCAGTTCTGCGTCCAAGCCTTCCTCGCGGAAAAAGCCTCGTTCCTTGGCAACGAAAAAGGGCATGGAAGTCGTACTCCTGGCGGCTAAGCCCATCCGCACTCGGGTCAGTTTGTCGGAACCCTCCGCGGCAAGAGCATTTTCCGTACTGCATAGCCAAAGGCCGATGGCAATCATCAAAAGGGTCGCCAAGTATTTCGCTCCAATCATCGCGTCCTCCTCATGATCTAGGTCAAAGCGAATCGGAGAATCGAACCTGGTCGGGGAAATAGCCTCGGTAGTTTTTTCATGTACGCTTAGGCAACCGCGCGAATTGAATGTCGATTCAAACCCGAGCTGTTTTCGACACGCATCAACCAAGCTTCACTACCAAAGGAAGCATTCTCACCTACCGCGCCTTCACCGCCCGTTTCCCATGACTATCCTGCGGCACGCCGCGCGCCAACGACATGTGCGAATGTACCCCGAGCCAGCGCCCGTCGGGCTGCCTCGCCAGCACGATCGTGGCGCGGCCGGGGCGATCGAATGGCACGCCGTCATCACGGAAGCCGGTGCTGGTCCAGGGCGCGATCGCGACCGCCATCGCGCCATCCGGCGAAGCCATGACCATAGTATTTGCCAGGTCGAAACGGAACTCCGCGGTGCGCGGCCAGACATTGTCCCATTGCCGCTCGGTCCAAGCCGACAGGCTCTTCACCAGCTCCTGGTAGGTCCCGAAGATGACGATGTCAGGGTGCCAGAACGGACGCGCCGCCGCGTAGTCCACCTCGCGCACGCAGGAGGCGAAGCGGTCGAGCCAATCGCGCACCTCTGCTGCAGTCGCGGCATCGGCCTCCGGAAGGGGCAGGTTCATCTCGCGCCTCTCGTAACCCGGGGCTCCGATCCACTCGCTCGCCTGATCGGGCAAGCTAGGTTGGGTCGGTAAGACATGTTACCCGGAATGAAGTTTGAATTGTGTAAGGAGAGTTCTGAGAAAGGACGCTAGCCCTTCGGACCTACGGCTGAGTTCCTTTCCTCAGAGACTCAGCGAGCTCGCGCAAATATTCTTCCTGCTCCTTACCTTGGTATAACGCCAGCGAGCCGTCGTTTTTCAGCGGTATCCCGCCGAAAAAGTGGAAGGCGTGGCCGTCCCAGTCGTAGAACTCGTCGCCGCGTTGATAGATCTCTTTCCACTTGTAGCCGACCGGACTACGGTGCAAACCCGTGCGCGCTGGAAACGCGTCTTCTTTCTCACGGGAATCATTTAGATTCTCCTTCGGACCTGCTTCTTCGGGGAGTCCTTCCCACATGCGCCGGTAGTTGGGAAAAAACTCCTCCTCACGGACCGTGAACGCAGTGTGCATGTCCCACCAAGGGCTGTGTCCAGCGACGCGCTCATCGACCTTGTCCACCAACTTGTAAACCAGCCGCCCGCCCGCTCTTAGACGTAATACGAGCATCCCTTCGGCGATGGTGGGGCTCTGAATCGGCGGGATGCCGCAATACTTCTCGAAGAAGGCCGCGGTTCTTGCCAGGTCGCGGGAGCCGTATACCGCGTGGCTGATACGGCCCACTTTCTCCGAGGTGGCGATCTCCATGGCGCCTTCCGGCATTTTCACCGGAGCCCATAACTCATATTGATTGCTGTCCGGGTCGGCGAAATAGATCGTGGTGCCTTCGTCGCCCTCGGCGGCTGTCCGGACCGGGTCACTGTGTGGGATCTTATGCTGGTCGAGCCGGCGCAGATGCATATCGATGTCCTCGGGTCGGATGTAGAATCCGCACCGGGGCATATCCGTGCCTAGCTCTTTGGCTGGTGGGTAGTTCTCGGGCTGCAGAAATGCGCCGATGCGGCACGATCCGCCGTCCCACCACATAAAGCAGAATATCGGTGTATTCTTCTTTCTCATATTAGTGGTGAGTCCGTTGATCGGCCTTGGAGGAAGGCCGGTGGCTTTATTCGCCCAGTCAGCCCAGCCGGATAAATCGTTCGTCCCGACCACGTAATGATCGATCCAATGCACTGCTCCGCGAGGTTCAACATCTGCCATGAGTAATCCTCCCTTGAGTCAACATCGAAAAGTTCAGCTGTCGTCGCGACGGGTACCAGACTGAGGAAAAGGTGTCAAGCCCTGCGCGACGATCAGGTCGTTCAAAGTTCAAGGTTCAACAGTTCAACGTGTTCAACCGGCTTCAAAGCTTTCAGGCCGCAGCTTCAGTTCCCCAGTCCGTACAGGGCCGCGGCGTTGTCGTGAATAACCTTTTTCTTCATCTCCGGAGAGAGATGGGCCGAATCCTTGTCGATGATCTCTTTGGAGAACGGCCACGTGCTGTCGGGATGCGGGTAATCTGATCCCCACATGATGTGACCTTCGCCGAAGAAGTGTATCAAGTATAGTCCCACCAAATCCGTTTGATAGGTCGCCCAAACTTGGCGCTTGAAGATCTCGCTGGGCATCGCTTTGAGTGGGATGTCGTCGGCCTTTTTGCGCTCGAATTGCCTCTTGTAACGGTAGTCCATCTCTTGGACGACGAACGGGATCCAGCCGATCGCGGATTCAGCGAGACAGAACTTCAACTTGGGATGGCGTTCCAAGGTTCCGAAGTTGAACATATTTACAAACGGATTGAAAAAAGACGTTGCGCCGTTGCTGAGCCCCATATCGAAGACGCCTTGCCGGTCACCAGGTTTCATGGCGTCTATCGTAGCCCTAACCGTTCCGGACTGTGTGCTGCCGCCAACGTGATACGATACGACGATGCCGGCGTCCTCAGCCGCGTCCCAGAACACGTCCCATGGCTTTAAGTTCATTTGGAGAGTGACATCGTTGACCAGGAAGTTCGCTTCGCGGAAACCCAACTTAGCCACCCGGACGACTTCATCTCTGGCGGCTTCCGGGTCGACGGAAGAGAGCATGGCCACGGGGAAGAAGCGCTTCGGCGCGGTCTTGCCGAACTCTAGCGCCCAGTCGTTGTAGGCTCGGACGCAAGCATTTCTCAGCTCGGGTTCACCCACCTGCATCGCGATAATCGGCGGAAACATGAGCGACGCCTCGACGCCGTCGCGATCCATATCGGCGAGGCGTTTGTCCGGGTTCGTCGGCCGCCCGGGTTCGCCGACTCCGCCCCTGTCCAGAGCCAGCGGGTTTCGTTTGGGCCTGGAAAACCACCGCTCGCCACGATAGTCAGCCCACGTCTCGCCATCGCACACCCAGAATTCACCCTTCTCTCCCCTGTCTTCGACGTGCGGCGCGCGATCCCGCAAAGACTTGGGCAGCCGTTCTATCCACAAGTCCTTGGGCAAATACCCCAAGTCAATGTGATCGTCGGCTGATATCATCGTATATGTCACTGTCCTTCTCCTTTCGACCTTGCGTAGTCGCCAATTTCTGACATAGCCTGATTCTCACGCCATTCCGCGGGCTCTGTCAAGCAGTGCAAATCGGTCCCGGCAGACGGCCCATATCACGCTGGTGACGAAAAATTTCTCCAGCGCGAGGTCACTTTATCCGGGCTACCGCTGAGACTAAAAAGAGACCGGGTGTTATTCCTTCGGGTTTTGCCGATTGATCCTTCGGATGACTCTACTCGTCGCTTTTTTCAGCGGCTGCGTTTATACCGGCGATGTAACCCTGAGTAGTACATCTGCCCAAGCCATGTTGATTGAAGCCACCGGCAGACTCGCCACCGCAATAGAGGCCCGGAATAACCTGACCGTTCATGTCCATTACCTGGCATTTAGCATTGATTCTTAAGCCGGAACGCGTGTCGTGCACGTTGGGCGTCGCCCACGCCGCATAGAAGGGTGGCGTTTGGATTTTGTATTTCGGCTTAGGTTTACCAAAATCGGGGTCTTCGCCGGCGTCAACGAAAGAGTTGTAGCGCTCCACCGTCGCTCTCAGCGTCTCGCCCTTCATGGGCTTTGCTTGATACTCGTTTTTGATCTTGCTGGCAAGCTCCGTCAGCGTATCCGCGCTGAAGAAATACCCATCCGGGTCCACGTAGGGCGGCGTAACCTTCCATTTGTTCCGCGCCACCGCGTCCGCGTCGAAGATCGCCCACAGCGGCCCCGCGGAATAATCAGGCGGTCCGGAATATTCGTTCATCGCCACGGCGGCATTGAAGAAGTTATATTTGCTGGGGTGGTAATCGATCCTCTCGTTGTTGCGATAGTCGTTGGGCGTGTAAGGGTTGATTTCGTTATAGACGTTGCCGTGGGGGTAATCGCCCTTGGTCTCGTCGTAGAATCGTTTGCCCACCTGATTGACCAGGATAAGGTTGTGCCAATCTTTCACCGCCAGGCCGGTGGCGCGCACCAGCGGGAAGAGCGGAAACTCAAGCTCCCACGTCATGTAATTCCATTTCGTCGCCAGCACCCGCTGGGTGCGGATGTTGTCGCCGTTCTCCAACGTCTGGTTCGCGAAGCCCCAGAGCGAAGCGCCGATCGCCATCGCCGCCAGTTCGCCGCTGGCGTCCTGAAAGGTGTAGGGCTCCCCCGCAACCGTCAACACCTCCGTCAACCTCGGGTCGAACATGCGCCGGAAGTTCAAGTTGCTGGTCATGCCGCCGGTGGCGATGATCACGGCCTTTCTTGCGCGGATACTCATCGCCGGCTTCGTGCTATCGATGTTGCCGTCGGAGCGAAAGCTCTTTAACGGCGTGGTCTGCCCGGGCATCACTCGCGGCGTGTGCTGCGCCGTGATGCCGAGCACTCGTCCGGTATTCTGCCCTTTGCGGATAAGGCTCGTCATTTTGTAGTTCAGCAAAAATTTGACGCCCTTGGCGCGGGCGCTGTTTTCCAACGGTCGAATAAGGCCAGTTCCCGCTCGGTTGTTTGGACTCTCCGGCCCCGCGCCTTTGGTCCAGACCGCATGATTCTCTCGCGGCGCAGAGTTTCCCAAATTGTGCCCGCCCTGGTTGTCCGGCGGGACATCCTTGAAGTCCGCGCCGTTGGCTACCAGAAATTCGTAAGTCGGGGCGCAATGATCGGCGAAGGCGCGCATCACCGCGCGGTCGTTATACCGGTAATCGGGCCAGCCGTTGGGTTGCACAATGGACCAGTCCGTGAGATCGCGGAAAACCAGGTCGGGCGAGTCTTCGATGCCGTACTTCCTCTGCGCGCTCGTGCCGCCGCCCAGGGGCGTGTTGCCGCCGCTTATGATTGCGTGTCCGCCAATATCGTAATTCGTTTCGACAACGATAACCGATGCTCCTCCTTCAACCGCCTTGATCGCCGCAGGCAGCCCGGCTGCCCCCGCGCCGATAACCACTACATCCGCTTCCAGGTCCCAGCTGACGGGAATTCTTCCTGTTCCCGCTCCCACTTCGCCCGGACCGACGCTGTCGGTGGCGCCGTCTACCGTCGCCGTAGTCGTGATCGAGTTCTTTCTTGAGAGATCGTGTTTTGGCTGGTTATTTTCCATTGATCAACTCCCTCCTTCGAGCGCGGTTTTTCATCTTATAGATTTACAATTGTCTTCATTGAGCTGCGAAGACAAAAACGTCCATTCTTTTATCCTATGTCAGCGACAACGGTCAAGCTGCAGGACTAATCTCGGTCGTAACAAAGTGATTGCGTCCGGGGTTGACCGCCCTTTAATTTTGATTTGGGCGCGTAATGTGCTAATGACCAAACCCAATTGTAAAGTGCAGACGGAGGTCGTGTATGACTTGGATTCTGGAGACGTCGTCATCTTATTCATTTGTGTTTCTACGTCTGGGTCTTGCCGTTACGTTTTTCTTCCATTCGACACAGCAGATCTTCGGTTGGCACGGGGGGCGCGGTCTGAAAGCACATCTCGCCAACTGGCGAGACAGGCAGGGCATACCCACCCCCATCGGCGCGCTGGGGTTGTTCATTGAATTCTTCGGCAGCCTCGCCCTCCTTACCGGATTTCTCACGCGGCCGTTTGCATTGGGGTTGGCCCTTTTCATCGGTATCGCAATGTTCAAATCTCATGTGCAGCACGGTTTTTTCCTGGCGCGCCGTCCGGGAGAGCACAGCGGCATCGAGTACACCCTGGCACTTTTTCTGATGGCTGCGGCGCTGCTGGTCGGCGGCGGAGGCGCTCTTTCGGTTGACGGCCTCCTAAGCCGCTAAAAAGTATCTGGCGTCCCCGATAGAGAAAAAAACAGGACCGGGGCCTGTGGCGCATCCTGCTCCGGCCATAGAAGTCTCCCGTAACACTTGATCGAAAACTTCGAATCTCCGACAGAATTCTCTAGAGGAAAAACGTTGTTCGCGCTCGTGAAATGTATTCGTGACCGAAATCGACGAAATCGGAACGAGGAGGACAGATGGATCTCCAGCTTCAGGACAAAAAGGCAATCGTCACCGGCGGCAGCCGCGGCATGGGCAAAGCAATAGCGCGGCAGTTGGCCCACGAGGGTTGCGATGTAGCGATCGGCGCCAGAACCGAGGTGCCGTTGCGCGCGGCTGCCGCGGAAATTGCCCGGGAGACCGGACGTAGTATCGTTCCACTGGTTGTGGACACGCTTAACGCGGAATCGATCAGAGGATTCGTCCGGGACGCGGCTGACGCCTTGGGCGGAGTTCATATCCTGGCTAACTGCGCCGCCCGCGTCGGCGGCACCATCCCTGACAATATGGATGTGATCAGCGACGAGCAGATCGTCAAGGACTTCGAAGAAAAATTTCTCGGCTATTACCGCTGCGCCCGCGAGGCGGCTCCATACATGAAGCAGGCCGGTTGGGGCCGGATCATCAACCTGAGCGGCGGCGCCGGACGGACGCCGGGCACCGCGATTAGCACACCGGCCCGCAACATCTCCTGCGTGGCCCTGACGAAGTCCCTGGCGAACACGCTCGGGCCCTTTGGCATCAACGTGAACGCCATCTACCCCGGTACGACGATCACTGAGGCAGTTTTGGTACGCAACCGCGAGCAGGCGAAGCGCCAAGGCAAGACGCTGGATGTCTATCTCGAGGAACTGCGGCAGCGCAGCCTGATCCGTCATCTGGTCACCGCGGAGGATGTTGCCCAGGTGGTCGTGTTCCTCTGCTCGCCGCTGGCCATCAGCATCACCGGTGAGGCGATCTCCGTCTCCGGCGGCGCCAACGCCGATATGCACTACTAAAAATCTCTGGAACGGATTAATCAACTACCCCGCAGCAAGCTGACGGGGTATCAGAACATAGCGATGAGAATTTATCCCAAAGGCGTCACCCC
>Ga0209887_1000293_pt1 | contig 14954 bp, 14 predicted proteins | sample GWRWN1_30_40_FD_187230 | JGI IMG/M metagenome (GOLD analysis project Ga0209887, IMG submission 187230) | Riverbed sediment microbial communities from areas with no vegetation in Columbia River, Washington, USA - GW-RW N1_30_40 (SPAdes)... | ecosystem: Environmental > Aquatic > Freshwater > River...
TTCTACCCCGAGAAGTTCCCGACCCCGAAGATGCTCCCGTACTACGCGGAGCGCTTCGCGACGGTGGAGGTCAACTACACTTTCTACCGCATGCCCAATGCCAGGACCATAGCGGGCTGGAACGCGGAGACGCCGGCCGGATTCGTCTTCGCGCTCAAGGCGCCAAAGCGCATCACCCATGACGCCCGCCTCAAGAACGTAGACGAGCCACTCCGCTACTTCCTCGACACGGCGCGGGGGCTCGGCGAAAAGCTCGGCCCACTCCTCTTTCAGCTTCCGCCGAACTTCAAGAAGGACGTGGGACGGCTCGGGGACCTGCTCGTCCTCGTTCCCTCGAGCCTTCGCTGCGCCGTCGAGTTCCGCCATGACTCATGGTTCAGCGATGACGTCTACGAGTTGCTCCGGACGCGGAACGCAGCTCTCTGCGTGGCGGATACGGAGAAGGGCACGACGCCGCTCGTGGCGACCGCGGACTTCGGCTATTTCCGGCTGCGCGACGAGGGATACTCGGCGGCCGACCTCGCGACTTGGAGCCAGGCCGTGCGCCGCCCCGAGTGGGGGGACACGTTCGTGTACTTCAAGCACGAGGAGTCCGGCCGCGGCCCGGCCCTTGCCCGAGAGCTCGCCGCTCTGCTCGGCCCTCAGTAGGCCGGTCGTGAAGGCGGCGGCGACCTCGCTACCCCCATGCCGCGCAGAGGGGGTAGCCATCAGGGGCGCTCGAGGCCCACACGCGTAGCCCGATAGAGAGAGAGCGCCACGAGTCCGACGGCCACCCAGGTCAGCTCCCGCGCGCGGCGGACCAGGGTCATGCTGAGCCCCACCCCGGCCCCGAGGCCAAAGGCCGCGAAGACGGCCATGCTCCCACCCTCCAAGACGCCGAGCCCAGCCGGAATGAGAAACGCCGCTGACCTGATAGCTGTGATGAAGGCCTCGATGATCAGCGCGGTGACGACGGAGACGGAGATCCCCGTGAGGTGGAGGATCAGGTAGACTTCGACGCTTCCCACAACCCACCCTAAGAAATGGAAGAGGATCGACAGAGCCAGCCGCCCTCGATGCTCCCGGTAGAACGCGGAGAGCGCCGTGTCGAGGCGACGAAGCTCCTCTCTTCGATGGTCTCCCCAGTAGAGGCCGAGCCATCGGAGGAACGTGAGCCCCCCGACTAAGACTCCCTTCTGCTGCGCGAAGATGGACACCGCAAGCGCCACGGCCCCCCCGGCGGCGAGCCACATCATGCCCTGGAGCAGCGGCGGCGTCGGGGCCGGTAACGTGGTGAGCGCCAGGGCGATTCCCACGACCAGAAATAGCCCCTGGGCAACGGCAAGGGTGGTCTTGGCCACGATGACCGAGGCGACTCCTTCGCCCAGCGGGACCTGGGGGCGGAGGAGGTATGCCTTCACGGGTTCGCCGCCCATCGCGGTCGGTGTGGTGGCATTAAACGCCTCCCCCGCCAGTCTCACCGCGACGAGCCTGGGGAACGACGTGAGGTCGCGTCGGAAGGCGTATCGCCACCCCAGGGTGTCCAGCAGCGTGATCAGGGCGAAGGGGAACCACACGATGAGCAGGAAGCCCCACGAGAGGGCCCGGAACGAGGCCAGGAGCGTCTCTGGTCCTACCTCGACGACGAGATAGCCGAGGAGTGCGACGCCGAGCCCCAGGAGGGTCAGCCGGAACGCGGTCATCGGCGCGGGCCCGAGCGCCGCAGCATGCAGGTCAGCCAGAACCCCTGGGAGCCCACCGCCAGAAGGCCGACGAGGGGTGGGAGCGCCCCCGGGGCCAGCCAGAGGGCCAGGATGAAGGCGAGGAGGACCACGTAAAAGCAGTCCCGCGTCCCGAGCCCCTTGAGGACCGGACTGGGCCGCTCTTCCTGACCGGAGGCCTCGGGGAGGAGCCGGGCGAAGAGGGCGCTCAGAACGACGCCGACGGCGGCGGCAGCACCCGCGAGCACCATCACCCTGCCTCCGACGCGGCTGGCCGTGACGCCCATTCCCAGGACAACAAGCGCGTGGGTCAGGGTGTCGATCGTGAAGTCGAGCCACTCGCCCAAGACAGACTCCTGAAAGGTCAGGCGGGCGACCTCGCCGTCCGAGTGATCCGCGACGACGGCCAGCACATAGAAGAGCAGGCCCGCGAGCGCGGAGGCCGGGGTGGCGAACCAGAGCATCCAGGCAGCCGCCAGGCCGAAGCCCAGGCTCAGCACGCTGACTTGGTTGGGAGTCACGGGAAGGCGGATGAGGAAGGTGGTGAGCCAGCGCGAGAGACGGCGGTGGATCAGCCGGTCCACCAGGCTGTCGGCCCGGATTCCTAGGCTTCGAAAGAGCGTCGCCTCCGCCTCGTGGCGGCTCGCCTCGTCGAGCACCGGGACGAAAACCCCGGCACCCGCCACCAGCGTCGTGCGGCCCTTGCGCACTTCGCTCTCCAGATCTTCTCCGAGCGGCACGCCCTCGACGAGCCGGTTCCAAAGGGAGGCCGTGAGGGCCGGGGGAGCCAGGAGGATTGGCCAGAGGCTTCCTTTTGACTCCTCCAGGGCGATCCCCCATCCCGGCTCGCGGGCCGCGAGCAGTCTCCTGAGGCTCAGGGGGTCCACGAGCACGTTGGCGGGCAGCAGGAGGAGGGGTCCGCGGGTCCACGTCAGGCCCTCGCGGGCCTTGAGCCGATCGAGCCAGACGACCGCTATCCGCAGCCGGCGCTCCGTCGCGATCCGAGCCTCGATCGCGGCATCTCTGAGAGCTCCGGGAAGGCCGATCCACCGGATGCCCGCGCGTTGGCACGCCATGAGGGTCCTGAGAATGATCGCGCGCCCGGCCAGCTGGGTGGCCGCTCCGACGAGGCTCGTCGGGTCCGGGAGGTAGACGACGGCGCGCTCGGTCACCGGGCGTCGTCCCGGTCCGGAAGGGCGTGGTCGTTCGAAGCGGCCGGGCATGTTATCCTCGCTGGCCGAGCCGTCGTACCACGCAGGGCAGGGGGATTGCAAGATCAGCGGGCTCGGTGGGGCCGCGCTTCCATGCGGGCGATGGTGTCGGCCATGTCGATGGACCCGGTCAGGATCGGGGCCAGAGGGTCGGGCGCCTTCGCGAAGCGCTGGGGAAGCGTCTTGATGGTGAAGCGGGTGGGATCGAGGCGCGCCGTCACCTCATTCCACTTGAGCGGGCAGGAAGCGGGGGCCCCGGGGAGCGGCCGGACGGCGAACGGCGCCACGATCGTTCGGCCGTGGCCGTTCTGGCCGAAATCGACGTAGACTTTCCCGTCACGGGACCGGATCGCTCGGGCGATCGTGGCGAGTTCCGGCACGGCCTCCACACCGAGAAGGGCCAGGAGACGGGCGAAGGTCCGTGACTCCTCGTGCGTGTAGCGGGCGCCGAGCGGGATCAGAAGATGCAGCCCGGTAGCCCCCGAGGTCTTGATGTAGCTCGGGAGCTCGAGCTCCTCCACGATGCGGTGGAGCGCCCGGGCCACCGTGACGACATCGGTGAAGGGCGCCCCCTTGGGGTCGAGGTCGAGGATCAGCCAATCCGGTCGGTCGAGGGTGCCGAGGCGCGCGCTCCAAAGATGGAGCGGGATCGTCCCCAAGTTCACCACGTAGCGGAGCGTCTCCGCGTCGTTGACGATGAAGTAGTCGATGTCGCGCTCGGCGTCCTTGGAGTAGATCCGCTCGGTGCGGACCCACGCCGGGACGAACTCCGGAGCGTCCTTTTGGAAGAAGGACTTCCCCGCGATCCCGTCGGGGTAGCGCGTCAGGACGAGCGGCCGGTCCTTGAGGTAGGGCAGGAGGAGTGGGGCCACGGCGTCGTAATACGCGAGCAGGTCGCCCTTGGTGTAGCCCTCGGCGGGCCAGAAGACCTTCTTCAGGTTGGTGAGCTTCACCTCGGGGCGCGTCGCCTCGGACTTGCCGCGGCCCTCCGGAGGCGCCGACGGCGGGAGCGGGTCGAGTTCCAGTGGCTGCTCGCGGCGGCAATCCTCCGGGCGCTTGTCGCTCCGCAGCCCGAGGAAGGCCGGATGGCGGACCCCACCATCGGCCGTGAACTCGGTGAAGCGCACCTCGCAGACGAGCTTCGGCTCGACCCAGTGGTGACCGGGGCCGGTCGGGCTGCCAGCCTCGAAGGGGGAAGTCGGCCTGCTCAGGGGCTGAAGCGCCTCCCAGAGCTGCTTCAGCGCCGCCCGATCAAAGCCGGTGCCGACCTTGGACACGTACACCAGCCGTGGCCGTTCGTAGAGCCCGACGTGAAGCGCGCCGAAGTGCCCGCGCGAGCCTTGGGGATCCGTGTACCCGCCGATCACGAACTCTTGGCGGCGTTGGCACTTGACCTTGATCCACTCCCGCGACCGGCCGCCGACGTAAAGGCTCTGGACCTTCTTCGCCACGATCCCCTCGAGCCGCTCGGCCGAGGCCGCGGCGAAGAAGGCCTCGCCGCGCTCGGGGACGTGGTCGCCATAGCGCGCGGGGCCGAGGGGAGGGAGGAGGCGCCTGAGACACTCCTTCCGTGTGAGCAGTGGGAGGCGCCGGAGGTCATGGCCTTCCAGGGCCAGACAGTCGAAGAAGATCCCGACGACCCGCACGGTGGTCATCGCGCGCTCGATGTCGGAACGGCTCGTGAGCCCCATCCGGGCCTGGAGGCGCTGGAAACTCGGCTTGCCGCCCACGTCGAGAGCGACGATCTCGCCGTCGATGACGAAGCGGTCGATGGGCAGGGCCCGGAGGGCCTCCACGAGCTCGGGATAGCGCCCCGCGATCGCCTGGCTGCTACGTCCATAGAGCTCGACAGCCTCCCCGTCGCGAGCGGCTAGCACCCGCGCGCCGTCATACTTGATCTCGAAGAGCCACTCCTTGCCCGAAAAGGGGTGCGCCGCCAGCGTGGCCAGCATGAACCGCTGAGCCCGCGCCGACATCTCGCGCCGCGGGGCCCCGAGGGCCTGAAGCCGGGCCCGGAGCGCCGCACGCGTCGCGCCCACATTGCGGATCTCCTCCACGGTCAGCCCCGACACGATCGACTGAGGGTAGCGGTCCGTCAGCTCCTCCTGAGCGCAGCCGGCGTCGGCCTTCTTGAGGAGGAGCCACTCCTTTCCCTTCCCCGATCTTGTCGACATTTGGGCGAGCGTCCATCGGCCGCGCAACTTGTAGCCGAAGAGCTCCACCTCGAGCTTGCCTCGCGCCAGCTCCTCGAGGGGATCCCCGTCCTTGACCGGTCGGTACCACCCGCGATCCCAGACGATGACCGCGCCCGCGCCGTAGTTCTCGGGCGGGATCACTCCCTCGAAGTCCGCGTACTCGATCGGGTGGTCCTCGACGTGGACTGCCAGCCGCTTGACCTCCGGGTGGACCGACGGGCCCTTCGGGACCGCCCAGCTCTTGAGGACCCCGTCCATCTCGAGGCGCAGGTCGTAGTGAAGGCGCCGCGCGGCGTGCTTCTGGACTACGAAGAGGCGACCGCCGGTCGGCCCGCGTCCACCGAACGGCTCAGGTGTCCGCTCAGGGTCGCGCTTCCTCCGGTACGCGTCGAGCCGGGGAGGGCGCTCGTCGATCACAAGGGCTAGTCCTTTCCGAGACGCGCGGCCCCAAGTGGTGGGATACCGCCACGCGCTTTGAAGCATAGCGGGCTCCGTGATACGGTGCAAAGCACCTTCAACGCTCGTCTGGAGGACACTGTCGATGCCTCCACACTCGATCGGCTCGGGGACGATCTCGTTCGGGCTGGTTTCCATCCCCATCCGGCTCTACACCGCTGCCTCCTCCGGGGGGGTGGCCTTCAACCTCCTCCACGCCAAGTGCGGCAGCCGGATCAAGCAGCAGCAGGTTTGCCCGGTCTGCAACGAGGTCGTGGATCGGGCCGGGCTGGTTAAGGGGTACGAGTTCAAGAAAGACGAGTACGTCCGGTTCACCGACGAGGAGTTCAGGTCGCTGGAGGGGGAAGCCTCGAAGGTCATCGACATCGCGGAGTTCGTGCCGCTCCCCAGGGTGGACCCGATCTACTTCGAGAAGACTTACTACCTCGGGCCGGACAAGGGCGGAGAGAAGGCCTACCGGCTGCTGGCCGACGCCATGGCCAAGACCGATCGGGTGGCCCTGGCCAAGTTCGTGATGCGCGGCAAGGAGAGCCTGGTCCTCATCCGACCGGCTCAGGGCGGTCTCATGCTCCACACCATGTACTTTGCCGACGAGGTCCGCGACTTCGGTGAGATCGACAAGGGGCAATCCGCCAAGATCAAGGAGGGCGAGCTGGAGCTGGCGGTGCGGCTGATCGACGAGCTCTCGCAGGGGGAGTTCAAGCCCGAGCAGTATCAAGACGACTACCGGCTCCGGATCCTGGATCTCGTCAACCTGAAGGTCGAAGGCAAGGAGGTTACGGCCGTCGGACCAGAGGTCCAGCGCGCCCACGTGATCGACCTCATGGACGCGCTCAAGGAGAGCCTGGCGAAGCGGGCAGCGCCGGAGAGGAAGCCGCCGGCCAAGGCCAAGCCCGCCGCCGCCGCGCCGGCCAAGCCGGAGAGGAGGGTCCAGGCCACCAAGAAGTGACGTCCTTCCCCCGTCAGATGGCCCCCGAGTAACCGACCCCCGGGACCTGGCCGCCGTGAGGCGCCTCGTTCCCCCGCCTGCGTCGCGAGTCGAGGATCATCTCCGGCTGATCTGCGAGCATGGCGCTGGCGTCGCTACTGTGCCGATTCGCCGCGCAGACCCCGAAGAGGAACTGGTAGTGACCCACGACCGGCACTACCCCGGCACACCGTGCCTTGACCAGATTGCGGATCTCCTGTAATCTGAAGTGCTTTTTGGGTCTGCATGCGGTGAACCGAGAGCGTTCCCATGTTTGACGCCCTGACGCAGCGCCTCGAAGCGATCTTCGACCGCCTCCGCGGAGCCGGCCGCCTCACCGAGGAGAACATCCAGGAGGCTCTCCGTGAAGTGCGCGTCGCCTTGCTCGAGGCTGACGTCAACTTCAAGGTTGTCAGGTCGTTCATCGAGCGGGTCCGCGAGCGCGCGGTTGGCCAGGATGTGCTCCGGAGCCTCACGCCCGGGCAACAGGTGGTCAAGATCGTGCATGGGGAGCTGGTCGAGCTGCTCGGCGGGGCGGCCCATCGCCTGACCATGGCGGCTCATCCCCCGACGGCGATCATGGTGCTCGGCCTCCAGGGCTCCGGCAAGACCACGACGGTGGCGAAGCTCGGCCGGTACTTCCAGCGCGCGGGCTTTCGCCCGTTGCTCGTCGCGGTGGACGTCTACCGGCCGGCGGCGATCGAACAGCTCAAGGTGCTGGGAGCCGAGCTGGGCCTCCCGGTGCACGGGACCGAGGGGCGCCGCCCGGCCGAGCTCGCCCGCGAGGCGCACGAGCTCGCGGCGACCCATGGATGGAACCCACTACTGCTCGACACGGCGGGCCGCCTGCACATCGACGAGCCGATGATCGAGGAGCTCCGCGTGCTCCGGCGCGAGGTGAAGCCGCACCACGTCCTCCTCGTCGTGGACGCCATGACCGGCCAGGACGCGGTGACCATGGCGCAGCGGTTCGAGAAGGACGTGGGGTACGACGGCGTCATCCTGACCAAGCTCGACGGGGACGCCCGCGGGGGCGCGGCTCTGTCGATCCGCGCCGTGACCGGAAAGCCGATCGTCTTCTGCGGGGTCGGGGAGCGCGTGGACGCGCTCGAGCCGTTCCACCCCGATCGGCTGGCCTCGCGGATCCTCGGGATGGGCGATGTCCTCTCGCTGGTCGAGAAGGCGCAAGCCGCGGTGGACGCGACGAAGGCCGAGGAGCTCGCGAAGAAGATCCGCGAGGAGAGCTTCACGCTCGAGGACTTCGCCGAACAGATCAGGCAGCTCAAGAAGATGGGGCCGCTCGATCAGATCATGGAGATGGTGCCGTTCCTTAAGGGCGCCAAGCTCGACGCCGGCGAGCTCGACGCCGAGGGCCGGGAGCTCAAGAAGTTCGAGGCCATTATCGGCTCGATGACCCCCGAGGAGCGTCGCACGCCGGCGATCATCAACGGCGACCGGCGCATCCGGATCTCACGGGGGAGCGGCACGACCGTGCAGGACGTGAATCGGTTGCTCAAGCAGTACGCGCAGCTCCGGAAGATGATGAAGGGACTCAAGGGGATGAGTGGGCGCGTGAGCCCGAACCAGCTCCGTCGCGCGCTCCCGTTCCTCCGCACGTAGGCAGAGGAGGTATCGATGGCGGCTCGGATTCGGTTGCGACGCACGGGTACGACAAGGCGGCCCGCCTACCGCGTGGTAGTGGCGGACACGCGGGCGCCGCGCGATGGCCGCTTCGTGGAGATCATTGGATACTACGACCCGCTGGCCGACCCGCCCACGATAAAGATCGACACCGAGAAGGCCGCGGCCTGGCTCCGCAAAGGGGCCATGCCTTCGAACACGGTCCGGCACCTCCTCGCGCGGGTGGGAGTCCGCGCGAGCTGACCCAGCGATCGCCAGCGATCGCCAGCGATCGAATGTGCTTGATCCGGGCGACGTTCGGAGTCAGCGCGGTATGGGACTGATCGCCATCGGACGGATCGTGCGGCCCCAAGGGCGGCGGGGCGAGGTCCGGCTCCAGCCCCTGACCGACGAGCCGGACCGCTTCCGGGATCTCCGCGAGTGCTACCTGGTGCCGCCCGATGCCGGAGAGCGGCGCGCGGTCGAGGCGGTCTGGTTTCAGGGCGGCGTTCCTGTGCTGAAGCTGGCCGGCAGCGAGAGCCTTGAGGATGCCGGGTCGCTCGTGGGACGCTTCGTGTCGATCCCGCGGACCGCGGCGCGACCCTTGCCGCCCGACCGGTTCTACGCGTTCGATCTGGTCGGCTGCGCTGTCGAGACCCCTGACGGTGCCTCCCTCGGCGTCCTGGAAGACGTGTGGGCGGCGCCAGGCCACGACCTGTGGGTGCTCCGAGCCGGCCAGCGAGCGTGTTTGATCCCGGCCGTCTCCGCGATCGTCGAGCGCGTGGATCTGGCGGGTCGGGTCGTCGTGGTGCGCCCCCCGGAGGGGCTCTTCGAGCTCGACGCGTAGAGGTGCCGGATCGGTGCGGATCGACGTCGTGACGCTGTTCCCGCAGATCTTCGCGGGGTCCCTGTCCGAGTCGATGCTGCGGGTCGCCCAGGACAAAGAACGCGTCGAGATCCGCGTCGTGAACCTCCGGGAGTACACGGACGGCCGCCATCGCGTGGCGGACGACTACCCCTTCGGCGGGGGCGGCGGGATGGTGCTCAAGCCCGAGCCGCTCTTTGCGGCGGTCGACGCCCTACGGGGTTTCGGCACGCGTGTCGTGCTGCTCTGTCCCCAGGGCGCGACGTTCACTCAGGCGACGGCGGGGCGCCTCGCCGCCGTACCGCACCTGGTCTTGCTCTGCGGCCACTACGAGGGCGTGGACGAGCGGGTGCGGACGCACCTCGCGGACGAGGAGATCTCGATCGGTGACTATGTGTTGACGGGGGGGGAGCTGCCGGCGCTGGTCGTCATGGACGCGGTCGTTCGCCTCGTGCCTGGGGTGCTCGGCGACCCGGCGGGCCCGACGAAGGAGTCCTTCGCCGCCGGCCGGCTCGACTATCCGCAGTACACGCGCCCGGCCGAGTTCCGGGGCTTGACGGTGCCGGAGGTGCTCCTGTCCGGCGACCACGGTCGCATCGCGAGCTGGCGGCGCCGGGAGGCAATCATGCGCACGGTCGCGCGCCGACCTGACCTTCTGAGCGCGATGCCGCTCACCGAGGAGGAGCGGCGATGGCTGACCGAGTTCACGAAGAGGGAGTGAGCCTCGGAGCGCATTGATTAGGGAGGGGTCATGGCGATAGATGCAATTGCAATCGTCGAGGCGGGGATGCTCAAGCGGGACCGGGACGGGTTCGCTCCGGGAGATACCGTGCGGGTGCACGTCAAGGTCATCGAGGGGGAGAAGGAGCGGGTTCAGGTCTTCGAGGGGGTGGTGATCCGCAGACGCGGCGAGGGCGCGCGGGCTTCGTTCACTGTCCGGCGTGTGTCGTACGGCGTCGGGGTGGAGCGGACCTTTCCGCTCCACTCGCCCCGGGTCGAGCGGGTCCAGGTCATGAAGTCGGGGCACGTCCGCCGCTCGAAGCTCTACTACCTCCGCGCGCGCACCGGCAAGGCGGCGCGACTGAAGGAGAAGCGGACGAGTCGCACGACCAAACCCTGAGGTGCGCCGCGGGATGAAATGCCCGGTCTCGGGGCCGGTCCAGCAGGCGCTCTTCGAGCTGCCGGAGGGCCTGTACGCCCAGGAGGAAGAGGCCTGGGCGCGCGGCCTCCGGGTGGCGGGCGTGGACGAGGTCGGGCGCGGCCCGCTCGCGGGCCCGGTTGTCGCGGCTGCGGTGATCCTCGACCCCGCTTCGCCCATCGAAGGGCTCCGCGACTCGAAGCTCTTGACGCCACGGCAGCGGCGGGGCCTCGCCCGCTTGATCCGGCGGCAGGCGCTGGCGTGGGCTGTCGGCCGGGTCGGGCCGGGCCGGATCGACGCCGTGAACATTCTCGAAGCGACGTGGCTCGCGATGCGGGCGGCGCTGGCGCGGCTTCGGGTTGCGCCGGGGCTCGTCCTCGTCGACGGGCGTCTGCGCGTACCCAGCGCCAACTGGCCTCAGCGGGCGATCGTCGGCGGTGATCGACGCTGCGCGTCGATCGCCGCCGCGTCGATCCTCGCCAAGGTCGCCCGCGACGCCGTCATGATCCGTGCCGATCGTCGGTATCCCGGTTACGGGTTCCGCCTCCACAAGGGTTACGCCACCGCGGCCCACTTCGACGCGCTGGCGCGGCTCGGCCCGTGCCCGCTTCACCGCCTGAGCTTTCACGGGGTCGACCCGCCGCCACGAGACCTCCCCTGAGGCCCCTCCCCCGCATCGAGGCGGATACGGCGCGTATCGGGCGGATGCCGGCGGGGTGTGAGCGGACCTGACCGAGCCCGCCAGGAACCCCGCGGCATCATGCAGCAGAGCACACGCCAGCGGGATTGGTGGGTGTCTTGCAAATACCTGAGGACATGCTGACGATCCGGAGCCGCGGTGGCTAGCTCCCAGACGCGCGGGCTCGGCCAACTGGGAGAGGAGATCGCCGCCCGTTTCCTACGCCGTCGCGGCCTGACGATCGTCGAGCGAAACCTCCGCTCTCGGCTCGGCGAGCTCGATCTCCTCGTGCGCGACGGCGCAACCCTGGTGTTCGTCGAGGTGAAGGCACGGCAGGTGGCCAGAGGCGACCCCCCACAGGCGGCGGTGGATGGGAAGAAGCGGGCGCGCCTGGCTCGGTTGGCGCTCGGCTACCTCGCGCGCCATCGGATGGCCGAGCATCGGTGCCGCTTCGATGTGGTCGCCGTGACCCTGGACCAGGAGGGCGGCGCGCCTCGGGTCGAGCACTTTCCGGGCGCCTTCGCGGTGGACGGCACCTGGGCCCCCTGAGGGGGAGTCGGCGCGCGATGCTCGCCCGCGTCTTCTCGGCCTGTCTGTCGGGGATCGAGGCGGGTCTCGTGCGCGTCGAAGTAGACGTGAGCCACGGGCTCCCGAGTTTCGCGACTGTAGGCCGCCCAGATCCCGCCATTCGCGAGAGCCGGGATCGCGTGCGCGCCGCCATTCGCAACTCCGGCTTCGCCTTCCCGCAAGACCGGGTGACGGTGAACCTCGCGCCGGCGGACCTCCGGAAGGAAGGGGTCAGCTTCGACCTCCCGATCGCACTCGGCCTGCTCGCGGCCACCAGTTCGATCAAGCGTGATCGGTTGGGCGTTCTCCTGGTCGCGGGCGAGCTGGCGCTGGACGGCGGGATCCATCCGGTTCGTGGGGTTCTGCCGATGGCGCTCGCGGCGGCCCGCGCCGGGCTTGGCGGCTGTCTCCTTGCGCCGGGGAACGCGACCGAGGCGGCCATGGTCGACGGGCTTGCGATCTACCCGGTCGCCTCCTTGGCGGAGGCCACTGCATTCCTGAACGAGGCGCGCGCGATCGAGCCGGTCGTGGTGGACGGCGAAGGCCTCCTGGAGGTCGCGGGGGGTGACGACGTGGACTTCGCCGAGGTCCGTGGGCAGGCGCACGCGAAGCGGGGCCTCGAGATCGCGGCGGCCGGCGCTCACAACGTGTTGATGGTGGGGCCCCCGGGGACCGGGAAGACGATGCTGGCGCGGCGGCTACCGACGATCCTGCCGCCGCTCACCCTGGCCGAGGCGATCGAGGTGAGCCGCATCTGGAGCGTGGCGGGGTTGCTGCCACCGGCGGGACTCGTCGGGCAGCGGCCCTTCCGGGCGCCACATCACACGAGCTCGGAGGCCGGGCTGATCGGAGGCGGCCGGGTCCTCCACCCGGGAGAGGTGAGTCTCGCGCACCTCGGCGTGCTCTTTCTCGACGAGCTCCCGGAGCTGCCGCAGCACGTCCTGGAGACCCTGCGGCAGCCGCTCGAGGACGGGGCCGTCACGCTTGCACGGGCCGGCGGGAGCGTGGCGTTTCCGGCGGAGTTCCAGCTCGTCGGGGCCATGAACCTCTGTCGGCGGGGGTGCCGCGGGCCGGATGTGTGCGCGTGCACGCCCGGCGAGCGGGTGCGCTATCTCGGCCGTCTCTCAGCGCCCCTACTCGATCGGATCGACGTGCACCTTGAGGTGCCGGCGCTGTCGTATCGTGACATCGGGGCCGGCGGGCCGGTTGGGGAGGAGTCGGCGGGGATTCGGCGACGGGTGATCGCCGCCCGTAGGCGGCAGTCTGCGAGGTTCGGACGGGGGCGGGTCCGAGTGAACAGCCGGATGACGGCGCGCCAAGTCAATCGTTACTGTGCCCTCTCCCGCGAGGGCCGCCAGCTCCTGGGGTGCGCGGTGGATCGGCTCAGTCTCTCGGCTCGCGCGCACGACCGCGTGCTGAAGGTGGCTCGCACGATCGCCGATCTCGCAGGGCTGGACGAGATCGGACCCGACCACCTCGCCGAGGCGCTGCAGTACCGGGAGCTCGCGAGCGTCGCGGGGTGATCCCCCCGGTTACACCGTACACCTCGCATTCAGCCGGCTCCCGTCGCGGCCGGGCCCCCCGGGAGGACGAAGGCCACCACGAGCATCCGGCTGAGGCGCTCCCGCATCGCGTCACGCGTCTTGCGCGGAGCTCCCGGGGGTCCGATGACCCGGAGCTGCAAGGGCGAAGCCGAGCGGAGCCCACGTGACCGGCGGCGGGCCTCGGCGGGCACGCCGCCGGCGCTCGGATGCGAGCGCGTGCGATGGTGCGGTCCGCCGCTCCTCGATCCGGCGGTCCCAGATCACGTCCGCGAGATCCAGGTTCGTGATGCGATCCCGCAGGATCCGGAAAACCTCCGTCTCCCCACGGCGGACGACAGCGACGCACGGAACCCCAGTGCTCCTCATCTCAGGAGAGCCCTTTCTCGCGTGTGTCCCTCCACGTCCTAGTGTACGGGCAGGGGCCACCCGCACGAAGAAAAGCGGAGCCCATCGCTGCGCCTCGTCGGTCGACTCCCCCTTCGATATACTGGGATGACACGAAGTCGGGCGGAGGGTGGCTCATGCAAGATGGGGTGCGGCTAGACCGGAAGCACACGGCGCTCCTGGTCGTGGATGTCCAGGAGCGCCTGTTCGGGGCAATGGATCCCGAACAACGCGCGGGCATGCTGCGGAATCTGAAGATCCTCGGATCGTGTGCGCGCCGTCTGGGCATGCCGATGGTCGTCACGGAGCAATACCCTAAGGGGCTGGGGCACACCCTACCCGAGGTCCGGGAGGCGCTGGGGCCGGTCGAGCCCGTCAGCAAGGTCGCGTTCAGCTGCTGTGCGGTCGAGGGATTCACGGACCGCCTGCGCCAGCAGGGGACACGTGTCGTTGTCTTGGCCGGCTTGGAGGCCCACGTGTGCGTCTTGATGACCGCTCTCGACCTCCTGGTCGAGGGCTTCGCCGTCCACATCCCGGGCGACGCGACGGCCTCGCGCATCCCTCAGAACTGTCGGGCGGGACTGCGCCTCTTGCGGGCCGAGGGGGCGATCATCACCACGACGGAGACCGTCCTCTTCCAACTCCTGGGCCAGGCGGATACCGATGACTTCCGGGCACTTGCGCCGCTTCTGAAGTAGAGACTGGGACGCCCGTCGCCGACGGCTTCCTGGACCGATTCGTCAGCCCGGTCTGGCGGCGGGGCGACCGGGAGCGTAGAGAGGAAGGCCTCGCGGCTGTTCAATCGGTGCCCCGGGAGGGGCTCGGTGGGACGAGGCTAGTACCGGCGCTGGAGGGCCGGCGTGGAGCGCGGGGGGAGGTTTGTGAAAGTGACGGTGCCGTCCTCGGTCACTTGCCGGTAAATCTGCTGGGGGGTCACCGGCGGCCCCTCAACCATGCCCCCGCCGTCGTACAGGGCGCGGACCTTTCGGACATAGTCCTGGGTTTCCGGGTAGGGGGGGATGCCCTGGTAGGTCCGGACCGCTGCCTCCCCCGCGTTGTACGCCGCGAGGGCCAGCGTTACGTTCCCCGCGAATCGCTGGAGCAGATCTCGCAGGTGCCGGACACCCCCATCCACATTCTGACGCGGGTCGAAGGGGTTCTGCACACCGAGCTCCGCGGACCGCTGGGGCATGAGCTGCATGAGGCCCTGGGCGCCCTTCCTGGACACGGCTCCTGGGTTGCCGGCTGACTCGACGGCGATGACGGCTTGGACCAGGCGCCGATCCACGCGGTAGCGCTCGGCCGCGGCGCGGATCGTCTCCGCGAACCGGGTCGGCCAGGACGCGGTCGCCGCCGCCTGGCGACGTTCGGCCGGCGGCTCAGGGAAGGTCTGGAGCTGGCTGTAGCGAGGGTCGCCCGGGACGTTGGTGTAGTGAACGATGCCGGCGTCATCTTCGAACCGGAAGGTGCCGGCCTCGGCGGACCCAAGGACGAAGAGCACCCCCAGGAACGCCGTTCCGCGCGCCATCGTCAGACCGGCTCGACGCATAGGCGCTCATTGTAGGGAAGGGCCCAGCCCGGTGTCAACCCGGGCCCCTATGTTTCGATCAGAGCGTATCTTTTCCGGC
>Ga0209887_1000295_pt1 | contig 14913 bp, 13 predicted proteins | sample GWRWN1_30_40_FD_187230 | JGI IMG/M metagenome (GOLD analysis project Ga0209887, IMG submission 187230) | Riverbed sediment microbial communities from areas with no vegetation in Columbia River, Washington, USA - GW-RW N1_30_40 (SPAdes)... | ecosystem: Environmental > Aquatic > Freshwater > River...
CCTTCGAGGGTCTCCTTCACGTAGTGGACGAACTGTTGGGGGAGCGGCAGGTCCAGCCCCAACTGGCGCTGGAGCTGCTCCACGGACTGCCGGGTGATGCCGGCGTGCCCCCGTAACAGCTGCGTCACGGGGTCGCCGACCCCCCGGAACAGGAAGAAGTTGAACGCCAGCACGAAGACCAGGGTGAGGAGCGCCTGGAGCACCTTGGAGATGAGGTACCGGCGCGTGCTCATCCTGGTAGATCGCTCCCTGTGCTGCTCACCCGCCTTGGCTCAGACTCGATCCTCGTCGCTCACCCGGCGCCGTCCCAGCACGATGCCCGCGGCGACCACGACCAGCCCGACCACGATTCCGATCCACACCCAACCTGGGATCCCCTCGCTCTTCGGTCCGCCGGCCTCCTCTCCGCTCGCGGGACGGAGGTTGATGAACGCGAACGGACCCCACGTCGCCAGGAGGTCGCCGTTGCCGGACGGCTGCATGACGTACCCGGTGAACCGGTCGGTCCGGTAGGCCTCCAGGTAGTTGGTGTAGGAGAGCATGACGTACGGTTGCTGCTCGTACAGGATCTGCTGCATCTGCTGGACGATGTCGACCCGCTGTTCCGTGCTGGTCGCGGTCAGCTGCTGTTGGTACAGCTGGTCGTACTGCGGATCGCAGTAGTAGCTGTCGTTGTTCCCGTACACCCCGGGCTTGGGGGCCCGCTGCTCGCACGTGAAGATCCCCAGGATGTAGTTGGGGTCCGGGTTGGGGAACCATCCCCAGTGGAACATCTCGTAGTCGCCCGCCTCGATAATGCTGGTCAACTTGGCCGAGCTGACCGCGGCCACCTTCACCCCCACGCCGATCTGGTTCAGCCACGACTTCACGAACGGCGCGGTCTTGATGGTGTTCTGGTCGGAGGTGCGGGTGAAATAGCGCAGGACCACGTTCTCGCCCGTCTCCGGGTCGTTCACGGTCCCGTCGCCGTCGGTGTCCGTGTATCCGGCGGCCGTGAGGTCGGCCTTCGCCTTGTCCAGGTCGAAGTTCAATGCCTGGTCGGGCGGGGGGTCCCAGTTGCCGGTGGTCGCGGTGGGTTGCACGGGCGAGTCGGCCACGGCGGCGTAGCCTCCGAACACCTTGTCCACGATCGCCTGCTTGTCGATGGCCTGCGCGACGGCCCGCCGGAAGGCCGGGTCGGATGTCGCGTGGATGCCGTCCCCGTGGGGGACGAATCCGCCGGCCTTGTCGGTCTGGAAGGCCGAGCCGCTGTTAAACGCCAGCTCGTCGAAGAGGGGGATGACGGCCCCGTGGGTCTCGATGTTCGGTTTGTTATTGAGCGAATTGAGGATATTTGCGGAGTCGAAGAAGGCGAAGTCGATCTCCCCCCGCTGAAGCGCCGCGGCCATCTGGTTCTCGTCGTTGAACAGCTTCTCGATGATGACGTCGACCTGCGGCTCCAGGCCTATCGCCGTTCCCCAGTAGTTGGGGTTGCGTTCCATCCGGACGAGGTCGCCGGGTTTCTGCTGCGTGACGACCCAGGGCCCGCTGCCCACTGCCGGGACGTTCTCGAACTTCTTCGGCTCGTCGAGCTGGCTCCAGATGTGCTCGGGCAGGATGTAGTCGTACATCCACACGGATTGCCCATTAAGCACGGATGTCGGTTTCTCCGCGTTGATGACGAACGTCGTGTCGTCCGTGGCCACGGCGTCCTTGATGATGCTCATGTCCCCGGCGTAGTTGCTGATGTTTCGCTCCTTGTAGAAGTTCAGCGTCCACGCCACGTCGTTCGCGGTGAAGGGCTGCCCGTCGGACCACTTCATCCCGGAGCGCATGTGATAGGTGAACGAGAGGTTGTCGGGAGCCGTGTCCACGCTGGTGACGATGGAGTGCTCGAGGTCCGGGCCGAAGTCCTCCGTGGCGAACTCGATCGGCAGGTTGTATTCGAGGGCCCAGATCGTGTAGTCGATGCCCAGGTAGCCCACGAGCGGATTCAGGGAGCTGTTGCTCCCCGGGGTCCCGTAGATGAAGGTGCTCTTCTGCTTGGGCTCGGGTGTGGCGCTCTGAGCGAGCGCGCTGGTGAAGCTCGTGCCCGCGGTGATGGCCACCACCGCGGCAACGGCCGCTGCCCTGATCCAGGAACCGCTCCTCCGTCCGTCGATGCCCATCGTCCGCCTCCCCCGTCGTTTGGCTACCCTCGTTACCTGTGTACGAGTGGCTGAGGCTCCCGGGTTCCCCCCGAGCCCGGAGCGACCGTCTGAGTCATCCCCGCAGGGGGTCGGCGGGTTCGCCTCGTCGGGCGTGTATAGCACGGTTGGCCGCCGAAGCTCCAGGCAGGGTGCCGGCACCGGGCCGAGAGCAGCCCGATGACCAGCGGTCATTCGGGATGCTCGGAGGGCTCCCATCTTACGGGCAGGGGCTTGTCCCGAAGCTCCCGCACGAACGAGACGCACTCGGAGATGGCGGCCTCGAACAGCGACTTGCCCTTCTCTGCGGTCGCCCTCGTCGCGTCACCGTGGACCCCGGTGTGGCTGATCGCGTTCCACCACGGCATCAGCTTGAGCGGCCCGTCCGACCAATCCATCCAGGCGTTGGGCCCTTCCGGGAAGGAGTTCTCGTCGACGGCCTTGTCCATGTCGACGGCCCCGGGGTCCAGGTGGAGGTAGATCGAGGTCTCCAGCTCGCACGCGTGGCCCATCCCTCCGGCCTTCGATTCTCGGACCTCCTCGATGACTTTCATGGACTCCCGGCTCGTGAGGTAGAACGCAGCGGCTGCCAGGACGTCGGGATGCTCCAGGGCCACCAGCCGCGCTGCCATCTCCACGAGCGGGATGTTCGAGCCATGGCCGTTCAGGTACAGGATCCGCTTGAAGCCGTGGCGCGCGAGCGAGGTCCCGATGTCCGTACAGTACCGGACGAACGTGTCCCACCCGATCGTGATGGGGCCGGGGAAGTCCATGTGGTGCGGCGTGTAGCCGTGGATGATCGGGGGGAGCAGCACGATCTGCTCCGGGATCTCCTCGGCGGCCCGCCGGCAGATCTCGGTAGCGATCCGGATGTCGGCGTCGAGCGGCAGGTGCGGCCCGTGGTCCTCGAGCGTGCCCGCCGGGATCAGACACACCCGATCCTCGGCCGCCGCCCGCCGGACCTCCGGCCAGGTCAGTCGCTCGTACAGGAGCGGCGTCGTCCAGGTCACCGGGGCCCCCGCCTCCTCACGCCAGGCCCGTCAGGTCGATCTCCACGTAGTCGTTCTGACAAGGACTCCCCGGAGCCACCCACATCCGCGACGCCTCGAGGTCCGCAACCATCGAGAACATCACCGCCGAGGCCTCGTCGCCCTCGGCCGGGTCCGGGTGCAGGCAGACGGCCTCGGGCCCGGGGCCATGGTCCCGGAGGACGTCCATGACGGCCTCCGGAGTGTCCGGCCGGTGCTCGGCCAGGAGCCGGTCCAGGCGAGCCAGGCGGGAAGTGCTTCCTTCGGATGGCTCGGCCCCCAGCTTGGCCAGCCGGCGGTCGAGGTAGTGGTTGGTGTGGGCACCGGGCCCCTCCAGCACCGCCATCTCCTTCCCGGTCGTCTCGATCGTGACCGAGTCCCCTCCGCGGAAGGCCAGCACGTGGCCGTAGCCGCCCGCGCGCGACGCCGTCCCGGCTCGCCGGACGGCGTCGTCGCGGTCGGCCGCCTCCAGTGAGTGCCGAGACACCAGGACGCGCGGGACCCCGACGTGATCGTCCCACGCCGTCAGCGACCCGATCGCCTGTGCCGCGCCGTGGCCGTTCACGCCCACCGCCGGCAGGCAGGACACGATCGTCGGGGAGGCCACTGGTACGGAGCCGTCGTCGGGAACCTCGATCACCACCGCGACGTTGCCGAGATCACCCGCCAGCCATTGCTCGTTGTGCCCCAGGAGCGTGACCCCCGGCGCGGCGATGGCGAAGCTGGAGCATCGCTCGATCCTGGGCGCCGTCGCCGGCCTCGGGTCCTTGGGTCCCCTCGGCGGAAAGCGCCCCTCCTTGCGTTGGAGGAACAATGTGCCACCCTCGGGCGCCTCCAGGAGCGGTTCGAGCTCCTCGAACGCGTTCACCGCGAACAGCTCGAGGAACGGGACCGTCGCCCCCTCCGACATGCCCTTCAGGGTGGCCATGAACTGCGGGAACTTCGACTCAGCGGAGACGAGATACGGCGTGAGCAACTCCTGGAGCTCGTGCGTCGATACCCCCCGGCGGGACATGTACCTTCCGTAGAAGTCGATCGACTCGTTCACCTGGTCGCGGAGCTCCCGGCCGATGCGTTGACCCCGCCCGACCGGGTCGCCCTCGGCCCGCACGACCCGGAGCTCGCTCACGCCAACCCCGCCCTTGCCACCAGCGCGTCGAACACGGCCTGCTGGGCGCGGTCGTGCTCGGCGTTGTCCTCCGGGTGCCACTGGACGCCGAGCATCCATCCCTCTTCGCGCTCGATGGCCTCGATCAACGCGTCCTCGGACCAGCCGGTGGCGGCCAGGCCGTCGCCGACCCGGTCGACCCCTTGATGGTGATGCGTCGAGCACGCCAGCAGCTCCACGCCCGCCGCCTCCGCGACCCGGCTGCCGGAGGCGAGCTTCACATCATGGCCAGCCAGATCCTGGCCGCTCGGGGTCCCGTGCTCCATGTACTCCCGGTGGTCGGGGAGGTGCTGGATCAACGTCCCGCCGAAGGCCACGTTCATCACCTGCATGCCCCGGCAGATGGCCAGCGTGGGTATCCCGCTCCGGTCGGCGTGGCGAAGGAGCGCGATCTCGAAGCCGTCCCGGTCGGGCTCGAGACCGTAGATCTCGGCGTGCGGCTCCTGGCCGTATCGGGATGGCTCGACGTCGCCTCCGCCCACCAGGAGCAGGGCGTCGAAGGGCTCGAGCAACTCCTCGACCGGCGTGTCGTCCCCGGACAGGAGAAGGGCCGGGCGCCCTCCCGCTCTTCGGACCGCGTCGACGTAGTTCTCCGGGACGCCGTATCCGCCAACGTTCCAGTACGAGACCCGGCCGGGCCGGAGATGGTAGGCGACCACCGCGACCTGAGGGCGCTCCATCTGCCCCTGCCCGCTACCGGTGCGCCTGTCGGACGACGTCGACGAAGCGACGGAACACCTCGCGGCCCCGCTCCTCGTGCGCCGACATGTGCTCCTTGGCTTCCAGGCGGATGTCCTCGGAGGACTTCCCCCAGGTGGATTGGAGGTCCATGAGGGCGTCGGCCTCGTCCAGCCACTGCTCGAGCTCGGCGCCGTCGACCTCGAAGTGGAACTGGATGCCCCAGGCGCGTTCGCCGACCCGGAAGGCCTGGAGCGGCACGTCCTCGCCGGTGGCCAGGAGCGTCGCGCCGTCCGGCAGATCGAAGGTGTCCTCGTGCCATTGGAAGACCCGGTCGCCGTCGGCGAAGGCCGAGAGCAGGAGGTCGTCCGCGGCGGCCTCTGTGGGATGGACGGGCTCGAATCCCAACTCGCGCCGCCCGGCCTTCACCACCGGGCGATCCAGGGCTCGGGCCAGGATCTGCGCGCCGAGGCAGATCCCGAGATAGGGGACGCCGGCGTCCACGGCCTGCCGCGTGAGCCTTCGGTCGTCGAGCAGGAACGGGTGCCGCTCGACCTGGTCGGCGTTGGCCGTCCCCCCGAGCATGACCACGCCGGCGACCTCCGAGAGGCTTGGAAGAGGCTGTCCTTCGAACGCGTCGACGAGCATGAGCTCCGCGCCGGCCGACCGGAGCGCCGGCACCGCCAGGCCATACGTCTCGAACCCGTCGTTCCGCACGAGGAGCAGCGGCTTCATGGCTCCGAGTGTACCGGCCGTGCTGGAGCGGTTCCCCCTGGGCGGTGGCTCAGCCGCGCTCGAAGTACCGCGAGAGCTCCCAGTCGGTCACGGCGGTGTTGTCGAAGATGATCTGCTCCTGCTGGGCCGTGTTCAGCAGGTGCTCGAAGACGAAGTCGCCGAACGCCTCCCGGGCCACCTCGCTCTTGCCGAACGCGTCGATCGCCTCGTGCAGCGACGAGGGGACCCTCGGCACGTCCTTGGCCTCGTAGGCGTTGCCCTCGAACATCGGGGGACACTCGATCTTGTTGCGGATGCCGTGGAGCCCAGCGGCGATCGTGGCCGCGTAGGCCAGGTAGGGGTTCACGTCGGCTCCCGGGATGCGGTTCTCCACCCGGTTCCCCTTGCGATGGCCCACCACGCGGAACCCGCAGGTCCGATTGTCATGGCTCCACACGATCGCGGTGGGGGCCCACGACCCCAGCTGGTATCGCTTGTAGGAGTTCACGAAGGGCGCGAACATCCAGGCCATCTCGCGGGCCGTCGACATCAGGCCGCCCAGGTAGTAGCGGAACGTCTCCGACATGTGGTGGGGATCGACCTCGTCCCACATGAGCGAGTCGGATCCGTCCTCGGTCCACAGGCTCGAGTGCACGTGGCAGGATGAACCGGCCTCGGCCATCGTCCACTTCGCCATGAACGTGAGCGCCGCGTTGTTCAGCGCGGCGATCTCCTTCGCCCCGTGCTTGTAGAGCGCGTGGCGGTCGGCCGTCTCCAGCGCGTCCGCGTACACAAGGTTGATCTCGTGCTGGCCCTTCCCGAACTCACCCTTGGAGAACTCGACGGGGACCCCGGCGTCGACCATCCCGTTCCGGATCTGGCGGATCAGCCACTCGTCCTTGGTGGTCTGGAGCATGTGGTAGTCCATGATGTAGGTCGACGTGGGGTGCAGGTCTTGGTACCGCTTGTCGGCGGCCTCGTCGAAGGACTCCTTGAACAGGTAGAACTCGAGCTCCGAGCCACTCATCACCGTGTAGCCCGCTTCCTTGGTCCTCTCCACCTGGCGCTTCAGGATCTGGCGCGGCGCCACCTCGACCGGCTCGTCGGTCTCCTCGTCCGCGATGTCGCAGATCACCATGGCGGTCTTGGAGATCCACGGGACGAGGCGGAGCGTGGTGAGGTCGGGGACCAGCTTGAAGTCACCGTACCCGGTCTCCCAGCTCGCGTACTGGTATCCGGGGAGCGGCTCCATCTCCATGTCGATCGCCAGCAGGTACAGGCAGGCGTGGAGGCCTTCCTCGGCCAGCACCTCCTCCAGGAAGAAGTGCGGCAGGATGCGCTTGCCCATATACCGGCCCTGGAGATCGGTGAACATGCACAGGACGGTGTCAATCTCGCCCTCGTCGACGAGCTTCTCCAGATCCTTGACGCTCAGCTTGCCTCGCTCCATGGGGCCGCCTCCTTCTGCGACGGAGCCTATCCCGGGAGCCCGGCTCGGGGCTACCTGCGAAACGGATGGGCGGGCCGCTTCGCGGCCCGCCGTATCCCCTTCAGTCATCCAACCCCTCTGCTCGCTGGGCTCGCTCTCAGGCCGGCGCGTCCAGCTCCGCCTCCGCCCGCTCGATGAGGGCGAACTCCTCCTCCGGTGCCTCGGCCACCAGGCGGTGGCGGCTGTACAGCCAGAAGTAGATGTAGCCCGCCAGTAGGACCCCGATGGTGACGAGCACGCCTGTCCGCGCTCCTTGCAGGTCGTAACCAAGCTGCGCGACGCCTGCCACAAGCGCGACCAACGCCGCGATGACCGCCCCCACGATGCCCACAGGGCTCCGGTACGGCCGCTGCACGTTCGGTTCCTTCACCCGGAGGATGATGAACGCGAGCATCATCAGCACGTAGGTGGTCAGGGCGCCGAACACCGACATCTCCGTGACGATCAAGATGGCGTTCACCGGGTCGCTCTGACGGTTGGTGATGATGAGCGTTAGCAGGGCGAGGAACGCCGGGATGACGATCGCGAGGTATGGGCTCTTGCGTGCTCCCGTGAGCGACAGGAACCGGGGTAGATACCCCGCCCGGGACAGCGCGTAGATGATCCGGCTGAACGCGAAGATGATCGAATGGAACGAGGCCACAAGGCCCGTGATCCCCACCACCGCAACGATCCAGAAGAAGTTGCTCTCACCGGCGTGTGCTGATCTGATGGACTCTGCGAGCGGCGCTCCCGCTCCCGAGAGGCCCTCGGCACCCAACACGCCCCCGCCGACGAAGAAGGCCACACCGGCGAAGAACACCAGCGACCACATCGCCAGGATCGAACCCCTCGGCAGGTCGCGGGACGGATCCCTCGTTTCCTCTGAGGCGAGTGGCACGCCCTCGATGGCCAGGAAGAACCAGAACGCAAACGGCAGCGCCTGGAGGATCCCCTTGAAGGCACCGAACGGGAAGAAGGTGCTTTGCCCGGCCTCCGGAGCGATGTTCGTGAAGTTCGATGCGTCCCAGTGGCCACCGATCAGCAAGACGGTGCCCCACAACAGCAGTACGACCACCGATGTGACCGTGATGGCGAACACCGATACCAATGTGGCCTGCACGCCCGTCAGGTTGATGACCACGAAGATCGCGAATGCCATAGCGGCGACCCACTCGATCGGCTGGAGCCCCAGGACGTTGGGCAAGTCATCGAACGGCGGCAGGATCGCGATGTTGGCGTAGATCGCCGCCGCGATGGCGGAGGTTGCGAAGACGTACTCGAGGATGGCTCCGAGCCCGGTGGCGAACCCACCCCACACGCCCATCGTCCTTCTGGCGAACGCGTAGGGCCCGCCGGTCACTGGGAACGCGGTGGCCATCTCCGCGATGCTGTACACCATCAACACGTACATGGCGATAGCCAGGAACGTGGCGAAAAGGAATCCCCCGAACCCCCCGCCGGCGAAGCCGAAGTTCCAGGAGAAGTACTCCCCGGAGATGACGTACCCGACGCCGAGTCCCCAGATCAGGGCCACGCCAGCACGCCGGCTCAGCGCCCGGTGCTCCATGTACTCCCGGCCGACGTGCTCGTACTCGACGACGCCGACCTTCTCTACCCTGGGCTTCTCCTCCATCAGCCCCCCCTTCCGCCGGCTCGACGGAGAATCGACCGACCGGCCTTTGTCTGACCAAACTCCGGACGTGGGCGAGCCTATGCTGGCCCGATTCGCCCGTCAAGCGGCCGTTCGGCCAGGATTGACAGGCCTTTGTCTGACAAATATCGTGCCTCTGAAGGAGGCCCTTGGGCATGAGGAGGAGAGAAAGGCGGCTGTGGTCCTCCGTTCGGGAGGAACTGGCCCAGCGGATCGCCTCCGGGGAGACGCCCCCCGGGTACCAGTTGGCCCCCGAGCCGGAGCTCGCGACGGGATTGGGGGTGTCACGGGCCACCCTGCGTGAGGCCCTGAGGTCCTTGGAGGAAGACGGGTTCCTTACTAGGACCAGGGGAGCGGGTACGTTCGTCACCCACCGGCCTCGCCTCCGTAACAACCTGGACGTGAACTTCGGCGTGACGGACGCGATCCGGGCGGCCGGCATGGAGCCGGGGTCCGAGGCGAATCAGGTCGTCGAGCGACCCGCATCACCCGAGGCCGCCCGGCGGTTGGCCATCCAGTCCGGCGCTCCCATCGTGGCGGTCGAGCGGGTCCGGACGGCGGACCGGCGGCCGGTCGTGTACTCACAGGACATCATGCCCAGTGCCGTAGTGGGCGACCGGTCGGACCTGCTCGAACGGCTCACGGGTCGGTCGATCTACGAATACCTGGAGCGGGACCGGGGGATCGTCGTTCACCACGGGGTGGCGAACTTCCGGCCGATCAAGGCCGATCGGACCGTTGCCGGGGCGCTCAGGGTCATCAAGGGAGCGCTGCTCCTATACATCCGACAGGTCGACTACAACGACCAGGGCCGGCCGGTCCTTCTTTCGGACGAGTACCACCTGGCCGATGCGTTCGAGTTCACCGTGGTCCGGCGGGGACCGGGGAGGAGATTCGGGTGAACGCTCAGGTCGGTACGTCCATGCACCTGAAGCGCGTGATCGATCCCGCCGGGGTGTCGGTGATCTGCGCGCTCGACCACGGCATGACCTCGCCGCAGTTCCTGGAGCCTCTCGCCGACATCGCTTCGAGGACAGCCGAGGCCGTCGCGGGAGGGGCCAACGTGATCATGATGAGCAAGGGAATGATCCGCATCGCCGCGCCGGCATTCGCCCGCGAGACGGCGCTCGCCCTGCTCCTGTCGGCGTCGGCGAACCCCGACGGCGCCCGTCCCGAGGTGGTCCAGGTCGCCGAGGTGGAGGAGGCTCTCCGCCTGGGCGCCGACGCCGTGGTGCTGTTCACGGCGCTCGGTGGAGAAGGCGAACCGGCGATGATCCGAACGCTCGCGGCCGTGGGCCGGGAGTGCCAGAGGCTCGGCATGCCGTTCATCGCCGAGGCCGAGTTCCCCACGACGTACGCGTCCGTCGAGGACCTGAAGGATCGGTACGGGTTCGAGTACCTCCGGCGCGACGTCCGGCTCTGCGCGGAGCTGGGAGCCGACATCGTGAAGACGAACTGGCCGGGCGACCCCGACTCCTTCGCCAAGCTGGTAGAGGCATGTTCGGGCATCCCCGTGGTCCTGGCCGGGGGGTCTCGCCTGGAGGACCGCGAGCTCCTGGTGCGGATGGAGCAGGCCGTGGCCGCCGGGGCCATCGGGTGCTCGGTGGGGCGCAACATCTTCATGCACCGGTCGCCCGAGGCAATCACCCGCGCGCTGTCGCGTGTGATCCGGGAGCGGTGGAGCGCCGAAAAGGCCCACGAGGCGCTCCTGGACGAGCTGGGAGGTGCGGCGTGAGGGCTGCCTTCATGCACGACGTCGAGGTGGTGAAGGTCGAGGAGACCGACGAGCCGCGGCTCGATCCGCAGGGCGCGATCATCGAGGTCGAGGCCTGCGGGATCTGCGGCACCGACGCGCGGACGTTCTTCAACGGCGATCCGCGCGCCCCCGCCCCCTGGGTGCTCGGGCACGAGCCCGTGGGGACCGTGGTCGACGTGGGGGAGGGCGCCAGGCTTCCCGCGGGGGTGCAGAAGGGCGCCCGGGTCTTCCTAGGGTCGATCCTCACCTGCGGCGAGTGCGCGTGGTGCGAGGACGGGCTCGAGAACCTGTGCCAGCGCGGGGAGCTGTACGGGTACGCGCCACACCCCGGGGCATACGCGGAGTACGCGGCGGTGCCGCCCATCGCCACGAAGAACCTGATCGCCTTGCCACCGGAGCTCCCTTCCGACCTGGCCACGGTGGCGGACCCGTTCGCCTGCGCCCTGAACGGCGCGGAGATGCTCGACACCCGCTACGGGGACATCGTGACGATCATCGGTGCGGGCCCGATCGGCTGCTGGCAGTCGGTCCTGGCCCGCGACCGGGGGGCGGGCCGCGTGTACCTCACCGAGGTGAGCAAGGAACGGCTCGAGATCGCGCTGGACGCGGTGGGAGGGTTCGTCGATGACGCCTGGGTGGCCGGCGAGGACAACGGCGTGGAGGAGTTGCTCTCTCGCACCGGCGGGGCCGGCGCCGACCGCGTCATCGTGGCGGCACCGTCGAAGCAGGCGCAGCAGGCCGCGCTGGTCATGGCGGCCAAGCGGGCCAGGATCGTCTACTTCGCCGGCCTGCCCAAGGCCGACCCGGTGAGCTCGCTCGACATGAACGAACTGCACTACAAGGAGCTCACGGTCCTGGGGTCCTACGGCTGCACACCCCGGCAATACCGAATCACGATGGACTACCTGAACCGGCGGCGGGACGACCTCGGCCGCATCGTCACGCACCGGTTCCCGCTGGACAGGATCGCCGAGGCGTTCGCCACGATCCGGGCCGGCACCGGGCTGAAGATGGTGATCGAGCCGGGAGCGTCGGCATGAGCGGGCCATACGTCATCGGCTGCGACGTCGGAAGCCAGGGGACGAACGCGGCTCTGTACGGGGCGGACGGGACCCTCGTCGCGTCCGCGTACGAAGCGTACGACCTGTCCTTTCCCCATCCCGGATGGGCCGAGCAGGATCCGACAGCGTGGACCACGGCAGTGATCGACACCGTCGGCAAGCTGGTGCAGGAGGTGCCGGAGGGCCCGAGCGCGATCAAGGGCCTGTCGTTCGGGAGCCAGCTCGACGGTATGGTGGCATCCGACGCAGCGGGGCGGCCGCTCCGCCCGGCGATGATCTGGATGGACCGGCGGGCCGAGGCTCAGGCCGCGACCCTCGCCGAGCGGATGTCGCCGTCCGACTTCTATCGCCACGTTGGAGCGAACCTCGACTCGTCCCACGCCGTGTTCAAGGCGCTCTGGATCCGCGATGAGGAGCCCGAGCTGTTCTCGGACGCCGCGCACTTCATGCCTCCCGGGTCGTTCGTGCTTCGGAACGTGACCGGGGTGCTCGCGGTGGACTACTCGAACGCCTCGTCCCTCGCGCTCCTCGACCCTAGGACGCGGACGTGGTCCGAGCCGGTACTCGAGGCCGTCGGCCTGTCTCCGGCGCAGCTCCCAGTGCTCGCCGCCGGCACGGAGGCGGTCGGCACCGTCACCTCCTCGTTCGCCGAGGCGACGGGGCTGTCCCCGGACACCGTCGTGGCAGTAGGTTGCGGCGACGAGATGGCGGCGACGCTCGGGGCCGGCGTGTACTCCCCGGGCGAGGTGTGCGACGTGGTGGGGACAGCGGAGCCTGTGTGCGCCGCCTCCGACGTGCCCCGGGAGGACCCGACCATGCTCGTGGAGTGCCACCCGCATGCCGACCCGGCGGCGTGGCTCCTGGAGAACCCGGGCTTCGTCTCCGGTGGCAACCTGCGGTGGTTCCGGGACCAGTTCGCCCCGCTCGAGCGCCAGTCCGAGGCCGAGGGGAAGGGCGACGCCTACGACCTGCTCGCCACCGAAGCGGCCGGGGTCCCGTCCGGCTCCGAGGGCCTGGTGTTCCTGCCCTGCATGCAGGGAGCCATGACCCCGGAGTGGAACGGCGCCGCCCGCGGCGTCTTCTACGGGCTCACGCTGGCCCACACCCGGGCCCACATGATGCGGGCGGTCCTGGAGGGGAGCGCGTTTGGCCTCCGGGACATCCTCGAGGCCATGGGGAACGCGGGGCTCGACGTTCGCAGGCTGACCATCGTGGGCGGGGGAGCAAAGGGACCTCTTTGGCGGCAGATCAAGGCGGACGTCACCGGCCTGCCGGTGCGGATCCCCACTAGCGTCGAGACCACGGCGACGGGCGCGGCCATCCTGGCCGCCGTGGGAGCGGGGGTCCATCCCTCGGTCGCCGATGCCGTGGCCGCGTTCGTGTCCTTCCAACCCGACGAGCACCAGCCCGATCCTGAGCGGCGAGAGGCCTACGAACGCGCCTACCGGAAGTACCGCGAGGTGTACTTTGCCCTGAATCCGGTGTTCGCCTCGGGCTAGGTCGAGCGATGGGCGAACGCGAGCGGAAGAGATCTTGGCGGCCCCCGCGTGTGTCGTCCATGCCCTCGGTGAAGGAGGCGGCCCGAAGGTTCTGCCCGCCCTACGTCGTAGCCGAGGAGGCCCCGTGGGTGCTACTCGTGAAGCTCACCGATCCATCCGGGCGCCGGCCCGACATCTCGGTCGGCCACCGGCACGAGCGCCGCCTGTTCCTCAAGGCCAACTACCTCTCGCTCTCCTCCACCGTCCCCGGGCCGGGGCCCGAACGGGACGCCGAGCTCACGTTTCGGTTCCGAGGGCCCTTCTCGCGCCAGCGAACGCGGGTCGGGTGGGCGGCTCCGGTCCCCGGGGGGCCCGAATGGCTCGAGCGGGCCAGGGGACCGTTGCTCCAGGCCGTTCGGGGGATCGAGGCCGTGCAGTCGCTCCGCCTGCGGTGGTTAGTCGAGGAAAGGATCTGGCGAGTCCGGCTGGAGACGCTGTCGGGCTCGATGATGAGCGGCTTCATGACCCCTCTGCCGATCGCCGTCCCGTTCGATCAGCGCGAGGCGGATTCGTTCATCGCGCTCGTGGATGTCTTGGCCGCCCCGGCCTGACGTTCCAGCGCCGGCCTATTCCGGGGTGACGTAGGCCGCGGTGATGCCCCCGTCCACGACGAGGGCGGCCCCGGTCATGTACGAGGACTCGTCGGAGGCCAGGAACAGCGCCGCGTTGGCGATCTCCTCGGCCTGGCCGAACCGGCCCATCGGGATGTGCACCAGCCGCCGCTGCCGCCGGGCCGGGTCCGCCAGCAGCTCCTGGAGCAGCGGCGTCTCGATGGGGCCGGGGCAGAGCGAGTTCGCCCGCACGCCCTTGCGCGCATACTCGACCGCAATCTCCCGGGTCATCGATAGCACGCCTCCCTTCGACGCTGTGTACGCGATCTGAGGCGTTGCGGCGCCCATAAGCGCTACGAACGAGGCCACGTTGACGATCGAACCGCCTCCGGACTCGATCATCGCCGGGATCCCATACCGGCACCCCAGGTACACGCCCTTCAGGTTGATGCCGATCGTGAGGTCCCAGACGTCCTCTGGCGTCTCGGTCACCGAGCCGTCCCGTTCGGGGAAGACCCCCGCGTTGTTGTAGAGCACGGTGAGTCCCCCGAACGTGTCCACCGCGAAGCGCACCATGGCCTGCGCGTCTGAGGCCTTCGACACGTCGGCGTGTACGTACGCCGCCTGCGCGCCCTCGTCGCGGATGGCCGCTGCCACGGCCTCACCGGCCGGGTCGGCCACGTCGGTGAGCACGACCTTCGCCCCCTCCCGAGCGAACAGGTGCGAGGCCACCTTCCCCATGCCGCTCGCCCCCCCGGTGATCAGCGCCACCTTGCCGTCCAGCCGTCCCATCTCCTTCGCCCCCTTCGTCGCGTTCCTCGGACCTACGGACCTCGCCCCGCGGATGCCTATCATCGACCACCCGCGGGAGGCGGCGGAACGGGGATCGCCCAGTCGTGGGGGACACCGGATGGCCGCCGATTGGTAGATTCGGCGTTCGGATGGACCTTCCCGAAGAACTGGCGAGCCGGCAACCGCGGAAGCCGGGACAGGAGCCGACGGCGACCCTGACGCTCGACGCCTACGGGCGCCTCAAGGCGGAGCTCGATGAGCTGACCTCGTCCGGCCGCTCGCGCATGGCGGAGCGGCTGAAAGCTGCCCGCGAGCTCGGCGACATACGGGAGAACGCCGA
>Ga0209887_1000296_pt1 | contig 14898 bp, 18 predicted proteins | sample GWRWN1_30_40_FD_187230 | JGI IMG/M metagenome (GOLD analysis project Ga0209887, IMG submission 187230) | Riverbed sediment microbial communities from areas with no vegetation in Columbia River, Washington, USA - GW-RW N1_30_40 (SPAdes)... | ecosystem: Environmental > Aquatic > Freshwater > River...
GAGAAGCCGATTTCAAGCACGAAGCCTCTTGCGCTAGGCTGGACGTGGTTGGGAATGGCTGCCAAGAAGAACGTTCCTGATCCGTGAACCTCGAGGGAGAGGACGATCGTGCAATCCAAGGGGGTGGTGTCGCCTCCCGGCAATCACCCACTATGCGGGCTATGGCGCACGCACCAGCGAAGATTCCCGATCTCGGCTGATCTCACCACATCGCCCGGGTCGACCGAGTAGTGATCCCGGGCGCTAGCGCCGCCCCTGAGGACGTCACCACGGTCGCGGCGTGTCCGCTCCTCGGCAGCGAGACAGTCACGCCCTGACTGCCCCGCGAGCAGGTCCAGGCCTCCCCGGCCGATCAGGAAGTCAACGCCGCGCCCGCCATAAATACGATCCCTACCGCTCCGCCCAAGGACGGCGTCGTGCCCACGACCGCCGAAGACGATGTCTGCCCCTTGCCTTGCGAAGATCATGTCGTCTCCACCGCGCCCGCATATGACGTCTGCCTCCGGCGTCCCCCGCAGTTCCTCGTCGTCGCCAGCGGTACCGACGATCGTGCACTCCGGCCGTTCCTCACCCACGCCCCGCATGACGGCGGCATCGTTCGAGCTGGCGAGTGCCAGGGCAAGCAGCGCGGCGACGACAAGCATCCGTTTCCTCCCGGGAGCCTAGACTGCCGGACAGACCTGGTGGTTCCAGCGCGTAGCGGCATCGGCCGTGTCGCGGCGACGACGATCTGCCGTTGGGATGCGACGTACTGGGACTCAGCCTCTTCCACGCCCGCCAGGAACCCGCCAACTGTCCCGCCAGATTTGGCAGTCGCTTCTGTGCGGTGGCTCCGTCCTTACTCACCGGTTTCGTCAGCTTGGGCCTGCGATGTTCGCCACCACTACTGCGTGAACGGACCTGCTTCAAAGTCATAGATCACCGCGAAGCGATCCGGGCCCTCGTCGATGACACATCGATCTGGAATCCGCTCACCCGCGAGGACTTCGATATGCGCTCGACCGTCCGTGCCGCCGTACCAGCCGCCACCGCCATGGACGACCTCGCCGACCTCGGCTATCGGTTCGCCATCGGACCCAAGAACTGCGCCGTCAGCGAATCCGAGTCCTTCTTCCCACACCGGGAGAGTTCGTTGACCATTCGCGCTGATGTAGACGCATCCGTCTGTCTCGACGAGCACACCTTGGACGACCCCAGCCGGTACCGCGCCGTCCGCGCTCCATGTCGGGAAGAAGACTCCGTCCTCGACCTCAGTTCCGGAACCGCACGCGACCAAGAGAAGGAGAGCGACCGCCGACCGCCGCATGCGCCCAACCGTAGCAGCGGCACTGGTTTCGAGTCTTTGGGCCCGATGACTTCGCCACCTATGCGGACCACCGCCGGCAGACTCTCTAAGAGTCAGTACACGGCCCAAACCCTCCAACCATCCTCTCGGAACACGAGGTCGACGATGAAGTCGAGGCTCGCACTGCTGGTCCCGTCGTCCATCATGATCGCCACGGTGTAGGCGGCGGCATCACGGCCACACCCGAACTCGACGAGCGGCCCGCCCCAGGCGTTCGTGCTGAGAACGCTCGGCTCCGCGCCTTGGGCGAGCTCGATCGGGAACTCCGCGCCGTTGGGAACGGATGAGTCCAGGAGCTCTGCAGCCGCGGCATCGTCGCCAGCCGCGTACGCACCGACGAAACGAAGAGCGACAGCCGACGCTTGCTCGCTCCAGTCCTGGCCACCCTCCGGGAACGGAGGGTCGGGGCACCACTCAAAAGCGCCCCGCGGGTAAGGGTCGGGCTCAGGTGGGAGGTTGCTCCTTTCCTCAATGAGTATCTGCACTTCAGCGGACAACCGCTCGACCGTTTCGGGGTCCCCGGCCTCAGATGCCTGAGCAATCTGATCCGCGAGCATGAAGATACGCCGATCGAGGTCCGATCGCTCCAACTCACGAAGTCGGTTGCCGACGTCCCAAGCCTCGAAATTCGATCTCACGGCCGCATCCAGGCAATAGCCTGCACCCGATTCCTCGACTTCGACATAATGCGCACACCCCGGAGTCCACGATGATTGAAGCTCCAGGCCAAGCGCCTCCGCCAACGCTTCCCCTGTAAGCACCTTCGGAACGAGGACGGTTCGCGGAGGGACGCTCGGGAGTGCGCTCGGCCGGAGAGCGACCGCCCTGTGGCCGACGAGGTAGCCCAGACCGAACCCGCCAGCAGCCACTCCGATGAGGACGAGGACTGCCACAATCGCGCGACGCATCCCAGCTCCTTCGAATGACCTCAGCTCAGGGTACGACGGTTGTGCACATCGGCTGGTTCCTCGCCCACCCGCCAGCTGCCATCGTGTGCCAGACTCGCGTGTCCCGGGCTCGCTACAGGCGGGATGTCGTTTCGTGACGAATCCGCTACTCCTAGCGTCAGGTGCCAGCGATCACGAAGCCGCGGGCTCTTTGCTGGCCTCACTGGCGCGATACCACGCGTTCGCGACCGCGATCACCGCGTCCGCGGCGCGGTCGAACTCCGCGCTGCCCGGGATCTCGTCGCTGAGCACTCCTAGCGCCTCGCACAATTCGATGCGCGCGATCTCGGCGTCGTCAGTCATGGGCCTCCATGACCATCACCACGGGCAGGTCAACTTTCGCCCGCGCGTCGTCTTTGCTGTTCGCCTCGGCCTGGAAGATCGCCAGGCCGGGGTCGTCCGTGTTGTTCTCAGTGCCGGTTGCTACGAACACGTCATTGGTCATCACTCGTGTTGTTCCACAGCTCGTTCAGCTGCCTTGCTATCGATGGTCGAACCTCCGTGTAGTAGTTGATGGCCGGGTCGAGGTCGGAGAGCCTTACGCGGGTGACAGCGCCTCGGTCGTTCAGTTCCAGGACCCTCAGAACGGCTCGCGCACGCAGCTCTAGCGGATACCTTCGGATCTGGGGCATGAGGCGCTCCTTTCCACGTCCTCAGTCCCCGGTCCGCTCGCCGGTCCAGTCCGCGGTCCGGTCCCTGGTTCAGTCGTCGACTGAACGCTTCCCAGCATCGAGGTCTTTCAGTCAACGGCCCTGAGTGAGCGATGATCCAGGAACTCGGCGCGGTTCAGCTGTCAAGGATCAGATGGAACCATGTAAGGCATCAGCTGGAGCCGATCCGAAAAGCCTCACCCGAAGTCGCACAGGCCCCTGACCTAGGCCTCCCCAAAAGCTCCTCATAAGCTCGCCCCTCCTCGCCGACACGATTCGACCCCCTCGGATGCCTTTGTACGTGTAGAGATGGCCACGTCTCGTCACTTGATTCACCAGCAGGTTGCCGTGGCGGCGGAGGCAGGATCGCCACCGCCGGCCGGATGCGGAGACGCCGTGGTCCCTCGCGATCGCCAAGGCGGACGCAAGGGCTTCGAGGCCGAGAGCCGGCGGGAGCGCTGGAGCCCCGAACCCGAGCACCTCATGGGAGGCGAGCTCGGAGATGAAGGAGGCCATGCGCGACCGGAGGGCTCGCGGCGGACGGAGACGGAGCGCCTGGCAGCGGCAGCGCGAGGGTGAGGCGGCGCCAACGCGGACGGCTTGGCGGGAGCAGGTCCCGGCCGACGCCTGCCGGAGCAGACCGGCGCGGCGGGCAAAGGAGGTGAGGATCGGCACGAACTGAACATCCTCTGAAGGCGGCAGGTTGCGGCCGCGCGCCTTTGCGCGAGCTCGCGCCCGTCCAAGGGAGCTGGATGGTTCCCGCGCCAACGGCGCATGGGCGGCGCGACAGCGCAGGGCGCAGAGTCGCAAAGCCGCAGGTCACGGGGCTGTTTGGCCGAAGGCCATCCACCGAAGGAGGGGGGAGCTGTGCCCAGAAAATGGTTCGAGCAGAACGGAACGTTCGCGTGGTCTCGCTCGATGAGCGAGATCACGCTCTCCTGCTCAGCCTGCTCGAGCACAAGGTCCTTTCCACGCACCAAATCAAGAGCATGTACTTCGGTTCCCTTAGACGGTGCCAACACCGGATGAAGGAACTGAGAGATCTTGATCTGGTCTCGTCCTTCTCGGTGGGGAGGGGTTTCGGGGAGGGGAGGGCCCCAGCGTGCTGGTCCCTCACCAAGGCCGGCCTTAGCGTCATCGCCGAGGCCAAAGACGTCCGCGTCTCGGACCTGCCCTGGGTCCCGGATCAGAGCTACCGGGGAAGCCACATGCTCGCCCACCGCCTCGGGGTCAACGCGTTCTTCTGCGCGCTCGCCGAGGCCTCCAGGGGGCTCCAGGACCACTGCCTCGCGACCTGGCGGCCCGAGCACTGGGTTCGCACCCGCACCGCCGAGGTCAAGCCGGATGGGTTCGGGCGGTACCTACATCCGGGCGGGGCGTGCGAGTTCTACCTCGAGTACGACCGGGGGACCGAGGCGTTCGGCGCGCTCTCGCGCAAGCTCGAGGGCTACCTCCGGCTCGCGGCGGGTTGGACGAAGGAGCAAGAGCTTCCGGGGTTTCCGAACCTCCTCCTCATCGTTCCGGAGGGGGTTCGCGAGGGGGAGGTCGGCTCGGCCCTTCGACACGCCATCGGGGCCGTCCATGCCCGCGGGTCGCTCGTGAACTCGTTCCCGCTGTACGTGGCGAGCGAGGACCGACTCATCGAGCTCGGCGTGCTCGGGACGGCCTGGCGGCACGTGTCGACGGACGGCGAGCGTCGATCGCTACTTGGCCTACCGGCCCGTCCTGGCGACCTCTATCGAACGACGCGATGCCTCGGCCGGTACTTCACCGAGGCCGTTCCCGATAGACAACGTCGGATCTCCCCCGTCTCGGCCACGCCCCGATTCCCCGTCCTGCCGCCCCGACATGCTCCTTGACGTCGCGGCGCGCTGGCGCGCCAAAGACAGAGGGTTGGCTCCCTCGTGGTCCCCGCAGGGCCGGAGAGGCTGCGGATGACGAGCGAGCACCCGCGGGCACGACACCGTCCTGGTCTACGCTTCAGCGTCCGGAAGCGGGCTCGCCTGGGCCTCCGGAGCCGGGCGCCATGCGGCCCCTGGCCAGAGCCCTGATCGACCTGGCTGTCGCGATCGATGAGGACGAGGAGGGCGAGCGATGGACGCGGTGATCTACCTCAGGGTCTCCACGAAGGAGCAGGCGGCAACGGACGAGGCCGGGGAGGGTTACTCGATCCCCGCCCAGCGGGAGGCCTGCCTTCGCCACATCGCCGAACGTGGCTGGAACCTCGCCGGTGAGTTCACGGACGCCGGCGAGTCCGCGCGCACCGCCGATCGGCCCATGCTGAAGGCCATGCTTCGACGCGTCGCCGAGGGTGGCGTCGGCGCGGTCGTCGTCCACAAGATCGATCGCCTGTCCCGCTCCATGGAGGACCATGTGGCCATCAGAGCGGCGCTCCGCCACGCCGGGGTGCAGCTGGTCTCGGTGGCCGAGAACATCGAGGAGACCGCCTCAGGGCGCCTCGTGGAGGGCATCCACGCGCTCATGGCCGAGTTCTACTCGGCCAACCTGGCCGGTGAGATCCGAAAGGGCATGACCCAGAAGGCGAAGATGGGCGGGTGGCCGACCAAGGCGCCGATCGGCTACCTGAACATCCGGGAGAAGATCGCCGGCAAGGACATCGCCAAGGTTGTGCTGGATCCGGAACGGGCGCTCCTCGTCCGGGAAGCCTTCCGCCTCTACGCGACAGGCGAGTACTCCCTTCCCGAGCTCCAGGCGACGATGCACCCGAAGGGGCTCACCTCCCCGTACGCGAGGCGACCGGGTGCGCCGGTCTCGGTCTCCAAGCTCGCCGAGCTGCTCGCGAACCCGTTCTACGTCGGCGTCGTGCAGTGGGGCGGCGCGCGTTACGAAGGTCAGCACAAGGCCCTGGTTCCCCAGAGCCTGTTCGATCGCGTCCAGCAGACGCTCCTGGCCCGCGACGTCGCCGGGGTTCGACAGCGACGCCACGAGCATTACCTGAAGGGCCTGCTGCACTGCGGGGAGTGCGGAAGGCGGCTGTCCCTCACCCTCGCCAAAGGGAAGTACCTGTACTTCTACTGCCTGGGGCAGCGAGGGACCGCGCGCACCGGATGTCGCCAGCCCTACATCCTTGCCGGGGATGCCGAGGCGCTCGTCGAGGACCTCTACCGCCGGATCCAGCTGCCGACCTCGTGGGTGAGCCGGCTCACAGAGGAGCTGGAGGCAGAGATCGTCGAGCGGCAGACCGAGGCATCGGAGCGACGGGTCCTGCTCACGAGGACGCTCGCCAAGCTCGCCGACGAGCGAGGCAAGCTCCTGCAGGCCTTCTACGCGAACGCGATCCCACTCGAGCTGTTGAAAACGGAGCAGGACCGCATCGGCATTGCCGAGCATGCGGCCAAGGACGAGCTTCAGACGACGGAGGGCGACCTCGACGGCTGGCAGGACGTGCTCCGGACTGCCATCCGACTCGCCGGCAACTGCCACGCCGCGTACCTGAAGGCGCGACCCTCGGTTCGGCGACGCTTCAACGACGCCGTGCTCGAGGCCGTCTACATCAAGGATCGCAAGATCGGTCGGGCGGAGTTCTCTGAGGTCTTCGCGCCTCTCTTCTCTCGTCCGAGTTCGAATAAGGGGTTGAAAGTGGTCTTGATTGAACGGTGCGCGAACCACCCAACGATCGGCGCCCCGACGCTCACTCTTCGCCGCTAAGCTCGTAGAGCTTGGTGTCTCTGCTGAGCGCCTGTCGTGCTAGGCGCGGAACCCCGTGACCAGGTTGGCCTGGACCTAACCAGTTGGAGTGATTGCCGTTGGGCTTGCTGTCTCGGAAGGTGTCGCTGTCGTAGTCGGCGTGGCGGTTGGCGTCGCTGTCGGTGTCGCTGTCGGTGTCGGTGTCGTCTGCGAAACTATTGACTGGGCGATAGAATCAGCCTTTGCAGGCTCTCTCCGCCGGAGATCTGCACCTCCGTGCTGCCGACGACTAGCTTCAGAAATGCGGGGTTCGCCTGCTCATCGTCCGACGGCGAGTGCGCTTCGACCGCCAATGCCGGCAGGCCCGACACCGTGATGACGGACTTTCCAACGTCAGGCGATGCCGCCAGGTCCTCATTGAACGCAGTCAGGGGGTCACCGCCCTCCCACGGCGCCTCGTACACCTGATGGCCCTCGAACCGGCGCTCGGGCTGATCGTCGGCTTCGTCTTGCTCTCGCAGGTGCCCCGAATGGTTCAGGTCATCGGGATCGTTCTGGTCGTCGTGGCCGGGGTGGGCGCGGAGCGCGGCTGCCCTCGAACGGATCGCGCACCAGCTCCCTCCGCCTGTCATCGAATGACCGGCGAGCGTCACTGGCCACGTGAGGGCTCGCGCTTTCGGTATCCCTCCCGCCGAAGCTTTGCATGACGGGGGCTCAGTTGGAGCAACATGCCCTTCTACCCTGTGGACACTCGGGACTGCCGCAGGGGCAGTCCCCTCTTTCGAATACCGTCCGGCTGAGTGCACCAACGCTCTGGGCACCGGCCCATGTCGGACTCTCCGGAGCCCCGACCTGTTGCGTGCTACGTGGAGAAGGTCAACCCAGGTCATACTCAGGTCGCAGGGGGGAGAGGAGCGGGCGACAGGCGACTCATTCGGCCGCGGCGCGCGGCTCGAGGACGACAACCGCCGTCTCTTGCGGGCGTCGTGCAGCGAAGTCGTCGAGCTTCTTGTCCAGTTCGTGCCAGCGCTGCCACAGGCGTTCACGCTCCCCGCCCACCGCGGGCCTGCCGAGCACCTCGCGCCGGATCCCACCTGCCAGCTCGACGACCGCCTTCGGATCGGACTGCAGGTTCAGCCACCATGCCGGCTCGGCCGCACCCCAGCCGTTCATGGCCATGGAGACCAGGTTGCCCCCGTCCTCGTAGTAGCCGATGATCACGCTCCGCGCCTTGCCGCTGCGCCGGCCTCTCGTGGTGAGCCGCAAGGCACCCCACTTCCCCGGACGCGGAGGCCACAGCCCCTTGCGACCCCTGCTTGCTCGAACGATCCGTCGGTGCACGTGCCAGAAGGTCACGACGAACCACCGTGGTGGTAGACGCGCCTTGCCTCCGGCCATGGCCACTTCTCCTCTCACGGATGGCCTCACCTTCCCGTCTCGCTTCCTCCTCGACGGCTCCCCCGTGATGCGCACGGTGCGCGCCTCAGCCGCCGACCGACACTGGTTCGCGCTCGGCCACACGGAAGGTAGCGCTCGAGATTCCTGCGAACCGCGGCCGAAGGGCCTTGAAGTCGCGGGACATGCCCATCCTGCCCGAGGTCAGGAGCGCAGATCGCGCTCAAGCTGCGAGGCGGTACGTCGCTTCTACCTGCAGGAATGTGCTCGCGAAGTTTCGTCCCTTTCGTCCGGTTCGCCCCGGGGGCACCACTGCCGGGGGCACCACTGCCGAGGGCACCACCTGCGACAACGTCCACGCATCACGCGAGGCATCGCCGCGCTCACCGACGGCGGCGGCGCCTCGGTCCTGCGCTCCGTCGGATGGACTTCGGTCTTCACGTTGCTCGAGGGCGGGCTCGTCGCCCTGAACGCCCTGGTGCATCGATCGCAGGTTGATCGCATCTCAACCGAGAGGCGGGATCTCGCGCTCGAACAGCCATCGCTGGAAGAAGCCGGACAGGTCGCGTCCGGCGATCTCCTCCGAGAGCTGGATGAAGTCCTCCGTGGTGGCGATGTCGAAGCGATACCGCTGTGTGAACTGTTGAAGGACGGAGAAGAAGCGCTCGTCGCCGACCTCGAGCCGAAGGGCGTGGAGGGCAAGAGATCCGCGGACGAAGAGGGCGCGGAAGTCCTCCAGATCCTGAGGATCCTCGATGAGCGCGGGAGGCTGGGTCCGGTCCCCCAAGTAGGAGAGATCTCGTCGCACCCGCTCACGCATGGCCGCGGGTCCGTCCGTGTGCTCGATCCACAGGTACTCGGCCAGGTTGACGGCTCCGGTGCGGAGCCAGACGTCGCCGGCTGACACCGGCGTGACCGAGAACTGGAACCACTGATAGGCCATCAGATGCGCGAGACGGACGTGGTCCAAGTCGCGTGAGGCCTGCCAAACGATGGCACCCGGGAAGGTCCCGCCGTCGGGCGAGTCGAACGGCACGACCACGACGTCGAGCCGCTCGAATGGGAATCGCCCGAACCTGTCCTCGAAGAAGGCCACCATCTCAGGCACCACGCCGAGGTCCTCGAGCGTCACGATCGACGTGGTTCGTGGTAGGTAGGCGCTAGAGGTCACCCGGCCCGTGGCTCGAAGAGGGATCCGCTCGAGTTCCCCGACGACCAGCTGGGGCCCCGCTTCTTGCAACGGGTCCTCAGAGCTCCATTCGTAGGTCGTCGGGTTGCCTTCGGAAACGCTGACGAGCCTTCCCGTACCGATCGCCGCGAACCCAGCGGGTACCGACAGCCGCATCGTGTAAGCGGCCTTGTCGCGCGGTGTGACGTTCATCGGGAACCAGCTCGCGGTCTCGCCTCGGAGTCCAACCGCCACGATCGTGGACGCGGCTGTCTGCACCCACCCGGGGCCCGCGTCCGCCGTTCCGCGCTCGGGGATACCATCGGTCTCGATCGTTGTCACGAACGTGGCGCCGTCGGTGATCGGCGTACCGGGCACGATGATTAGCTTGCCCTCCCGCTCACACGACGCCGCTCGGCGGTCGTCGACGAGAACAGTGGGCTCGGCAGATCCTGGGTGATCGAACGAGAACGATGTCAGATCCTGCGTTGCGATGGCTTCGATGGAAGACGACAGGGTGAGTCGAGCCGAGCGCGGGTCGATACGAAGATCGGCGGTGTATCGCTGCACGTCGTATCCGCCATTGCCGTGCTCGGGAACGGGCGGATCACCACCCTGCATCGCCCCGGGGAAGGCTCCGAGCGCCGGGCACTCGTGCTTCGACCGTGTCGGATCCGCAGCCCCGCCGGTGCACGCGCCCATGAGCATGGCAAGCACCACGGCTCCCGCCGCTTTCACGTTCATGGTCCCCCAGACCACGGTTGCCCCTCCGATGTCGGCATCGCTGGAGGCTGACATCGAAGCACACCGACCCACATCGGAGCCATCGTCTGTGGCGCCGGCGGATCGATGGGACATGCGGTCGCGCAAGCGTTCAGCCGCGCCGAGGCTCAGCTGTTCCTTGCCGGCCGCAGCCGCGCGACGCTCGATGCAGTTGCCGACGAACTCGCGACTGATGGGCGGTCGGATGTGGAGGAGGTCGACGACGACGACTATGATGCTATGCAGCGGCACGCCGACCGCGTGCTCGCAGCGGCGGGGCGAATCACCATCTCCTTCAACGCCGTCGGCATGGACGACGTACAAGGCACCCCACTGCATGAACTCGAGAACTTCATGCTTCCGATCACGCAGGCCGCGCGACGCCACTTCAACACCACAACGGCCGCCGCGAAGAGAACGATTTCCCAAGGCCAGGGCGTAATCGTCCTGCTCACGTCCTCGGCGGCACGGGAGTGGCGCCACAAGATGGGGGGGTTCAGTCTCGCCTGCGAATCGATTGAAGCTCTCAACCGAACACTGGCGGGTGAGCTGGCGGGAACGGGCGTTAGGACCGTATGCATCCGCGCGAACTTCACGCCCCAGACTGCGCCCGGCGCGCCGCCGGAAGCGCTCGCGCCACTTCTCGACGACACGTTGGTGCCGCGACTGCCCTATCTGTCGGAAGTCGGGGCGGCCGCGGTGTCCGCCGCGTCCGACGGTGCCGGCGCGACCACCGGAGCAATCCTCGACCTGACCTCCGGCGCAATCGTTGGTTGAATTCAGGCGACTGCAGCAGGAGAGGACGGCGTGAGGAAAAGAGGAAACGTGCCCAACTCTCCCGTCGAATCCTGTACCGAGGAGGAGGCCGCGATCGTCAGGACAGCCCTCGATTACCTCGAGGGTTGGTTCGACGGTGACGCCCCCCGCGTTGAGTGCTTCCCCGCAATTGCGAACCGCTCGGTGGCATCGCCGCGAGGTAACGGATTCCAACGATCTGGTAAGCCGCTCTCGCCGTCTCAAGTTGCGCAGCGGTTTTCAAGACCGATTGGGCCGGTTCGCCACCAGGAGCGACAATCTGAATATGCCGTCCGACCTGGGTCTTTGCGTCTCTACCCCACCTGTCGATTCCCCTCATTTCTCCGCCAATCACGGACTCAATGCGGACCCACTTTGCCTCGTCCAGTGGCGACGGACCTACCCTTGAGCCGGCCGAGTCGCAGGTTCGATTCCCGCCGGGGGCACCAACCCTCTGACCTGCGGAAACACACAAATGTTGTTTACGAGGGTTGAAAAACCTGCCTGTGATTCGTCGCGATTGAGTTCAGGCGTTGCGCGGGCGATCCGATCCTCGGGCAACAGCGCTTCTGCTCGAGCGCTTCTCCGGTTCTCGGCGAGTGCCTCCGCCATTGGGAGCATGCGATCGCCTGCCTGGCTTCGACTCGCCAGGCTGTCGCGCGAGGCCGTGTATCCATGCGCCGAGGAGGACGGCTAGGGTCCGGACCGCTGTCTCGCGCCTCAGCGGCCGTCATCGGCACGACCCGCGGAGGGAGCAGCCGAATCGGACCATTTCTTGGCCGTCCTCCTCGTCGGCCGGAGGCTCGTTCGCGCTCGCGCATCCCAGGGCAACAACGACGGGAAAACTCGCGTCGTGAGATTCACGATTCGGATCGCTGTCTGTGTCCCTCCTCCTCCGTAGCATGTTGTGACGAACGGGTTTGACCTGAGCGGTGAGTGCCCGACGACAACCGCCGACCGCCCAAAGCGCCACTTAGGGGAGTTGGCGAGGTCAATCGCCGGCAGTGACGTGGTCAGGGGCGGCGTCATGACGTTGCTTTGTTTGCTCAGCCTGGTCCGTCTCTGATGGCGTTGTTGATGCGTATCGGTTGTTGACGAGGCGCTCGAGGAGCTCTTGGAGTAACGCGCGCTCTGCCGGAGTGAGCGGCAGGTCCGGGGTCGCATCGATCGTGGCGGCGAGGCCGGCGGCTCGGGCGCTGGTGGGGTCGCTTGGGCTGGCGTGGTCCTCGATGATCGCGCCCAGGGTGGCGTCGCGCAGGGAGGTGGAGAGCGCACAGTCGGCAGGCAGCCCGCGTTCGATCACCATGAGGGTGGTGCCGATTCCGGCCGCCTGCACGATCTGGAGCGCCTGTTCGATGGGGACGGCCAGCCGGCCCGCTCGGGCGATGCGTTCGAGCTTGGTGCGTAGCCGCGTTCCTAGCTCGCGTGCGGCGGGCGATTCCGGCCCCGGTTTGCCGGCGCCGAACATGAGTGCGTAGAAAGCGGGGTGCGTGACGCCGAACTCGACGTGGACGTGCCAGCCGCGGACGAGGTCGGCGACGGGGTCTTCGGTCGGTTCCAGCGCAAGCGCTGCGGCCGCATAGCGCTCGAACCCGTCCGCGACGACCGCGTCGAGTAGGCGTCGCTTGTCGCCGAAGTGGTGGTAGACGCTCGGTGGTTGGACCCCGGCGCGGTCGCAGATGTCTCGAATCGAGACGTCCTCCGCGCTGGGCGCGGCCCTCAGCAACTCAGCGGTCGCCTCCAGGATGCGGTCTCGGGTCGGGTTGGTCTCGGTTGCCATCGCTCTAACGATGATACACGAATCGCCATAGGTATGCTACACTACGGCCTGTATCGCCGCTACAGGATCACTCTCGAGAAGGGAGGCCGTTCATGATCATCGTGACCGCCGCAACCGGCCGCTACGGCCGCCTCGTCATCGACGAACTCCTGCGGCGCGGCGTGCCCGCCGGCGACGTCGTGGCCGCGGTGCGCAGCCCGAACAAGGCAGCCGACCTCGCTGAGCGGGGCGTGCAGGTGCGCGAGGCCGACTACGATCGGCCGGAAACCCTGGTGCCAGCCTTCGCCGGGGCCGACAAGCTGTTGCTCATCCCCTCTGAGGTGTACGGGCAGCGCTACCCCCAGATGGAGCGCGCGGTGAACGCCGCCGTCGAGGCCGGCGTCGGCCTCGTCGTCTACGCCAGCTTCGTGAACAGTGACACCAGCACCCTCCGGCTGGGCAAGGAGCACAAGCAGACCGAGGCGCTGATCCGCGCGTCCGGGCTGCCATTCGTGATGCTACGCAACGGCGCCTACACCGAGATGTACACCGACACCCTCGGCCAGGCGCTGCAGTACGGCGCCATCCTCGGCTCCGCCGGCGACGGCAAGGTCTCCGGCGCCACCCGAGCCGACCTAGCCGAGGCCGCCGCGGTCGTGCTGACCGGCGACGGCCACAAGGGCAGGGTCTATGAGCTGGGAGGGACCGCGTTCACCATGGCCGAGCTGGCCGCTGAGCTGTCCAAGCAGACCGGCAAGCACATCGTCTACCAGGACATGCCGGTCGAGCAGTACGCCAAGACGCTGGCCGCCGCAGGCCTGCCCGAGTCCTTCGCCGGCCTCCTGGCCGACACCAGCCTCGCCATCGCTCACGGCGACTGGTACAGCGACAGCACCGACCTGCACCAGCTCATCGGTCGGTCGTCCACCCCCTTGGCCCAGGCGGTGGCCGTAGCGCTCAAGCCGTCGGCCCGATCGGCACCCAGCAGCCCGCACCCGTCGTCTGACCTCGTAGACCGGCCTCCGCAGGTGATCCAAACACGAAAGGACCAAGCATGAACAAGCCTCACAGCCCCGCGCTCGAGACAGCGCTCGCGTACTACGACGCGTGGAGAAGTCGTGATCACAGCACAGCGATGAACGTCGTTGACGACAACGTGGTCGCTGAGACGCCATTCGGTCGTCTGGAAGGGGGCGCAGCGCTTCACGAATCCGAAACGGAGTTCGCGAAGATCCTCACGGGAGCGACGCTGATCGCCAGCTTCGGCGACGAGGGGACGGCGCTGCTGCTCTACAACACGCACACGCTTCCCGTTCCGAGCGTTCTCTCAGCGAAATACTTCGTCGTCGACAACGGAAAGATCACGGCGATCAAGGGACTGTTCGACAGGAGCGTCTTCGCGGAAGCTCAAGGCCAGCCGGAGCGCGACTAGAGCCCAACGGCGCCTAGATCGAGGTGTATGCCTGCGAGCTCGCTGGCATCGGCCCAGGCGCCCCTATCCCCACACACACGGAGATGAGCATGAGTGACATCGCCATCAGCCGGGCGCTTGAGACCACACTTGCCTACGTCCACGTAGGGACGGGCACGGGCGCTGAGGTCGCAATGAACCCCGTCGCCGACCGCTCGCCAATGCCGCAGCGCAAGATCGAGCCCGATCATCGACCCAGAATGACCGCGCTGGTCGCCGCCCGCGCGCATCTCGCTGAAGCCGATCCCGTGATGCGGCGGCTCATCGAAGCCCAACCGAACCTCGACCCGCGCGCGTGGCTGTCAACCCTGCCCGAGATGGACACCTTCGGTACCCTCTTGTGGCAGATCATCGGCCAGCAGATCTCATTGCGGGCGGCGCGTGCGGTGCTCGCGCGCGTCCAGACCGCTTTCGGCGGGCAGTTGCCAACGCCGCAGGAGGTGCTCGCGACCGATCCGGCGGTCCTGCATGAGGCTGGATTATCGCGGCGCAAAGTCCAGACGCTCAGGACACTGGCCGGCGAGTTCGTCGCAGGCCGAATCACTGCCGAAGGTTTGGCGACGATGTCTGATTCCGAAGTCGAGGCGCGTCTGACCGCAGTCCCGGGAGTCGGACCGTGGACCGTGCACGGCTTCTTGATCATCGCCCTGGATCGATCGGACGTCGTGCTCCCGGGCGATGTTGCGCTGCGCCGGGCGATCCAGCGCGCGTACCAGCTGGCCGAGCGGCCGAGCCACGACGAGGTTCTCGCCATCGCCGAACCATGGCGGCCGTACCGTACCCTCGCGAGCGCCTACCTCTTTGCCTCATCGTCGGCCAAGGGAATGCTCGACAGGATGGAGTGGTAGCAGCCTGGCGGGCTCATCCGTCAACATGGGCAGCGGCGGGGCGGTCCCGCTGGTCATCTCCGCCGCCGGGATGAGGACCTTGGCAGCGTGACCCGAGAGGTCCAGCGGCA
>Ga0209887_1000298_pt1 | contig 14854 bp, 11 predicted proteins | sample GWRWN1_30_40_FD_187230 | JGI IMG/M metagenome (GOLD analysis project Ga0209887, IMG submission 187230) | Riverbed sediment microbial communities from areas with no vegetation in Columbia River, Washington, USA - GW-RW N1_30_40 (SPAdes)... | ecosystem: Environmental > Aquatic > Freshwater > River...
GGTTCCAAACAACGAGATTCTTCGGCTAAGGCCTCAGAATGACATTGCGACACAGTCTCTCAAGGGAGAGGAAACAACCAGCTGAGTACAAATCACGCCGCCGGAGAGACATTGGGCATGCCTAAGATTTTCGAATACGACGGCGTCGTAATCGGCGCAGGGCATAACGGCATGATCTGCGCCGGCTATCTGGCCAAGTGCGGCCAGAAGATCATGGTTGTCGAGAAAAATATGGAAGTGGGCGGGGGACTGGACTCCCACGAGGACCGCAACTATCCCGGCTTCTGGCACAACATACATTCGGTCTTTCATCGCGGTTTGATGATGCTGCCGTGGTTCCAGGACTTGGAGCTCGAGAAATTTGGCATTCATTACTACAAGCCGGACCCCGGAGTCGTGCATCATTTCATCGACAAAACCTATCTGGGCTGGTTCGCTGACGTCAAACGGACTGCGGCGAGCATCGAGCGTTTCTCGAAAAAAGACGCGGCAACTTTTCTTGATATCTGGACGCGCTGGCAACCGGTGGTAAAAAATGTTGTCTTCCCAGAAACCTATGCGGTGCCGGTTCCCATTGAAGAAAAACGACCGTTGCTCGAAAAACTACCGGAGGGCCGGGAATACCTGCAATACTTTGAAACGACGCCGGAGGAATTCGTCCTGCAACATTTTGAACATCCGCGGGTGCAGGCTTTCATCGGCTTTCTCGGCGTTATGCGCGGCTACGAGCTTGACGCGCCCCAGACCGGTTATTTGATCCCGGCAATGATCGCCTGGGGCGTGAACCCGCAACTGTGCCGTGGAACTTCTCATGCCCTCGGCGACAATCTGGCGCACATGATGTCGCACAATCACGTCGATTACATAGAAGCAAACGGTGTAGAACGGATTCTGGTGGAAAAGGGGCAGGCAACGGCGGTGGTTTTGGAAGACGGCACCGTCATCAAGGCGGGCAAATTTATTGCTTCGAACGTCAATCCAGTGGAAACGTTTATCAAGTTTGTGGGACGCGAGAATCTCGAGCCGGAGTTTGCCGATAGGGTAGCGGGCTTCCGATTCTCCAAAACGACGCCGATCTTTGCGACTAACTTGGCTTTAAACGAAAGACCCAAATACATCACCGAAGAAAAACATCCGGAGGTTGCCGGCTCATTCATGCACATTGTCGGCCTGGAGGAATATCAGGAGCTGCGCAACCTATTCGAAGACTGCCGAACCGGCCGGCTGCCGCGTAAACCGTTTATGAACGGCGCGACACCTTCTTTTCACGATCCCACGCAGGCGCCTCTGGGAAAGGCCACGGCTTTCATGTGGCAACTGGCGACTTACAATCTCTGGGGCAATCCGCTCAACTGGGACAAAGTTCGCGGCGAATGGTTCCAAAAGCAGCTGGCGGTTTGGCAGCGCTTTGCGCCGAACCTGGATGAGAATAACATCTTGTCTACGGATTCCACGACGCCGTTGGATATCGAACGGCATGATCGCAATATGTACTGTGGCGACTGGATGGTGGGCGAGTACTCTGGTGATCAGGCGCTGGAAAACCGGCCTTTCCCCGGCTGGGGTCGCTATCGGACGCCCATCGACGGCCTTTATTTATGCGGCTCGTCCTGTCATCCGGGCGGCAATATTACCGGTGCGCCGGGGTACAATGCGGCGCGTGTCATCGCCGAGTCTCTGGGCATCAAGCCCTGGTGGAAGCCGCTGGATTTCAAGGAACATCTGGAAAGGCTGAGATGAAGAATTGGAGTGTTGGAGTATTGGATTGGTGGAGTGATGGGTCCAAACCCCAATCCTCCAGTACTCCATCACTCCAATTGCGTGGGGCTTCCGTATGAGGCTGGGTGGTAGAGTCGCTATCGTCACGGGGGGTGCGCGGCACATTGGCGCAGCCTATTGTCGCAAGCTGGCGGCGGAGGGCGCTGCCGTCGTCATCGCTGACGTTCTCGACGGCGAAGGCGTCGTCAAGGAGATTGCTGCGGCGGGTGGTAAGGCCATAGCTTTGAAGGTCGATGTCTCTCGGGAAAAGGATACCGAGCGAATGGCGGCAGAGGCGGTGCAGGTCTTCGGCCGGATCGATATCCTGGTCAACAACGCAGCGATTTTCCTCAACATCCAACGTCATCCGTTCTACGAAATATCTGCCGCGGAGTGGGACCAGGTCTCGGCCGTCAATATTAAGGGACCGTTCTTGTGCGCCAAGGCGGTCTTTCCCCAGATGAAGCAGCAACGCAGCGGCAAGATCATCAATATCTCATCGTCCACCGTCTTTGCCGGCACACCGCTATTTTTGCATTACGTTGCATCGAAAGCTGCGTTGGTGGGGATGACAAGGTCGCTCGCACGCGAGGTCGGTGAGTTCGGCATCTGTGTCAATGCCATCGCGCCGGGTCTGGTTCAACACGAGGGACAGAACGCGCCAAAGGAGTTCACCGACTTCCAGCTTAAGGCGCGCTCCATCAAGAGACTCCAAACCCCGGAAGACTTGCTCGGCGTTCTCGTTTATCTCGCGTCATCGGACAGTGACTTTGTTACCGGCCAGACCCTCTTGGTCGATGGCGGCAGCGTTTTTTACTGAACTCCCGTGCACGCAATCAATTAATAGCGATAAAAAAGATCTCGGCATAAGCTTAGGCGAGGCTTATATGGCATACCATGCGTTCGTAGTGATGCCCTACGGCACCAAAGAGGAAATCGATTTTAACCGGGTTTACGGCGAGCTCATTAAGCCGGCGCTTGAGGCCGCCGGATTTGAAGTTTTCCGCGCGGACGAGGAGATGCGCGCGGGGGATATTCGCACGGACATGTTCCAAGAGTTGCTTATGGCCGATCTGGTCGTCGCCGATCTTTCCATCGATAACCCGAACGTCTGGTACGAGCTCGGTGTGCGCCATGCACTCAGGGCGCGAGGTGTAATCGGCATCAGGTGCCGGCGCGATTATATGCCTTTCGACGTCTATACCGATCGGTCGCTGAGATACCATCTAAAAGATGGGGCGCCTGACCCTGCCTTTCTGGAAGAGGACAAGAAAGCGCTTGGGAGTTTTGCCACAGAGACAATCGCTTCCTGGTACGAGAGGAAGATCAGTCCGGTGTATCATCTGCTGCCGTACCTCAACGAGCCGGACTTCAAATCGTTGCGGGTCGAGGAAGCAAAAGAGTTCTGGGAAAAGTATAAGTCGTGGGCGATGCGGATCGAAGTCGCTCGAAAGGGAAATCGGCCCGGCGACATTCTCGAGCTTGCAGAGGAGGCCCCGAATATAGGCTTTCGCATCGAGGCCCACCGCACGGCTGGGAAGGCATTGCGTTCCATCGGCCAATTCGCGTTTTCACTTGCTCAATATGAGAAGGCATTGGTCCTTGCTCCCGATGACCTCGGAAGCCGCCGTGAGAAGGGACTGTTGTTGGGCCGTCTAAAAAGGACGGATGAGGCCAAAGAATGGCTTGACGAGCTGGTAAGGGATTTTCCAGATGACGCAGAGAGTTGGGCATTGCGTGGTCGTGTGGAAAAGGAAAATTGGTTTGATGGTTGGCGAAGCGAGGGGAAGAGCGTTGAACAGATGCGTCAGGATGCCCGTGCGGATGACGGTCTGCTGCGGGAGGCTATCGAGGCCTATTCCAAGGGCTTTCGTAAAGATCCCTCGCACTACTACTCTGGGATCAATGCTGTCGCGCTGACGCACATCCTTGCCTATCTGACGGGCAACAGCGAGAAAACCCGGGAGCTAAGTGAGATGGAGGGAGGCGTGCGTTGGGCGGTGCGATTCGCATTGGAAAAAAACCCGAGGGACTACTGGGCGCGTGCCACGCTCGCTGAATTGGAAGTCTTAGTCGGCAACAAAAAGACGGTCGAGGAGGCTTGTAAACGTGCCGTTGCTGTGGCGGAGAAGGACTGGTTCAATTTGAATTCGTCACTTCAACAACTTCTTGGGGCCAAAGATCTCGGTTTTCGACCTCAGGAGGTGAGTGCCGCGATGCAAGTGTTCGAGCTGGCTTTGAGCAAGATCAACCCTCCGGGTAAGGCGTGGGCGCCGGAGCAGGTTTTTCTTTTTAGCGGGCATATGATCGATGCTCCCGGCCGCGAAGAGCCGCGCTTTCCGCCCGACAAGGAGCCGATTGCGGCTAAAGCGATCGCGGACAAACTCGACGCGCTCGGGGCTGGAGCGGAGGATCTGGCTCTTTGCAGCGGCGCCTGCGGCGGCGATTTGCTTTTCGCGGAGGCTTGCCTGGCGCGCGGATTAAAGCTGGAGCTGCGGATCCCCTTTGATGAGCCGACGTTTGTTCGAAAATCTGTCGCCTTTGCTCCCGGCAATTGGACGGAGCGTTTTTATAAGGTGAAGAGTCATCCTAACACCAAGATGTTTGTCATGCCCGATGAATTGGGTCCAACTCCCAAGGGAGCCAACTCCTATTCTCGGGACAATCTGTGGCAACTGTACACGGCGCTCTCGTGGGGGCCGGATAAAGTGCGCTTTGTTTGCTTGTGGAACCGCAAAGGCGGGGACGGTCCCGGAGGGACGGAGCACATGTATGAAACCGTGCAGAAGTACTCCGGTCGAGTCTACGTTCTTGATACAAACCTTCTTTGGTGAAGGAGGAGGGTTATGAGCCTAACGGAGAAGATACAACCTGGGGGCCAGAAAAAAATTTTAGCGTTGGATGGTGGCGGGATTCGCGGAATTTTAACCGTCGAGATTCTGGCAAAGATTGAGGAACTGTTGAGGCAGAAATCAGGCCGGGGACAAGATTTCGTGCTGGCCGATTATTTCGACTTTTTCGCCGGCACCAGTACCGGAGCGATTATCGCTGCCTGTCTTTCCTGGGGCATGACGGTAGATCGGATTCGTAAGTTCTATCTACAAAATGGCACGGAGATGTTTGACAAAGCGTCTCTACTCGATCGGTACTATCGGCACAAGTTTCAAAGCGAAAAGTTATCTGCCCGGCTGCAGTCTGAGTTTGGTGCGGAAACAACTCTGGGAAGCGATAAACTGAAAACGCTGCTTATGATGGTCTTGCGCAATGCTTCCACCGATTCCCCCTGGCCGGTGTCCAACAACCCGGGCGCGAAATACAATGATTGCACCCGGGCGGATTGCAATCTGAATCTTCCCCTTTGGCAGTTAGTTCGTGCCAGCACTGCTGCGCCCACTTATTTTCCCCCGGAAATGGTGAAGGTGGGGCAGAAGGAATTTATTTTTGTTGACGGCGGTATCACCATGTACAATAACCCCTCGTTCCAAGCGTTCGTCATGGCCACGGTGGAGCCGTACAATCTAAACTGGCCTACGGGAGAGGATAAAATGCTGGTGGTCTCCGTCGGAACAGGGACCAGCCCATACGCAAACGCGGATCTTCGACCCGACGAAATGAATGTTTTGTACAATGCGACGTCGATTCCGTCTGCATTAATGTTCGCGGCTCTCAATGAGCAGGATTTTCTCTGCCGAGTCTTTGGCAAATGCTTGGCCGGTGATCCTTTAGACAGAGAACTGGGTGACATGGTCGGAAAACGAGGACCTGTCCGGCCCAAACTTTTTACCTACATGCGCTACAATGCTGAGCTCACGCGCGCAGGTTTGAATGAGCTGGGTCTCGACGACGTCGAGCCCACGAATGTGCAACAATTGGATTCGGTGGCGTTCGTGGCAGAGCTGCAAAGAGTGGGAAACGCGGTGGCCGAACGAAAAGTTAAAGCCGAGCACTTTGCCGATTTCTGAGCATGGCGGCGTAATCGCCACTAATCTACCAAGACAATCCAACGACTCATCTCTTGAATATGGACCAAGAAATAGTTACCCGCCTTACAAAGAAGATCAAACGCGAAGGGCTCGACGCAATCATCGCCGTCTCGCCGGAGAACGTGACCTACGTTTCGGGATTCGTTGTTCCCTCGCAATCCTTAATGCGCTGGCGTCACGCGATCTGTATCGTGACGGCGGATGGGCGAATCTCCATGGTTGCCATCGATATGGAGGCAAACACAGTCAGAGCCCATGCCGGGATAGACGATCTGCGGGTCTACCGCGAGTTCACGGAAGATCCGATGGACAAGCTTGCGGCAACACTGACGGATCTCAAGCTTGAGCGCGGGAAGCTCGGCATCGAGATGGAATTTTTGCCGGCCAAAGACTTCGCCACCGTGCAAAAGAATCTGCCGGCCGTTCAATGGATCGCCAGCGACGCGATTTTTAACCAGGCGCGGCAGGTCAAAACCCCCAACGAGCTGGAGCTGCTCCGTTTGCTAAGCAAGCTTACAGACAAGGCCATCGGCGATACGTTGAGACAGGCAAGAGCGGGAATGAGCGAAATGGATCTCGCCGGCTTCCTGCTCAGTTCACTTTTCGCCGGAGGGGCGGAAAATTACAAGCTGATGATCATCGCATCAGGGGAGCGCAGTCAATTTCCCAACGTCGGGCCCACGGATCGTAAACTGCGCGCGGGCGATCTGATCCGCATGGAGATCTTCGGTCAAAAGAACGGTTATCTGGCCGGAATCTGCCGGACCGCCGTGGTCGGCCAACCGACGGCCGAGCAGGAAAAGATCTGGGAGAATCTGATCGAATGCAAGTATCTCGTGATGGACTTAATCAAGCCCGGGGCCCGTTGCAGGGAGATTTATCAGACGTTCCTGAAAAAGTTCAGCGAGCTGGGGCTCGAGCCCATCAGTTTTGTTGCCCATGGCATCGGCTTGCATCTCCACGAAGAGCCGTACATGGGGCGGTACGGCGACGAGATCGTGGAAGCCGGGATGGTGGGAGCGTTTGAACCGCTGGTTTATATTCCCGGTAGATTCGGAATGCAGAACAAAGACATGTTTTGCGTGACGGAAGCCGGCTGCGAATTGCTGTCTGATTATACACCTACGGATACACTGTTGAGAGTTGGCTGAAGGACGCAAGGAGAGAGAAGACAATCTTTACCGGAAAGAACCTAGCACGGCTGAGCCGCAACCAAAACTCGGAATATCTCCCGCAAAGACGCTAAGGCCGCAAAGGTCGGAAAAAATGAACAGGACGGTTTGTAAAATTATCAATCTTTCGATTCCGAACTTCGCGTACTTTGCGCCTTGGCGGGAGTCAATCCCCGTGTTCGAGGATTCCAGATCAACGGAAAATTTGCGCAAGCCGCGAAAACTTTAAACTATAGCAATGTAAAGTTCGCACAGAATGTGATTCTCTGTAAAGGCGCCAAGAAACGATGAAGGTCACCAAGATCGAAACCATACCGATCCGGCTGCCCACCCGCCGCGTGCATCAGTGGGCGAGCCTGACGACCCCGATCGGCGTTTACGTCATTATCAAATTGCACACCGATGATGGATTGGTGGGCCTTGGTGAAGCGCCGGTTTTGAAAGACTGGGGCGGCGATCACGGTAAGTATTTCGGCGAAACGCCACAGACAACAGCGCACATCATCAACGATATCCTCGCGCCGGCGTTGAAGGATCAAGACCCGCGGCGCTTTGAAGCCATACACGCGTTAATGGACAGGAGCGTCAAAGGGTATCCCTACGCCAAGGCGGCCCTCGACATGGCGCTCTACGATGTCGTGGGTAAAGCGCTGAAAGTGCCCGCCTATCAATTTCTGGGCGGTTGTTTCCGTGACCGCATCAGCATTGCGCACAGCCTTGGCCTGATGGAGATTGAGAAAGCTATCGAAGAGGGGCTGCAAGCGAAGTCGGAAGGGGTTAAGACGATAAAGCTCAAGGGTGGCGTCGATCCGAAACGGGACGTGGAACTGGTTCGGCGGATGCGCGATGCTCTTGGTCCCGAAACCAAGATCTGTGTCGATGCCAACCAGGGGTATCCGACACCAAAGGTTGCGGCCCAGGTGACGAAAGCGATGGCCGAGTACGACCTGCTCTACATGGAACAGCCGGTGGAGGGCATCGACCAGATGGCGGAAGTTGCCAAGCGAGTCGATACGCCGATCATGGCCGACGAAAGCGCCTGGACAGTTCAGGATGTTGTAGAGATTGCACAGAAAAAAGCCGCGGATATGATCTCTATATACACCACCAAACCCGGCGGGCTTTTTAAGGCCAAAAAAGTCGCTGCCGTAGCCGAAGCGGCGGGGCTAAAATGCAATGTCAATGGTTCCGTTGAAACCGGCGTCGGCAATGCCGCAAACATTCACCTGGCGGCGTCAACGGCAGTGGTGACGTTTGGTTGTGTCGTCCCTGTTTCCACACCGAAGGGCGCTCGCAAGAAAGGCATTGCCGGGATTTACTACCAGGATGACATCATTACCGAAGGGTTCGGATTTAGCGATGGCGATATTTTGGTCTCGACAAAACCTGGCCTCGGCATCGAGTTGGACGAGGACAAGCTCAAGCACTACCGGCTGGATTAGGCTGAAAGTTGAGGATCGAAGATCGACGGTTGAAGATGGCGATTCTCAATCCTCCATCCTCGATCCTCTGAAGGCCAACACTACGCTGCTGGTGGGTCAACCTAATCCGACATGATTTGCAAGGTCAGCAAATCTCCGAGAGCGCAGAAGCAGTGGAAAGAGGCGAGCACAATGGTCACTGAAGCCAACTGGCATTCCTCTCCCTCGATGGGAGAGGACAGAGGTGAGGGTGCTTTATTGATCACCCCTCACCCTAACCCTCTCCCGCAAGGGAGAGGGAATTTTTTTGCATCGTCTCATAGAACTAAAGCGAATTGTTTGTCGGATTAAGTTTACTTCCATGGCGATAAAGAAAGTCGCGGTGCTGGGCGCCGGCAATGGGGGTTGTGCGGCCGCGGCGGATCTCACGCTTCGCGGATATGAAGTCCGGCTTTTTTCCCGTTCCGAAAGCACGTTGATGCCGATTGCCAAGCGCGGTGGAATCGAGCTCGTGGAGGATGGCGCAGAGAAGTTCGCGGCGCCATTCCTTGTTAGCCCGGATTTGCCACCGGTGGTAAACGGCGCGGATCTCATTATCATTGCGGCGCCCGCGGTTGCCCACGAATATTTGGCAAAGAACCTGGCGCGCCAACTGGCTGACAGTCAGCGTGTGCTGCTTAATCCAGGGCACACGGGAGGGTCGCTTCATTTCGCGACTATGCTGCGAGCCTTTGGCTGCCGAGCGAAGATTAAACTGTGCGAAACCGTCACCTTGACCTATATATGCCGCATGCCTCAGCCGGCACGAGTAGAGATTTACCGGCGAACGACGAATTTGCGCTGCGCTGCGTTTCCCGGGAAGGAATCGGCGGAATTGGTCAAGGAGATCGAGGAAATTTACCCCAACGTCATTTTAGCCGAGAATGTGCTGGAAACGGGACTGTCGAACATAAACGCCATTATGCATCCAGCAGGTATGCTAGGCAACGCGGGTTGGATCGAAAAGAGCGCGGGCGATTTTTACTACTACCGGGAAGGGATCACCCCGTCGATTGCGGCCTGGATTGAGGAGGTCGATAGGGAACGTCTGGAGATCGTCAAGCGGTTGGGGCTGAAACCGCTTCGGTTCGTCGAGATCTTTTACCAAGCCGGGCTCACCTCGGAGGAAGCCTGCGCGAGCGGATCGATTTACCGCGCCATCCATGAAAGCGAACCCAACCGCACGATTAAATCGCCGGCAACCCTTGATCATCGCTACATCAAGGAAGACGTCGGCTACGGCCTGGTGCCCATGGCGGAGATTGGCAGATTATTGGGCGTAGAAACTCCCGTGATCGACGCGCTGATCAGGCTCGCCTCGGTCATCAGTGGAACGGATTACCGCAAAGACGGACTTACCGTCGAAAAGATGGGACTGGCGGGGGTTACAGCGAAAGAGTTACAGAAGGTTTTACAAGAAGGTTTCTAGTGTACCTCATAAGTTCGCTGATTACCTCGATACGTCCGATTCCGTATGTCCCCCCTTTGGCAAAGGGGGTTAGGGGGATTTCGACGCCTAACCGAAAGCAAATCCCCCTCTGTCCCTCCTTTTTCAAAGGGGGGATTCAGCTACCGTCACATTCGGAGTTCTTAAACGAACTTCGCAGACAGGACGCTAGGGAAGAGAGGGAACGATCATGAGAGTGGGGCTTTGTTTTGACGGATTCTATTCCATCCACGAGATGATCGAGCTTGCACAGTTGGCCGATGAGATTGGAATGGAATCGATTTGGATGTCGGACCATTTATGCTTTCGCGACTCTCTCACGACTTCCATGGCGCTGCTCGCGTCGACTAAGAGAATCAAAGTCGCTCCGGCGCCCATGAGCCCTTACTCCCGCCATCCGATTATTTCCGCCATGTCCATTGCCACGATGGAAGAGTTCGCTCCGGGCCGGGTTATCGCCAGCCCCGGCACTGGGAACGCGGCGGCGTTGAAGGAAGCGGGCATCGAGTCGCCGCGACCGCTGAAAACGATGCGTGAGTATGTCGAGATCTTGCGCCGGTTTCTGACCGGCGAGACCGTGAATTTCCAGGGCGAGGTGTTCCAGGTCAATGGCGCGAAGATGGGGTTTGTGCCATCGGCACCGGTAAAAATGTATTTGACGGCGGTGCGCCCAAGAATGCTCCAACTGGGCGGTGAGATCGGTGACGGTGTGCTATTGTCAGCCGGCTGCGCACCGGGATACATCGGCCAATGTATTACTGAGATCAAGAAAGGCGCGGAGAAGATGGGGAGGTCTTTAACGGATCGAGCGGTGGCGGGCTTCGTTACGACCTCGGTTTCCGAGAATCCAAGGGAAGCTCTCGATGCCAACAAGATGTTTCTCGCATATATCTTTCGCAATGCGCATCATGCCGAGAATATCCGCCTGGGTGGTGGCAGAGTGGACCAAGAGGCGCTAGCCGCAGCGGTGGGAAAGCGCGATTGGGAGGCGGCCAAGAAGTTCATCAGTGACGATGTCGTCCGTGCCCACTCCGTGGCTGGAACGGCCGGCGAATGTCGCAGTCAACTGGAATCGTTTATTAAGGGCGGGCTCAACCTGCCGGTTCTGCTTCCCATGGGAACCCAAGAGGCGAGGAAAAAAGTGATCCGGATGGCCGGGGAATTGGGCGGGTGAAGCGGACGACCGAGCGCCGGTTTTTTAGTCTCATTGGGTCAAATTCCCGGCAGTTGCCATATAGTGGCAATCCTAACTCCGTCATTCCCGCATGCTTTTAGCGGGAATCCAGGTGAAACTCGGACTGGACCCCCGATTAAAGCATTCGGGGGTGACGACATTGGGATAAATTGTCATCAATGTTTTTTTTGATGCCCCTGCAGCTTGCTGCGGGCTTAGTTCCATGGGTTCAACCAAACAAAGAACGAGGAGGGTAATGAGCTTATGATTCAGAGTACAACGCGAGTGCTTCTGAGGTCGGTGCTGACCTTGTGGGCGGCGGCAGCGTTCTTCGTTACCGCGCCAGTCGCGTGGGCGCAACCGGTGAATCTGGATGCGGCCAAAAAGGAAGGCAAGGTGGTTATCTACGGCACCATCGTGCCGCAGGTCATGACGCTTATTGAAAAGGGATTCGAGGGCAAATACGGGCTCAAGGTCGAATATTGGCGCGCGGACGCCACGAAGGTGATCGACCGGGTGCTCACAGAGTGGCGTGCCGGCAAGCCCGGCTTTGATCTCGTCATCGGCGCCCGCGGTGCTCTGTTACTGGGAAAGGAAGAAAACATCTTCGCGAAATTCGTTCCCACTAACACCGCCAATTTCCCGGCAAAATTCAAAGATGCGGATGGCAAACTTACCGCCTGGCGGGTGACGCCGGTGGGCGTCTTGTATAACACGGAGTTGGTCAAGGCTGCCGATGTACCAAAAAGTCTCGACGATCTGCTCGACGCAAAATGGCAAGGGAAGATCAGCATGCCGGATCCTTCGCGCCACGCCAGTACGGCGCAGTATCTCTGGAATCAGAACCAGATAAAAGGAGAAAAATGGTTGGAGTTCGTCAAGGGACTGGCCAAGCAGAAGCCTTTGCTGCTGGAGTCTTACTCCACTGTTCCGAGCGCAATTGTCCGAGGCGAAAGTCTGGTGGGGATCACCTACGTTCAGTATGCCGGGCAAACGAAGGGGCCCATCGACTTCGCCACTATTGACAAGATCTTCGCCGATCCGAGCGACGCGGCCCTGAGTGCAAAAGCCGCCAATCCGAACGCGGCCAAAGTTTTCATCGAATACCTCTGTTCGTCGGAAGGGCAGAAAAGAGTTGCCGAGACCGGCGAATTTGTCCTTCATCCGGGGATTTATCCATCGCTCAAAGGAGCCGATAAAGTGATGGCGAAGTGGCCGCTCAGTTTCGGACGGTAGGGATGCGCTTGTGGGAGGGATTATAATTAGCTATCCGTGCTGACTTTGATGGAGCGAGCAAAAGTGAGAGAGTCTTTTTTGTGAAGCTGGAGTGCCACAGTAGCTCACTCAGCTCGTGTTGTTGGGAAAAAGCAGGGGGAAAGGATCCTGTTGAGGGTGGGTGGCCAGTTGATCGAGGACGCTTTTCAGATGTTGTTCAGAGTGGGGGTGACGTTTTTTCAGGGTATGGAGCACGCTCATTAATATTTCACGGGTTTTAGCACCGTCTTGGGATTGGGAGCCGAAGCTCACCTTTCTAGCGATGACGGTGGGGCGCAGTTCTCGTTCGCAGCGGTTGTTGTCGGCCGGGACTGAGCGGTCAAAGGCCCAGTGGTAGAGACGCTCAGAGTGGTGACAAAAGATATCCTGGATGCGGCGGATGGCCAGGTGTTGAGCGGGTTGCTGACAGACGGAGACGATCTGCTGTTTTAGCTTGGCTGCCTGCTCATAGTAGAGGGAATCCGAGAGTTCTTGGCTACGCAGATGCATGGCGGAACTAAGCAAGGGAATGAGCGTGGCGGTGAAGGCAGCGATTTCTTTATCGTCAGGGAACTCTTTTTCGAGGTCTTCTGTCTCCCGCAAAAGGTGAGCATAGCAGTATTGCAGTTTTAAGGGGACGCGGTTGTAGCCATTATAGCGGTCCACTACTAAGACCCCGGGCAGGGGTTTTTCTCCCAGCACTTCTTTGGGCACGCTCGCCGAACGAGTGGAGCGGAACAAAAACAGGCTCAGCGTGGGTGTGCAGTAAAGCCACGCATAGCCGTTTTTCCCATCGGTGCGCCATCCCGTTTCATCGGCGTGACGCACGGGGGCGTGGCGGTACTGTTCGATGAGTGGTGGCAGCACGGCTTTGAATAAGCGTGCCATGCGGTGCAGCATTTCGATGAGGCTGCCGACCTCCAGGGTTAACTGATCTGAGATCCGTCCCAGGGGGATGCCATGGAGGTAGTGCATCGCGAGCACGCGAGCGGTGAGTTGATTGCCAAAAAGGGCTTTGGGGAGAACCCCAGGAGCTTGAGCCTGAACCGCCCTGCGACAGCTCGGACAGAAGCCTTTTTGCAGTCGATAGAGGAGGGGTTGAGGATGGGGAGGTGGGATCTCCAACACCGAGCGCTGGCGCCATCCTTTATCCTGAAGCGGGCCTCCACACTGTGGGCAGGGCTGCGCTAAGGTGACCTCGATGGTGCGGGCGGCGTTTTCTGGATCGATACTTTTTCGTCCGTGGCCAGGATGCCCCTTTTGGGCTCCACCGCAGTTAGCCTGTTTTTCGGCTTCGCTGTTGGCTTTGAGGGGCTTTTTGGCGGACGGAGTTGAAGAGCCGAAAAAGCCATCAGTTTTTTTTCTTTGGCGATAGCGCAGTTGAGCTTTCAGACGCTGGTTTTCTTCCACAAGCTGATCCATCTTTTGCTGCTTCTCTAGACACCCCTCGCAAAAGCTCATAGCGGCTCGCCACAATCTTTGAACGAGGGTGGCTCAGCCGTGCACAGGCGCTGTTGGACATTGCGGCAAAGTGGATAGACATAGAGATCTTTGACCGCATGGCCATGCATACGATGCCGGCGGTCCATGCGGCCACGCCCCTTTGTGGGTCCTACCAAGATCCAATTGGCCGCCCGATAACAAGTGGCGCGAAAGCGGCTGGGATCAACCATGGTCTCCAGCAGTAGCGGGCGATAGCCATAGCGCTTTTCCCAATCGAGGGGAAGTCTCTGCGCACAGCGGGAAAGAATCTTGCTCGCTAGCCCACGCACCCGTACCCACGGCAGGATCAAAAAGCGTGCGTTATTAACAATCAGTTGGAGGTTGGCTCGCCGTTGTGGTTCACTCCAGCCGATCCAGCGCTCCCTAACCGCTATCCGCCACGCCGCAGAACTCCACAACAGACACCCCAGCACCTGATCGCTAGAGCGTCCAGAACGCACCCAATAGCAAAGCTGGGCGCCCACCGGCACGCGGTATCCCAGATAGTGATAGCGCTCTATCCATTCTCTCCACCGCCTAAGCTCCGCTCTCCCTTCGACCACCTCAAGCTTAAGCGGCTCAAATTCCCCTGCCGAGCCCATCCACTGCGCTTGCGGCTCACGGGGAGAACTCAGCTCGATTTGCCGAGGTCCGCGCCCGCCCAACCGACGCACCGCTGGCAACCTCAACCACCCCAACCCCTCTAACCGTTCCAGCAACAACCGACACTCATGGTTCTTCAACCTCCCACTGGCGCGCCGCCAGCTAAGCAATTCGCAAACGGTGCGGGAAATCTCGGTGCGCCCCAGAGCGAAAAAATCCCCACTGATCTGCTCGATGAGTTTAAGTTCTTCGGGTGAGAAAGTGCGACCGCTAAAGGTGAGTGATGCGCCAACTTTAAAAGGCTCTGCCATGCGCCTTCTCGGATACGGTCCACTTTACCGTACCAAAGATGCGCGCATTTGTCCAGCCCTTTCTCGCCGCAGCCACCCTCCCGATCACCACGTCCGAAACTGAGGCATTACGATGTTTTTAAGCATTCATGAAGCAAGCCATAGCGCACACCCTGGTCGCTTACGATTACCCGCTCCGAGTGAAATAAAGTCATAATCCTCTCGATCAGG
>Ga0209887_1000299_pt1 | contig 14848 bp, 13 predicted proteins | sample GWRWN1_30_40_FD_187230 | JGI IMG/M metagenome (GOLD analysis project Ga0209887, IMG submission 187230) | Riverbed sediment microbial communities from areas with no vegetation in Columbia River, Washington, USA - GW-RW N1_30_40 (SPAdes)... | ecosystem: Environmental > Aquatic > Freshwater > River...
CAAGTCAACAGGCGGGTCGCGTTTGGAATAGGCCAAAGGGTCGTCAGCCAGCTCCTGGCAGGGCCTCGTAATGGGCACGGGCGGAGCCCCGACGCCGCCCGGGTGGCTCGTCAAGCGAACGAGCCCCGCGGGCGCCACACCTCGTCCCGCTATTCGCGCGCCTCGCGAGAGCGCCCCTTCAGAAGGACGAGGTAAGCGCAGTGTAGGGGCAAATTTGTTAGTGGGGATAACTCGCCACGCTTTCGTCATTCCGGTGCAAGCCGGAATCCAGGAAACCGGCACAGAGATTGCGGCTCCTGGACCCCGGCTTTCGCCGGGGTGACGGGAATTGGGTGAATTCGCGACTCCAAACGGCCCATCTGCGCTCGCCACTAAGCCAGCGCCAGGATCTCCTCGATGGAGAGATGGCCCGGCACCACGGTGATGGGCACCGGGAAGGTGCCGGCGAGCCTCCCACCAGCCAGCGTCGAGACGAGCGGTCCCGGACCTGACGGGTCCTTCGACGCGCCGAGCACCAAGACGCCGATATCCTCGTCCTCCTCGATCAGCTTCATGATCTCCTCGGCCTTCATTCCTTCGCGCACGATCTCTTCGGGCACGAGATCCTCGAAGCCCATGGCTTTGAGCTTGCGCCCGAACAGGCGGAACACCGCCTTCGCTTTGTTGTGACCTTCCTCGCGCGCGACGTCCTCCACCCCGAGCCACTGGAAATCGACGCCGGGCTCGATGACGTTGAGCAGCGCAAGCTGCCCTGCCGTCCGCTGCGCGCGGCTTGCGGCAAAGGCGAGCGCGCTCTCGCATTCTGGCGTCTCGTCGACAACCACGAGAAATTTGCGCTTGTGTCCCTCGGCAAAGATCTGCCGCTTCTTCCGCGCGCGCGCCTGCGCGGGCGTCTCGGACTTCTTCGTCGCGACAGGCTTCTTCTTCTTTGCCATCGGGCCATGCTGCCATCAGTCTTTGATTTGCGCTACCGCGCTTCGCGCTACTTGAGCGCGGAGAGTCAGGTTAGGTGCTCCTCAGGCGAGGTCGATGGCGTAGCGCTTGAGGTCCTTGAGATCGACGAGCTCGAGCGTCGCTTCGTGCGTCGCCCCGAGAATCACGCGCGGCGCCTTGCCCGCCTCGAACGCCTCGCGCCAGCGCGCGGCGCACAGGCACCAGCGGTCGCCGGGTTTGAGCCCCGGGAAGCCGAAATCGGGCTGCGGCGTCGAAAGATCGTTGCCGGCAGCCTTGGAGAAGGCGAGGAACTCGGCCGTCACCTCGACGCAGACCGTGTGCAGGCCGAGATCCTCAGGCCCGGTGTGACAGCAGCCGGAGCGGAAAAAGCCGGTCAGCGGCCGCTCGGAGCAGCTCTTAAGCGGCTCGCCATAGACGTTCCGCTGCTCTTCTACCGGCTCTGCCCGTCGCTCCTGCATGGCGGCGATACTGCCTGATACCGGGGCCAAGGTGAAGCGTCAGCGCATTGGGTTGCGGTCGGGCAGCGGCACGTCGCCGCCGGCGTTCCCGGTCAATGCCTTGAGTTGAGCGTCGGTCAGAACCGGCACCGGCGGGCCGGCATCCTTGGTCGCCATCGCCGCGAGCGCCGTTGGCACATCTCCCTCTTTGGGTATGGGCGGCTCGAAGCCGCCTGCGGTAAGCACCGAGCCGCATTCCTTGGGCAACTGGGCCATCCTGAGCGGCGGCTTGCCAACCCAGGGCTTGGCGCCCGGCCGAGGCGGCTTCGCCATCTCAATCGCGGCCTTTTTCAGCATCGCATACCAATTGGCGAGTTCCTGGCCGCAGCCGTCGTCGCCCGTCACCGGCTTCTGGCCGTCGCAGCCCGCGGTACCCGGCGGGCAGGCGAGGCGCACATGGAAATGATAGTGGTGGTTCCACCACGGCCTGACCTTGCCGAGCCAGGCGCGCTCCTTGCCCGCTTGGGCGGCTTGCTGGCAGAGCGCCTTCTTGATGGCAGGATGCACGAAAATGCGCGCAACTTGCGGGTAGGACGCGGCGCGCTTGATGAGCTTCACTTGGAGGAGTGTGAACACCGCAGGATCCACGGTGAACGGGTCTTTGAGCATCGACACCGCACTCATGTCCTCCCGCTCTTGCGGGGTCAGGATGTGGTCCGGCATGGGGGTGAGCCAAATGTCGGCATCGAGCCCAATCTGATGGCTGGTATGGCCGGTGAGCATCGGTCCGCCACGCGGCTGCGACATGTCGCCGACGAGGAGCCCCGGCCAACCGTCGTGAGCGCGCGCATCGCTTGCCAGCCGCTCGAGATAATCGAGGAGGCGCGGGTTGCCCCAATTGCGGTTGCGGGAGAGCCGCATCACCTGCCAGTCGGGGCCGTTGATCGGCAGCGACACGCCGCCGGCGAGACAGCCTTTGGCGTAGCCGCCGATGGAACGGGCGGCGAGAGGAGCGGGCGCAGTCGCGGCTCCGAACAGCTCTCTGGCGATTGGGCTGGGCTTGGGCGGCGGCTTCTTGGCAGTCGGCTTCTTGGCAGGCTTCGGCACCGCTCTTTCCGGCGCGGGAGCAGCCTGTATCGCGGCCGTCTGGGCCGCGGCCGGCTCAGCTCCGCACAACAGGACCAGCGTGAGGCCAAAGGTCAGCCTTCGCATCCGATATTCGACCTTCCCGGTGGACCCCCCCAGGCCCAAAGCCTAGCACAAATGATGGCGGCAATTGGAACGCCGCGGCCATTGAAATCGTGCCGCAAGACCGGTCCATTCAGGAGATATTCAGGCGGGACCAGCTAGGTTCGATGCAGGCTTGATTCGGGACTCGCGTTCCGACATCGAGACGATGAGGGGGCCGTCCTGAGGGGGGACGGCTCTGAGGGGAGACATCGATGCGGCGCACTATCCTTCTGGCCGTCCTGCTCGGCCTGACGCTCGCTTTTCCGGCAATCGCTCAAGCTCAAATCGTCGCCAAGATCAATCTGTCGAGCCAGCGCATGGACGTCTATGTGGACGGCGCACCGCGCTATAACTGGCCGGTATCGACGGCGCGTCCCGGCTATCGCACGCCTGTCGGCAGCTTCAAGCCCACCGCTCTCGTCCGCTATCACCGCTCGACCATCTATAGCGGCTCGCCGATGCCCTATTCGATCTTTTTCCTGCGCGGCTATGCGATCCACGGCTCTTACGAGATCAAACATCTCGGCCGCCCCGCCTCCCACGGCTGCATCAGGCTGCATCCCTCCAACGCCGCCGCGCTCTACTCACTCGTGCAGAAGCGCGGCGCCGGAAACACGGTGATCCAGATCGGCTATTGACGTGATGGAGGGCGCCGCTACCGGCAACTAGACGGCGCGGGTGCCCCTCTGAAGCGGTCTCCGATCCAGCCGAGCGTCTGGCGCGCACTGTCTCTCGCCGCGAAGGTGTGACTGACACCTTTGAGCCAGATGAAGTCGACACGCGCGCCCTGCTTGCACAGCGCCTCGCCGAATTGCTTGGTGATGTTGGGGTGCACCGTGGTGTCGGCAGTGCCTTGGGCGATGAGCACCGGCGCGCCGGCCGGCGCCTGACCCGGCGTGTTCTTGAGCATGATCCCGCGCCACGGCTCGGTCTCGGTCGGATCGGCTTTGAGGAACTTCTCGGTCTGGAGCGGCTTCTCCGCATCGTTGATGGCTTTGAACTCGGCGACCGACTCGATGCAGTCATGCGCCATCTTCTCGAACGGTCCCATGGCGCCGGGTTCCACCAAGGCAGTGGCAGTCGTGTTGTAGAGCTTCGACCAGGAATAGATCGTCATGGCGGTGAGCTCCTTTCCCGTCGCGGTTGCCTTGTCGGCGTCGAACAGCTCGGCGAGATAGGTGGCTGGCGCGGCCGCGGCGACACCCACGAGCTTCAGGTCGGGTGCATAGCTTGCGGCAAGCTCGCCGGTATAGAGCGCGGCATGGCCGCCTTGGCTGTGGCCCCACACGGCGAAGCGGTTCGACGCGCCGGTGTGCGGCAGGTTGCGCGCGGCGCGCACCGAATCGAGCACGGCGTGGGCCTCGCTGATGCCGATGAGATAAGGGTGGATGCCCGGCGTGCCGAGCCCAGGATAGTCCGTCGCCACCACGACATAGCCCTTGGCCAAGATGTTGGCCAGCCCCCAGATCATGCCGGCATTGTCCGGCATGAGCGAGGGCGCGCAGGCCTGCACCACGCCGCTCGTCGGATGCGCCCAGGCGATGACGTTGCGCCCGCCGGCTGGCGCCGGACCTAGGTTCCAATAGATGGCGCCTGAGACCTCGATCGGCTGCCCATTAGGGCCGGTCGAGCGGTAGAGGATGCGGAAGGCCTCGCTGTTGCCGGGCCCGCCGCCTTCAAGCGGCCAGACCCTGATGATCGAGCCGGGCCCCTCGGCCGCGGCCTCTTCCGCGATTCCAATGAAGCCGCAAAGCGCAAAAGCGGCCTTGACCGCAAGACGTAGGCACAAAGCGATTATGCGCATTCCATCCCCCTTGGTGCTATCGCGGCGCCGATCTTAGCCTCAACTTCCCGCCCTTCGGCAACAGCTTGCCCCTGTGCTTTAGCCTTAGTTGTGGCCATATCATTCCGCATTCATCCGGGGCACAATCGCCGCCGAACGCAAAAGCCGGCCCGAGGAGCGACGTCCGCGGGCGCTGGAAAAGCCGGGGACAAAGAGAATGTCATCAGCCGCAAGCACGCTCGACGCCTTGATCAACCGTGTCGGCGAGATCGCCACATCCTTCTCCATCGAGTTGCCCGACGGCGAGAAGCGGAACGTCGGTCAAGGCAAGGCCGAGTTCCACGTCGGTCTTCGCAACGCGCGGGCGCTCCGAGCGATCCGCACCCTCGACGAGGGCAATATCGCGGAAGCCTACCTGCAAGGCGACATCGACATCGAAGGGGACATGCTCAAGTCGTTTGCCTTGCGCACCCACCTTGACGACCGCCATCCGCTGGTCGCCGCCTGGCGTTTCATCGAACCGCTTCTGTTCGGGCAGGTCTATACCAACAAGCAGGCGATCTCCTCCCATTACAATGCCGATCCCAAGCTGTTCTTGAGCTTCCTCGATCCCATCTTTCCGGCCTACAGCCAGGGCCTCTATGCGAACAACGATGAGCCGCTAGCGAAGGCGCTCGAGCGGAAGTTCGACTGGGCGATCGAGCAATGCGAGCTTTCTCCCGGCAAGACGGTGCTCGAGATCGGCCCGGGCTGGGGCGCCTTTGCCGGCCACGCGCTGCAATCTGGCGTGCACTTCACCGGCATCACCAATTCCGAGGTCTCGCAATCCTATCTCAGATCGAAGCTCGCCAATTTCGGCGATCGCTTCGACATCCTGCTCACCGACTTCTACGACTACGAGCCGAAGGAGCCGTTCGACGCCATCGTCATCATGGGCGTCATCGAGCATCTCCCCAATTACGAGCGCGTGCTGAAGAAGTTCTACCGCCTGCTCAAGCCCGGCGGCCGCGTCTTCCTCGACGGCAGCGCCGCCAAGAAGAAATACGAGCTGTCCACCTTCATGGTGCGGCACATCTATCCCGGCAATCACTCCTTCCTCGTGCTCGACGATCTCCTGAACAAGCTGGCCAAGACCGATCTCGAGCTGATGGAGGTGCAGAACGACCGCTGGAGCTATTTCCTCACCTTCCGGCAGTGGGCGCGAAACCTCGAGGCCAGCCGGGATTATGTGACGCGGACGTTCGGCGACTTCGAATTCCGCAAGTTCCGGCTCTATCTCTGGGGCGCGGCTTACGAGTTCCTCACCCGCAACCTCGATTGCTACCGGCTGATCCTCTATAAGCCAATGGACGCCTGACCTGAGGAGGACGACCCTATGTGCGAGCATTGCCGGGTTTCGCGTGCCACGTTGTCGCGGCGTAACGTCATCGCCGGAGCCGGGGCGCTCCTTGCCGCCAGCGCCGTGCCCTTCACCTTCGCTCGCGCCGACCAGCCGGTATCGTCGGGACCGGCGCCGAACGCCATTCCTCCTGCCGAGGCACTCGATCGTCTGATGCAGGGCAATGCCCGCTACGCCGCGGGGGACTACGATTGCAAGGACTTCTCGGCCGGCCGGGCCGAGCGAGTGGTCGCGCAATACCCCATCGTGGCGGTGCTGAGCTGCTCCGACAGCCGTGTCGCCCCCGAGTTCGCCTTCGACCAGGGGCCAGGCGACGTCTTTGTCGTGCGTGTTGCCGGCAATTTCGTAAATCCCGACGGATTGGCGAGCTTTGAATATGCGGTCGAAATCCTGGGCGTGCCGCTTCTCATGGTGCTCGGCCACACCAATTGCGGAGCCGTTTCAGCGGCGGTCAAGGTGGTGACGGAGCGCGCCGAGCTGCCGGGCCATCTGCCCGAGCTGGTCGAGTCCATAGAACCCGCTGTGATCGCCGCTCATGGAAAGCATCCGAGCGATCTTGTCGCCGCCGCGATTGAGGAGAACGTGCGCCTCAATGTGAAGCGGCTGATCGACGATACGCCGCTTCTCTCCGACGCTCTTGCCGCCAAGAAGATTGCGGTCGCGGGCGGCATCTATGATCTTGCCACCGGCAAGGTGAACTTGATCTGAGCGGCCCCTGATGGAGGACGCTCTAGCGCGCTGGCGGTCGGAGAAGACCGCCGCTTATCTTTCAGGCGCCGTCGCGTCGGCGGAGTCCGATCCGGCCAAGGCTCAGCTTTTCCGCCAGATGGCCGTTTCTGCCGAGGAGCAGGCCGGTATCCTCGCCAAGGAGCTGCCGCAAATCCCGGCCTTTACGCCGTCGCTCAGGTCGCGGCTCACCGTCTTCCTCATCGGCATCTTCGGTCCGCGCGCCATGCGGCATGTGCTGTCGGCCTCGAAGGTGCGCGGGATCTCGGTCTATCGCGGCAAGGTTCAGCCTGAAGGCCATCCTTGGCCCACCTCGGTCGAAGAGGTCGGACGCCGCCACAAATCTTTTGGTGGCGGCACGCTCAGGGCAGGGGTGTTCGGCGTCAATGACGGGCTCGTCTCCAACACCTGCCTCGTCATGGGCGTGGCCGGCGCCGCGGTCGAGCCTTCGGTGCTGATCCTGACCGGCGTCGCCGGCCTTCTCGCCGGCGCCTTCTCCATGGCCGCGGGAGAGTTTGTCTCCATGCTGTCGCAGAGGGAGATGTTCGAGCATCAGATCGCGCAGGAGAAGGACGAGCTCGAGCGCTATCCCAAGGAGGAGGCGGAAGAGCTTGCTCTCATCTACGCCGCCCGCGGCATCCCCCTGGAAGAGGCCCGCGACGTCGCCGCGCATCTCATCGCCAATCCGGAAAAGGCGCTCGACACGCTCGCCCGCGAGGAGCTCGGCCTCAATCCCGACGATCTCGGCTCGCCGACCGGCGCTGCCCTCTCCTCCTTCATCGCGTTCTCGATCGGCGCGAGCTTACCGATCATTCCCTTCCTCCTCGGACTTCTGCATGGCGTCGCCGTCGCCGCCGCGATCTCGGGCACGGCGCTGTTTGTGGTCGGCGCGGTACTGAGCCTGTTCTCGGGGCGGAGCGCGCTCCTTGGCGGCTTGCGCATGCTTCTGATTGGCAGTGCGGCGGCTACCGCGACCTATATGATCGGGTCGCTGTTCAACGTCTCGGGACTTTGACCCAACCGGCAAGGCCGCTCATGTCTCTTGCTGCACTCCTGGAACGCCTTGGGCTCCGCCCGCGCGTGATCGCCGTCCCTACAAAGGCATCGCAGCGGTCCGGCGCCATGCCGGCGGGTCCGGTGCCCGGTTCGAGACTGACAGAGGAGTTTGTGCGCGAGGTCGGGCGCTTCGCCTATGTCTGGGCGTGGCCGCTGGTGAACGTCTATAACCGTTATTGGACGCAAGGCTGGGTCAAGACGCAGACCTTCTTGGTTGGTGGCGTTGCCCCCGTGGCGCCGATCAACCGCCTGGGGATGCTGGTCGACTACAATGACCCGGGGCAACGCTTTATCACCTGCCCGAGCCAAGACCTGATCTACGGCTTCGGCGTTCTCGATCTCGGACGCGAGCCGGTAGTCGTGCAGGTGCCGGATTTCGGCAAGCGCTTCTTCGTCTTCCAGGCCACCGATCAGAGGACCGACGGCTATGCCGATATGGGCTCGATGTACGGCACCAAGCCCGGTTTCTATCTGCTCGTCGGACCCGACTGGCACGGCAAAGCGCCGCCGGGTGTGCACGCCACGTTCCGCGCCTCGACCAATATCGGCTGCATCATCCCCCGCGTGTTCCAGGCGGACGATCCCGCCGACAAGGCGGCGGTCCAGCCCGTCATTCGCCAGATCATGGCTTATCCCGCGTCCGAGTTCGACGGGACGATGAAGGAAAAGGATTGGACCGACATCCTCCCCCTTCCTTGGGAAAAGCTCAGCAATGAGGAATGGCGGTGGGTGAACCCGGCGAGTTTCTTTGAGTGGCTGCCCCAGGCGCTCGATGCCTGCCCGCCGCTGCCCGGCGAGGAGGCGATTTATGCGCTCGTCCGCTCGGTGATCGAGGCGGCGAGTGATGCCCGCGCCTTGCGCAATGCGCTGAAAGAGGCGGCGGTCGAGGCCGACGAGGCGCTGGTGACGCCGCTGCTCGAGTTCCGCAATTTCGGCCTGTCCCTGCCGGACAACTGGACCACGGTCATCAACAGCGCGGAGTTCGGCACCGACTACTACACGCGCACCGCGGTGGCGAAGTCGAACATTTTCATCAACCGGCCGAGCGAGACGCGCTATTTCTACCAGGATCTCGACCGGAAGGGCGCGCGGCTAAACGGTGCCCAAAGCTACACCGTGACCTTCAAGGAGGTGCCGCCGGTCAAAGGCTTCTGGTCGATCACCCTCTACGACAAATGGCATTTCCTCGCGCCGAACGCGCTCAATCGCTTCTCGCTCGGCACCAAGAGCAAAGGGCTCCGCTTCGAGCCCGACGGCTCGCTCGTCATCTATGTGCAGAAGGAGCGGCCTGAGGCTGACAAGGTCGCGAATTGGCTGCCGGCGCCTGACGGCGAGTTCTCTCTTTATATTCGCGCCTATTGGCCGCTTCCCCCTATTCAGAAGGGCCGCTGGACGCCGCCGCCGGTCGTTCCGGCCTGAGCGGCTTGTCTGCTCGCGGCAATGCAACAAACGCCCCGCTCTCCCCCTGTGGGAGAGCACGCGCTCGCATCGACGAGCGCGGTGAGGGGTAAGCGGCGACCTTCCTTCGCCCGCCGAAGCGGGCTTCGCGAAGGCGGGAGCCGCGTCGAAAATAAGCTACCCCTCACCCTTCCCGCCATGCGACTTGCGCATCTTCGCGCGCAAGATCGCGGCAGGTAGCCCTCTCCCACAAGGGGAGAGGGGAAATAACGCGGCAAATTTATCCGAACGCGGCCACCGAACCTTAAGCACGGGAAGCAGTCGCCATTGCATGCTTAATGCGGCTTTCAGAGTTTTCTCCGAGACTCCGCCCCAACGTCCCGGAGGAGACCACCCATGATCCGCAAAGTCGCAACCTCAGCGCTCATCGCCGCCTTCACCTTCGCCACGACGCCAGGCTTTGCCTGCACCGGCATCAGCCTCAACGCCAAGGACGGCACCATGGTCAGGGGACGCACCATGGAGTTCGGCTTCCCGCTCTCCTCCAACGTCATCGTCATCCCGGCCGGAACGGCGATGACCGGCACGCTGCCCGACGGCAAGCAGGGCATCTTCTACACCACGAAATATGCCATGGTTGGCGCCAACGCCGTCGGTCAGAACGTGATCATGGACGGCCTCAACGATCAGGGCCTGAGCTTCGGCCTGTTCTACTTCCCGGGCTTTGCCGAATATCCAGCCGTCACGGCGGAAAATTCCGGCAAAGCCATGGCGCCGTTCGAGTTCGGCGCCTGGGTGCTCGGCAATTTCGCTTCCGTCGACGAGCTGAAGGCCTCGCTCGCCGAAAGTGGGGCCGTGCTCGTGGACACGCCGGCGCCCGGCTTCGGCTCGAGCCCCTCGCATTATTTCGTGCGCGACAAGTCGGGCAAGTCGATCGTCATCGAGCCGCTCGGCGGCATTTTGAAGGTGTTCGATGCGCCGCTCGGCGTCGTCACCAACGCGCCGTCCTATGACTGGCACCTCACCAATTTGCGCAACTATGTCAATCTCAGCGTCACCGGCGTGCCGCCGCTCGATCTCGACGGCGTCAAGCTCGCCCAGCTCGGCCAGGGCGCCGGCATGCATGGTCTGCCGGGCGACTTCACCCCGCCCTCGCGCTTCGTCCGCGCCGTGGCCTTCACGCAAAGCGAGCTGCCTTCGGCGACCGCGGACGACGCCGTGCTCGCTGCCTTCCACATTCTCAACCAGTTCGACATTCCGAAGGGCAGCGTGCGCGACAAGACCGATGGCGGGCTTGAGCTGACCCAGTGGACCACGGTGTCCGACACCAAGAATCTGCGCTGGTACTTCAAGACTTATGACGACCAGACCATCCGCGTGGTCGATGTGAAGAAGGCGGTCTATGCGGCGAAGGGCGAGATCCGCACCATCAAGATGGAGTCGGAGCAGCCCATCGTCGACATTTCGACGAATTTCATGACCGGTAAGCAGGCGGACGGCGCCGGGCAGTAGCCTCGTTACGGCGCTTCAAGCCTGCATCGGGGCCTCGGGGGGAAACCCCCGGGGCCTTTCGCTTTTCTTCGCTGTCGATGCGCCCCTAGACGTAAATCTCAGAGCGCCGTTGCGTGAAGTCGTGGGTGGTGACGAGAGTGGCGATCGCTCGCGCGATCTTGGCCCCGCCCTTGACCGAAGGCTCGATGTCGTTGGCGTAGTCTGCGTCTTCGTCGAAGATCAGCCTGAGATCGATGACCGGCACGCCGCGGGCGAAGGCTTCGCGCATGATGACGTCGTTGAAGATGGTGAGCCCTGCGCCCGCGATCTTCCGCGTGGTGGGATCGTCGTAGCGCGCCTCGTAGATGGTGCAGACCGCGACCGGGAGCTTCCGCGCCACCACACCGTCGAGCATCGCGCCGTAGTCCTTCTTGAACGCGGCCTTGATCTTGGCGAGCTTGTCGAGCACCTCGGCCACCGAGCGCGCCTTCTCCTCGATGAGATCCTTCTCCTGAAGCGCATCGTTGCCGCCGATCGACACCACGAGATGGGTCGCGTCTGACGGCATGGTCTTGAGCTGGCCCTTGATGTCCGAGGTGGTCGCGCCGTCAAGCGCGGCGAGCGTCGCGGCCCAACCGTCCGGCAACGCCTCGCTCACCTGCTTGATGACGTCAGGCCCGTCGCCGACATAGGCCTTGTTGTCGAAGATCGAGTCGCCCAGCAGCACGACGTGCTTCATGGCAGCGCTCTCTTCCGCGCGCGCAGACCACGCGACTGCGCTCGCCATGAGCGCCATGGAGGCCAGAAGCGTGCGGCGGTTCGGTCGCGGCGTCTCATCGGTCATCGTCGTCCTTCCCTACATCCTACTTTGTCATCGCCCGGTTTGCCTGCCTTCGCCGGAGCGAAGCTCGGCTTCGCGCAGGCAGGGCCGGGCGATCCAGTAACCCATGACGTCAATTATTTCCAGAAGGCCTGCGTTTACTGGATTACCCGCTTTCGCGGGTAATGACGGGAGACATTTGGGCCCTCCGCGTCGCATAGCCGAACAGAAGCGCGATCAGAGCGGCGAGCAGCAGCGCGCCGGCCAGGAACAGGAGCGCGGCGGTGAACGAGCCTGTCGCCTGCTTGATCACCCCGACGATGGAAGGCCCGGCGAGTCCGCCGAGATTGCCCATCGAGTTGACGAGGGCGAGCCCCGCCGCGGCCCCCGTACCGGTGAGGATCGCCGTGGGCAGCGACCAGAAGGTGCCGATGGCAGCGTAGATGCCGAGCGTGGCGAAGGTGAGCGCCACCATGGTGAGGGAAAGGGGTCCGGTGTAGGCGGACCAGGCGAAGGCCGCTCCGGCAAGGAGGAGCGGCAGCGCCACGTGCCATATGCGCTCGCCGGTGCGGTCCGAATGCGCGCCCCACATCACCATCGCGATCGCGGCAAAGAAATAGGGAATGGCGGTGAGAAAGCCGATCTTTAGCGGCGCCAGCCCGAAAGTCTGGATCACCTGCGGCATCCAGAAGCCGATGCCGTAGAGCCCGACCACGAGGCAGAAATAGAGGATTCCGAGCACGAGCACGCGCGGCCGTGTGAGCGCCTGGCCGAGCCCGGCATAGCCGATCTTCCGCGTCGCCTTCGCCTCCGCCGCGAGCGTGCTTGCAAGCGCCTTCCGCTCCGATTTGGTGAGCCAGTCTGCATCCTCGGGCCGGTCGGTGAGGAATTTGAGCGCTATCACGCCGAGCAGCACCGCCGGCAGGCCTTCGACGATGAACAGCCACTGCCAGCCTTTCAGGCCGCCAAGCCCATGCAGCTCGAGCAGGGCGCCCGACACCGGGCCTCCGACCACGGTCGCAAGCGGCACCGCCGCCATGAACAGCGAGACGATGCGCGCTCTCTCCCGCGCCGGGAACCAATAAGTGAGATAGAGGATGATGCCGGGGAAGAAGCCCGCTTCGGCGACACCCAACAGAAAGCGCATCGCGTAGAAGCTGGTCTCGCTATTGACGAGAGCCATGGCGGCGGCGATGAGCCCCCAGCTGATCATGATGCGCGCGATCCAGATGCGCGCGCCGAATCTCTGGAGCGCGAGATTGCTCGGAATCTCGAACAAGATATAGCCGACAAAAAAGATGCCGGCGCCGGCCCCGAACATCGAGGGCGTGAAACCGAGATCCTCGTTCATGGCGAGCGCGGCGAACCCGACATTCACCCGGTCGAGGAAATTCACCGCATAGCAGAGGCAAAGAAACGGGATGAGGCGGCGCGTGGCCTTGGCAATGGCCGATTGCCTCGCCTGGTCCTGATCCATCAGCGCCCCCTCCCCCTCGTCATGCCCGGACTTGATCCGGGCATCCATGCCGTTACCGCTCCACGCGTGGATAGGCCAGTGGAATGGATTGCCGGGCCTTCGCCCGCCGAAGCAATGGTTGGTACTTCCGTTCATAAGGCTTCGGCCCGCGTAGGCGGGTCAAGCCCGGCAATGACGAATCAAAGGAAACAGAGCGGAAGGCAACGCGACCCTCATTGGAGTATCCTCGGCGACTTGATTCGATAAGCTCTGGGAGGACACTAGAAATGGCGATGACAATGTCACAAGCGTCGGCCGCCATGCGCGAGGCCATGCGCGAGACGGTCAAGCGTTATTCGCTCTGGTATCTGCTTGAGGGTGTGTTGTTGGTGATCGCCGGCGTGGTGGCGCTGATCTATCCCCACATCGCTTCCGTGACCCTGGTCTTTCTGCTCGGGTGGATCCTCATCATCAGCGGCGTCCTGCAAGGGATTGGCCTGATCGGGGCCAAGGACGTGCCGCATTTCTGGCTGCAGCTCGTCTCCGCCGTGCTTGCCCTTTTGATTGGCGTGTTGCTGCTCCGCAATCCGGATGCCGGGTTGCTGATCATGACGGTGCTCTTGATCGTATTCTTCGTTGTCGAGGGCATCTCAAAAATCGTCTTCGCCCTCAACATCAGACCGTTCATGGGTTGGGCTTGGGTGCTGCTCAGCGGCGTCATCGGCCTTTTGCTCGGTGCCTATCTGTGGGCCAACATGCCGCTCAGCTCGGAATGGGTGCTCGGCGTCCTGCTCGGCATCATGCTCATCAGCGAGGGTGCCGCGCTGGCGTATCTCGCCTGGATGGTCCGCTCGAGCTAGACACTTTCCTCATGCTGAGGAGCCGCCGCAGGCGGCGTCTCGAAGCATGCGCGCCGATATGCCCGACGATACTGGGTCCCTCTCCTTCGAGACGCGGCTCCCGCCTTCGCGAAGCCCGCTTCGGCGGACGAAGGAAGGTCGCCGCTCCTCAGGATGAGGTGACGGGCCTTATTGCGCGGGCGCCTGCGCCGTCTCGATATAGCGCGAATAGACCCAGCCGACCTCCGCGGTGGCGGGGTCGGTGACTTGCACCCAGTTGCCCTGGCGTCCCGTGGCGCGGAATTTGGTGCCCTTCTCGGCGACCTTGATCGTCTCGGCGCTGGAGGACGGGGCCACCCGCACATTGGCGTAGCCCACGAGCGTAACCCACTCGTCTTTGCTGGCGGGTAGCGGCGCGCTTGGCGCCGCGGAGGCGGCCACAGCGGGCGCTGCCCCGGCGGTGTCGGCCAAAGCCGCCGCGCCGGCCACGGGCTCGGCGGCGGGAAACGCCGGTTGAGCGGGGACCGCTTCTGTCGCCTGGGCAGGCTCCTGGCGATCGGTCCAGGTTTCCTTGAGTGCATTCAGCTTGTCCTCGGCGCCCTCGACGCCGAGCTGCTTGGCGCGTTCGTACCAAGCGTGCGCCTCTTTGAGGTCGGCCTTGATGCCTTGCGCGCCGATCTTGTCGATGAAGTCCGGATCGTAGGTGGCGCCGAGCAGGAGCGCGGCCTCGCCGCTGCCGGCCTCCGCCGCGCGCTTGAAATAGGCGCGGGCGCCGGCGAAATAGCCGACATCGATCATCTTGTGACCGTGGCCAATGAGATCGGCGACGCGGTCACTCTCGTCGGCCCTCAGAATCAGCGCTGCCTTCGGATCGGGAGCGATGTCGATCCTAGTCGAGGCGCTGGCGAGGATCGTGCCGTCGGCCGCCATCAACTCGACGCGCAGATCGGCGCTATCGCTAGCCGTTTTTGGCAGCTTAAGCCGCAAGTCCCCAATCTCGTCCGGCCTGAGATTCCATTCCCTGTCGCCATAGGGCCGCCCTTGCGAGAAGGCGGCGCCTTCGGGCATGGCGCGAATAGCGATGACGCTCCGCGCCGGAAGCACCTCGGCTGAATCGATGGCGATGGCGAAATCGAGCTCATCGCCGGTGCTGGCCTCGATCCGGCCTGGGGCCGTCAGCACAATCTCGGGCTTGGCCTCGACTTCGGTGGCGGGGGGCGCGGCGGGTACGGCGGCGACCGAGGCCAGCTCACCTTCGG
>Ga0209887_1000300_pt1 | contig 14783 bp, 13 predicted proteins | sample GWRWN1_30_40_FD_187230 | JGI IMG/M metagenome (GOLD analysis project Ga0209887, IMG submission 187230) | Riverbed sediment microbial communities from areas with no vegetation in Columbia River, Washington, USA - GW-RW N1_30_40 (SPAdes)... | ecosystem: Environmental > Aquatic > Freshwater > River...
TTCGGCGACCTGGGCCTGCACCGGATCGAGATCCGGGCGGGGGTCGACAACGCGCGGAGCCGCGCGATCCCCGAACGCCTCGGGTTCGTCCGCGAGGGGATCGAGCGCGGGGGCGAGCGCGGATCGAAGGGGTTCTACGACCTCGTCGTGTACTCGATCCTCGAGGACGAATGGCCACGGTCGCCATGAGCGGCATCGAGGCGGTCGTCTTCGACCTGTTCGGAACGCTCGTGTACGAGTTCCCCCGGGCGGACTGGGATGGCTGGCTCGAGACGAGCGCGGCGATCCTGGAGTCCGACGTCGACGCGTTCAAGGCCGCGTGGCAGGCGACCGGGATCGAACGCCAGACCGGCCGCCTCGGAGACCTCGAGGAGAACCTGCGCACCGTCGCCGCCCGGGCGGGCGCCTGGCCGACCGACGGCCAGCTCACCGAGATCCTGGACGGCCGGGCGGCGATGTATCGGAAGTGGTTCGTGCCGCGCCTCGGCGCCGAGGAGATCCTCGCGCGGCTGCGCGCCGACGGCTATCGGCTCGCGCTGATCAGCATGTGCGCGCCCGACGCTCCGGCGATGTGGCGCGCGTCGCCGTTCGAGGGGACCGTCGACGTCGAGGTGTTCTCGTGCGAGGTCGGGCTCCGCAAGCCCGACCCCGAGATCTACCTGCTCGCGGCCGAGCGCCTCGGCGTGAGGCCGGGGGCGTGCCTCTACGTCGGCGACGGCTCCTACCGCGAGCTCTCCGGCGCGGCGGCCGTCGGGATGCGACCGGTGCTGATCCGCGATCCGCAGGAGGAGGCGGAGATGCTGCGCCCCGAGGTCGAGGCGTGGGACGGAGCGTCCATCGACGACCTGCGCCGGATCCCCGAGCTGCTCCAGGCCTAGAGCGCGCCGACACGGCGAGCGGCGTCGAGCGCGATCTCGCGCTCCTCGGCGGCGAGCGGCCGCAGCGGGGGTCGCACGGCGGGTCGGATCGGGACGCCGCGGGCGACCAGGATCTCCTTGAGCGCGGCGTGGAACGGGATCGGGCCGAGGAGCGTTCGCAGCGTCGAGACCCGTTCACCCGCCGTCGCGTCCCGCTCGTGCACGAGCGCGGCCACGATCTCGGGGAACGCCGTCGCGAGGCCCGAGACCGCGCCGTCGGCACCGTGCTCGAGGGCCTCGAGGACCAGCGGCTCCGACCCGACGAACAGGTCCAGCCCTTCGAGCACGTACGGTTCGATCGCGCTCCAGGGCGTGTCGGACACCTTCAGGCCCGCGAGGTTCGGCGACGTCTCGCGTAGGCGTTCGATCACCGGAACCGGGATCGCGTAGCCGGACCGTCCCGCGAACTCGTAGACGTAGAACGGCAGCGGACCGCACGCCTCGGCCGCCGAACGCAGGTGCTCGAGCAGGGCGCGCTCGTCCAGCGGGAAGTACGGCGGGGCGATCACGGCCACGGCGTCGGCTCCGGCCTCCTTCGCGTGCGTCGCCAGCTCGACCGTGTCCGACGTCGACTGGGCTCCCGCATGGATCGCCACCTGGAACCCCTCCGGGCGGGCCTCGACGAACCGCTCGGCCACCCGCCGGCGTTCGGGCACCGAGAGCAGGATCCCCTCGCCGGTCGTGCCGCACGCCAGGACGCCGTCGATGCCGCGTTCGGCGAGGAAGCGCGTGAGGGGCTCGATGGCGTCCTCGTCGAGGTCGCCGCCGCCGTCGGCGAGCGGCGTCACCGCGGCCGCGATCGCTCCGGTGAGCATGCGCGAGATGCTATCGACCCGTGGTTCCCGTCGCGGACATCTGGGTACGGGTCTCAACATGCAGGAACGCCAGGAGCGCAACGACCAGCAGCGCTGCCCGGTGTGCTTGAGGGGCGTCTTCACGGACGTCGTCTACGAGGATCGCGAGCCGGACGGGACGAAGCTCCGGCTGACCGGCGACAGCTACGAGGTCCTCCTGTTCTCGTGCGGGCACGAGGTCAGAGGGACACGGCTCGCGACCGCCGACGCCGACCGGTTGACGGTCGAGGCGCGTGACAGCGAGGAGGCCACCGACCCGGTCGACGGGCGAAGGGGCGAGCGGGAGGTCGAGCAGAAGGGAGAGCGGGCGGGGGAGGAGCGATGATCCGTCTCGAGACCCCCGACCCCGACCCGGCGCCATCGCCGAGTCCTGAGCCGCCGCAGCCCGCCCCGGCGCCGGAACCGCTTCCGACACCGCAGCCGCTCCCGACACCGGAACCGATCCCCGGACCGATCCCGACGCCCGAACCTCCGACGCCCGAGCCCTCGCCGCGACCGCAGCCGCCGCCGGACTCGGAGCCGCCGATCCGCGCCTGAGGCGCGGGTGGTATATCGGGTCAGTCGGGGACTCGCTCCGATGCTTGCTCCGAACGCTTCTTGCCGTTCGGCGTCGCGAACTGCGTCCGCTCGGTCGAGCCCGAGAGCGCGATCGTCGACGCGGCGCCGCGGCTGACGACCTCGGAGATGCGGTCGAAGTAGCCGGTCCCGACCTCGGCCTGATGGCGCGTGGCCGAGTACCCGAGCGACTCGAGCTCGAACTCGCGCTCCTGGAGCCGGACGTACGCGCTCATGCCCTCGTCGGCGTACGAGCGGGCGAGCTCGAACATCGACGCGTTCAGGGCGTGGAACCCGGCGAGCGTGATGAACTGGAACCGATAGCCCATCGCCGCGAGCTCGCGCTGGAAGCCCGCGATCTCGGCGTCGTCCAGGTGCGCGCGCCAATTGAAGCTCGGCGAGCAGTTGTAGGCGAGCGGCTTGCCGGGGAACGCTCGGTGGATCGCGTCGGCGAACACCCGAGCGCCCTCCAGGTCCGGTGTCGACGTCTCGCACCACAGGACGTCCGCGAACGGCGCGTACGCGAGCCCCCGGGCGATCGCATTCTCGACGCCGCTCCGGATCCGGAAGAACCCCTCGGCGGTCCGTCCTCCCTCGATGAACGGCCGGTCGACCTCGTCCACGTCGCTCGTGAGCAGGGTTGCGGACTCGGCGTCGGTCCGCGCCACGAGCACCGTCGGGACGCCCTGGACGTCGGCGGCCAGCCGCGCTGCGCTCAGCGACTTGATGAACTGCGACGTGGGCACGAGCACCTTGCCGCCGAGGTGCCCGCACTTCTTCTCGCTCGCGAGCTGGTCCTCGAAGTGGACGCCCGCCGCGCCGCTCTCGATCAGGGCCTTCATGAGCTCGAACGCGTTCAGCGCACCCCCGAAGCCGGCCTCGGCGTCGGCCACGATCGGGGCCATCCAGGAGGTTCCGGTGTCCCCGTCCGACCACGCGATCTGGTCGGCCCGCTGCAGGGCATTGTTGATCCTGCGGACGACGGTCGGGACGCTGTTGACCGGATACAGCGACTGGTCCGGGTAGGTGTGGCCGGCGAGGTTCGCGTCCGCGGCCACCTGCCACCCCGACACGTAGATCGCCTGGAGCCCGGCCTTGACCATCTCCACCGCCTGGCCGCCCGTCAGGGCCCCGAGCGCGGGCACGTGGTCCTTGGTCGTCAGGAGCCACCACAGGCGCTCGGCGCCGAGCCGGGCCAGGGTGTGCTCGACCGTGATCGAACCGCGGAGGCCGATCACGTCCTCGGCCGAGAAGGCACGCTCGATGCCCGCCCATCGAGTGCTCGAGGACCATTGCGTGCGGAGGTTGTCAGCCTCCCGCCGGATCCGCTCTTCGTACGTGAGATCGATCATGCCGCCCCTCCTTACCCTCGCGGGCCGGTCGGAGAACGAACGACCCTCGCGGCTGCGAGGGTCGGAAGGGCGTATGAGCAGGCCAGATGCGGCCGCCCAGGGCCCCTAGGGGCGGGGTACGCGGAAACCGGAAGCGTGGTTGAACGGTCGTTCAATCATCGGTCGAGAGTGTCCCACGCTCCTCGCTCGAGGGCAAGAGCGCCCGCTCCGCGTTCGGGCGCCCGGCACGGCGGTCGCGGACGAACAGGATCCAGCCGGTCACGGAGACGATCGCGGCGGCGAGGATCAGCAGCCCGAGGGCCAGTAGGAACGCGGTCTGTCGGTCCACCGCCCGAAGGCTACCCGACCGGAACCTTCGGCTCGGCGGTGGCGGAGGTGGGGTTCGGGGCGACGATCGGGTCGGGGACCGCCGGCTCGGGGCGTCGCCGGCGCCGGACCCTGAGCGCGAGCGCCGAGGCGAACAACCCGCCGGCCAGAATCAGCGTCGCCCATGCTGAGATCAACGGACGCCGGGCCGATGGGGTCTTTGCAGCGGCGGCTTCGAGCTCGCGGACCCGGATGGCCAACTCGGAGCGGGCGACCTCGGCGGCGCCGAGCTGGGCTCGCCGCTCCTCGTCCAGGCGCTCGGCCTTGCGGACCTGCCGATGCAGGCTCCACACCCGATTGTTCAGACGGCCGACCTCCGTGAGCAGCTCGCCCTCGCGGGTGGTGGCGACGATCGAGATTGGCCCGGTCAGCGGTTCCCGGAACCCCGAGATCGTGCACGGATCGTTGCAGACGGCGAGCGCGTAGAAGCGGCTCGCCAGCTCGGGGACGACGAACGACGCGCGGAGCTCGAAGGCTGTGCGCCGATCGCGTTCGATGGAGATGGTTGCCACCCGGACCGCCTCCGAGGGGATCGGCCGGCCCTCGACCACCGTGACGCCTTCGGGCACCACGAACAGGTAGAACGGCCCGCGTTCCAACAGGTGCTGCTTGGCCCGTGGGACGTCCACGTACGTCTCGGCGTGCGCGGTCTGGCCGGGCAGGTAGTGCGTCCGGTCGGGATCCAGATACGCCCCGCCATCGGCCCGCGCTATCGAAGGCCCTCCCAGCGTCGCCCCGACGAGTATCGCGGCGCCGATCCATCGACGTCTGCGCATGCGACCCCTCCTCGATCCGGTCAGCCACCGAGCAGACCCGCCGGTGGCTCCGCCGGTTCCCGGGAACCGTGCGGCCCCCCGGGGAGTAGTTGTCATCGAAGGCTTGGACGTACGCGAGACGTGCTCGAACGGGCCGAACGGGGAGGTCCCAGATGCTGAGGAAGCTGGTCGTGGCACTGTCCGTGGCGGCTCTGGGCACCGCGGCCTGTACGCATGACACCCAGGACGGGACGGCGAGCCGATCCGTGCCTCGCGAGACCCTGCTCCTGGGCACCGGGGCGGGACCGCTGGTGGTCCAGGTCCCGAGCGGGTCGGTGCTCTTCGATCGCCCGGGGACCGTCGCCAGCCTCGGCGGGTCGTGGCTGCTCTCGGCCACCCGCGCCACGGGCTCCACCCTGCTCCGGATCGTCGACGGCGCCGACGCCGAACCGGCGTCCACCGTCCGGCTGAACGGCACCCTCGACGTCCGCGTGGTCGCGGAGAGCGGTGGGTCGGTCGCGCTGATGGACCCGCTGCCCGACGGCTGGGACCCGGAGGTTCCGCTCCCGCGTTCGAGGACGCCGATCGTGGTAGCCGATCCGACCGGAGCGATGGAGTCTCGGACCTACGACCTGCGTGGGAACTTCGAGCCCGAGGCATTCTCGACCGACGACCGGCGGCTGTTCATGATCCAGCACCTGCCCGCCGAGACGCCGACCGTCTACCGCGTGACCGTGCTCGACCTGCGGACCGGCCGGGTGGTGCCGGTGTTCGGGCCGTTCAAGGGCCCGGCCGAGCGGATGCCGGGGATCCGGCTGCAGCAGGTGCTCTCGCCGAACGCCGACCAGCTCTACACGCTCTACTCGAGCGCGCGGCCCGGGTACGCGCCGCACCACGCCCCCGTGTCGAACGGCGCGACGGTGTCGTTCGTCCACGTGCTCAGCCTCCAGGACGGGTGGGCGCACTGCGTCGGCCTGCCCGAGGAGCTGTGGGACCGGCCGGCGAGCGAGCAGGCGATGGCGACCTCGCCCGAAGGTCGGCTCCTCTACATCGTCGACCCGACGCTCGGCCTGGTCACCGTCATGGACACGGCGTCGCTCGAGATACGGACGAGCCGCATCGACCTCGCGGTCGGCGGCGTCCGGCACACCTCGGCCGTCGTGAGCCCGGACGGTTCGACGCTGTTCGTGGGAACGGCGGGAGAGCGCGGCACGATCTCGCGGATCGACACGGACAGCCTCGGTGCGGTTCGGACCTGGACCACCGATGGCGTGTCGGGGCTCGGGCTCTCGGCCGACGGGGAGCGCCTGTACGTGGCGTTCGACGACCGCGTCGAGGTCATGGATGCGAGGACCGGTTCGGAGCTTGCCGGCGTCGCGGTCGCGAGCCCCGCCCCGATCGAACGCGTGAGCGTGGCCCTGGCCTCCTAGGGACGAAGCCCGGCGCGCCCGCGGGTCGGGAGAGCGCCCGGTCGGGCAAGATAGGCGGATGCGTCTGCCCGTCATGCCGCCCGTCGGCCCCATGCTCGCGAAGGCGATCAAGGAGATCCCGGCCGGCCCGTTCAGCTACGAGCCCAAGTGGGACGGGTTCCGCTCGATCGTGTTCCGGGACCACGACGAGGTGGAGATCGGCAGCCGCAACGAGCGGCCGATGACCCGCTACTTCCCCGAGGTCGTGGAGGCGATCAGGACGAACCTGCCGGAGCGGGCCGTGGTCGACGGCGAGATCGTGGTCCCCGACCCCGAGCTTGGCCGGCTCGAGTTCGAGACGCTCCAGCAGCGGATCCATCCGGCCGACAGCCGCGTCCGGATGCTGGCCCAGGCCACCCCGGCCCATCTCGTCGCGTTCGATCTGCTCGCGCTCGGCGACGACGACCTCACCGGTCGACCGTTCGCCGAGCGGCGGGCGGCGCTCGAGACAGCGCTCGCGGACGCGAGGTCGCCGATCCACGTCACGCCGGCCACGACCGACGTCGGGGTCGCGCTGCGGTGGTTCGACGAGTTCGAGGGGGCGGGGCTCGACGGGGTGGTGGCGAAGCCGCTCGAGGGCACCTACCAGCAGGACAAGCGCGTGATGTTCAAGATCAAGCATGAGCGCACCGCCGACTGCGTCGTGGCCGGGTACCGGTTGCACAAGAGCGGTCCCGATGCCGTCGGGTCGCTCCTGCTCGGGCTCTACGACGACGCGGGGGTGCTCGCCAACGTCGGCGTGATCGGCGCGTTCCCGATGGACCGCCGACGTAAGCTCCTCGAGGAGCTGCAGCCGTGGGTCACGACCTTCGACGGGCACCCATGGGACTGGGAGCAGGAGATGGCCGAGGCGCGGACGCCGCGCAGCGCCGAGGGCAGCCGCTGGAACCCGAAGAAGGACCTCTCGTTCGTCCCGCTCCGACCCGAGCGCGTCGTCGAGGTCCGGTACGACCATATGGAGGGGAATCGGTTCCGGCACACGGCGCAGTTCGTCCGGTGGCGCCCCGACCGCGAACCGCGCTCGTGCACGTTCGAGCAGCTCGAGGAGCCGGTGAGCTTCGACCTGGCCGAGATCCTCGGCGCCGACCATTCGGGATAGGGCTCAGCCGGCCCGCGCGGCCTTGCGCTTGGCCTCGGCGCGGCGCTCGGCCTCGAGGCGTTCGAGATCGACGTCGCTCGAGTCGAGGTACGTCATCGTCGAGGCGATCGCGCGGTGGCCGGCCGTCGTGTCGATGAGCTCGTGCATCTGCTGCGCGATCCGCCGGTAGGTCGGGTGACCCTGGGGCGACGATCGGAGCTCGACCAGGTGCATCGCCTCCCGGGCGCTCATCTGCATCACGAACCGGATCCGGTACGCCATCGAGACCGCGTACTGCGCGACGTCCGGACCCACCTGGTCCGCGAGCGTGGCCCAGGTCGCCGCCGAGTCCGCCATCACGCGGTTCCACTCGTCGGTCATGCCCGCGTCGGCGATCACCTCCGGTGTGTCGAAACCGTGCCGGGGCGACAGCCGTTGCCATTCGAGCGTGAGCAGGCGGTGGCGCTGGAGGTCGCGGAACGCGCCGTAGTCGCACAGCACGTCGAACCGGTAGCCGGTGCGCTCGAACGCGCGGCCGGGCTTGTGCCGCCGGTTGCCGCGTTCGCCGACGTAGGCGCGCAGCACCGCGTCGCGCTCGTCGGCGCTCATCGAGTGCGCGAGCGACTGCAGCCGGTCGTCGGGCAGGTCCGACGCCGCGTACATCGCCGCGGCGATCACCTTCTCCTCGCCGAGTGGGTCGTAGTCGGTGAGGGTGACGGCGTCGCGGTGGCCCGGCTCGGCACCCTCGGTGAACTTCGAGGTGACCTCGGCCGTCGCCTCGCGGGTCTCCGCGAGGTAGCGCGACCAGGCCACGCCGCGGTCGGGGAGGTCGACGCGCTTGAGGAACGCGGGGATCACCTTGCGGAGCTCGACGAGCATCAGGTCGGCGTACTCGCGCACCTCGGCCAGGGGGTGGGCGTGCATCCGGATCAGCATCTGCTCGTAGGCCTGGCCGGTCGCGAACACGCCGAGGTTCGAGCGCGTCCCGGCCGGCAGCAGCACCCGGAGCGTGTCGCAAGTCTTCGCCGTGATCGTCGACCGGTACAGGAAGTCCGAATCGTCCGGGTCCTTGGGGAAGCGCCCGGCGAACAGGTCGAACAGCGGCTGGAACATCCGCCCGTACGCCTCGAACGTCCGCGTCGCGTACGCCTCGTAGGCCTCGCCGGCGGGGGAGCCCTCGATCTCGGGCGGCGTCGTCAGCCGCCAACGGCCGCCGGGCCGGTCGTCGTAGCGCATGTAGCGCGTCGACTGCTCGAGGTAGGCCGCGAGGCGGCCCCATTCGATGGCCTTGGCGAGGAGCTGCGAGGCCTGCTCGCACGCGAGGTGCACGCCGCCGAGCTGCGCGACGGAGTCGTCACCGAACTCGAAGAAGACTCGGTCGAACAGCTGCTCGGCCCTCTCGACCCTGACGCCCTCGAGCCTCGCGACGGAGCCGGCCTCGAGCGGCTCGGCGAACTCGTCGAGGAACAGGCGGCGGAGCGACTTCGGCGTCCTCGAGTAGCGCGCGAACAGCGCCCCCTTGACCACCTCGGGCAGGTTCGTGAGCGCGAAGACCGGACCGTCGAGGTTCGTGAAGTGCGGCCGGAGCCGGGCGCGCTCCTCGTCGGTGAAGTCCTCGTGGACGAACCGGGTCGCCACGCCTACTCGCCGGTCAAACCCGTGGCGCCGGTCGGGCCGGTCGGGCCCTCCTCGCCCTGGAACAGCGTCACGGTCGTCCCCGGGTCGACCTGGGTCCCGGGGGCGGGATCCTGCGCGGCCACCTTGCTGCCGAGCGGGCACGCGGGGTTGATGGCCACGGTGTCGCTCGAGATGACCGAGTTCAGGCCCAGCTTGGAGAGCTCGTTCTGGGCCGAGCCGAAGCTCTGGCACCGCACCTCGGGCACGGCGACCTCCGCGGCTCCGGTCGAGACGAAGATCGTCACCGTCGATCCGGGCTCGACCTCCTGCCCCGAGGCGGGGTCGGTCCGCGTCACCGAACCCTCAGGGACCGTGTCGCTCGGCTCCTCGACCGGGCCCCCGGGTTCCAGACCGAGGTCGACCAGCGTGGCCTGCGCCTCCTCCACCGACGACCCCTCGAGGTCCGGGATCGCAACCTGATCCGGCGCCGCGACGATCGTGAGGTCGACCTTCGCGCCACGGTCGACCTCGTCGCCGGCGGCCGGGTCCTGTTCCAGGACCGTGCCCGGCTCCTGGGTGTCGTCGGCGGCCGGGGCGGTAGTGACGGTGCCGACCTCGAGTCCAGCATCCTCGAGCTCGCTGATCGCCTGGGCCCGTTTGTCGCCGACCACGTTCGGGACGGTGACCATCACCCCCGTCTGCTGATCGTCGTTGTTCAGGACGTTGGCCGCCAGGAACCACAGCAGGGCCCCCAGGAGCGCGATCAGCACGAGCGTGACGACGATGGGCACCCAGTTCGTGCCGCGCTCGCGTTCGGGCGGCGGAAGCACCTCGGTCGCATGCGCGGGCGGGCGGTTCAGGACCTGGGTGGTTCCGGCGGCGAGCAGCGGCGTCGCCTGTACGGGGAGCCCGCGCTTCGCGCGTTCGAGGTCGGCGCGCATCTCCTCGGCCGACTGGTAGCGGTTCTCCGGGTTCTTCGCGAGCGCCCGCAGGATCACCGCGTCGAGATCGGCCGTGACGTCGGAGTTCAGCCGCGACGGCTGCGTCGGCTGCTCCAGGACCTGCTTGGACGCGACGGCGACGGGGGAGTCGCCCAGGAACGGCGGCCGGCCCGTGACCATCTCGTACAGCACGCATCCGAGCGAGTAGATGTCCGAACGCCCGTCGACGGGCTGTCCCTGCGCCTGCTCCGGCGACAGGTAGGACGCCGTGCCGAGGATCGCCGCGGTCTGCTCGATCGTGTCGGCCGTCGCGGTGACCCGTGCGATGCCGAAGTCGGTGACCTTCACCTCGCCGCGCGGGTTGAGCATGATGTTGCCGGGCTTGATGTCGCGGTGGATCACGCCCCGAGCATGCGCGGCCTCCAGCGCCCCGCACACGTCCATCGCGATGTCGATCGCGCGGTCGGGGAGGATCCGCCCACCCCCGGCGAGGAACTCCGCGAGCGTCCGGCCCTCGACGTACTCCATCACGATGAAGTGCACGCCGTCGTCCGAGCCGGTGTCGAACACCGAAACGATGTGTGGATGCCCGATGCTCGCCGCGGCCTGCGCCTCGCGACGGAACCGCATCACGAAGCCATCGTCGTCGGCGAACTGTGGTGCGAGGACCTTCACGGCCACCGTCCGGCCGAGCACCGTGTCGGTGCCCAGGAAGACCTTGGCCATGCCGCCCCGGCCGAGCTCACGCTCGACGCGGTAGCGCCCCCCTAGAGTCACCGGCAGGTCGATCTTCGATACCTCCTGTTCACACGCCCAGGGCGGCCTCTACGACCGCCCTCGCGATCGGGGCGGCGACCTGGCCGCCCGTCGCTTCGCTGCCAAGGCTACCCCCGTCGAGGACGATCACGGCGACGGCGACCTCGGGAGCTTCGGCGGGCGCGAAGCACACGAACCAGGCGTGCGGGTTCTCGTCCTCGCCGTGCTGGGCGGTGCCGGTCTTGCCGGCAACCGTGACGCCGGGGATCTGGGCCGCCGTGCCGGTGCCGCTCTCGACGACGCCGACCATCATCTGCGTCAGCGCCGCGGCGTTCTCCGGCGACAGCGGCCTCGAGAACTCCTTCGGCTGGAACTCCGCGATCACGCGCCCGCTCGGGTCTCGGGCCTCGGTGACCAGGCGCGGCTGCATCTCGGCGCCGTCGTTGGCGATCGCCGCCCCGACCAGGGCCATCTGCAGCGGGTTCGCGGCCACGTCCTGCTGTCCGATCGCCGAGATCGCGACGGCGGGATCCCGACCCTCGAACGTCTCGGGGGCGGGGAACACCCCCGAGCTCCACGGGATGTCGAACGGCACGAGGTCCTCGCCGGCCTCGGCGGTGAACCCGTACGCGCGCGCCTGCTCGGCGAGCCTGTCGGCGCCGAGCTCGAGCCCCACCGCGCCGAACACGACGTTGCACGATTGACGGAGCGCGTCGGCCAGCGTGATCTGCGAGCCTCCCGAACACGTCGACCCGCCGAAGTTCTCGATCGTCGCGTCGGTGAGCGGGAGGTCGAGCTCGTTCGGGTTGGGCCACAGGCTCTCCGGGCCGAACCCGTTCTGGAGCGCGGCCGACGCCGTCACGAGCTTGAACGTCGAGCCGGGCGGGAACAGCTCGTCGCTCGCGCGCGAGAGCAGCGGCTTCTCGGGATCGGCGTTCAGCTCGTCCCAGGAATCCCGCACGACCTTGGGGTCCTGCGACGCCAGCAGGTTCGGGTCGTAGCTCGGCTCGGAGACCAGGGCGAGCACGTCGCCGGTCGCGGGGTCGATCGCGGCGATCGCGACGTCGCCAGCCTCCGCCTGCGCCGCGGCCGCGGCGGCCTCCTGGATCTCGGGCACGAGGGTCGTCACGATCGTCGCGCCCTGCTTGGGCCTGCCAAGGATCAGATCGGTGAACGTCTGCGGCAGGAGCTCGGCCGCGTCGCCGGTCAGGAAGTCGTTGTAGCTCTGTTCGAGCTCCGTGCGACCGAACACGAACGAGTAGAAGCCGGTCTCGTGCGCGTACAGCTCCGCGTGCGGGTACCGCCGCTGGAACCGGAGCGCGCCCGGGCTCTTGCGGCTGGACGCGAGGATCGTCGTCCCGTCGGCCGCCAGGATGCTGCCACGGTCGACCTTGTACTCGGCGATCAGCTGGCGCTGCGCGTTCGCGGGGTCCTCGGCGATCCGGTCCGCGGCGAACACCTGGATGTAGTTCACCTGCGCGAACGCGATCAGGAACAGCGCGAGCAGGGCGATCCCGAGCTTGCGGATCTGCCGGTCCACTTAAGCCTCCGCCCGCTCCAGCAGCCCGAGGCCCCGAGAGCGCTCCCTCGGGGCCATCGGACCGCTCGAGACACGGACGAGCAGCGCGAGCAGGACGAAGTTCGACACCAGGCTCGAGCCCCCGTAGCTCACGAACGGGAGCGTGACGCCGGTCAGCGGGATGATCCGCGTCACCCCTCCGATGATCACGAAGGCCTGCAGCGCGACGAGCGTCGACAGACCGACCGCCAGCAGCGTCGAGAAGCCGTCCGGCGCGTGAAGGGCGACGCGCAGCCCCTTGCCCACGAGCACGAGGATCAGCAGCAGGACCGCCGTGGTGCCGAGCAGCCCGAGCTCCTCGCCGATCGCCGCGAAGATGAAGTCGGTGGATGCGAACGGGATCAGACCCGGAGAGCCCTGGCCGAGCCCCGTCCCGACGATGCCGCCGCTCGCCATCCCGAACTCCGCCTGTGCGAGCTGGCCGTAGCCCTGCGCGAAGACCTTCCCCGGGTCGAGCGCGTGGAGCCAGATGTCGACGCGCAGCTGCACGTGGTCGAACAGCACCCACCCCGCGTACGCGCCGACCACGAACAGGATCAGGCCGATCACCAGGTAGGCGGCTCGGCCCGTTGCGACCCAGAGCATCACGACGAAGATCCCGAAGTACAGCAGGGAGGCCCCGAGGTCCTTCTGCAGGAACAGGATCGCGAGCGACGCGCCCCACGCGAGCAGGACGGGGCCGAGGTGCTTGGCGGGGGGGAGGCGGAGGGGCCCGATCCGCGCGGTCGCGACCTGGAGCAGCTCTCGCTTCTGCGTCAGGTAAGACGCGAGGAAGATGACGACGAGCACCTTGCCGATCTCGGCCGGTTGGAATCCGATCGGCCCGATCTGCACCCACAGCCGCGCCCCGTTGATCGTCCGGCCGATGCCGGGCGCGACCGGCAGGAGCAACAGCAGCAGACCGAGCAGTCCGATGGTGTACGTGTACGCGTCGAGCATCCGAGCGTCGCGCACGACGATCAGCGTGACCGCGTAGGCGATCAGCCCCACGACGATCCACGTCGCCTGCTCGGTGGCCAGGCCGCCCGAGAGGCGGAAGATCATCGCGAAGCCGAGCCCGACCAGGACGGCAGCGGTCGGGAACAGCGCGGGGTCGGCACGCGGAGCGAACACGCGAGTGACGACCAACGCGCCGGCATAGCCCGCCGCGAAGATCGTGACGTACAGCGCGAAGGTCGCCGGCACCTGACCCCGCTTGCCGAACCCGGCGATCACGTACGCCCCGACCGACAGGATCAGCGCCAGGATGGTGAACGCGACCGAGGGCGCGAGCGATGTGCGGCCTCTCGGCGCCGCGGCGCGACTCACGGGTTGGGCTGCTCGAATCGGGCGACGTCCTCGCGGATGCTCTCCACGATGGCCTCCGCGCCGGCCCGGTCGTCCGCCGTGATGCCGTCCGGGAGACCTTCGTAGAGCGCGATGGCCTCGGCCTGCTCGGCAGAGATCGAGGTCTCGACCACGACCGAGTGCAACTCGAGCCCGGCGACCTCCGCGGGCACACCACGGAAGATCGCCACCCGGTCGTTCGAGACGCCGACGAACCACTGGGTGTCGAGGTACACGCGGAACCCCACGACGCCGAGCGCGACGATCGCAAGCGTCACGCCGGTCCAGACCCACACCTTTCGCCCGACCCTGCGCGACCCTTTTCGCGATGGCTCGGGCCGCCGCTCGGGCGGCCGATCCGTGCCGGACGCGGGACGGGAGCCCGGGGCCATCGAGGACTCGGGCGACGACTGGGAGATCGGTGCGCCGACGAGCGTGACGTCGGATCGGTCCGAGGGAGCCGCCGGCGGGCTCGGGCGCTCCGTCGCGGGCTGCCGCGGCATCGCCGACTGCTTGGTCGCGCCCGGTCCGGTGCCGTCGTCCGCGAAGTCGAGGATCACGGCGGTGATGTTGTCGATGCCGCCGGCGCGGTTGGCGCCCTTGACGAGCTCGTCGACCGCCTCCTGCGGGTCGAGGGTCTCGAGCAGGATCTCCCGGATCTGCCCCTCGGAGACCATCCCGGTCAGTCCGTCGGTGCACAACAGGAGCCGGTCGCCCGGGGCGACCTCGAGATCGCGCTCGTCGACCTGGATGTTCCGGTCCACGCCGATGGCCCGTGTGAGGATGCTCCGGTGCGGGTGCGTCTCGGCCTCCTCCTCGCTGATCTCGCCCTCCACCACCATCCGATGGACGAGCGTGTGGTCCTCGGTGATCTGCGTGAGCTCGCCGCCGCGGAGCAGGTACGCGCGGGAATCGCCCACGTGCACGAGGTGCACCCGGTTCCCGTCGAGCTGAGCCGCGGTCAGCGTGGTCCCCATCCCCGAGACCTTGCGGTCGCTCTGCGAACGGTCGAACACGGCGCGGTTGGCCTCCGCGACCTGTTCGGCGAGCGAGCCTTCCCGCCGCTCGAACATCCCCTGCACGGTCTCGAGCGCCATGCTCGACGCCACCTCGCCGCCCCGGTGGCCGCCCATCCCGTCGGCGACCGCGTACAGGGGCTCGACGATCAGATAGGAGTCCTCGTTGCCCTCGCGGACCTGGCCGATGTCCGTCGCGGCG
>Ga0209887_1000302_pt1 | contig 14740 bp, 14 predicted proteins | sample GWRWN1_30_40_FD_187230 | JGI IMG/M metagenome (GOLD analysis project Ga0209887, IMG submission 187230) | Riverbed sediment microbial communities from areas with no vegetation in Columbia River, Washington, USA - GW-RW N1_30_40 (SPAdes)... | ecosystem: Environmental > Aquatic > Freshwater > River...
GAAAGGCGGATGAGGAGCTGGCGCGGCTCCGGACGGAGACATCCGTCATCGTTGTGGACATGCATGCCGAGGCGACGTCCGAGAAGCAAGCGATGGGCTGGTATCTGAACGGGCGGGTCTCGGCGGTCGTGGGCACGCATTCCCACGTCCAGACCGCCGACGAACGCATTCTGCCTGGCGGCACCGCGTATCTCACCGACCTCGGGATCAGCGGCCCCATCGACTCGGTGATCGGGGTCGAGAAGGAGCTGGCGATCCAGCGCTTCCTCACGGGCATGCCGAACCGCTTCGAGCCGGCCAAGGGCCGGAGTCGGCTGCAGGGCGCCGTCATCCGTGTCGACCCCGAGTCGGGCCGCGCCCTAGGGATCGAGCGCCTCCAGCGGGACCTTGTCGCATAGCCGGGGACAGGCGTGGCCCTGATCCTGGACGGAAAGGTGGTGGCGGCGAAGGTCCAGGCAGCGGTGGCAACCGGTGCCGCCGAGCTTCGGGGCCGCGGTGTGGCCCCCACGCTCGCCGTCGTCCTCGTCGGTGAAGATCCGGCCTCGAAGCTGTACGTCGGTCGGAAGCGTGCGGCCTGTCAGGCGGTCGGGATCAACGCGCGCGATCACCTCTTTCCGCAGGGCCTCGACGAGTCCCGCCTCCTCGACTTGGTGCGGGAGCTGAGCGGGGACCGCTCGGTTCACGGCGTGCTCATCCAGCTACCCCTGCCACCTGGCGTCGACGAGGACCGGGTGATCGCTGCCCTCGATCCCGCCAAAGACGTCGACGGCTTCCACCCGGAGAATCTCGGGCGGCTGCTTGCGGGTACCCCCGACGTGGTGCCGTGCACCCCAGCCGGGATCCTGGAGATCCTCGACCACTACGGGATCGACCTCAAGGGTGTCGAGGCCGTCGTCGTCGGGCGATCGCGGATCGTCGGCAGGCCCCTGGCGCAGCTCCTGCTCATGCGACACGCGACGGTGACCGTCTGCCACACGCGGACGCGGGACCTCGCGGCACACACGCGTCGTGCCGAGCTCCTCGCCGTAGCCGTCGGGCGGGCAGCCTCAATCACGGCGGAGATGGTGCGGGACGAGGCCGTCGTCGTCGACGTGGGGATCAGTCGCCGGCCGGACGGGAGGCTCGCCGGGGACGTCGACTTCGCGACCGTCGGCCCGCGGGTGCGGGCGATCACGCCCGTGCCTGGTGGGGTGGGCCCGATGACGGTTGCCATGCTGATGCGCAACACGCTCACGGCAGCCCGGCGCCAGTCCGGGCTCGCCTGAACCCGGGGTCTCAGGGGTTGGCGCTGTCCGTTCACGAGTCCGGCCGGCAGGTCCTGACGGTTTCCGACCTCACCTCTGCCATCAAGAACCATCTCGAGGCCGGGTTTGCGGGGCTTTGGGTGGAAGGAGAGGTCTCGAACCTGCGGGTGCACAGCTCGGGCCACGTGTACTTCACGCTGAAGGACGAGGGAGCCCAGATCCGCGCCGTCCTCTTTCGAAGCCGGACGCGGCGGCTCCGGTTCGAGCCGGCCGACGGGCTCCACGTCCTGGCGTTCGGGAATCTGGACGTCTACCCAGTCCGGGGAGAGTACCAGCTGGTCTGCGAGATTCTGGAGCCCAAGGGGCTCGGTGCCCTGCAGCTCGCCTTCGAGCAGCTGAAGGGGCGGCTCGCGGCAGAGGGCCTCTTCGACACGGTCCGCAAGCGACCCCTCCCGGCCTTCCCGCGACGCGTGGGCCTCATCACCTCGCCGACTGGCGCCGCCGTGCGCGATTTCCTGCGGGTCATCACGCGGCGATTCGCCGGCATCCACGTCTTGATCGCCCCGGTTCGCGTGCAGGGGGATACCGCGGCACCCGAGATCGTCCAGGCGCTCCACGACCTCAACCGGCTGGGCGGCCTCGACGTCCTGGTTCTAGCCCGCGGCGGCGGTTCCCTCGAGGATCTGTGGGCGTTCAACGAAGAGACCGTCGCCCGGGCGATTGCCGCCTCGAAAGTCCCGGTGATCTCCGCCGTGGGACACGAGACCGACGTCACGATCGCCGACTTCGTGGCCGACCTCCGCGCGCCGACGCCCTCCGCCGCTGCCGAGCTGGTGGTCCGGGAGAAGGCGCAGCTGGTAGCTCACGTCCACACCCTGGGCGAGCGGCTCGAGCGGGCCGCCCGGCAGCGCGTCGGTCGTCTGGCCGAGCGGGTCGCCGACCTCGCGCGCCGGCGGGTCTTGACCGACCCGACTCGGCCGCTCCGCGATCTCGCGCGGCGGCTCGACGACCTCGGGACGCGGCTCTCTCGCGGGATCGCGCGCCGCGACGCTCAGGCGCGGGAGCGGGTGGCGCATGCCGTGAGGGCGCTGCAGCCGGGGCTCCTCCTCGCGACCATCCGGCACAGCGCCCGCCTGCTCGGGCAGCTCGAACGGCGCCTCGGGCGGGGCGCCGTCGGCGAGGTGACGCGGCAGCGGCGGGCCATGGAGGCGTTCGCCGCTCGGTTGGACGGCCTGAGCCCGCTGGCGTGCCTGGCGCGCGGCTACAGTATCTGTACCCTCGCGTCCGGCGAGGTAGTCACGCACGCGGCGCAGGTTCACCCCGGGGCGTCCCTCCGGGTGCGACTCGGGGACGGGAGTCTCGGGTGCCGCGTGGAGGAGGTCCGGACGTCGGGTCCCGATGGACCGGTAGGAGCGGGCGCGCGTGGCCTCCCCTGACGGGCCCTCGGCGGATGTGGGAGACGAGCAAACCCCGAAATTCGAGGAGGCGATGGCCCGCCTCGAGCAGATCGTGCACGCGCTCGAGACGGGGAACCTCTCGCTCGACGATTCTCTGCGCGTCTTCGAGGAGGGGACAGGCCTTCTCCGGTTGTGCACCCGCCGCCTCGAGGAGACCGAGCGGCGGATCGAGCTCCTGATGCGGGAAGAGGGTGGGCTCCGCAGTCACCCGTTCCGCTGGGAGGAGGAGCAGGGGTGACCCTCCCGGATCGATGCCCGTCGCCCCGGGTCGTCCCACCCACGGCCCTCGGCCGCACCCACCTTCGGTGGGTACCCGACCCGCGTCGGCGAGCCTCAACGTATGCGGCATACGCCCACCCGCGGCCAGAGGCCGCGGGGACCCGCCGCCGCCTCCCTGCGTCCTACCGGGGCTCGGGCCTCGCTCCGGGGGTGGCCGCGTGAGCGTCGATTTGGAGCGCTACCTGGGTGACCGGCGCCGCGCGGTGGACGAGGCCCTCGATCGCTACCTCCCGCCGGAGAGCGCCTATCCGCCCAGCATCCACGAGGCGATGCGCTACAGCGTCTTCGCCGGCGGGAAGCGGCTCCGGCCGATCTTGGTCATCGCGGGCGCGGAGGCCGTTGGCGGCCAGATGCGCGACGTCATGCCGACAGCCTGCGGCTTCGAGCTGATCCACACATACTCGCTGATCCACGACGACCTGCCGGCCATGGACGACGATGACTACCGCCGTGGCCGACCGACGAGCCACAAGGTGTTCGGCGAGGCCATCGCGATCCTGGCCGGAGACGCCCTTCTCACCCACGCCCTCGGGCTCGTCGCGGCGAACTTCGCCCTGGGGAAGGCGCCGCTTGACGCCTTTCCCCGAGTGCTGACCGAGATCGCGGAGGCCGCCGGGACCCCGGGGATGATCGGCGGGCAGGTGGTGGACATCCAGTCGGCAGGCGGCGCCGTGTCCGCGGACACGCTGGAGTACATCCACACGCGCAAGACGGGCGCGCTGATCCGCGCGGCGCTCCGGGTTGGAGCCATCCTGGCCGCCGCGCCCGAGCCAGTGCTGGCGTCGCTCACCGCGTACGGGGAGCGGATCGGACTCGCCTTCCAGATCGTGGACGACATCCTGGACGTGGAGGGCTCGCTCGAGACGCTCGGTAAGACGGCTGGCAGCGACCGGCGGAAGGACAAGATCACGTACCCCGGTTACCACGGGCTGGCGGCCTCGAAGGCGCGCGCCCAGACGCTGACCCGCGAGGCAGAGGCGGCGCTGGCCGGCCTGGGCCCTGCGGGAGAGCCGCTCGCCGCGTTGGCCGACTTCGTCCTGAACCGGACCAGGTGAGGCAGGGGAGCCCGCGGAGAGTGCCCGAGATCGTCGATGTCCACGCCCGTGAGATTCTCGACTCACGCGGCAATCCTACCGTCGAGGTCGAGGTCCTCCTCGACAGCGGTGCGGAAGGGCGCGCCGCGGTCCCTTCCGGGGCGTCGACGGGTAGTGGCGAGGCGCTCGAGCTCCGCGACGAAGACCGGCAGCGGTACGGTGGGAAGGGCGTGCTCCAGGCCGTGAAGAACGTGAAGCGAGTCATCGCGCCCCAGCTGAAGGGGGTTGACGCCCTCGACCAGGCGCTCGTGGATCGCATGCTCTGCCTCCTCGATGGTACCCCCCAGAAGGAGACCCTTGGGGCCAACGCGATCCTCGGGGTGTCCCTCGCATGCGCGCGGGCGGCGGCGGACGACCTCGGTATCCCGCTCTTCCGGTATCTCGGCGGGCCCGGGGCGCGCACGCTCCCGGTGCCGCTGATGAACGTCATCAACGGCGGCGCTCACGCCGACAATCGGCTCGACGTCCAGGAGTTCATGCTGGTGCCGGCGGGGCTTCCTTCCTTCGGCGAAGCCGTGCGGGCCGGGGCTGAGGTCTTCCAGACGCTAAAGCGACTCCTTCGGGACAAGGGGTTCGCCACAGGAGTCGGCGACGAGGGTGGGTTCGCGCCGGACCTCGCCTCGGCGGAGGCCGCCCTGGATCTCCTGATGCGCGCGATCGAGGCGGCGGGCTACCGGCCCGGCGAGGAGATCTGGCTGGCGCTCGACGTCGCAGCCACCGAGCTGTGGCGCGAGGGCCGCTACCACGCGCCGGGCGAAGGAGTCACGTGGACGACGGACGAGCTGGTCGCGGTCTACGAGCGGCTGGCAGAGCGGTTCCCGCTCGTGTCGATTGAGGACGGCCTCCGCGAGGATGACTGGGAGGGATGGGTCATCCTGACCGACCGTCTCGGCGAGCGGCTGCAGCTCGTCGGGGACGACCTCTTTGTCACGAATCCGACGCGGCTCGCGGATGGGATCCGTCGCGGGGCGGCCACGGCGATCCTGGTCAAGCTGAATCAGATCGGCACGCTAACCGAAACGCTCGAGGCCGTCGAGATGGCGAAGGGGGCCGGCTACGGCGTGATCATCTCGCACCGCTCTGGAGAGACTGAGGACACCTTCGTGGCCGACCTGGCGGTCGGGGTGAACGCGGGCCAGATCAAGACGGGCTCCCTCTCGCGGAGTGATCGGGTCGCCAAGTACAACCAGCTGCTCCGGATCGAGGAATGGCTCGGCGAAGCGGCCCGGTGGCCCGGGCCCGCCGTGTTCCAGGGACGTTCCTGATGCTCCCGCGCTCGATGGCCCGGCCGAGCTGGATCGTTGCGGGTGTCCTCGCGGTGCTCTTCGCGGCGGCGTTCCTGGGTGACAAGGGTGTGCTCCAGCTCTTGCGCCTCCGAACGGAGGTCGAAGCCCTCCACCGCGATGTCCAGACCCTCGAGGCCGAGAACGAGCGCCTGTCACGGGTGATCGCCGATCTCCACGACAATCCGGCGGTGATCGAGCGAATCGCACGCGAGGAGCTCGGCCTGGTCCGGCCAGGCGAGCGCGTGCTCCGTTTCCCACGGAGCCCCCGCACCGGGGACGTCTCGGGGAAGATTCCCCCGAACCCCCTACGCTCCCCCTGAGCTGGGCGCCCACCGGGCTCCGCCGAGGACACGCATGATGGAGTGGATCCAGCCGTGGGAAGGGTGGCTGTTCGCCCTGACCCTCGCGTTCAACCTTCGCGCCGCTTGGAAGCTCGCGATCGACTGGAAGGGCATGACGACCACGATCCGCTTCGTGCGGGCTGCCTACGCCCGGCGCGACGAACTGCCGCGTCCCAACGACCTCGAAGCCGCGACCCGCCCCCCCGTCTTCCTCACGCTCCTGGCCGCCTATCAGGAGCCTGCGATCGGGGCGACGCTACGGGGCCTGCTGGACCTTCGGTACCCGTACGAGAAGGTCCGCTGCGTCGTCATCACCAAGGCCAGCGAGGACGAGGCTCCGCACCCGGCCATGGGGGAGAGCACGGGAGCCCTCTGCCGGCGCTTCCTCGCCGACCTCCCGCCCTACGACGCCAAGCGACTAACCCATCTCGTGATGCCCGGCGCCGGGCGCAAGGCCGAGCAACTCAACTGGGCGCTCCGTCCCGAGGCCCTGGCGGCGGTTCTGGAGGGCGATGCCCTCGACCCGAGCCGCGTGTTCGTCGGGGTCTTCGATGCGGACTCAGTGCCCGATCCAGACACCTTTCGGTGGATCGCCGGGGAGGAGCTCGCGGCGCGTGGCGCGCTGGCATATCAGGGGGTGACGCTTTCGCTCGCGAACTGGCAGACGCTCAGCATCCGGGGGCGGATCTGTGCGATCCAACAATCCTCGGTCTTCACCCGCGTCTCCCTGGCGCGGCTGATCAACGAGGTGAAGCGGGTCCGCGCGATCGACGGCGTTGTCAGCCTCGTCCCTCGTCGGCTCGGGCGCTGGGTGCGGGCGGCCCTCGAGTTCTGCCTGCGTCGCTCTCAGATCTGCTTGGGGCACAACCAGTTCGTGCGTCTCGACGCGCTGCTCGAGCTGGGCGGCTTTCCCACGCGCGGCGCCACTGAAGACTCGACCCTTGGCTACATGCTCGGCGCCCGGGGCGTCCTGATCCGCGCCATGCCGATGATCGAGCTGACCGACATCCCCGAGACGAAGGAGAAGATCGTCCGCCAGAACGCGCGCTGGTACAAGGGCGTGCTCGACGACGTGCCTCATCTCTGGGAGACCTGGCGCGATGCGTCCACTGCGTTCAACCTGGCTCAGCTCATCCGGCATGTCGTCAACAAGGTGCTCGAGTGGCCCATCGCGGCGGGGATATACCCGGTCATGGGCTACGTGGGATGGCATTTCGCTTACGCGTACCGCACCGAGCAGCCGCTCCTGTTCGCCGTCGCGGTCGCGGTCCCTACGGTCGCGCTCGCGCTCACAGTGTGGGTCGGCGGAGTCGTGACACAGCGGGAGGTGCAGGCGATGGAGCCCTACCTCCCGCGCCCTATCGCGCTCGGGTGGACGAGGGCCGGCGAGCGGTTCCTCGCCACGTTCCGCTGCCAAACCTACTGGCTGCTCGCGACGCGCGCGGCCTGGCGCGTCCTATGGCAGCTCGCCCGGTTCGGCCGCTACGAGCCCACGAAGACGGACCGCGTGCTCCGGAGCGGCCCGCGACCGGGGTGGCTCGCTCGCATCTGGGACCGCCTCGTCGGCGATAGCCTTGACACGCCCCGCCGCGTCGCGTAAGGTATGCGCTGGCATCGCGGGGTGGAGCAGTCCGGTAGCTCGTTGGGCTCATAACCCAAAGGTCGCTGGTTCAAATCCAGCCCCCGCAACCAAGGCAACCAACGGGTTACGGCTCACGCCGTAGCCCGTTGGGTTTTCAACCCAACGTTCGCCTTGTGTTCACCGCGGTAGATCCGATGGTTCGCGAACAGATCAGCGAGCACTTCGCGGACAATCCGCTTCGAGCCTGGGCAAGGAGAGATCGCAGCTTGGCTGCTCGTGCCATCGACATCGGAACCGGAACCGCGAATTCGTCATTCGACCAGACGCAGGACGGCGGACGGATCCACGCGACGGCGGAATCGGACGATGAGAGCGCCGGCCGGAAGATCTTCTTCCGCGCATGCTCGCTCCTCATCGATGCAGAGAATGAGGTTGCGCGCGTGGGCGGCGCGGTAGAGCGCGAGCTTCCGGCTCACGTACTCCGGAGTCCAGAACCCCATGATCTCGAGGAGCCAGCGGCGCGACGGATCGTTGCGATGCTGGAGCGCGAAGTCCGGAAACACCAGCCGAGACTCTACGGCGACCGGTTCGGGTTCCCGGAGCACGTCCCAGTCCGGAGCCAGCTTGCGGAACTCGCGGGCGAAGCGTTCCTCGAGCTGACTGTCATAGGGTCGCGGTTCCTGGGCAGGGAAGATCGGATCGCCAGTCGCCAGCCGAAGGACGGCGTGCCGCTCCTCCAGGATGCATGCCGCCTCCAGGCGGAAGCGTCGGCACCAAGCGAGGTGCGGCACCAGAGATCCGAGGGCGCGCCCGTAGAGGACGGTCCGGCGGAAAAGGGTGAGCGGGCCGGAGACTTCGAGGACGGCATCGCTGCCGGCGGAACGGCCGGCTACGGTGCAGATGAGCCCGCGCAACTTCGCGTGGCGAACGAGGGCTCTGGCATTCCCCTCGGCTTCGATGGTGACGGCGGTAGCCCGGGCTAGTAACGCCTGCGCCAGTACAAGGTTCGCCCGCAGAGCCAGTTCGACAGCCGAGAGCGGGGTGGCCAGACCGACCACGAGTCGCTCGGCCGGCAGGTCCGCGAAGAGCGAGGCTTCGAGTTCCTCGAGCGTCACCCCCACGGAGCTCGCGACCCGCGCGAGTATCGAGGCTCGTTGCCCCTGCGCTCGGGCGGCCTCCTCGAAGACGAGGCGGCGGGCCTGTCGAGGTGGCACCGCGGCACTTCGCTCACTGCGCCCGAGCCGCGCGAGCACGTGCACGGCGAACTGCTTCTTTCCGGCCGGTCCCTCACCTGGCAAGGGATCCCGCAGGCGGGCATCGAGCTCCCGTTGGGCTCGTCCGACGAAGCGCTCGCGCTCGTCGAGGAGGCTCCGCAACCAGGGGTGGTCAGCCTCTCCGAGAAAGCGCGGCACGACCGTGTTCCCCACGAGCCTACAGCTGAGCGGAGGTTTGGCCTGCAAGACCCTGGCTCCTCCGTCGCGCCTGGCCCACCTCGACGGTCTGCCGGGTGACGAGCTCGTACACGAGGGCCCGCTTTCCCGGCCCTGGCCGGAGGAGCCGGCCGACCCGCTGGACGTGCTCCCGCTCGCCCAAGGCCCCACCGACGATCACGCCGACGTCCGCGTCCGGCACGTCCAGGCCTTCGTTGAGGACCCGGCAGGAGACGAGGACTCGGACGTGGCCCAGGCGGAAACGCTCAAGGATCTCGTCACGCTCCTGACGGCCGATGTCGCAGGTTAGCGGCATGACGAGATGCTCGCGGGCGATGGCGTAAGCGCTCTCGTTGTCGGCGGTGAACACGAGGACACGGGCGTCTCGGTGGCGTTCCAGAAGGGCCGAGAGCGCGCGACGTTTCGCTTCGGTGAAGGCGAGGAGCCGCCGGGCCTCGCGCCACGCCAAGAGCGCGCGCCGTCCCTCGGTGGTGCGAGCTGCGGTGCGCGCGAAGTCGGGCCAGGTCGCGTGCGGCACCGCCCGGCGAAACTCGGCATAAGTACCGGTGAAGACGATGCTGTGGCTCGTGTATCTGGCTCGCTCAGCCTCCGTCAGGTCGAGGTGGATGGTGATTGCGTCGAAGCTGGCCAGGAATCGGCCGGCCAGATCGCCGATCGCCAGCTCGTACACAGTCGGGCCAACCAGCTCGGTGAGGCGAGCGGCGTGGGTTGCGCCGCGGGGCGGGGTCGCGGTCAACCCGAGCCGGGCCCCGGCCAACGCCATCTCGAGCGCTTCGTCGCGGAGCCCGCAGCCAAAGTGATGAGCCTCGTCGATGATCAGCAGATCGAAGCGGTGGCCCAGGTGGTCCATGTGGCGATAGGCGCTCTCGTACGTGGCTACCGTGACGGGCGCCACCTCGCGGTGGCCATCTCCGTAGCAGCCGACCCGGTGTGGGTACACGGTCGCGATCTCACGGCGCCACTGCTCGAGGAGGACGCGCGTCGGCACCAGGCAGAGTGCGGGTAGTCGCGTCGAGACCATGGCGGCGAGCGCCACACGCGTCTTGCCGCTGCCCGTTGGCAGCACAACGACGCCCTGTCGGTTCGCCAGCTCCCAGGCGCAGAGGGCGGCGGCCTGATAGGTGCGCAGGCCAGGGTCGCCCCACCCGTCGGTTGCCTGGCCGTCCATCCGTACCTCGTCGACGAACTTGACGCCTCTGTCGAGGAGCCATCGTGTGAGCGCTGGGTACGCGCAGGCCGGGGCGCGGTGCGCCTGAACGCGCGGATCCCAGAGAACGCCCGGGGCCTCGGTGAGGTCGAGGTCAGCCGGCGAGCTGCCGATCAAGATCGTTCCCCGGTCGAATCGAAGGCGCACGACCGGGGGAAGAGCAACGGCTGTGCCTGATGCGACGCGCGAAAAGCTGGAGCCAGATGCGTGAGAGGGAGCCGGCAGTGAACCCTGACGGGAACACCTCGTATCCGTTCCGTGACGGGCGGCCACCAGACGCGAGCTCTGTCCAGGGCGGTGCCGGCCCGATTCCCGCCACCCCGCGCCTGCTAGGATAGGATGGCCGGCCAGCTCTGGCTGGTCGCCACAGCAGGAGATCGGCTACTGGTCCCGCCCGTCCGACTGTCTGAGCCCGTCCGATTAGATCGGCTGCTTCGCGGCCCGATCCCGACGAAGACCTCGGTCGCCCCTGCGTCGTCGCCGATCGTCAGGTCCATGGATCCGGGGTTGGTGGCGCCGGCGACGTACTGGTCCCGCCCGGCGGGTTCCGCCTGCCGCGGAGGCGAACTCTAACGGAGGCGCTCGAACTCCTCCAGGGAGAGGCCGAGTTGGCGGAGGATCTTGTGGAAGAGGGGCGGTCCGATGTCTCGGCCACCATGGATTGGAATCGTCACGGCCCGGCCATCGGGGTGGTTCCACCGCTCGTGGCTTCCGGTTTGTCGACGCCTGACGAAGCCGACGTGACTGGCCACCCGCTGGAACTCCCGCGCGGTGGCGCTAGGCATTCACGATTTCGGTCGTGTCCTCGGGCAGCGGAGCGCCACGCTCCTGATACTCCTCGGCGAGCATGTCGAAGACGTGACTCAACTCCGCCAAGGCCTCTTCTCGCGTGGCCATCAGGGCGTAACAGCCGGAGATGGCGGGCACCTCGGCTACCCACGAGCCATCATCCTGGCGATAGAGCACGATCTTATAGGCGTCGAGGCCTGGGCGGTTCACGTTGAGAGAATACCACGGCACGGCACCTCTGGGTCCTCGAGCGCTTCCGACCGCTCGAGGAATTGCCGCGTCAAGAGGCAGCGCCTGGAGACCACGGGACCGAGCCTTCGGGCCTGTGCGGACCGCCTCGACCACGCCCTGAAGCCGCTCGTGAGTCAAGCGGGCGACGTCGCAGAACTTGCTGCGCCTCTGGCGGTCGGGCCATCGGGCCTCCTTGGCTAGGGAGACCGGCGGCCGGGTTCGCGCGGGGTCTTCCTGCCCCACCAGCGCCGAAGAGCTGCCGGGATCGACCACCTACGTGGAGCGGCAGAATCTCACGGTGCGCATGGCCTGCCGCCGGTTCACGCGGCTGATGAACGGCTTCAGCAAGCGGTTGGAGAACTTGAAGGCGGCCTTGGCCCTGCACTTCGCATTCGTCAGGAGCATTGCGCGGGCTGCCTCGACCCGGCGTACCCCTGCTCCCTCAAGGGCCCCCATGCGCTCACGTCCGCCGCACCAGCACATACCCGAGCGTCTGCCACTGCGGCGGTAAGGATCGGCGGCGCTCGCGTCTGCGTCGATCCAAACCCACCGAGTCCTGGCGCGCCCGGCGCTCCTCCGTGCGCCGGTCCCACACCACCTCGATCGGGTGCGACTTGGAGGCCTGGCAGAGGTGGAGGTACGCCCGAAGGCCACCACGAGCCACCACCGCAAGATAGGTTGCACGGTCGCTAACCATGGCCCGCAGCCTAGCAGTACCACCCGGGTGGACCGAAGAAATTCTCGCTCGGGCGCCGCGAGCGGGGCGGCCACAACCCGCCGTCCGCTGGTTCGACCCTGACGACGGGAGCAAGTGCCGTCAAGAGGCGAGAGGGACGATTCGGAACACGGGGTGGCGGGGGCGTAGGTTGACCTGCGTGGGTTGTCCTGGCGTACGTTGTCCTTGACCGCTCCCTCGACTGCGCCTAGACTTGCGTCGAGGCCAGAATGCAAGCAGCCCGCATAAGGCGATGTTCGGTCTACCCAACGAGACTCAAAGGTGTCGAGTCGGTCTTCATTGCGGCTTGTGTCACGGCCTGGTGCGTCATGGCCACTGGTATGGCATGGGGAGGGACGATCAAGGGAATCGTCCGGTTCGCGGGCGCGGTCGTGGAACCGAAGAAGCTTGCCGTGACGATCGATCAGCATGTCTGCGGGAAAGAAAGGGACGCTGAGGACATCGTCCTGTCCCCCGAGAAGGGCATTCGCAATGTGGTGGTCTCTCTTCAGACTCCGCCTCCTGGCGCGAAGTGGGAGGCCCCCCTGCCTGCTGTGCAGATCGATCAGAGGAAGTGCATGTTCTTGCCGCGTGTCGTGGTGGTACCAGTCGGCGGAACTGTAGAATTTCTGAACAGCGACGGCCTATTACATAATGTCAAGAGCTTCAGCGAGGCGAATCTCCCCTTCAACCGAGCGCACCCGAAAGGGCGGACGATTTCCGTCGTGGTCAGGAAACCCGAGATCATCCGGGTGGAGTGCGATCTTCACTCCTGGATGCGTGCGTGGGTGGTGGTGGCCGATCATCCCTTCTACGTGCTCACCCAAGACCAAGGAGAGTTCGTCCTCGACAACGTGCCCCCGGGCACACATACCCTTCAGGTCTGGCACGAGAGCCTGGGAACCGTAACCAAGGACGTGACTGTAGGAGAGAAGGGCATCACCACGGTGACGGTGGAATTCAGCAAGAGGTAAGGACGCCGCCGCGGAATGCCCTAGGGGACGACGCTGATCTGCTTCGACGCTTCCCAGGCGGCGGAATGTGTCGGTTCCTCGACTGCTCGTAACGAGCCCCCCTCGTCCAGGGCGATCGTGAACGTGATCTTAGGGAACGAGTAGACCGGGTGCAGATAGACCCGGGCGATCTCGGCGGTGTTGATGTACAGGGCGATGTACCGCACGAAGTGTTCGGTCAGGGATGGGTGATCGCCTCCAGCCCCCACGCTGATAGTGACGTCGAACCATTGCCCCCGCTTGACGGAATCCGGTGCCACGATTCTCGGCGTATGCTTCGCGTCGAACGAGCTACGCACCTCCTTGTACTCGGGCGTGAATTGCTCTTCCTGTCCCGCCCACACGGGACGCCCGCCTCCCCAGGCGACGAAAACTCCGAGAGCGAGTCCGGTTGCCAGAACAGTCCGCGATCCGTTTCGCGCATTGCGGCTTCCCATGGTCATTTCTCCTCGTCTCGGATGTGTGGGAGACGCTGCCCTCATGCCGGCTGTTGTCTCAACGGGTACGGAGCGAGTGATCCGAACACACCGAGGAGCACAACGTCCTCGTTCTTCCCCTTGATCCGCAGAGACCCGAGGGTTCGGATTCGTTGTCCTTCACGTAGAGAATCGTCTTGGCACTCGTGCTGTTCCCCCCACGGCAAGGGAATCGAGAAGAAGAATGTCGAGCCCGTTCCCAGCGCACTCTCTACCCAGATGTCCCCCGTGCATCTCGACGAAGTTCTTGGTGATGCTGAGTCCCAGTTCGGTCTTGGGTGATGGTAGCGTCCACCTGCCTGAACTCCGCAAATAGGCTCTCGATCTGGTCTCAAGCTAGCGGCTTACGTCTTCAGTCCAGCAGATCAGACGAAAGCCAAGGCTCTCCCAAGGGTCGTCCTCCTGGCCTGGCAGCGGCGCCCGGCGTTCCGCGATCTCAGAGGGAAGATCTGCGTACCGGCGGTCGAGAATTACATCAACCCCCGTGTCCGGCTCAAAGTTTTGGCGCAAGCTTTCATACAGCCTGGGCTTGTCGCGTCGGACGACGATGAGCCATCGGGGGCGACGAGTCAACGGCCGCCTCTCCATTCACTGATCACCGCGTCTGCTCGAAGCGGGATCGACTGCGGGATCGTGAGCCCGAGCGCCTTCGCGGTCTTGCGGCCGGTGAAAACTTCGCCTCTGCAGCATGCCCGCACGGTAAACCATGCGCCTACGTCCCCCAGACCACTAGGAATCGCAATGCTGTGGCTCTCGGTATCATTGAGCCTAGTAGGATGAGTTTCTTGTAACACCGTAAGGTCATTTCTCCTTTGTAACCGAAGAGGCTTCCGACCCCTCGCCGCTCTCGCCCGTCCCCGCCCCACCCTGTCGGCCCCGATCCCGACCCCCGGCACTCTCCACCCCGCCGGCGCGGCGGGCTCGCCACATCATCCCCGACGGCCTGTCCCCACCCTCGCACACCCCTCGCACGCGGAGCAAGAGCCCCCGACCGCCCGGGGAGCGAACAGACGAAGGGCGTGACGCGCCGAGCGGCGGGCTCGCTGGGGAAGGATCAGTCGAGAAGATGGACGGCACCCAGACCGGTAGCGTCAACGTGGCGATCGGGAAGGCGCGGTCAGCGGCGCTGTTCGAGCGCCCGAGCAAGGTGTTCCAGGACGTGCTGGCAACTGGCGGGGCCGGTCTGCGCATCCCGAGGCTGGAAGGCGCGGTGCCGGTCGAGGGCGGGCATCCCGCTCGTCATGGATGGCAAGATCGTCGGCGCCATCGGCCTCTCGGGCGGCACCGGCGAGCAGGACGGCCAATGCGCCAAGGCGGGTGCAGACACGCTGAAGTAGGCCACGTCGGGTCGCGGACCCCGCCGCGTCCGGTGGGGACGCGCGACGACCGGGATGTCCGGCGTCCAGGTGTTCCGTTCTAACCTGTCCCCGCTGCGGGGGCCCGCGGTGGCTCGTGGCTGCGGTGACCGCGCTAGGGGCCTGCGGGCCCGCCTCGCGCACCTCGGCCGCCCCGCGGGCTTCCACCGGGCCGCCGCTACTCCGCTGCAGGCAGCCAGGTGAGGCCCCGCGTGACTAG
>Ga0209887_1000303_pt1 | contig 14735 bp, 9 predicted proteins | sample GWRWN1_30_40_FD_187230 | JGI IMG/M metagenome (GOLD analysis project Ga0209887, IMG submission 187230) | Riverbed sediment microbial communities from areas with no vegetation in Columbia River, Washington, USA - GW-RW N1_30_40 (SPAdes)... | ecosystem: Environmental > Aquatic > Freshwater > River...
CTAACCAGAGCGATAGTGATAGCATGTCCTGCTGTTCTTTCTGCGGTACGGCCTCCGATACGTTCCAACAAAGATCCATTGCGTCCCTGATCGTCCCTGGCGCCAAAAGTAGAGAGGACGATCATACTGGATGACGTGCTATTCGATTTTGACCGGAGCACCATCAAGCCCGAGGCGGCGCAGATCCTTGATCGGTTGGTTGCGTTTATGGACGAGAACAAAGATAAGAAAGTGGCTCTATCGGGTCACACGGACAACGTCGGGACAGAGGCCTACAATCTGAAGTTGTCCGATCGGCGTTGGATGTCGGTTAGGGATTACGTTGTGAAGAAGAATGTGGAGGGCGGCCGAGTCTCCGGTCAGGGATTTGGAGAGTCCAAACCGATCGCAGATAACAAGACCGCGGAAGGTCGATCGAAGAACCGGCGCGTCGAAATAAAAGTTAACTAGAACGATCTGCTGGAGGGGGAACAGCAATGCGAAACAGACAAAAAGCAGCAGCTATTGTCCTGGTGTTCGCGCTGCTGTTCCCTGTCCTAGGCTCAGCTCAGAGTTTGAGTTTTAAAGAGATTCAGGCACGCGTTTCCGAGTACAAAATCTGGTTGGATAAGCTCGGTTCCAACGGTCTGCATTACTGGCTTAGACTCGATGGTAGCAAAAGACCTCATCGGCTTTACGTGGGAGAAGGGTTCATGCAGGCTACCACGGGTGAGAAAGAGGAATTTATAGAAATCTTCTCCCGCTACCTCGCCGGCCATCCGGAAAAAAACATGCTCATCGATATCTATGATGGATTCACCGGCAAGGTTATCGGTGAATATGGCTTTGGCGGGTTTAAGCTTTTCACTGTCACAGCTCCCACTCGATAGTTTTCCTTTCTCGAAAGCAATTGTCTCCTTCCGACCAGGAGGTCCGAGAATCGGACTTCCTGGTTTTGTTTTTGGCCAGCTCAATTCGAGGGAGGATTGTTCCTCAACGCTAAAGAACGATGCGCTCCTTAAAAAAGCAACGGCGCGATGCACGAGTCATATTTGACGCTGGTCTGGTAGCTTCTGATCCGGAGCTGCTAATTGGACGACGCCTGCAAATCGACGGGCAAATTCTCCACGCCGGCGAACGTCTTTACAATTTGGCAAACCACGGCGATCTCTACGTGGTGGGCGCGGGCAAGGCGACAGCGCGGATGGCTCTCGCAGTCGAAGCATTGTTGGGCGAAAGGATTGCCGGGGGTATCATAATTGTCAAACCGGGGCATAGGGTTCCACTGAAGAAATTGGCGGTTGTCGAAGCCGACCATCCGATCCCGGATCAGGCAGGCATCAACGCCACAGAAGCCATCATCGAGTTGCTGCGGCGGGCTCAAAAAACGGACTTGATTCTTTGTCTCGTTTCTGGTGGCGCTTCTGCGCTGTTGTCGTGTCCCGTTGTGGGTCTCAGCTTACAGGATAAGCAACAAACTACCCAGGCCCTTCTGAACTGTGGTGCGAGAATTCAAGAAGTCAATGCGATCCGTAAGCACATTTCCAGAGTCAAAGGAGGTCGACTTGCCGAACTGGCCTATCCTTCGACTGTTCTATCACTGATTCTATCGGATGTGATCGACGACTCCATGGACAACATCGGTTCAGGACCGACGGTTCCTGACTCGAGCACTTTTGCAGATTGTTTGTCCATTATTGATCGCTATGGTGTTGGAACAATGATTCCCGTCGCGGTGACGAGCTTTCTGAAGAAGGGAGCGGCAGGAGAAATCGTGGACACTCCCAAAGCGGGCGATCCAATTTTTCACAAGGTCCAAAATCTCCTGATTGGCAACAACCAGTTGGCCCTGGTGGCGGCCAAGGAAAAAGCCGAGACGTTGGGATATAACACCCTAGTTCTTTCGCGCTCCATTGAAGGCGAAGCTAGGAAAGTGGCGATTGATCACGTGGTTATAGCAAGAGATGTCCTGTGGAGTTCCAGCCCCATTCGCCCTCCAGCCTGTCTTATTTCCGGCGGAGAGACGACGGTAGCAATCCGAGGTAATGGCTTGGGCGGTCGGAACCAAGAATTCGCCCTGGCAGCGGCCATCGAAATTGACGGTCTAGAGGGAGTTGTGGTGCTCAGTGGAGGCACGGACGGCACCGATGGTCCGACGGATGCGGCGGGAGGGATCGTTGACTGGACAACGATTCAGCGCGCGAGAGACCAGGGACTTGACGCCCGAAGCTATCTCGAAAGAAACGATTCGTATCCTTTTCTCAAAACTGTCGGCGATTTGCTAATCACGGGACCGACACTGACAAATGTCATGGACCTTCGGTTGGTCCTCATCGTCTAAGGACGGCGCGACAACTTTGTGCCGGTCGGTTTTTTCCCTCAGCCCTCGTTGATTCCACTAAAATAAGCCGAGTTTCGTCGGGGTGGTTGATTTCATGAACCATCCGTGATTAAAGTTCGGCCTTCCGGAAGAAAATTATTTTGAATGAACAACCGATGCGTTGACGCCGGTGGGAGTGAGGAAATGATTGACGTCAGCTTGCGGGGAGTCCGCTGTCGGGCGGCGCAGGAGATTCTCGATCTCGATGGAACCATTGGAGTTGCCACCGAGGGCACGATCGTCTATGAACTCGAGGGAGAAGGGGGACAACTGCTACACGTTCAATGGGACAACGGGACAAGCTCCCTCGTCTCCTCGGAGGAGATTGAGATCACCGACCGCGCCGTGATTTGGCAATAACAGAGCTGCAGGCGTGTATCCGCGCCCACCGGGGTTTTAACTCACCTTGACTGCAAGCTTCCGGCCTAACGCCTTGAAGGCGTTTAGCCAGGCTTGCGCTGCTCGATCACCCTGCTCCTTTTGCCGCTGCATATTTGGATAGATGTTTTCAAGAAGTCGGTAGTAGCTGTTTTGGATTTTCCACAAATCGACGCGAAAGGGAAGGGCGCCAATCAAACTCGCCGCGCTGTCCAATTGTTGCAACAAATCGACTGTGGGGTTGACGATCAGCCGTTCGGTCAGCCCCTCGAGCTTGTGCCGATAGGCGAATTCTAACGTTGCGGTGTCCAGGGGTACACCTTCTAGTTTTGCGGCTTCCAGCAGTGCGTTGACGCGCTCGGCATCGACTTCTTCCTGTTCCAAAGCCTGGCGCAAGTAGCCGTTGAGCACCAGCTCTGCCGCTGCAGAAAAAACCTTGGGCAGTGGGATGTGCAGGTTGGTTAGGAAGCGCATCATCGGAGCACGGCGCTCATAGATTTGGCGATACAATGCCTCCGCCTCTCCAAGGCTGGCGGTCAAGATTTGCTCGAGCACTTTCCTTTGCTCGTCCCGGAAGAGCGACCAAAGGGAATAATTGGACTCGCCGAAGCGCCGGTCCATGAAACGAATCACCACGGCGAAGTCAGCCCGCCGAAAAGCTTCCACGGCCTCGCGGGCAAGACTTGGGTCGGGCTCGTCGCCGAGAGATTCCTGCACTCCGCAGTTGACGTGGTGATCGCCCATGTGCAGCACGCCGAAGTTGAGCACAATGGACTCCCAGCTGATTTCCGACGTCAGCTTCACCTGGCCCATCGCCAGTTTGGCTAGGCCTGCCTCGTAGATTTGGTAGTCTTGTCGCTCGGTCCGATAGCAGTAAATATTCGTTCGCTCAGGATAGCCTTCAAAAAGGGAGCTGACTGCATAGTGGGCGCCGACCTGCTCCCAATCCACCATGGCCGGTCGCACAAACTTCTCGTAAATGCGCCGTCCATCTCCGTATTCAGGCAAGTTGCTCTGAGCCGTAGCGAGCCGCTCCGTGAACTGCGACTCGAGCGAATCACCGAAGAGGTCTTGCCCGAGCTGTACGGCGCGCCCGGCAAACAGCATCGCTTGCACGGTTTCGATGCCGGACAGCTCATCGAAGAACCAGCCGCAACTGGCATACATCAGCATCGCATGACGCTGAAGCTCCAGCAGTTTCAGAGCGGTGGTCATCTCGGCAGCGCTCAAGGAGCGAAGCGAGTGACGGGCGAAAAAACTTTCCACATTCGTCGTCGAACGATCGTGAATGACACTGAGGTAATCGTTGCGCGCGGCCCAGGGGTCTTTTAAAAGCTCCCGGCCCTGTTTCTCGAAGGGCAAAGCGAGCGAGTCGCGCAAGCCGTCCAGCGCATCGCGCAGTGGGGTGCGCCACTCCTGGTTCCAGTCGGGATGGCCGCCGGAGTTACAGCCGCAGTTGCTCCACCAGCGATCGATACCGTGAAAACAACTCCAGGAGGTTTTTTCGATGATCTCCACTTGGTGGCTCGGGGGATGCCGTTCGAGGTATTCGCCATAGTTCGTAAGTTGTGCCAATTGATTGGACTCGATGGTGTTCAAGGCGTAGGCGAGAGCCATGTCGCCGAAACGGTGGTGATGGCCGTAACTTTCACCGTCCGTAGAAATATGGACGAGCTGGGGCCGGCTGCGCTGATCAGAGAACGCTCCGACGAGCCGGTTGGCCAGGTCCTCGCCGCTGGAGAGCAGTCCTTCAAAAGCGACGGCGCGAGCGATCGGTCCGTCGTAAAAAAACAGGGCAATCTTTCGCCCCGAAGGCAACCGTTGTTCGTAGACTTGCGTGGGGTCGATTTGAGAGCCGCTGACGTCGCGCCAAACCCGGCCGCCGATGGTACGGACCCGGTCGGCTTGGTGCGGCGCAAGTATGGTGAAACGAATCCCTAGCTCGGCGAGGATCTCCAGACTCTCGAGATCCACAGCCGTTTCCGGCAGCCACATGCCCTCCGGCATACGCTTAAAGCGTCGTTCAAAGTCACGGATGCCCCACAGAATCTGTGTGCGCCGATCGCGCGCGTTAGCCAGGGGAAGAATCATGTGATTGTAGACCTGGGCTAAAGCGGAGCCATGCCCGGAAAATTTTTTCTGACTTTCCCGGTCGGCCTCGAGTATCGCCTCATAAACATCCGGCGCTTTCGCTTCAAGCCAAGAGAGCAAGGTAGGGCCGAAGTTGAAACTGATTTTGGAGTAATTGTTGACGAGCTGGATGATTTGGTTGTCGCCGTCGAGAATCCGCGACACGGAATTCGGCGCATAGCACTCCGCCGTAACGCGCTCGTTCCAATCGTGATAAGGGTATGCCGAATCTTGCAATTCGACGTTTTCGAGCCAGGGGTTCTCGCGCGGGGGTTGGTAGAAATGGCCGTGAATGCAAATGTAGCGTTCCATGGGGAGCTAAATCACGGCCTGACTCTGATGGTAAACTTTTTCAACAGGTCTCGGTGTCGTCCGACGTGCTATCCGAGTCAGAATCCTTGCGGTTACTATTGACCGGTCATCACCCAGCTGGTTCTGCGCTCGCCGCGTCCGATCACCACAATCCCGCTTTCGGAGACAAAGTAGCGCTGGCGGTCTTGCTCGATATTGTATCCAATTTCAGTCCTCGGGGGGATGACGTTCGACTTGTCGATAATCGCTCGGCGAATCTTGCAACCCCGGCCGATTTCCGCCCAGTCCATAATCACCGAGCCTTCGATTTGGCTGTAACTATGAATTCTGACATTGCGGCCGACAACGCAGTTCTTGACCACGCTGCCGCTAATAATGGTTCCCTGAGAGACGATGGAGTCCAAGGCCATACCCTTGCGGTCACCCCAGTCTAAGACGAACTTGGCCGGCGGATCGCCAAAGTCCGTGGTTCGAAGCGGCCAGCCGCGGTTATATAAATTGAACGAAGGATCCACAGAACAGAGATCGATGTTAGCCTCATAGTAAGCTTCGATGGTTCCGATATCGCGCCAATAACTGGGCTCCTCGCCTTTCTGCGTAGACGGAACGCGGTTTTTGCGAAAGTCGTAGGCGTAGACTCCCTTTTCACTAATCAGCGATGGCAGGATATCGCGGCCAAAGTCATGGTTACTCGATTCCAGCCTGGCGTCTTCCGTTAGAGCCTCAATCACTGTGTCGCTATTAAACAGATAGTTGCCCATGGAGACCAGTGCCGAGTCGGGTTCACCGGGGATCGATTTCGGTTGGCTCGGTTTCTCCTCGAAGCCGACGATCCGCCAATCGGGGTCGACTTCTATAACCCCAAACTGATGTGCCTCTTCAATTCTTACCGGTAACGCCGCGACGGTGACATCGGCACCTTTTTTTTGGTGCTCGTCGATCATCTGACGGATGTTCATCCGGTAGATATGGTCTGCGCCGAAGACAGCCACAAGCCGGGGTCTGTGTCGCTCAATCAAATACAAGTTCTGATAAACCGAGTCGGCCGTGCCTTGGTACCAATCCTTGCCCATACGCATCTGGGCAGGAACCGACGTGATAAAGTGATCTCCTAAAAAATCAGTGGTTCGCCAGCCCTTGTCCAGGTGCTCCAGCAAAGACTGCGCTTTGAATTGGGTCAAGACGTAGATCGAAAGGATGCCGGAGTTCACGAAGTTGGAGAGGACAAAATCGACAATTCTATACCGGCCTCCGAACGGCACAGCGGGCTTCGCTCGGTGTGCCGTCAAGGGATAGAGACGCTCGCCCCTGCCGCCGGCGAGAACAATTCCCAAGACATACATCATTGCACCTCGATTTTGTTACCTCCTCAACGCAAAAGCTGTTCGTACAGGTTGCTGTATGCTTGAGCTGAGCGATCCCATGAAAAATCCATGCGCATCGCTCGATGGATCAGCGCGGTCCACGATCGGTTCTCCGTAAAAACTCGTAATGCCCTTTCGATGCTCTCCCATAGCGCGTTGGGCTCGTATCTGTCAAAGACAAAGCCGGTACCCTTGCCGGGCTCGGCGTCATAGTCGATCACCGTATCTTTTAGCCCGCCGATTGCCCGGACGATCGGAATTGTACCATACTTCAAGCTGAACATCTGATTGAGGCCGCAGGGTTCGTAAAGCGACGGCATCAAGAAAATGTCCGCGCCCGCTTCGATTCGATGCGCTAAGGCCTCGTCGAAACCCATGCGCACGGCGAATTTTTCGGGAAAACGGGCGGCAGCGGTCGCAAAAAAATCCTCATAGCGCAATTCGCCGCTGCCCAAAAGGACCAGTTGAAGCTCCCGCTCCATTATCTGATCAAAAATCTGCTGGACGAGGTCGAAGCCTTTCTGGGACGTTAAACGAGAAACCATGCCGAACAGCGGTACCGCGGACTTGACCGGAAGACCCAGGCTCCCTTGCAGTTTGTCCTTGCAGATCCGCTTCCCGGTGAGGTCATTCTCACTATATCGTCTAGCGATAAAGGGATCGGTTTCCGGGTTCCATTCGTTGTAATCTACGCCGTTGAGAATTCCCGTCACATCGGCCGCACGCTGCCGCAATATCCCCTGCAAGCCAAAGCCCTGTTCCGCGCTCATGATCTCCTGCGCGTAAGTCGGACTCACGGTAGTAATCTTATCCGCAAAGATCAGGCCGCCCTTAAGAAAATTGATGTTACCATAAAACTCCAAGTGCTGCGGGCTGAAATAGCTGCGACCAAGGTCCAGTAAGGGCCAGTTCGACTCCCGAAAAATTCCCTGGAAGCCAAGGTTGTGTGCGGTCAGGACGGTTTTGACCGAGGCAATCTCAGGGTAGCGAGAGCCTTCGGCCTTCAAATAGACAGTCCCCAGCGCCGTCTGCCAGTCGTGGCAATGGACGATTTCGACGGGATGCTTGCGGAGAATTTCTAACGCGGCACGGCAAAAAAAGGCGAACCGTTCCGCGTTATCGGGATAATCGCCATAAGGTGTGCCGTATAGAAAGTCGCGGTCAAAATAACGGTCGGCGCGCACCAGATATACGCACACGTTTTGCCCCAGCCGGGCCTCGAGAACGGAAGCCTCTTTGGCTGATGCCCCCAGCGGAACAGCCAATTGCATCCCGGTCTCGTCCAGTGCGAAAGGCCCGTTGAGTACGCAGCGATAGGCGGGCATGATTAAGGAAATCTCATGCCCGCGCCTTTCAAGCGCTACGGAAAGCGTTCCGAGGACATCAGCCAAGCCGCCGGTTTTGGCGAAGGGGGCGATCTCGGATGACAGCATCGCAATTTTCATGGGCAGGTTAACGACAAGCGCTTAGACCTCCGACATCCTCCGGTGTTTTCTTTATTCTTGGTTCTTAAAAAAGGAAACCGACAGCGGCGGCAAGGTGATCGTGAGAGAATAGGGGCGGCCATGGAGCGGCACGGGAACCGTCTCTACTCCGCCGAGATTTCCCATGTTGCTGCCACCGTATTCGCCTGCGTCGCTGTTCAATATCTCCTGCCAGAATCCGCTCCGCGGGGACCCGAGCCGGTAACTGTAGCGCGGTACAGGCGTAAAGTTGCAGACCACCAGAATAATCGTCGAGCTCGATTTCCCTTTGCGGATCAACATTACCGTGCTGCTATCGGCGTCGTCACAGTCGATCCATTCAAAACCCGCCGGCTCGCAATCCATTTCGTGTAACGCGGGCTCACTGCGATAAAGGCGATTGAGGTCTTGTACCCACCTTTGCAGTCCGGCATGCAGCGGATAGCCCGTTAGATCCCAGTCCAAGCTGCCGTCATGCACCCACTCCCGCCATTGGCCGAATTCGCCGCCCATGAACAACAGCTTCTTTCCTGGTTGCGCATACATATAGCCGAATAGCGCCCGGAGATTGGCAAACTTTTGCCAGTCGTCACCGGGCATCTTTCCTATCAGTGAACGTTTGCCGTAGACAACCTCGTCGTGGGATAGCGGCAAGACGAAATTTTCATGAAACGCATAAATCATCCGAAACGTAAGCCTATTGTGGTGATAGCGCCGGTGGATAGGATCCTGGCTCATGTATTCAAGCGTGTCATGCATCCAGCCCATGTCCCACTTGAGACCGAATCCCAGACCCCCTACATAGTTGGGCCTTGACACCATCGGCCACGAAGTCGATTCCTCAGCGATGGTTTGAACGTCCGAATGGTTCTTATACACCTCTTCGTTCAGCCGTCGCAGGAAATTAATTGCTTCGATGTTTTCCCGCCCGCCATACTGGTTTGGAATCCACTCGCCTGGTTTACGGGCGTAGTCCAGATAGAGCATTGAGGCAACCGCGTCGACGCGCAATCCGTCTATATGGTAGTAGCGGAGCCAGAAGAGGGCGTTGCTGATGAGAAAACTTTGGACCTCTTTACGGCCATAGTTGAAGATGTAACTCTTCCACTCGGGATGATAGCCTTGGCGGGGGTCGGCATGCTCATACAGATGCGTTCCGTCGAAGAAAGCCAAGCCATGCTCATCGGCGGGGAAGTGTGACGGCACCCAATCGAGGATCACGCCGATGCCGCGTTGGTGCAAAGTATCGACGAGGACCATGAGATCCTGCGGTGTGCCATAATTGCCGGAAGGAGCGAAGTAGCCGGTGATCTGATAGCCCCAGGAGCCGAAGAACGGATGATCCATGACGGGTAGAAACTCAACGTGCGTGTATCCCAGCCGTTCCAGGTAGTCCGCCAGTTGCGGTGCCAGCTCGCGATAGGACAGCGAGCGATTACCGTCTTCGGCCACCCGCCGCCAGGAGCCAACGTGCATTTCGTAAATCGCCATGGGCTTATCGAGAGCGTTGCGCTGACGGCGCGATGTCATCCATCCTTGGTCGCCCCACTGATAATCGAGATTCCACACGATGGACGCCGTCTTTGGCGGTATCTCATTGAAAATCGAAAACGGATCCGTTTTGTCCACTCGATAGTCGTTAAAGCGAGAAACAATGTGATACTTGTAAAGTGTCCCGTTACCCATTCCGGGGAAAAACCGTTCCCAGATGCCTGACTGCCCCTTGGGTTGGAGAGGGTCGCTGTGCTTATTCCAGCCGTTGAAATCGCCCATGACAAAAACCTGAGCGGCATTGGGTGCCCAGACAGCAAATTGAGTGCCGCTGACACCTTCGTGATTGACGACATGGGCGCCCAGTTTGTCGTAAAGCTGAAAATGACTGCCCTCGTTAAAGAGGAAAAGATCGTTATCGGTCAGGAGACTTGCGGTTTCATGGCTCCCCATTGATCTTAATTACCTTCTTTCTTTAGTTTTCCGGGTGTGGCGGAGCGAATTCGAAATATCCGCCAGAAAGCTGTTTGATGAAATTCTTAAAGCAAAAGTTGCGCTTAGCGCGATCGCTTTTGAATCGCAGCGTCTACAAAAATTCTGACAGATGAATATGGGTTTGTCTATCGGGAAACTCTGAACGGAGAGCCAAAATTCTCCGGCGCAAGCTTTCAATTGGTTTTTAGGATAGCGTTCTTGCCGTAGAAATTTGTGATGAAATTTCAGGTGTGCTTGCCGGCTCCTGCGACTCCGTTGTCGTCCTCTGCTCGGAAGGCAAATGAATCTTAAAGATTGTCCCTTTGCCCGGCTCACTATCGACTTCGATTCGCCCGCCGTGATTCGTGACGATCCGTTGACAGATGGGGAGTCCTAAGCCTATTCCTCTTCTTTTCTTGGCGGTAAAAAACGGTTGAAAAATCTTTGGCAGATCGGTCTCCGCGATGCCAAAACCGGTATCCGCCACCGTTATCACCGTTACCGGGGGTATGCCGTCGGATTGCGCTATTTTTGCTTCCACAATCAGCTTACCGCCTTCAGGCATGGCGTCAATCGCGTTTAAATAAAGATTCACCAGAACCTGCTCCAGCTGCTGCGAATCGGCCTGAATACGCGGTAGATCCGGGTCGAGCTTTTTTTCCATGGCGACTTTCTGTTTGTAGAGACGGTTTTCCACCAGCTGAAGCGTTTTTTCAATTGCATCTGCTATCGAGGTCGAGCAAAATTCCGTACTTCTGGGACGGGCGTATTCCATAAGATCTCTGACGATCTGCCGGCACCGCTTCGACTCCTCGTCAATGATTTGCAAAGCGCGATAGTTGGGATCGGCCGCGTCCATGCCGCTCAACATGTCCTCCACAAAGCCCATGATGATTCCGAGGGGATTATTGAACTCGTGGGCCATGGAAGCCGTCACCTCGCCGAGGGAAACCAGGCGCCCCGACATGATCAGTTGTTGTTCCAGTTCCTGAGCCTGCTGGCGTAGCTTCTCTTCACTCTGGCGCAGTGCGTCCTCTGTGCGCTTGCGCTGGGTGATGTCCATGGTGGCGCCGAGCATCCGAGCCGGCCGGCCGCCGTTGCGCAGGACCGCGGCGCTGGTAAAAAGCCAGACGACCGTGCCGTCGGGCCGGACTGCGCGGAACTCCAGCTCGTAGGGCACATCGCTGTCCAGCGTGCGCTGAATCGCCGCTGACACTAACCCTTGATCCTCAGGATGAACCAGCGCAGTAAACCCTTCCACCGTACCGTCGAATTGATCCGGTCTCACGCCGTGAATGGCGTACAGCGAATCACTCCAAGAGATCTGGTTGGTGACGATGTCCCAATCCCAGACGCCAAGCTTACCGGTCTGCGTCGCCAGACGCAGCCGCTGCTCGCTCTCACGGAGCGCGACCTCAACGCGCTTGCGCCGCGTGATATCGCGGCCAATCTTGGACGCGCCGACGATGCTTTCCTGGGCATCTCTGATGGGCGACACGGTCAGGGAAATGTCCAGCAGACCTCCGTCCTTGCGCCGCCGAACCGTCTCATAGTGTTCGATGCGCTCGCCGCGGCTGATAAGCTCAAGAATATTCGTTTCCTCATCCTTGCGCTCCGGCGGAATGAGAAGGGTAATGGGTTTGCCGATCACCTCTTTTGCCGCATAGCCGAAGAGCCGCTCCGCCGCTTGGTTCCAACTGGAAATAATTCCGCTGAGAGTTTCGCTGATAATTGCGTCCTCCGAAGACTCGACGATGGCCGCCAGCCGCCGGCTGGCTTGCTCGGCCTGTTTCAAATCCGTGACGTCTTCAAAGACGCTGATCGCGCCGCAGAGACGACCGTTAATATCATACAACGGGTCGATGTTTACTCTGAGAATGATCCTGGAGCCGTCAGGCCGTTCGATCATAGCCTCTTCATTACGAGCCGGCTTCCCCGTTTTCACGGCTATCGCCATAGTTCCCTGGCTGTGAGGAATCTGCGAACCGTCCGGGGCCAGCACGCGAAATGATCCACAGTACCTTTCTTCACTATTGTTCAGTTTCGGTTCGCGTCCCCAAAGCTCCACTGCGCGACGGTTGAAAAACGTGATCCGCCCTTCTTCATCGCAACTGTAGACGGCTGCGGGCATCAGGGAGGTGAGCTGCCGCATGCGCTTCTCGCTTTCGCGCAGGATATCGATGGCCTCGCCGCGCGCCTTAGCAAGAGCCAGTGCCCCGCGGACCCGGGCCAGCAGCTCCCGCGCGCTGAAAGGCTTAATCAGGTAGTCATCAGCGCCGGCTTCCAAGCCCTCAACGTGGGATTCCTCACCGGCGCGAGCGGAAAGCATAATGACCGGTATGGAAACCGTTTCCGGATTTTCCCGCAGAGCCTTCAATAAACCGAAACCGTCCAGGTTCGGCATCATCACATCCGCGAGCACCAAGTCCGGCTCGTCTTGGACGGTGGCCTGCAGTGCCTGCTGTCCGTCAGCGACAGCAATGACTTGGTAATTCGCGCTAAGGAGCCCTCGCACGTAATCCCTCATGTCGGCGTTGTCGTCGGCCAGGAGAATACGAGAGTGGGAGACAGGGAGACGGGGAGACGGGGAGAGTAATCCATCTTTCTCCCAGTCTCCACTTCTCCCGCTCTCATCTTCTGCTGTCGGTAGCCACCGAAGCGCCTCCTCAACGAACGGGCCGGCTCCGAGAGCGGTGGACTCAAGCGTTCGGCGGGCGCCGATGCGGTCCGGCGGAAGGTGTTCTTTGCCCAGCGGGATGGTGACAGTAAAAGTGCTACCTTCTCCGTAAATGCTTTCAACCCCGACTGTTCCACCGTGTAGCTTGGCGAGTTCCTGGACGAGCGCAAGGCCGATACCTGTACCTTCTTGGGTTCGTCCCCTGGCACCCTCAACCCGGTGAAACCGATTGAAAATATTTGGGAGTTCAGCCTCAGGGATTCCCGTCCCAGTGTCGCAGACCGATAAGATAGCCGAGGCGTCCTCGACCCGGAGCGATACCTGGATTTCGCCCTCCAACGTGTACTTAAATGCGTTTGAGATGAGATTGAGAACAATCTTCTCCCACATATCACGATCGACATAGACCGGCTCCGGAAGCGGCTGGCAGTTGATGATTAGCCGCATTCCGGCCTTTTCGATCGCCGAACGGAATACACTCGCCAGATCGGCGGTGTCAGCGGCCAAATCCACCGGCTCATAAACTGCTTGGATGCGGCCCGCCTCAATGCGAGAAAAATCGAGCAGAGTGTTCACCAGCTTCAAAAGCCGTTGGCCGTTGCGGCGCGCGATGGTTAGAATCTCCCGGTTTTCGGGTAAAACCTGACCCTCAGGCTTTGCCAGAACGTCGTCGAGCGGTCCCAGCATGAGGGTGAGCGGTGTGCGAAACTCGTGGCTGACATTCGAGAAAAACGCCGTCTTGGCGCGGTCAAGCTCCGCAAGCGATTCAGCGCGCTTGCGTTCTTCTTCGTAAGCGCGCGCGTTTGCCACAGCGCTTGCCACATGGCCCGAAACGAGATTGAAAAAATCCCGGTATTGCTCGTCGAGCACTCGGCGGGGGTTAACCCCCACAATAAGAAACCCGGCAACCTGCTTCTGGCCGGGGGCAACGAAGGGCAGCACAAGCGCCGAACCGGCGGACTCCGGCCACGGCCCTACCGGAAGTGGTCCGAAACGCTGCACTAGGTCTGTGATATGTTCCAGTTGCTGGGTTCGTGCCACTGCAGCGAGCGGCCAGTTCGCTTCGGGGGACTGCTCCGAAAGCTCAACTTGCGGCGGCGCCGCAGCGCTGCTCCGATCAAGATTCGAAACGGCCACGAGACAGGCCGCCGTACGCTCAGGATTCAAGAGGTAAACGAGCGCAAAGGGAATGTCCGCTGTGTTGCTCTGGAGGATCTGGGCGGAGATCTCACACGCTTCCTCCGCTGACCGTGTTTCAGAGGAGCGACTGCCGAGATCACGCAGTGTGCGCAGCCGCCTTTCGCTCAGCACACGTTCAGTGGTTTCGCTGACTATACAGAAGATGCCGCCGACCTGGCCGCTCTCATCCCTGATGGGATCATACGAAACGTCGAAATACGTCTCTTCGATGTAGCCGTGCCGTTCGAGGAAGAATTGATGGTCCTTGGCCCAAAATGATTCGCCCGTTTCTATGACATTTTCGAATAGCGGCCCAAGTAAATCATCCCAGATCTCACTCCAGCATTCCCGCGCCGGCCTGCCAAGTGCCCAGGGATGCTTTATGCCTAAGACAGGACTGTATGCATCGTTGTAGAGCGCAATCAGATCCGGCCCCCAGAAAAGTACGATCTGGGCCTTTGACGGCAACAAAATGCTGACCGCGCTGCGCAGGCTCTGGGGCCACGACTCCATCGGTCCGAGCGCCGTTTTCGACCAATCCATTGAACGAATCAACTCGCCCATTTCGCCGCCGCCGACTAACCAATCTTGGGCTGAAGATTGTGGGATCTGCGTCGTTTGGTCGTCTTGGTTCTTCATGATTCGTTCAGATATCTTCCACGGGTTGTTTCTATTGGCTAAACCGCTTCGGCGTGCCGCGCGGTTTCGTGCTTCAACGGCAAATAGATTTTGAAAGTGGTTCCTTTGTCTGGCTGGCTTTCTACGTCAATTTTTCCGCCATGGTTTTTGACGATCCGTTCACAGATGGAAAGGCCTAACCCCAATCCTGTTTTCTTCTTCGCCGTAAAAAAGGGATGAAAAATCTTAGGCAGATTCTCGGGCTCGATGCCAAAACCGGTATCCGTAAC
>Ga0209887_1000307_pt1 | contig 14617 bp, 17 predicted proteins | sample GWRWN1_30_40_FD_187230 | JGI IMG/M metagenome (GOLD analysis project Ga0209887, IMG submission 187230) | Riverbed sediment microbial communities from areas with no vegetation in Columbia River, Washington, USA - GW-RW N1_30_40 (SPAdes)... | ecosystem: Environmental > Aquatic > Freshwater > River...
GAACTCCTCGACCCCCATCCCCCAGCCGTTCCACGCGTCGGCCTCGGCGGCCGCGAGGCGCACCACCGCGTCGGCGAACCCCCCGATCCAGATCGGCGGCCCGTCCGGACGCACGGGCGGCGGCATGAGCGGTCCCGTTATCGCGGGAACGTACGAACCGCCGTCCCACCGGACCCCGCCGTAGAGGGCCTTGATCGCGCGCACGGTCTCGACGAGGTGATCGCGACGTTCCGCCTTGCCCAGGTACCCGATGCCGAAGACCCGGTGCTCGAGCTCGTCGATCGGGTCCCCGGTGCCGATCCCCAGGATCATGCGCCCGCCGCTGACGTCGTCGACCGCGGCGGCGAGCTTGGCGAGCATCCCCGCGGGCCGGAGCGTCGCCCTCGTGACCAGCGTCCCGACGGCGATGCGGCTCGTCGCTGCCCCGACGGCCGTGAGCGTCGCGTACGCCTCGAGCGACGGCCGGTCCGGGGACGCGCCAGGCGGGAACAGGTGGTCGAACGCGAAGACCCCGTCGAACCCGAGATCCTCCGCGCGCCGGGCGAACGCGAGCACGCGCCCGGCGTCACCGGAGAACATCGGAAGGACGAGCCCCACTCTCACGTCAGACCATCACGCGCCCGAGCTCCTCCAGCGCGAGGGTGGCCGCCCCGACGGCCCCGGCGTCGTTGCCGAGCTCCGCGGGCACGATCGGCACGCGGGGGCGATGTTCGGGAGCCTCGACCGCGTCGAGGTAGGCGGCGCGCGCGGGGTCGAGCAGGAGATCGCCCGCGACGATCGCACCGCCGCCGACGACGACGACCTGCGGGTCAAGGACGTTCACCAGGCCGGCGATCCCCTGACCGAGCCGTCGTCCGACCTCGGCGAGGATCCCCCTCGCGGCCTCGTCGCCCTCCCTCGCCGCATCCGTGACGAGCTGGCCGGTCACCTCGTCGGGGTCGCCGCCGGCCAGGCGCCGCAGGATCGAGTGCTCGTGCTCGCGAGCCTCCTCGCGGCCCATCCGATCGATCGCCCTGCCGGCGGCGACCTGCTCCCAGCAGCCGCGGTTGCCGCAGCCGCAGAGGGGCCCGCCGGGCTCGACGATGATGTGGCCGATCTCGGCGGCGAAGCCGTTCGCGCCGCGGAACAGCCGGCCGTCCGACACGATCCCGCCGCCGATCCCGGTGCCCACCGTGACGAGCAGCAGGTGCCGATACCCGCGACCGGCGCCGAAGCGGAACTCGCCGAACGCGGCCATGCTCGCGTCGTTGTCCACCTGGCAGGGAAGACCGAGCGCGTCGCGCATCCGCTCGGCGATCGGGAGGTCGCGCCAGGCGAGGTTGGGGGCGAAGCGCAGGACCCCCTGCTTCGCGTCGACCAGCCCCGCGGCCCCCACCCCGATCGCGGTCACGTCCGGGGTCGTGAGCGACCGGGCGAGCTCGACCATCGTGGACAGCGTCGCCGCCTCGTCGTCCGCGGGGGTCGGCGAGCTCGAGCGCTCGACGATCGTGCCGTCGCGGGTGACACGGAACGCGTTGATCTTGGTGCCGCCGACGTCGAGGCCGATCGCCTCGCCGCTCCCACGTTCCGACACGTCCGAACCTCTCAGGCGGAACGAACCGGCGTCGTCACGAGATCTCGATCCGCTCGAAGTCCTTGGAGCCGTTCGGGCTCTTCTCGACCCCGCTCACGTGATCCCCGCGTACGTCGATCACGGCCCGCGCCGCGAGGAAGAACTCGCGGGCGGCGGCGAGTAGGTGCTCGAACACGTCGGGGGCCGCACCCTGGCCCGCGGTCACCGCCATGCAGATCGGGCAGAACGCCACGGTGCACACGGGCGGCTGCGGTTGGGCCTCCGACGCCGACCCGGCGGCTCCGTCGCCCTCCGTGGCCGCGTGGCCCGGTTCGGTCTCAGGCATCTTCAGCTCCTTCCCCTCGGCGCCGCAGCCGGCGACGACCCCGGCGGCCGCGCGAACACGATCTCGAGATGGTCTCCGACGAAGTTGGCGCCGCGGACCTCCATCCGTTGGAGCGTCTGCGGCAGGATCAGGTTGCGCTTGTAGGTCCCGACGCGGACGTAGAGCTCCTCGCCGCGCCGGTGGATGTCCATGTCCTCGCGCGAGACGAACGGGAGCCGCATCGTGAGGACGTACCCGCCGGACCTCCGGCGAACCCGGATCGGGTCGTCCCGGTACAAGACGTCGGTGACGGCGAGGTCGCCGTAGACCTCGCGGCCCATCTCCTCGAGCAGCTGCACGCCGACCATCTCGCGGTCGAACAAGCGGGCGGTCATGATCGGCACCGGCTCGAACGACTCGCGGACGGTCTGCAGGTGCTCCGCCTGGATGTCTTTCCACTTGCCGAAGTACGGATCGGTGACGTCCTCGGGGATGATCCGGTTCACGACGACCGCGTCGCACCGGTACCCGAACAGCCCGAGGTACGTGTAGGTGCGGCGCGCCTCGGCGATCACCATCTTCTCCGGGTTCACGACGAGCCGGACGGTCGATGAGGACTCGTCGGTCAGGATCCGGTGCACGGCATCGAGGTTCCGGTGCAGCCGCTCGACCGCCGCGTAGAAGCGCTCGCCCGCGATCGGCAGCGTCGTCATCTTCGTCACGATCGGACGCAGCGTCTTCACCACGCGCCGCTCGACGGGGAAGATCCGTTCGATGTACCAGTTCATCACCTCGGGAAGTGACAGCAGGCGCAGTGTCTCGGCGGTGGGCGCGCAGTCGACGATCAGCAGGTCGTACTTCCCTCCCTCGACGTGGGTCTTGACATCGATCAGGGCGAAGATCTCGTCGAGCCCCGGGATCACCGAGAGCTCCTCGGCCTGGATCGTCTCGACGCCGGCCCAGTTCATCAGCTGCACGAAGTAGTCCTGGATCTCGCGCCAGTTGGACTCGAGCCGGCTCTGGGCGTCGATCTGCTCGGCCCACAGGTTCTCGGCGATCGGCGTTGCGTGCTCGCCGATCTCCCGATCGAACGAGTCGCCGAGCGAGTGCGCCGGATCCGTGCTCATGATCAGCGTCCGGTTCCCCGATCCGGCCGCGCGGACCGCCGTGGCCGCGGCGACCGTCGTCTTCCCGACTCCGCCTTTCCCGGTGAACAGCAGGACGCGCATGGCTGCCAGCCTAGCGCGGGGGCGACCCCGACGCGTCCGGAGGCGGGCTCAGCCGAGCTCGACGCGCCGCTTCAGGCCCTCGAGCGCGTTCTCGATGACGCGCTTCTCGCCCTGCGTGCGCACGAAGCCAGGGAGCAGGATCCCCAGGTCGACGGCGAGGCGGTAGACCACCTTGGTCTCGTCGTCGTCGATCTCGCTGAGCAGGTACTCGCCGGTGATGTTCGAGACGGCGCCGTGGGCCTCCGTCGAGACCCACGACATCCCGCCGTCGCCGGGCGCGTACCGGTAGGCGAGCGTGTAGTTCGCCTTGCCGAGGAGCGGGACGTCCACCTGGAACGCCACCTTGGTCCCCAGGGCCCCCTCCCCGCGTTCGAGCACCTGAGCGGCCTTGACGTCGGCCCACTCGGGGTAGGCCTCGAAGTCGGTCAGGACGTCCATGACCTCGACGGCCGGGGCCTCGATCACGATCTGGCCCTCGGTCTGCTCGCTCATGCCTGCTCCCTGGTGAGGAGGCGATGTTACCGGCGGGCGGCCGGCAAGGTGACGAACGTGGCGATCACGACCGACAGGAACACCAGACCCGCCGACGTCCACAGCAACGTCCGGGAGCTCATCACGGGCGCGTCGCCGGCCGCCAGGCGGTAGGCGTCGATCGCCGACACCACGTAGATCATGAGCGATGCGCCGAGGAACAGGGCGAACAGCGGGAAGGTCGGCCCGAGCCCGCCCTTGCCGAACCGCGACACGAGCAGGATCAGCAGCGCCCCGAACGCCCAGGCGAACATCGCGAACCGCGCCACCGCTTCGGTCCGCCGGCCCAGCTTCCAATGGCCGAGCCCGGGCCAGAGCATCGACCACACGGCCGCCGTCTGCGGCTCGATCTCCGGCGCCGGCTTGGGCTCCGCGAGCAGGCGGCCGAACGGGGTTCCGCAGACCGAGCACTCCTTCGCCTCGATCGGGTTGCGGGTCCCGCAGACCGGACACGTCCAGGCGAGCGTTCCGCCCTCGACCTCGATCGCGCCGCCCGAGGTGCCCCGGATCGCCCTCGGCCCGGCGGTCTGGGTCGGGGCCGTCGTCGGCGTACCGTCGGCCTCGGTGCCCGCTCCTACGCGTTCGAGCGGCGAGAAACACTGCCCGCACCACTCGGCCTCCGCCGACACGAGGGCGCCGCAGGTCGGACACCGGCGTTCGCCCGTCATGCCAGGCAGGGTACCCCCGCCCTCGACCCGGACCGGGGAACCGGATGGTCAGGCGACCGCCTCGCGCAGCCAGCCGGCGAGCTGCTCCGCGGCCCTGGACCACCCGAACCCACGCTCCACCCGCTCCCGGCCGGCTCGACCCATCGCCTCCGCGCGCTCGGGATCCGCGAGCAACGAGGACACGGCGTCGGCGACCTCGGCGACGTCCGACCCGTTCACGAGCAGGCCGGTCTCGCCGGGAACGAGGGACTCCCGCGCTCCGCCCGAGTCCCCGACCACGACGGGGCGGGCGCACGCGGCCGCCTCGACGAACACGTTGCCCCAGCCCTCGACCTCCAGACCCCCCAGGCGGCTTCGGCACGGCATCGCGAACACGTTCCCCGCGCGGTAGTAGCGGGGCAGGTCAACCTCGGACACCTGGCCCGCGAACACGACGGAGCCGTCCGGTGTGTCCGCGGCGAGGCGTTCCAGCCGAGCGCGGTCCGGCCCGTCGCCCACGATCAGCAGGGAGGCATCGGGGACGTCACGGCGGATCCGGGGCATCGCGCGGATCAGCACGTCCTGCCCCTTGCGCGCGACCAGCCGGCTCACGCAGACGATCAGCGGGCGGTCGGCGACGTCGTGGAGCTCGGTCAGGTCCTCGTAGGGCAGGTCGGGGCGGAAGGCCTCGAGATCCGCGCCGGGGTGCATCACGGAGACGGGCACGTCGCCCGGAACGGCGGTTCGCACGACCCGGGCGATGAACGCGCTGCACATCACGGGCACGCGCGCCGCCCGCGACGCGGCGCGCCGGACGAGCGCGTGGGTCCCGGGGGCGATCGAGAGCCAGTACTCGAACCCGTGCGCCGCCGCGAGATACGGGGTCCCGGTCTCGGCCAGCGAAGGCCCGAGGAGCGCGAGCGGGTAGACCGCGCCGAACAGGACCACCTCGGCCCCGAACGACCCAACGGCCTCGTGCAGGCGGCGCCGCACGTCGGGGAGCGGCCAGAGGAACCGTTCGGGCTGGCGGTACACCGCGTACGCCGCGGCGTCATCGAACGCGTCGCCGCCCTCGGCGTTCGGGCACAGGACCGCGACCCGGTCCGGGGGGAGGCACCGGACGAGCGCCTCGAGCGTGCGCTGGATCCCGCCCACGCGGGGCGGGTAATCGTTGGTGACCAGGAGCGTCCGCGGAACGTCCACGGCGGCTTATCCTCGCAGACGTGGACGGAGCAGCGTTCGACGAACAGCTCGAGGCGCTCGAGCAGGGGTGCGCGTTCGTGGACCTTCGAGGCTGGAGACTGACCGGGGTTCGAGGCGCCGACGCCGAGCGGTGGCTGAACGACCTCGTCACCGCCTCGGTGGACGGCCTCCCCGAGGGCGAGGCGCGGCGCTCGTTCCTGCTCTCCCCGACCGGCAGGATCCGCGCCGACCTCCACGTCCTGCGTGGTCGCTCGGGCGATGGTTTCCTCCTGCTGCAGGACGGCGCCCAGCCGGATGCGATCGACGACCTGCTCGGGCGCTACGTCCTGTCGTCGGATGTCGAGCTCGCCCCCGCCGACCCGCGCGGGCTCCGCGTGAACCCCCGGCCGGGTCTCGGATGGACGACGGCATGGGAGGCGCCGGACGACCGATCCGTCCCCGCCGGGCCGGAGGCGCTCGACGCCTGGCGGATCCGCCACGGCCTTGCCCGTTTCCCGGTCGACCTCGACGCCGATTCCCTGCCGGCCGAGGCCGACCTCGACGTCGAGCCCGTGATCGATCGGAGCAAGGGCTGCTACCTGGGCCAGGAGTCCGTTGCACGGGTGCGGAACCTCGGCCACCCACCGCGGGTGGTCGTCGGGGTCAGGGCGGAGGCCCCGCTGCGACCGGGCGCCCCGGTCCAATCGCGGGGAGCCCGGGCGGGGACCGTGACCAGCGTGGAGCCGCGAGGAGGATCGTCGGCCATGGTTCGTATCCGTTGGGACGCAAGGGATACCGAGCTCACGGCCGACGGTGGCATCGCGCTGGAGCGCCGGCAACCGCCGATCGGGAGCCCTCCGATACTACGGGCGCTCTGACTTTTCAAGACTGTTCTCGTTCGATTGCGAACGGTACAAGGGTGTCCTGCGCGCACAGGCCCCCTCCGGGTCGCCTGCGCAACCCGACGAGGCACGCAGGGAGTTGAGTGTGACCAAGGACCGGATCGCGGGGATCGACCTGAAGGCCCTCCCCCCGGACCCCTCCCCCCCGGACATCTGGCAGGACCAGGCGGCCTGCTACGGGATCGACCCGGACACGTTCTTCCCCACCTCCGAGGAGGAGGCGGGACCGGCGCTGGCGTTCTGCTCGGCCTGCGACATCCGCGAGACCTGTCTCTCGTGGGCCCTGAAGAACGGCGAGCGCTACGGCGTCTGGGGCGGCCTCACCGAGCAGCAGCGTCGTCGCGTCGTCCGCTTCGTGGCCTGAGGCCACCGGCCCGATCCGGCAGCGCTGGTCGCGTGGCCGGGCCGCGGCCCATACTTGCGGGCCCATGACGTCCGACACGATCCGCGCGAGCGCGCCCCTTCGGATCAGCTTCGTCGGGGGCGGCACCGACTTCCCCCATTACTACGAACGTCACGGCGGCGCGGTGCTGTCGGCCACGATCGACCACGCGGCGCACGTCTCGGTCGCGCCACGGGACGATCGGCAGGTGCGGATCCGTTCGCTGGATCTCGGTCATCTCGTCGAGTACCACCTCGAGCACGGTCCCGAGTACGACGGCGTGATGGACCTGCCCAAGGCCGCGATCGAGCGGATGGGGGTGCCGGCGGGGATCGATGTCGACATCGCATCCGACGCACCGCCCGGGAGCGGGCTCGGAGGTTCCTCCGCGCTGGTCACGGCGTGCGTGGGCGCGCTCGCGATGCTGACGGACAGGTCGATGGCGCCCCGCGAGGTCGCCGAGCTCGCCTACGTGATCGAGCGGGAGGACCTCGGCATCGCCGGAGGATGGCAGGATCAGTTCGCGGCGGCCTTCGGCGGCTTCAACCTGCTCGAGTTCGATCAGCGCGGCGTCGCGGTCCGGCCCCTCGCGCTCTCAGCGGAGGCCATCGGAGAGCTCCGGGCGCACCTGTTGCTCTGCTACACCGGCAACGTCCGGACCGACCTCGGGCTGATCGCCACGCAGATCCGCCTGTACGAGGAGGGGCGGGAGGACACGATCGTGGGGATGAAGCAGTTGCAGGCGATGGCGTTCGAGATGCGACGAGAGCTCGAGGACGGGAACCTCGACCGGCTGGGGCCGATGCTCCGCGAGGCCTTCGAGAGCAAGAAGCTGATGAACCCGCACGTCTCCGAGGGCACGCGGATCGAACGCCTGCTCGCGGTGGCCGCGGACGCCGGTGCCTCGGGCGGCAAGATCTGCGGCGCCGGAGGAGGCGGCTACCTCCTGCTCGCGTGCCGGCCCGACCGCCAGCCCGCGGTCCGGAGCGCGCTCGAGGCGCTCGGCGGCCAGTTCACGGAGTTCGCGTTCCGCGCCCGCGGGGTCGAGGCGCACGACGGCGGTCGCGTGTGGAGACCGTCGTGAGCCGCCGCTTCGTCTTGCTCGATCGCGACGGCACGATCAACGAGGAGATCGGGTACGTGCTCCGGCCCGACGAGCTCCGGCTGATCCCCGGTGCGGGACAGGCCCTTCGCGAGCTCCGGGGACTCGGTCTCGGCCTCGTCGTCCTGACGAACCAGTCCCCCATCGGCCGCGGGATGCTCACCGTCGCCGAGCTCCACGAGATCCACGCGCGCCTGAGTGACCTGCTCGCCGCCGAGGGCGTGACGCTGGACGGCATCGAGTTCTGTCCGCACGGGCCGAACGAGGGCTGCGCGTGCCGGAAGCCCGGGACGCTGATGGTCGAGCGCGCCGCCCTTGCCCTGGGGTTCGACCCCGCCGAGGCCTGGCTCGTCGGCGATCACGGGTCCGACCTGCGTCTGGGGCGCGCGGTAGGCGCCCGAACGATCCTCGTGCGCACCGGCCACGGGGACGATGAGCTCGAGCGGGGGGCCGGCGAGGACGCCGACCATGTCGTCGCCGACCTGCGTGAGGCGGCGGCCATCATCCGGGACGACCTGTTGACGAGCGTGGCGCCGTGAACCTCGATCGGGTGCGCGAGTACCTGCTCGAGACCTCGCGCACGGCCGCCCGGACCGCCGACGAGTGTGGGACGCAGATCCTCGGCGCGACGGCCGCGATCGTCGAGTCGCTCCGGGACGGAGGGAAGATCCTGCTGTGCGGCAACGGCGGGAGCGCCGGCGACGCCCAGCATCTGGCGACGGAGTTCGTCAGCACGCTCACGGTCGAGCGGCGGCGCGATGCCATCGCGGCGATCGCGCTCACGACGGATACCTCGCTCCTGACGGCGGTGGCGAACGACTTCGGCTTCGACGGCGTGTTCGAACGGCAGGTCGAGGCCCTCGGTCGCGAGGGCGACGTGCTCCTCGGGATCTCGACGAGCGGGAACTCGGAGAACGTGGTGCGGGCGTTCGCGGCGGCGAAGGCGGCCGGCATCCGGACGATCGCGCTGACGGGCGGATCGAGCGGCAAGCTCGAGGCGCTCGCCGACATCGAGATCAACGTGCCGAGCACGGAGACGTCCCACATCCAGGAGGCGCACATCGCCGTGGGTCAGCTGATCGCGTTCCTCGTCGAGGACGAGCTCTTCCCCCGCTGACCGTCGCGACCGAACCCCTCCCCACCGCGTGCTCACCACCCGAGGGCTGTTGATGGGTGCGCCCGTGCGGTCCACGCGTGCGCCGACGTACCGTGTCCATGGGATGGACACCGTCATCGAGATCGAGGGGCTCCGCAAGGAGTACCGACGGATCCGCGGCAGCCGGACCGTGGCAGTGGACGGCCTGGATCTGGCCGTCCCGCGCGGCGGCGTGTTCGGCTTCCTCGGGCCGAACGGCGCCGGCAAGACCACGACGATCCGGTGCCTCCTTGGTCTCGTTCGCCCGACCGGGGGACGGTGCCGCCTGCTCGGCGTGGAACCCGCCGGGCTCCACAGGGTCATCGGCCGGGTCGGCTCGATCGTCGAGAGCCCGGTGATGTACCCGCGCTTCTCCGCGAGGCGCAACCTCGAGCTGCTCGGACGGATCTCGGGCATCGGGCGCATGCGCGTCCGCGAGGTGCTCGACGAGGTCGGGCTCGCCGAACGCGCGGACGATCAGGTCAAGACCTACTCGCTCGGCATGAAGCAGCGGCTCGGGATCGCGGGCGCCCTCCTCAAGGATCCCGAGGTCCTGATCCTCGACGAGCCGGCGAACGGGCTCGATCCGGCCGGGATCGTCGAGGTGCGCGTGCTGATGCGGCGCCTCGGGAACGAGGGCAGGACCGTCTTCGTCTCGAGCCACATCCTGAACGAGGTCCAGCAGACGGCCGACCGCGTCGCGATCCTGGCCAAGGGTCGGCTGGTGGCGACCGGTCCGGTGCGCGAGGTCCTCACCGCGGGGCACGCCACGGGGCTGCTCGTGCGGCTCGACGACGTGCCCGAGGGTCTCCGGATCCTCGGCGAGGCCGGGATCGACGCACGTGCCGGCGACGGCTTCATCCGGGTCGGACTCCCGCCGGCCGACGCGGCCCGCGTGACCCGAGCCCTCGCCGAGCGAGGGCTGTACCTGACCGAGCTCCGCGCCGACGAGGCCGATCTCGAGACCGTCTTCCTCGAGCTCACCGGCGGCGCCTCCACGGAGGGCGCGCGATGAGCGCGCTCCTCGCCTCGGAGTTCCGCCGGTTCCGGTTGCGCCGACTGGTCAGGGTGCTCGTCGCGCTCGAGGTGCTCGCGATCGTCGCGACCGGCGTGATTGTGTTCCTCACACAGGAATACGCGCTCGTGGGTCTGCCCGACGTGCTGATGGGCACGTCGCTGGTCCTGGTGTCCGTCGGATGGGTGCTCGGTGCCTCCGCGATCGGCGCGGACTGGCACGCGGGCCACGTCACGACGATCCTGACCTGGGAGCCACGACGCGGGCGCGTGCTGTTCGCGAAGATCGCGGCCGCGTTGACGGGCGTCTTCGTCCTCTCGCTCGTGATCCAGGCGCTCCTCGGGATCGCGCTCGCGGTGGCCGCGGCCGGCGCGGGGTCGACCACGGGTACCGACTCGGCGTGGCTCGCCGAGTCCGCCGGCGTCGCGCTGCGCGTTGCGGCGCTGTCCTCGATCTTCGCGGGGTTCGGGTTCGGGCTGGCGTCGGCCGGACGCAACACGGCGGTCGCGCTGGGGGCCGGCTTCGGCTACCTCGTGATCGTCGAGAACCTTGTGCGGGGTCTCCGGCCGCAGTGGACGCCCTGGCTCCTCCAGGACAACGCCGGCCTGTTCGTCGTGGGCTCGCCCATCGAATTCCCTCTGCTCGGACGGTCGACGATCGAGGCGGGCTTGTACCTGACGGCGGTGGCGGTCGCGCTGCTGCTCGCGGCCACCGGGCTGTTCCGCGCGCGCGACGTGCACTGAGAGGCCCTTGACCTCCGAACACCTGTTCGGGTAACCTGCTCGTCCTCGCGCGGCCCCGCGGGAGGCCCGGTGCTCGCGGACGCGCTCCAGACCACGCTCGAGGACGCCGTCCCGCTGTCCGAGGTCGAGTTCGTGGTCGTCGACCTCGAGACCACCGGCGGGTCGCCCGCCGACTCACGGATCACGGAGATCGGCGCGGTGAAACTACGCGGCGGCGAGCGCACCGGGGTGTTCGAGACCCTCGTGAACCCGGGCGTGCCGATCCCCCGCCAGATCACGCACCTGACCGGGATCGACGACCTGGTGGTGGCCGGCGCGCCCCCGATCGAGTGGGTGCTGCCGACGTTCGCCGAGTTCGCGCGCGGCTGCGTCTTCGTGGCCCACAACGCGCGGTTCGACTTCACGTTCCTCAACGTCGCTCTGGAACGCCTCGACTACGACGCCCTCCCGCCGCCGCCCGTCTGCACCGCCCGGCTCGCGCGACGCGTGGTGTGGCCGGACGTGCCGAACGTGCGGCTCCACACGCTCGCGCAGTACTTCCGCACGGCGGTCCGACCGTCGCACCGGGCCCTGCCCGACGCCGAGGCCTGCTCCGAGGTGCTCCACGGCCTGCTCGAGCTCGGCGGGCGGCTCGGGATCGTCACGCTGGGGGACCTGCACGGCGCCGTCCGCGCCCGGGGGCGTCCGAACTTCGGGAAGATCGGGCTGGCCGACCACCTGCCGAACGCGCCCGGCGTCTACCTGTTCCGAGGTCGCGACGGCCGCGTGCTGTACGTCGGCAAGTCGGTCGACCTGCGTTCGCGGGTGAAGAGTTACTTCTACGGCGACGGCCGCAAGAAGGTCGAGGACCTGCTCGCCGAGACCACGGCCGTCGACGGCGTCGCGTGTGGCTCCGAGCTCGAGTCCCTGATCCTCGAGGCACGGCTGATCCGCGAGCACGAGCCGAAGTACAACCGTCGGGGCAAGACCTGGCGCAAGTACGCGTATCTGCGGATCGACGACGCCGAGGCCTACCCGCGGATCAAGGTCGTGCGCGAGACCAAGGGCGGCGGCGCGTTCCTCGGCCCGTTCCCCTCGTCGCACCTTGCGCGCCTGGCGAAGGAGGCGCTCGAGGACGTCTTCCCGATCCGCCGCTGCACGACGGCGATGCGCGCATCCACGCGGTTCGCGCCGTGCGCCCTCGCCGAGATGCATCGATGCGTGACTCCCTGTGACGGGCGCGTCGGTCCCGAGCGCTACGAGGAGCTCGTCCGCTCCCTGATCTCCTCCCTCTCCACACCGGGCGGGCTCCTCGGAACGCTCGAGGCGCGCATGCGCGACCTCGCCGAGCAGGAACGGTTCGAGGAGGCGGCGCTCGCGCGCGACCGGCTCCGTGCGCTCGCCGAGTCCCTTGCCCGGGCTCGCGTCGACGGGTGGCTGCTCGGCGCGGGGCACCTGGTCCTGCGCGACGGGCAGGGGCACCGGTTCGACGTTCGGCGCGGCGCGCTGATCCGTACCGAAGGCGACGAGCCGCTCGGCTCACCGTGCCCGCGCGACCGGGCGGACGAGCTCTCGGTGCTCCGGTCCTGGATGTCGCGCCACGACGTCCGGATCGAGGCGGTCGACGTCCCGATCGCCGAACCCGTCGACGGGGGCGCCGCCCTGGACCGGATCGTGCGCACGCTCCGCGGCGCGACGGGCGAGGACGGCGGTGGGCTACGCTCACTTCGCGATGACCGGCGGGCCCGAGCTGCTCCTGTGCGAGACGGATGAGGCATTCGAGATCCTGCTTCGCTGCATCGGCGACCTGACCGACGAGGAGTACGCCTGGGAACCCGGCCCGGACGCATGGCGCGTGTTCCGAGACGAGGACGGGCGGTGGACGCACGACTACGCCGAGCCCGATCCGGAGCCCTCGCCGTTCACGACGATCGGCTGGCGCGTCGCGCACGTGGCGACGTGCAAGGTCATGTACCACGAGTGGGCGTTCGGCCCGCAGCGGCTGACCTGGCTCACGATCGAGACGCCGCACGACGTCGAGGGCGCGCTCGCGATGCTGCGGGAGGGACACGAGCTGCTGCGCGCCGACCTGGCATCCCTGGACGAGCCCGGCCTGAACGCCGAGGTGCTGACGAACTGGGGCGAGCCGTGGCCCGCCTGGCGGATCTTCTGGACGATGATCCACCACGACCTCCAGCATGGAGGCGAGATCGGCGCCCTCCGCGACTACCTGCGAGCCTCGCCCGGGGCTCGATGACCGGGCGGATCCCGGCCCGCGGCTAGACTTGGTGCGTGGAGACCGCGGTCATCCTCGAGGGCGCCCGGACGCCGATCGGCCGGTTCCTCGGCTCGTTCTCCGAGCTGTCCGCCGTCGACCTCGGCGTGCTCGCAGCCGAGGAGGCGATGCGTCGCTCGGGCGTCGAACCCGACCAGATCGACCAGACGATCCTGGGTCACGCGCGCCAGGCGGGCAACGGCCCGAACACCGGCCGCCAGGTGAGCGTCCGCGCCGGGGTTCCCGTGGAGGTCTCCGCGTACAACGTGAACATCGCGTGCGGTTCCGGGATGAAGGCGGTGCAGCTCGGGGCGCAGCAGATCGCGCTCGGGGACTCGGAGGTCGTGGTGGCGGGGGGCATGGAGAACATGACCCGCGTCCCCTTCCTGCTCGACCGCATGCGCACCGGCTACCGGATCGGCGACGCACAGGTGTACGACGCGATGTACCGCGACGGGCTGCTCGACCCCCTGTGCGGGCTCATCATGGGCGAGACCGCGGAGAACCTCGTCGACCGCTACGGCCTGTCGCGGACCGAGCAAGACGAGTTCGCGCTCGAGTCGCAGCAGAAGGCCGCCGCGGGCGCGCGGGCGCGCGCCGCGGAGATGTTCGCGGTCGAGGCCCCGTCGGGCAGGGACACCGTCGCCGTGACCGAGGACGAGCACCCCCGGCCGGACACGACGCTCGAGCGGCTCGCGGAGCTGGAGCCCGTGTTCCGCGAGGGCGGCAGCGTCACCGCCGGCAACTCGAGCGGGATCACGGACGGAGCCGCGGCGATGGTGCTGATGTCCGCGTCACGGGCTCAGGCCGAGGGGCGCCAGCCGCTGGCGCGCATCATCGGCATGTCGTGGGCCGGCGTGCCGCCGGAGATCATGGGCATCGGCCCCGTGCCGGCGACCAAGAAGGTCCTCGAGCGGACCGGGCTCTCGCTCGCCGACATCGACCTGATCGAGATCAACGAGGCGTTCGCGGCGCAGGTGCTCGCGTCAGAGCGCGAGTTGAAGTTCGACCGCGACCGGCTGAACGTGCATGGCGGCGGGATCTCGCTCGGCCATCCGATCGGGATGTCCGGAGCCCGGATCATCCTGTCGCTCGCCTATGCGATGCGCTCGCGTGGGGCCACGCTGGGCTTGGCCACCCTCTGCATCTCGGGCGGCCAGGGCCTCGCCGTCGTCTTGGAGCGGGCGTGAGTCCACCCTCGCGGCGGGCGGTGACCCGATGAGCGTGCACGCGGTCGTCCTGATCGAGTGCGAGATCGACGAGATCCCCGAGGCCGCGCAGGCGATCGCCGACCTGGAGGGTGTCTCGGAGGTCTACTCGGTGGCCGGCGAGTTCGACCTGGTCGCGATCGTGCGCGTCGCGAACCACGACGATCTGGCTTCGGTGATCCCCGGCGGGATCTCGAAGGTCGAGGGCGTCGCGAGGACCGAGACGCTCATCGCGTTCCAGGTGTACTCGAAGCACGACCTGGAGCGCCTGTTCTCGATCGGGTTCGACGAGACCCCGTCGTAGCTCACTCCGTCCTAGACATCCCACGGTTCGAAACTGTCAAGCGGCGGCCTCAACAGGCGCGACCCAAGCGACGTTTTCTCGGTAGGGCTCATGACGAGTCAGGCAT
>Ga0209887_1000308_pt1 | contig 14616 bp, 16 predicted proteins | sample GWRWN1_30_40_FD_187230 | JGI IMG/M metagenome (GOLD analysis project Ga0209887, IMG submission 187230) | Riverbed sediment microbial communities from areas with no vegetation in Columbia River, Washington, USA - GW-RW N1_30_40 (SPAdes)... | ecosystem: Environmental > Aquatic > Freshwater > River...
GGTGAACTCGGTCTTCGTCGTCATGCCGCCTCCGCTGTCGAATGGCTGTCGAAGGGGTTCTTCCTCTTGACGAGGATTCGAAGCGCTCGTTGCATTCGCTTCGAGCACCTGGGAAGATCGAGCGCGTACCCATCGTCCAGAAAGTGACTCAATGCGTCGCTTGGCGGCGCGGAAAGGAGACTGGATGGACGAGATCAGTACGAAGGCCAAGCTCGTGGATTCGGCAACAGCGGGTCCAGGGCTGACGGTCACCCTTCCCCGGAGCGAGGTCGACGAGGCCTTGCAGGCGGGAGAGGACGAGTCCGAGCTCCTGCTCGACGTGGTCCGTGCCACGAATGGCCACAGGGAGCAGCGGCGAGTGGCCGTAGCCTGGGATCATGCGGATCTCGAGACGCTCGCTCGAGGGGCAACGGGAGAGCGGGTTACCCTCGCGATCGACGCCGAGTCGCTCGAGCAGGCGTTCGACGCGGATGTCGAGGCCCACGGCATCCGCGAGACAGCGCTCGCGCTGTCGATCGTCGCTGTGACCGCCGGCGCTAGTGTCGGCGGGGCCCAGGGAGCGGTGGATCAGCTCGGCGGGACCGCGAGCCGCGGTACGTCCGATTCCTACGCCCAGATCGAGAGCGTACGAGCAGGGAGCTCGGCGACTGATCAAGCGGCGGGGATCGAGAACGTGCGGGCAGGGAGGCAGGCGCCGGAGGCGGCTCCTGACTCCTATGCGGGAATCGAGCAGATCCGTGGTACCTCCCCGGCGGATCCGGACTCGGCGGTCGAGAACGTCCGTGCCGGCAGGCAGGCGCCCGAAGGGGCGCCCGACCCGTCCGCGGCGATCGAGAACGTCCGGGTCGGTGGACCCGCGGTGTCCGACCCATCCGCGGGAATCGAGAACGTCCGTGCCGAGCGCGGCGCGCCTGAATCGGGCGGTGAGGGGATCACGATCTCCGCACCCAGCCCGGGCGAGGCAGCCGGCTTGGCAGGAGCAGCGGCACTGACGATCGCCGGAGCGGCATTCGCGCTCCGACGGCGTCGCGAACCGAGGCCCGTGTAGAAAGCGGGCTTGTGGGCCCACGGCTGAATGGGCCGGGTTTCGGCCCGGCCCCTCCGGCCGTCCAACCGCTGCGTCGTGGGCAATCTCGGACTCGTGCCCCTGCCGTAGCCGGCCGATAGAGGATGCATGTCCTCGGTCCCGGCTTCCCCGAGACGGGCCACCTACGACGCGATCGCCCTGGCGCTCGCGTTCCTGGCGCTCGACGCCGTCCTCATCTTTGCCGTGCTCGCGGGCTGGGTCGATGGTGATACGGGTGTCGTCGGCGTTCTCGCGATTGGAGCCGTCGTCCTCCTTCTCTACCGGGACGACGTCGCGGAGGCATTCGCGGCCGGGAACCAGATGCTCGGCATCAGCGCCGACGACGAGCCGGTTCGCCATGCGCTCGACAGGCTCTCCGGAGAGGGGTGGACGGTCGAGCACGACGTTTCGAACGCGCGGGGGATGTTGATCGGCACCCTTGTCCGGGGCCCCTCCGGCGCGTACATCGTCGAGGTTCGAAACCGTGCCTACCGGCTCGAGCACCTCCGCCGCGCCCGCCGCGACGCCTCCTGGCTCCACGGGCCCGTGGGCGGCTGGGTGACCCCCGTCCTCTGCCTGGCCGTGCGAGACGACGAGCCCCACCGTCGTAACGGCGTCTGGATCATGGGCGCCGAGCACCTCGCGGACTGGCTTCGCGCCAGGACGCCGCCGCGCGGAAGCTCTTCGGCGAGGTAGGCCGCGGCGAGCTAGGCCGCGGACTCAGCGGCGCGGCTGGCGCGGTACAGCGTCTCCAGCTCGCCGGCCACGACCGGTCGGCTGAAGTGGAAGCCCTGCCCGAGCTCGCAGCCGTGGTCAAGGAAGAACGAGCGCTGCTCCTCGGTTTCGATCCCCTCCGCCAGCGGGTCGAGACCTAGGTTCCGGGCGAGCTGGATGATCGAGGAGACCAAGACGGCTGAGTTCGGATCGTGCGGCAGGTCCTGCACGAAGGAGCGGTCGATCTTCAGCGTGCTCACGCGCATCTGGTTCAGGCGGCTCAGGGACGAGTGCCCGCTGCCGAAGTCGTCGATCGCCAGCCGCAGTCCCCGCTCGTGCAATTCGGAGAGCACGGGCTCCATGCTCGCGCGCGACTCAACCATCATCGCTGACTCGGTGATCTCGATCATCAGCCGGTCGGGGTTGAGCCCGAACGACTCGATCGTCGAAAGGACATGTCGCATGGCGGTCGGCTGCCAGAAGGAGGGCGGGAGGTTGATCGAGACGTAGAGATCGACGCGGCGGTCACGCCACTGCTTCGCCTGCTGACAGGCCTCCCCGATCACCCAGTCGCTCAGCGGCCCCATCAGCCCGGTGCGCTCGGCGAGGGGAAGGAAGTCCCCAGGCGGCACGAGGCGCTCTCCGTCCTGCCAGCGGATCAAGGCTTCGGCGCCGACGATCTCGCCGCTGTCCAGGCGCACGAGCGGCTGATAGTGGAGGACGAGCCCGTCGGTGTTCTCGATCGCCGTGCGCAGGCGGCCCGCCATGGAGAGCTGCGCGAGCGCGTCGTCCTTGTCCAAGGCGTAGAGCGCATGACAGTCGCGGCCGGCGTCTTTTGCGCGGTACATGGCCGTGTCCGCGTGCTTGAGGAGCGTTTCGCTGTCGCCGGCGTCGTCGGGATGGAGGCTGACGCCGATCGAAGCACTGACGAAGATCTCCACCCCTGAGACGACGAAGGGGGCGCGGAGCGTGCGGCGGATCTTGAGCGCGACGACCTCGGCTGCCTTGTGAGCGTACTCGGGATCCGCGGGTACATCCTGCGGAGTGATCTCGGCCAGCAGGACCAGGAACTCGTCCCCACCCTGGCGGGCGACGACGTCGGTGGCGCGCGTGGCGGCCTGGAGGCGTCCGGCCACGGCGACCAGGAGCTCGTCCCCGGCGGCGTGGCCGAAGCTGTCGTTGATGAGCTTGAAGTTGTCGAGGTCGATGAAGAGGACGGCAACCGCGCAGCTCTTCTCCGAACAGCGGCCGATGGCCGCGTCCAGCTTCTCCTGGAAGGCGACCCGGTTCGGCAGGCCGGTCAGCGGGTCGTGGAAGGCGATGTGGTGGAGCTCCCTTCGGGCCTCTTCGAGCGCGTCGGAGGCTTTCCGGCGCTCGGTGATGTCGGCGACGATGCCGTCCACGAGCAGGCGGCCGTCCGTCGTCCGGCGGGGCCGCATGCGGTCCCAGACCCAGCGAATGCGACCGTCGTAGCCGACGAGCCGGTACTCGATTTCGGCCGGTTGGTCGTCCTCGAGGAGCACGGACGCGGTGTTGTAGACCTCGCGATCGTCGGGGTGGACGGCGGTCTCCCAGGCCTCTTCGGGGGTGCGATCGTCGGGGAGCGGCCCGAGCAGGCTCTCGAGTCCTTCGCCGATGAAGGTGTTGCAGACGTACGTGCCGTCCGCCAGGTACTCCATTTCGTAGAGGTGGATGGCAACGGTGCCCGCGACGCGCCGGAGAACATCGGTCGTCGCGAGCGCTATGAGCGCGTCCTCGTTGCTGCCGCTGTTGGAGATGGGGTCGCCTGCCATGCGGGACGGGTCGGAATTGCTGTCATCGGCACGAGAGCGCCACAGTTGAATCCCCTTTGGGCACAGACACGTGCGCTTTGCCGCGATATCACCTGTGCATGTCCTTACGGATCTGGATCTGTGGTCTCGCGCTCGTTCTCGTGGCGGTCGCGGGGGTGGCGTTGGCCGAGGGTGGGATTCCGGGGCCCGACGGCGTCATCAACGCCTGCCGGAAGATCGAAGGAGGGCGGCTGCGGGCGGTTCCGAGCGTGGAGCGTTGCCGGAGCTACGAGCGGCCGCTCAGGTGGAACGTGCGGGGGCCGGTGGGGCCGACCGGGCCGCCAGGCCCGGCCGGGCCGCAGGGCGAGCCTGGGCCTGGGCTGACCTCATTCGATGCGCTCGCGGGACTGCCGTGCACCGTCGGCTCGAGGAGCGGCACGATCGCGATCGACTACGACGCGGCGAGCGGGGAGGCGCACATTCGCTGCGTCTTGGCGGCTCCGCCGTCGTCGCCCGTCCGGATCAACGAGTTCTCGACGGGAGTCGAGGGTGCCCTCACTGACGAGTTTGCCGAGATCGTGAACACGGGGACGGCGGCGGTCGACCTCTCCGGCTACCGGCTGGTCTACCGCTCGGCCGCCGGGACCAGCGACGTCTCTCTCGACGCGCTCCCAGACGGGAGTGTGCTGGCGCCGGGCGCGTTCCTGCTCTTCGGAGGCTCGGGCTACGCGGGCGCGCATCCGGCTGACCGGTCGTTCGCGCCCTCACTCGCTTCGGCCGGAGGAGGCGTGGGCCTGCGCGATCCGTCGGGTGCCCTCGTCGACTCGGTTGCGTGGGGGACGGCGACGAACGCCTTCGTTGAAGGGGCGGTTGCGCCCGCGCCGGCGATTGCGCCCGCACCGGGGAAGAGCGCGGGCCGGCACCCGAACGGCCAGGACACGAACGACAACGCAGCCGACTTCACCGAAGGAGACCCGACCCCGGGCGGCGCGAACTAACCGGAGAACTCGGCCAGCGGGCTTTTGTGCCTCGGCTCGTAGAGGCCGATCTCGCCTGCGCCCGGGACGCGGAAGCGCGTGATCAGCCCGTAGCTCTCGTGGGTGACGGGCGCGGTGAACTCGACGCCTTTCTCCTTCAACTCGGCGACCGTCTTCTCGATGTCGTGGCACATGAAGGACAGCTCGTGGTCTCCGACCTCCTGGCCCCCGCCAGGCCCTGGATGGACGCCGAGCTCACCGGGAGGCAACTCGAAGATCAGCCAGCCGTCGCCCGCATCGACGCTCGAGAAGCCGAGCACGTCGCGGAGAAACGCGCGCGCCGCGCCGGCATCCTCGGCGTAGATGAGCGTGTGCGCCCCGGCGATCACAGCCTCGGCGGCTAACGGTAGCGATAGACGATTCGGCCGCGAGAGAGGTCGTAGGGCGAGACCTCGACCTTCACGCGATCACCGGGGAAGATCTTGATGCGGAAGCGGCGCATCTTTCCCGCCGTGTAGCCGAGCACCTCATGGCCTTCGTCGAGTTGCACCTTGAACATTCCGTTCGGGAAGGCCTCGACGACTTCGCCCTCCATCTCGATCTTTTCTTCCTTTGTGGCCAACGGATCAAAGGATACCCCGGGCGGGGGAAGGCAACGTCCAAACTCGGCCTACGATCTGACTGTGGGGGCTCTCACAGGCAATCTTTTGGGCCGGAAACGCCGCACCAGCAACGGCCGCGCGCATCGTGAGACGTGGCGGTTCGTCTGCTACCTCGACCGCATCCCGCCGCACGTCCTCGAGGACGACGCTTTCACGACGCGTCACTCGCGGCTGCCGGAGGTCGAGTGCGAGATCGAGGCGGAGGACTTCGCCGCCGCGGTCGCCGAGGCAATTCGATCGCTCGAGGACGACTTCACGCACGTCCGGGGCATCGAGCGCCTCTCGCTCTAGCCGCGTGAAATCGCCCAAGCGCTACGCGCTCGGCCTTGCCGCCGTCGCTTTCTGCGTGTGCGGCGGCCTCGCCCTGCTCTTCCTCCTGTTCGGAGAGTTCGAAGGAGCCTCGTGGAAGATCCTCACGACGGCTGTTGTCGCAGGTCTCTACAGCCTGCTCGCCCTTCCGGGCGCGAGGCTGCTCGACCAGGGCCGCAGCTCGATCCTCGCCTGGTCGGCGGTGCTGCTCGCGGCGCTGGGGTTTCTGTGGGCCTTCCGCATCGTCTGGAGCGGCCTCGACGACGCCGACGGGTCGTGGCGCCTGCTCGTCACGCTGACCGCCTGCTCGACCGCGGTGTCCCAGGTTTGCGCGACCACCGCGCGCAGGCAGGCGACCGATCCTGCCTCGGTCGACCGGCTCTACGGTGTGTCGAACCTGCTCGTCTACACGCTCGCCGGGATCATCACGCTGGCCTCCTGGAACGCACTGGGCCCGGGCGCGTTCCTCTGGAAGGCGCTCGGCGTTCTCGCCCTCCTGGACCTCTTCTCGGTCGTCCTGCAGCCCGTTCTGCGCAGTCGCGAGCGCGTCGCCTAGACCGTCGGACCGCGGAGCTAGGATGGGGCGCCCGTGTTAGGGAGCTCACTCCAAAATGAGAACTGAGCCGCCGGGCCGCGCTGTGCGGCGCGAGGCGTCGTCCTCGGTCGCACCCATATCTAGATTCGATATGGGCGCTCCCTGCGTCCTAGCCTCGCATCCACCCATCGCACCCCGGCGACGAGTCCCATTCTGAAATGAGCTCCCCGGCGCCGTTCGTCCACCTTCACGTCCACTCCGAGTACTCGATCCTCGACGGGGCCTGCCGCATCCCCGAACTCGCCGCCCGCGCGGCCGAGCTCGAGATGCCAGCGGTGGCGCTCACCGATCACGGCTCCCTCGCCGGCGCCGTCGAGCTGTACCGGGAGGCCGGAAAGTCAGGAATCAAGCCGATCATCGGCTGTGAGGTCTACGTCGCCGACGACCGCCGGGCGCAGAAGAAGGGCTACGCGCATCTGACGCTTCTGGCCGAGTCGAACGAGGGTTACGCCAACCTGATCAAGCTCGCTTCGGCCGGCTTTCTCGAGGGCTACTACTACAAGCCGCGTGTCGACTGGGAGCTCCTGGCCGAACGCTCGAAGGGTCTCATCGCCCTCTCCGGCTGCCTCTCCGGCCGCGTCTGCAAGGCGCTCGAGAACGGCAATCGCGACGAGGCCGAGACGGAGTTGGGCCGACTTCGCGACATCTTCGGCGCGGACAGCACCTTCGTCGAGATCCAGGACGCGGGCCTCGAGGTCCAGAAGGGAATCAACGCGACCCTCGCCGAGATCTCGCAGACCATCGGCCTGCCACTCGTCGCCACCGGGGACGTCCACTACCTGAACCACGAAGACGCGCGCGCACACGAGGCGCTCCTCTGCATCCAGTCGGGGGACTCGCTCCAGAACCCGAGCCACTGGCGCTTCGACACCGACCAGTTCTATTTGAAGAGCCCGGCCGAGATGGCGGCCGACTTCGCCGGCTATCCGGAAGCTGTCCGCCGGACGCTCGAGATCGCCGAGCGCTGCAACGTGACGATGGAGCTCGGGCGCATCCTCCTCCCGAAGTTCCCGGTGCCGGACGGCCGCGACGCTTTCGACTACCTCGTCGAGCTCTGCGAGAAAGGACTGCAAAAGCGGTACGGCACTGTGACGTCGGAGCTCCAGGACCGGCTCAAGTTCGAGCTGAAGACGATCAAGGAGATGGGCTTCGCGGACTACTTCCTGATCGTCTGGGACTTCATCGCCTTCGCGAAGCGAAACGGGATCGGCGTGGGGCCCGGCAGAGGCTCGGCGGCCGGCTCCCTCGCGGCCTACTGCCTCGAGATCACCGACGTCGATCCGATGCGGTACGGCCTCCTCTTCGAGCGCTTCCTCAATCCCGGCCGTAAGTCGATGCCGGACATGGACCTCGACTTCTCCGTCCAAGGGCGCGACCAGGTGATCAACTACGTGGCCGACAAGTACGGGCGCGACCGCGTGGCGCAGATCATCACCTTCGGGACGATGATGGCGCGCGCTGCCGTGCGCGACGCCGGTCGCGTGCTCGACATCCCGTACGGAACCGTAGACCGGATCGCCAAGCTGATCCCCGAAGGCCCGAAGGTCTACCTCGACGACTGCCTCAAGCCCGGGGCGGAGCTGAAGAAGTCCTACGACGAGGACGAGGTCACCCGTCAGATCGTCGATCTCGCCAAGCCGCTCGAGGGCCTGGTCCGCCAGGACTCGATCCACGCTGCGGGAGTTGTCATCGGCGACCGGCCGCTTACCGACTACGTCCCCCTGCAGCAGAAGGGCCCCGACCAGGAGGTCGTGACCCAGTTCGCGATGGGCGACGTCGAGGCACTCGGCCTGCTGAAGATCGACTTCCTCGGCCTCCGCAACCTCGACGTCATCGACAAGGCCGAGGAGCTCACCGGCGTCGACATCGCGCAGATCCCGCTCGACGACGCGAAGACGTACCAGATGCTCGCCCGCGGAGAGTCTGTCGGCGTCTTCCAGTTCGAGGGCTCGGGCATGCGCGAGGCGTTGCGGCAGGTGAAGCCGACCCAGTTCGAGGACCTGATCGCGCTCGTCGCCCTCTACCGGCCCGGGCCGATGGGCTACATCCCCGTCTACGGGAAGCGGAAAGCGGGCCAGGAGCAGGTGAGCTTCCCAGACGAGCGTCTGAAGCCGATCACCGGCCCGACGTACGGCATCTGCATCTACCAGGAGCAGTACATGGAGATCGCCAAGCAGCTCGCCGGCTTCTCGCCGGCCGAGGCGGACGATCTCCGCAAGGCGATCGGCAAGAAGATCCACGCGCTGATGGCGTCCTTGAAGGACAAGTTCCTCGAGGGTTGTGCCTCGAACGGCGTCACGCCCGCGGTGGCGAACCAGCTCTGGAAGGACATGGAGCAGGCGCAGGACTACTCCTTCAACAAATCGCATGCAGCCTGCTACGCGCTGATCGCCTATCGGACGGCCTATCTCAAGGCGCACCGGCCGGCCGAGTACATGGCGGCCCTCATCTCCTCCGTCATGAGCACGAAGGACCGGGTGCCCTTCTACGTCGCTGCCTGCGACGAGATGGGGATCGAGGTCGAGCCGCCCGACGTGAACGTCTCCGCAGAGGATTTCCGCGTCGTCGAGGAGAAGATCCGCTTCGGGCTCAACGCGGTCAAGAACGTGGGGGAGAGCGCGGTGCGCTCGATCCTCGCCGCGCGCGAGGAGGGCGGGCCGTTCACCTCCATCTGGGAGTTCTGCGAGCGCGTCGACCCGCAGGTCGTGAACAAGCGCGCGCTCGAGTCGCTCGTCAAGTGCGGCGCCTTCGACTCGACCGGTGCCTCACGCAGGGGGATGTTCGAGGTGCTCGAAGACTCGCTCTCCTGGGGCGGGCGCCAGCAGGCCGACAGGCTGGCGGGCCAGAGCTCGATCTTTGATTCCCTCGACCTCGCAAGCGAGGCCGAGGGAGGAAAGCACGTCCATCACGTACCCATTTCCTCCGATGAGTGGGAAAAAGCGGAAAAGCTCGCCTACGAGAAGGAAGCGCTCGGCCTGTACGTCTCGGAGCATCCGCTCTCCGGGATCCGCGAGGCTCTGCGGCGAAAGACCGATGCGCAGATGGTCGAGCTCGAGCGGCGTCGCGACGGCGACGTCGTCACCGTCGGCGGCATCGTCGGCGCGCTCCGGCAGACGACGACGAAGAAAGGTGAGCCGATGGTCTTCATGCGGCTCGACGACGTCTCCGGCTCCGTGGAGGCGATCGTTTTCAACTCGGTTTACGGAGCCGCGCGCGATCTGCTGGAGGCTGATCGCATCCTCGTCGTCAAGGGCAGGATCGACCACAAGGAAGGCGAGACGAAGCTGATCGCCATGGAGGTCGCGCCCTTCGAGGCGACGCCGGAACGCTCCGAGGTGCGGCTCAAGCTCGACGCGCGCAAGGCGCCGGCGGGGACGATCCAGGAGCTCGCCGCGCTGCTGCGAGAGTACCCCGGCGAGGCGGCGGTGGTCGCGGCGATCGAGACCTCGGGCGGGCCGCTCACGCTCGCCTTCGGGCCCGACTACCGGGTGCGTCCCGAGCCGGATCTGTTCGCCGAGGTGAAGTCCCTCCTCGGCGAGGCCGCGATCAGCTAGCCGCTTCGGCGGGCCGGCGGATATCCGAGCGGCGCGGCAGGAAGCGCACGAGCCGCTCCCCGAGACTTGGCTGCTCGGCTTCGTCGGGGGAAGCGTCAACCCGGGCCCACGGGGGCTGCTGCGGGCCGGCGAGAAGCGAGCCGACCGCCCCGGCCGGGTGGTACCGAAAGATCTGGTGAATGGCGTCCATACCCTCCGGACGGGAAGTTGGGACGCTTTCTTCCCCTGGCGCTTGCGCCCGGACTGAAAGGGAAAAGATCTCACGATCAGCTAGGCCCCTTGTAGCGGCTGCCACTCAGAGTTAGGCTCGTCGGAAGTTTCCGACACAGGAGAGGGTTCTTATGCGGCGCATCATCCTTCTACTCGCAGGAATCTGCACGCTCGCGCTCGGTTTCGCCTCGCTGGGCGGCGCCGGAGCCGGTGACCTGGAGGCGCGGTTCCATCTCGACACGGGCGAGGAGGCCGCGATCTCGCAGTCCGGCAGCAGCCGGTCGCCGCTCGTCGCCAATAACTTCACGGTTCTCGGCCACTCCAACCTGGGCGGCGGAGTCCCGAACGGCGACGTCTGGTTCTACAACCACGGCGGCTCGGTCGGGAAATTCGCCTACGTCGGCACCTGGAGCGCGCAATGCACCGGTCAGGGCGCGAAGATCGTCGACGTCAACAATCCGCGCGCACCCAAGTGGGAGGGCTACGTCGGAGCTCGCAAGGGCTCGTCCAACGAGGACGTCGTCGTCCGGCGGATCGGCAACCGCGACGTGCTCGGGATCGGCGTCCAGGCTTGCGGGGCCGGCGGCTCGAACGGGCTGGCGCTCTTCGACGTCACCAACCCGCGCAGCCCGAGCCAGCTCAGCTTCTTCGCCACGCCGGGCGGCGTGCACGAGCTCGACCTGGTCGTGCAACCGAACGGGACGGCGCTTGCGCTGCTTGCTACACCGTTCACGGAGTTCGAGGACACGTACTTCGGAACCGACTTCGGTGGGGAGTTCCGCATCGTCGACATCACGAATCCCACCAGCCCGCAGCCGCTCTCGGACTGGGGGATCATCGCGGACAGCAGCCTGCTCATTCAGGGCGGCAACGATGAGGTCTCGAGCTCCTTCCAGGGGCTGCCGGGCTTCTTCGCCGCCCATTACGCGCACAGCGTGCGGGCCGCCGACAACGGCATGACGGCCTACGTCTCCTACTGGGACGGCGGCATCCTCAAGTTCAACATCGCCAACCCGTCCGCGCCCGTGTACCTGGGTCGCACGATCTACCCGCGTGGCTCGAGCGGCGACGGCCACTCGATGACCCCGTACAACGTGGGCACGACTCGCTACATCCTCCAGAACGACGAGGACTTCCAGAGTCTGCCCGACGTCCTCGTCTCGAGCTCGGCCACCGGTACGAATGCGGTGGAGGCCTTCCAGCAGCCGTGGGCGCCCAGGCACCTCACGGCGGGAGGCCAGACAGTGAGCGGGACGATCCACGACGCGGGCGACGGCTGCCAGGCGTCCGACTACGCCGGCGCGGCCGGCAAGCTCGCCCTCGCCGACAGCATCGACCCGTTCTACGTCGGGATCATCGAGGGCTGGCCCGAACCACCGTGCACCATCGGCCAGCAGACGATCCTGGCCGGGGCCGCGGGCGCGAGGGCGTTCATCTCCAACCTGATCAGCCCGGACGACGCGTACGCGTACTCGCCGGGAGTGAGCAGTGGGGCTCTCGCCGGCGCCGGGGTCTACGTGATCCAGATCGCCGATATCGACGACGTCGCCGACGCGATCCGCGCGACGCCGGGCGCGGACACGATGACGATCACGGCCAAGAAGCCGTCCTGGGGCTACGTGCGCGTCTTCCGCGAGGACGCGAGCAGCGAGTGGCACCAGGTCGGCAGGTTCACCGACGCACCGCACGCCTTCGGCGAGCACCCCACGCCGACGGGAAGCTGGTCGGTGCACAACACCGAAGTGCGCAACAACCGCGCCTACTCGGCCTGGTACAGCAACGGCATCGTCGCCATTGACGTCAGCAACCCGACGAACCCGAGGCGGGTCGGTCAGTTCGTGCCGAACACGAGCTCGCGACACGCGAACTCGCTCGGCGTTGGACCCGCGGAGATGTGGGGCGTGGCGATCGACCCGGCGACCGGCATCGTCTACGCGAGCGACATGCGCACCGGTCTCTGGATCGTCCAGCCGACCGGGCCCGCGGCGTAGTAGTCGTGATTCGTGGTGGGAGCCGCGGCGGCGACGCCGCGGCTCCCGTCGGCCGCGCTAAAGGAGGGCTTGACGAAACATCATCTGTGCCGCCGGAGGCGCGCCGCTCGCACCAACGCATCCGCGTTCAGAATCACGGGTCGCCCCCGTATCTAAAGTCGATACGAGGGCTCCCTGCGTCCTTGCCTCGGAACGACCCGCGCGTCCCGGCGACGAGTGACGTTCCGCCAAGCCCTCCTAGAGCCGAATCGACCCGTCTTCCGCGACCGTCCAATGCGGGTTGTGGGCGACCTCCCACGGATGGCCGTCGGGGTCGACGAAGATTCCCGAATAGCCGCCCCAGAAGGTCTTGCCGCCCGGCCGGGCGATCCGCGCGCCGGCCTTCTCTGCCTCGGCGATGACGGCGTCCACCTCCTCCGGAGAGCGGACGTTGTGCGCCAGCGTGACGCCGCCCCAGCCGCCGCTGTCCTCGACTCCGCTCTCCTCGGCGAGCTGATCCCGTCCCCAGAGGGCGACGATCATGCCGCCGGCCTGGAAGAAGACGACGTCGTCCGCGGGCGCCGCGCCCGTGCGCCAGCCGAGGGCCTCGTAAAAGGCGCGCGTGCGAGCGAGATCCGCCACTCCGAGCGTGACGAGGCTCAGCCGCTGTTCCACCGGGTCAGCCCTGTGCTGGCGGCCGGGCCGGCGTGTGCAGCAAGTTCTCGACGCCGCGGACACCCCGCACCTTGCGGACGCGTGCCTCCAGCGCCTCGACGAGCTCGGGACGGTCGACCTCGCCGCGGAGGAAGACGACGCCGTTCTCCGCGTTGATGTTGATCCGGCCCTTGGGGACGTCGCGATTGCGGAAGACGATCGACTCGACCTTGTCCACGAGGGTCGCGTCGTCGAGCTCGCCGGCGCTTCCGCGCGTGTGCCTCGCGCGCTCGACGAAGCCGCGCGCGTCCGCCGAGACGTGGTGGACGAGCTTGCGGCCCCGCCTGGTCCCGTGCTTGGCGAGCGAAAGGGCTTTGTCGCGCGTGACGTGCCTGCGCCTGCGGCCCTGCTGCGAGTCGAGGTAGTAGGCAAGCGCCGCGCCCCCAGCCGCGGCGGCGAGATAGAACGGGAGCTGGCGGGAACGCATGACGGAACCTCCGGGTCGAGAGCGGCTATCCCTTAGGCCAGCCTACCCCGGAACCTCTCCGCACCTCAAGGTGTAGAAGGGAGCAGTGGAGGGCCGTCCACTACCCGAGTCAGAGCTCGTCGAGCGAGCAAAACGGGGCGATCAAGGCGCCTATGGACAGCTCGTGCAGGCATATCAGGGGATCGCGTTTCGCACGGCGTATCTCGTCGTCGGGGATGCAGCCGAGGCGGAAGACGCGGCCCAGGAGGGATTCGTGAAGGCCTACTACGCGATTCGACGTTTTCGTTCCGGAGCGCCCTTTCGGCCCTGGATCCTCCAGATCGTCGCCAACGAAGCTCGCAACCGCCGCAGGTCCGCGGGCCGGCGGGCCGGTCTCGTCATGCGGACGGCTGCGCATGCTCCCTCGGGGGAGGCGGCCCCCTCCCCCGAGGCGGCCTTGATCAGCGGCGAGGATCAAAGGACGCTCCTCGCCGCTGTGAACAACTTGAGAGAGGAAGATCGCCTGGTCATCACCTGCCGCTACTTCCTCGAGCTCTCGGAGGAAGAGACCTCGAACGTACTCGGTTGGCGCCGCGGGACGGTCAAGTCGCGGCTCTCGCGGGCGCTCGACCGGCTCCGCGCCGAGCTGGGAGAGAAGGCATATGCCTGAGCTCGAGCTCGCACTGACCGACCTCGGCCGGCACATCGAGTTTCCGCCGACTCCCGACGTCACGCCGCGTGTGCGCGAGCGGTTGGCCGAGCGGCCGGAGTCGCGGCGGGGGTTGACTCGCCGCCGCGGGCTGGCGCTGGCCTTCGCGCTTCTTGCCGTTGCAGTGGCGGCGGTGCTGGCCGTCCCGCAGACGCGAGCGGCGATCCTCGAGTTCTTCCACCTGCGCGGGGTGACCATCGAGCGCGTGGGCGAGCTCCCCACCGTTCCGCTCCAGCGGGACTTCAACAAGCTCTTCCTCGGCGAGAAGGTCTCTCTCGACGAGGCGCGCGACCGAGCGGACTTCGAGGTCGTCGTTCCGGAAGCCCTCGGCGATCCCGACGGCGTGTACTTCCAGGAGTCGCCGCCCGGAGGAATGGTCTCGCTGGTCTATGGGACGCCTGAGCATCCGCACGCGCTCTTCACCCAGTTCCGTGGGTCGGTCGAAGAGGTGATCTTCAAGAAGACCGCCGCAGGGACGCAGATCGATTCGGTGCGGGTGGGCGGGGAGCCGGGCTACTTCCTGTCCGGAAATCCTCACGACTTCTCGTACCTCGACAGGCGCGGTGAGTACCGCCAGGAGATCGTGCGCCTGGCCGGAAACACCCTCCTGTGGGAGCGCGGGCTGCTCACCCTGCGTCTGGAAGCGGACATAAACGAGCAAGAAGCACTGAAGATCGCCCGCTCGGTGCACTAAAGATCAACCAGATGGGGGACATCCGGAACGCCCTCGCGACCGAATCCTGAGGTCATGAGCACGACGGCTGCGGAACTCGACCTCGACCTCGACGCGGAAACCGAGCGGGTTCTCCTCTGGCGCGAGGAGGAGCTCGAGCGTGTCGGGTACGGGCGCGAGACGGCGCGCGACCTGGCGGAGCGCACCTACGTCGATCTTCATCTGGCGATGGATCTGCTGCAACGAGGCTGCCCGGCGGACACCGCCGTGCGCATTCTTCTGTAG
>Ga0209887_1000311_pt1 | contig 14509 bp, 17 predicted proteins | sample GWRWN1_30_40_FD_187230 | JGI IMG/M metagenome (GOLD analysis project Ga0209887, IMG submission 187230) | Riverbed sediment microbial communities from areas with no vegetation in Columbia River, Washington, USA - GW-RW N1_30_40 (SPAdes)... | ecosystem: Environmental > Aquatic > Freshwater > River...
TGCCGCTGGACCTCTCGGGTCACGCTGCCAAGGTCCTCATCCCGGCGGCGGAGATGACCAGCGGGACCGCCCCGCCGCTGCCCATGTTGACGGATGAGCGCTGCCAGCTGGCTTCGTGCAGGACCTTGGCGATTGCCTGACGCAAGCCCTCGTGAGCGTCGGAGATCACCAACCGCACGCCCCGAAGGCCACGCTTGACGAGCGAGCGCAGGAACGCCACCCAGAACTGGTGGTCCTCGCTCGGGCCCGTTTGCGCACCAAGAACGGTGCGCTCACCGGTCGAGGTCACGCCGATCGCGACCACCGTCGCGACCGAGATCACCCGCCCGGCCTCGCGAACCTTGTGGAACGTTGCGTCGAGCCAGAGGTAGGGGCACTCCTGATCGATCCCACGCCCGAGGAAGGTCCGCACCTGCTCGTCGAGGGTCTTGCAGATCCTCGAGACCTCGGACTTTGAGATCCCGTCGCATCCGAGCGCCCGGACCAGGTCATCGACCTTGCGGGTCGAGACCCCCTTCACGTAGGCCTCCACGACGACCGCGTGCAGTGCCTTTTCCGCCCGCCGACGCGGCTCCAGCAGCGAGGGGAACTAGGCACCGGAGGTGAGCTTCGGGATCTTGAGCTCGATCGTGCCGGTTCGAGTGTCCCAGCGGCGGGTGCGGTAGCCGTTTCGATAGGCGGTGCGCTCGAGGCTTCGTTCGTAGTGGCCGGCGCCGATCTGGGCGGAGACCTCCGCGTCCATCACGATCTGAGCGAGCACCCGAACGCCTTCACGCAGCGCATCGACGTCGTCTTGCTCGAGCAGCTTGCCCACGAACGACGTGATGTCCATGCTTGGGGTGGCCATCGTCCCTCCTCATCCGACTGTCCTGTCGTTGAGGATGGCGGTGGCCTTCTACGTCACGGGGATTTCCACACGGAAGTCCACCCCGAATTTCCACCACTTCTCGAGACGCTAACCCCCCAAGCCAGCCAAGACCGTACCCGTAACCACTCCGAGACTCGGCGAGTATCCCCAATCAAGCTCAGGCCAGATGTCCACGAACGCTTGGCTGGACGTTGCGCTTCGACGCAGGGTGCCGTTTCGGAGGGCCCTATCTCCTAACCCATCAGGTGCAGGACGGCCTCCTCCCTCTCAAACAGACCATCCGGCATCCTCTAGATCCGCAGATAGATTCTCTACGCGTAGACGTCCGGGCCGAATCTTGAACCTAACCGCCTAACCGGGGACCCAGCGATACGCGATATCAGGCGGAACGGAAAACCGCACGGACCTGACCGCGCGGCGCCGCTTTGCCCGGAAGCCGGACTTGGCCAGTCCAAGCCTCGCGAGCCGCTGAGCTTCCCTCTTGGGGGCAGATACGCCCGAGCTGATCTGAGGCTTGTGACATGAGTATTGGCAAATCCGTGCGCGGTTCGCGTGACCGCGCGGGGCAGATGCGGGGCAGATCGCTGACACGGCGGTGAGGCCGACGCCACATATGCCGTGTGACCTGGGGTTTTCCTCGTGGGGCGGGCTGGACTTGAACCAGCGACCGACGGATTATGAGTCCGCTGCTCTGACCAACTGAGCTACCGCCCCCAGGTGCTACCTGACTTGCGCGAACGCCGCAGGCATCCGTTCGTCGACCGTCCGCAGGCGGGAATCATGTCAGAAAGCCCTCTAGGAGTACCGATCCCGGCGAGGTCAGCCGTGCAGTGCGGAGTCGACCAGGAGAACGAAGCCGGCGATCCCGAACAACACCGCGACCAGGGCCGCGAAGACCAGCATGGCCATCGATGCGCCACCAACGGTATGTCTCCGCATCCGCCGGGGCATCTTGAACCACACGACGAGCAGGACCAGATCACTCGGACCCCTCGGACGGGGTCCGTTACATCGAGACGAACCTGGCGACGCCGCCGTTCGACGACCAGAACGTGCGGATCGCGCTCAACTACGCGGTCGACAGGGAGGGGTTCCGCCAGCTCGCGGCGGTCCGCTCTTCGGCGAGCTCGTGGGCCACATCATGGTGAACAGCCTGCAGGGCGACCAGCTCAGGGACTACGACCCCTACCCGTGACCGAACGGTCGAGGTGACGTGACGGCCGCCAAGGAGGCGATGGCCGCCTCGAGGTACGAGCGGCTCCAGTGCTGGGCCGAGCTGGACCAGTACCTGATGGAGGACGTGACTCCGTGGATCCCGTACCTGTTCGACAACATCGTGGTCGTCGCCTCCGACCGGATCGTCGCGTGGAGCTTCGACCAGTTCGCCGGCCTCCCGGCGATCGACCGGCTCGCGCTCGAGCAGTGAGGTGAGCGGCGACGGGGAGTAAGGACGACGTGGAAAGGTCCAGAGCTCGGATCGGAGAGAGGGTCAAGGACCTGAGCTCCGGACCTTCCACCCAAACGTACGCCTCGGCACGAACGGAACGCTTGCGGTTCCCTGTCGACGAGTGACGGGTCCTTGCCGAGGGTTCGATCGGCTCGTGGTGCCGCGATCGCGTCTACGATGCCCCCCATGTCCGATCCGGTTCGCGAGCGGTGGGCCGCAGGCGAGGTGGCGCTGAACGCGTGGTCGACGTTCGAGGGCGCGTCGGCGGCCTCGGTCCTCGCGGCGGCCGGCTTCGACGCCGTGACCGTCGACCTCCAACACGGCGAGCACACGCTCGAGCGCCTCGGCGAGGTGGTCGGCGAGATCGAGCGCGCCGGCGCCGTCCCGTTCGTCCGCCTCGGCTGGAGCGATCCCGCGGGCATCATGCGCGCGCTGGACCTGGGGGTGCGCGGCGTGATCTGCCCGATGGTGGACAGCGCCGAGGACGCGGCCGCGTTCGTACGCCACTGCCGGTACCCACCGCTCGGCGCTCGGAGCTACGGGCCGGTCCGATCGGCGTTCGGGACGGGTCGCGAGCAGGCCGACGCGGCCAACTCCGCGATCCTCGCGTTCGCGCAGATCGAGACCGCGGCGGGGTGGGCCAACGTACAAGGGATCTCCGCCACGCCGGGGCTCGACGGCGTGTACGTCGGTCCCGCCGACCTGAGCCTCGCGCTCGGGTTCGAGGGCTTCGCCGACCTCGGCGCGCACGATCTGCTCGAGGCGCTCGATCGGGTCGTGATGGCCGCCACCGAGCATGCCATCGTCCCCGGCATCCACGCACCGTCGATCGAGCGGGCGGTCGAGATGGCTCGGAGGGGGTTCAGGTTCGTGGGTGCGGCGGGCGACACCGAGCTGTTACGAGTCGGCGCCGCCGAGAGCATCGCTCGCATCCGGGCCGACGCTCGCACCGGCTAGGGGTCGATCGCTCCCCCGTCGGCGTCCTCGACGCCGGGCTCGACACCGTCGACCTCCTCGAGCGCCGCACCGAGCGCGTCCCGCAGGAGCGGGTCGACGGTCAGCACCTCATCCATGCGGGTCATCGCGAGCACGCGATCGATCGAGCCTCCGGGGTGCACCACCACCCTGAGCCCCGCACCCACGGTGCGGCATCGCTCGTCGACCCGAGCGACCATCCGCAGACCGGCGCTGTCCAGGTACGCGCATGCGGTGAGATCGAGGATCATCCATGGCGTCGTGCCGACGCGCGCCATCAGCTCGTCGAGCAGCCGATCGGCGTTGGACAGGTCGACCTCGCCGCCGATCGTGGCGACGGTCGCGCGTTCGGCCTGCCCGAACTCGATCGTCGCGAGCTCGGTCGACCTCACGGGATCCCGACCCGCATCCGGACCGTGGTGCCGCCCTCGCCCCGCTGCACGTCGACGTCTCCGATCACCGCCCGAACGAGCTCGAGGCCCCGACCCCGCGAATCGTCCGGGCGCGGATGACGCCACCGGCCGTGGTCGGTCACCGAGACCTGGAGCGCCCCGTCCTCGGACTCGGCCGCGATCAGCACGTCGCCGCCGCGACCGATGTACGCGTGCTCGATGGCGTTGGTCGCCGCCTCCGTGCACGCGAGCACCACGTCCTCCCGGGTCTCGGTCGGCAGACCGGAGCGTTCGAGCCACGTGCGGAGGTCGGCACGCATCGTGGCGAGCTCATGGGCATCCGCGGGGAACGTGCGGCGGAACACCTCCACCGGGCGCCGGGGTCCGATCGTCAGGAGCGCGACGTCGTCGTGACGATCGTCGGCGACCAGCTCGAGCAGCCCGTCGGAGATCTCGGTCAGCGAGCCGGCGCGCACGCGCGAGGCCACCTCGGCGAGCCGTTCGAGACCCCGGTCCAGCGGCTCATCCCGGCGTTCGACCAGGCCGTCCGTGTACACGACGAGGATCGAGCCCGTGCCGAGCCGCTCCTGTGCCTGGGGTCTGGGCAGGTCGAACGGCAGACCGAGCGGCACCGATCTTCCACCTTCGAGGAACCTCGTCGAACCGTCCGGCTCGATCACGAGGGCGGGCGGGTGGCCGGCGGAGGCGTAGCGCAGCTCGTTCCGGGACGGGTCGAGCAACAGCGTGAGGATGGTCGAGAAGAAGGCGCCGTCCACGCCTCCGGCGAACCGATCGAGCGAAGCGAGGATCGCGTTCGGTTCCGTCATCGACAGCGCGAGTGCGCGCCAGGCGCTGCGAACCTGCCCCATCGCCGCGGCGGCCTGGAGCCCATGGCCCGCGATGTCGCCGACGGCGAAGGCGACGGTGCCGTCCGGCCGGTCGACGACGTCGTACCAGTCCCCGCCCACATGAACCCCGCGTGTGGCCGGGAGGTACCGTCCATCGACGTCGACGGTGGCCGAGTAGCCGGTCCCTTCGGGCATCAGGTTGCGCTGCAGCGTCATGGCGGCCTCGTGCTCGACCTCGTACGCGCGCGCCCGTTCCAGGGCGACCCCGGCCTGGTGCGCGAACGAGCTGATCAGCTCGGCCTCCTCGGCCGACGGCTTCCCTCGCTCCTCCCGGAAGTAGACGGCCAGCGCGCCGATCGCCTCGCCCTTGGCGACGATCGGCACCGCGTACACGCAACGCCCGAGGTCGCCCTGGGTGGCGAACCCCTCCTCGAACCTCGACTTCCATTCGTCCGGGGAGGCGATCCACAGCGCGCGGCCGTTCCGATAGACGTGGGCGAGCACGGTGCGATCGTTCATCGAGATCTCGAACGGGGGCCGCAGCCGGAGCGTCCCGCTCGACAGGAGCCCGGGGCTGACCCGCAGCGATCGGCCGTCGTCGCTCGCCAGTGCGATCGACGCCGCGTCCGCCCCGACGGCGCCGGTCGCACCCCGCAGGATCGCCCTCGCGGCGTCCTCCGTGGTCACGGCGCGCGCGAGCCGGGCGGTCACCTCCTGCAAGCGCGAGGCGCGTCGCAACGCACGCTGCTCGGCCTCGAACAGGCGCGCGCGTTCGATGGCCTGGCCGCATTGGCGTCCGATCGCGAGCAGGAGCGACTCGTCCTCGAGCGAGAAGCGCCTCGGCTCGCGGAAGTTCACGCCGAGGACGCCGAGGAGCTCGTCCCCCGCCAGCAACGGCGCCGCGGCCTGCGCGCCCATCGGATAGCCGTCGCCGAAGCTCGACAGCAAGGGGTACCGCTCGAGCGCCTCCTCGGCGCTCGCGACCGTGACGACCGAACGCCCCTGGATCACGTCCCTCGCCATGACGGGCGTGTCGGCCGGGAAGCGGGACCACGCCGCGAGCACGTCGTCGGGGAACCCGCGAGCCGCCACCCGCTCGAGCTCGGCACCGTCGGGAGAGAGCAACGCCACGCCCGACGCGTCGGCGCCGAGCGATCCGATCGCCGTGTCGACGAGCGCGCCGCAGACATCGCGGACCGTGACCGCGTCCGCGAGGCGGCCGGTCAGGTTGTGAAGGTGCGCGAGGCGCGCCGACTCTGATTCGGCGGCCTGGCGGGCGCGTCGTTCGGATGCATGCGCGATGTCGCGTTCGTGACCCGTTGCCCGGTAGCGGTCGGCAACGGCCCCCGCGACCCCGGCGGCCACGATCCACAGCACGACCGCGACCCAACCACCGAGCTGACCGTTCGTGACGAAGATAACGAACCCGGCCCCTCCCTCCAGCGCCACCAGGATCCCGGCCAGGGGGCCCGCCAGGACGCCGGCGAGGACGGAGACCAGGAGCCCAAGGCCGGTGGGCACGCCTCGGTACGCGCTCTCCGATGCCCCGGCGAACGCGATGGCGACGGCGACCTGCACCGCTCCCCCGAGCAGCAGAGCCGCAGAGAAGGAGACGGGCCGCCCACTGGACCGGCGGGAGGATCGCATGTGCGGGCCCACTGTACGCGCCGCCCTCCCTGGGGGTCGAGCACTCGACGCGGCTCCAGGAGGCTGTGTTCCTCGATGTCACCTGACAGGCAACTACTCCTTGGGAATCGAACGCGTCGGCCTGATGGAGCGTGCGAAGCGGGCCTCTATGGCTGACCGCCGCGGCTCCGCAGTACGGCTTCTATCTCGTCGAGGTGCTCTCCGCGGTGCTCCCCGCGGGCGGGGGAGATCGGACTGTCGGGGTCACGGGGCGCCATCCGTTCGAGGGGCAGGGCCGCCACCCGCGCATCCGTCTCCGCCGCTATCCGCAGAGCGAGTTCTGCTGCCGCCCTGGGCGCGATCGCATGGATCAGTGGACGAGTGGAGTCGGTCACCCAGTCACCGTCGGGCTCGGCGTCCGAAGGGACCCACGGCTCCCCGCGGTCGATCTTTTCGGCGAGGACGAGGACACGGGTATCCCAGTGGGCCAGGTGCCCCATGACACCGGCGATGGTCCAGTACTCGTTCGCTGGCGAGGCGAGGGTGTCATCATCCAACCGCTCGACGAGGGCGCGTAGGCGCTCACGCTCCCGGGTGTTCATCTCGACGTAGGAACGATCGTCGGCCATCAGACTCCGACTACCCCAGATGTCGCCTTCCATAACACCGCGAACAACTTCTCGGATAAATGGAGCAATCGACGCGACCGACTGCGGCGAGTAGGCACCACGACGCCATCTCGGGCCAGGTGCGGCGCTCGAGGCTCGCCCTCGCGTCAGCCCGACCCCGATGTCGGACGTGGAAGACCCGCTGGGACATCCTCGGGCAAGATGCTCGTCTGACCGGTCGCCGCCGGCGAGCGAGGCAGGAACCGGGCGAAGGTCCCCGAGGTCAGGACGAGGATCACGGACGCCCACAGGCACCACGTGAGGCCGCCCGCCTCGTAGAGCGCCCCGGACAGCACGGTTCCCAAAAGCCGGCCGCAGGCGTTCGCCATGTAGTAGAAGCCCACGTTCATCGCCACCCTGTCGCCCTCGGCGTACCGCAGGATCAGGAACGAGTGCACCGCCGAGTTCAGGGCGAAGACGACGCCGAACGCGATGAGCCCAACGACCACGATCGGACCCGGGGGGAGATCCGTTGTGAGACCGATCGCGGTAGCGGCCAGCGGCACCGCGAGGACGAACGCGAGCCAGGTCGCAACGTTCCCGTCTGGTCCGTCGGGTCCCCCCCACCTCCTCGTCGTGCGTGGCGCGGACGCCTGCACGACGCCGTACCCGATCACCCACACCGCGAGGAAGGCGCCTGCCTGCCAGAAGCTCCACCCGAGGACCGAGCTCAGGTACACCGGCAGGCCGACCACGAACCAGACGTCGCGCGAGGCGAACAGGAACACCCGAGCCGCCGCCAGCATGTTCACCGACCGGTTGTTCGAGAACATGCCCCGGAACTTCGCCCGGGGGTTCGGGACGGCCAGCTGCCCGCGCGCCATCGTCAGCACCACGAGCAGCGCGGTCCCGATCAGGGCGAGGAGGATCAAGACGGAGACTCGGAACCCGACGACGGTGAGCAGCAACCCACCCAGGAAGAACCCCACGCCCTTCAACGCGTTCTTCGAGCCGGTCAGGAGCGCGACCCACCGATAGAGCTCGCCGTGCGCGTCTTCCGGAACGAGGAGCTTGACCGCGCTCTTGGAGCTCATCTTCGTGAGGTCCTTGGCGATCCCCGACAGGGCCTGCGAGGTCATCACGTACGGGACCACCAGCCACGAGATCGGCGCGAACGCCAACATGCTGAGCGCAACGATCTGGGTGCTGAGACCGGCCAGGAGGGTGGTCCGGAGCCCGAGTCTCGCGGCGACCCACCCGCCAACGAGGTTCGTCACGATCCCGAAGACCTCGTAGAACACGAACAGCGACGCGACCTCGAACGCCGAATACCCGCGCTCATAGAAGTAGAACAGGACGAGCAGCCGGGTCGCGCCGTCGACCAGCGTGTCGGCCCAGTACGCGCCCGTGACGATCGCGTAGTTGCGCAGGTCGATCTTCATGCCGCCGGCAGCCTGGTCGCGACCTCACGCACCAGTTCGACGAGTCGGTTCGCGTAGCCCCACTCGTTGTCGTACCAGGCGAGGACCTTCACCAGTGTCCCGTCGACCACCATCGTCGAGGGCCCGTCGACGATCGCGGAGCGAGCATCGTCCTTGAAATCGATCGAGACGAGCGGCCGCGACTCGAAGCCGAGGATCCCCTTGAGCGGACCGACCGCCGCGGTGCGAAGGAGCTCGTTCACTTCGTCGACGGTCGTCGGCCGCCCCACGTCGAAGACGCAATCGGTGAGCGAGGCGTTCAGCAACGGTACCCGGACGGCCAGTCCGTTCAGCTTCCCTTGCAGCTCGGGGAAGATGAGGCCGATCGCGGTGGCCGAGCCGGTCGTCGTCGGGATCAGGGACATGCCGGCCGCCCGCGCGCGTCGCAGGTCCTTGTGTGGCGCATCGACGATGGTCTGCGTGTTCGTCACGTCGTGCAGCGTCGTGATCGTACCTCGCTCGATCCCGAGACCCTCGTGGATCACCTGGACGACCGGTGCGAGGCAGTTCGTGGTGCACGACGCCGCGGTGACGACGTGGTGAACCTCGGGGTCGTATCGTTGATCGTTCACCCCGAGGACGACGTTCAGGACCCGCTCGTCCTTGACCGGGGCCGCGACGACGATCTTCCGCACGCCCGCGACGAAGTACGGCTCGATCGCGTCCATCGTGCGGAACTTGCCGGAGCTCTCGACCACGACGTCGATCCCGCGCTCCGCCCAGGGAGGAGCACCCGGGTCCGCGGTTTGGCTGAACGACACCCGATGGCCGTCGATCACCAGGCCGTCCTCGTCCCCGCTCGCTTCCCGATCCCAGCGGCCGTGCACCGAGTCGAACATGAGGAGGTGAGCGGCCACCTCCGCGTCTCCGTGGAGCTCGTTGATATGGGCGAACTCGAAGTCGGGAGACCCCCACCCGACGCGCAAGGCCAGCCTGCCCATGCGGCCGAACCCGTTGATACCGACGCGGATCACTCGGACCCCCCCGCCCGGCGCGTATCGCCGCCTCGGTCGACCCGTTGGATGATCCCGAGCTCCTCGATCGCCGTCCGCACGCGGACGCGGGGCGCCAGTGTCTCGATGCGCCGGGTGATGCGCTCGAGCGCCTGGTCGAAGGCCCTCGGCGTTGTGCTTCTCGCCGGGTCGGGGATCGACCAGTGAAGGAGACGGACGTCCTCGGCAAGGTTCGGCATCTCTTCGTGGGCGACGTCGCAGACGGTCACGACGAGGTCGGGCGACTCGGTGAGCTCGTCGATCGATCGCGGGCGGGCTCCCGTGAGGTCAAGACCCGCGCGCGCGCCGGCCCGCACCGCTTCGCGTCGAACGTGAGCGGCTGGCCGGGTGCCGGCGCTCGTCGCGGGGACCTCGTGGCGGGCGTTCCAGACCGCGGCGGACAGTTGTGACCGAGCCGAGTTGGCGCTGCAGACGAAGAGCACGTGACGCGCCACGAGCGTCGCCACGGGCTGGGCGATCACCGAGAGGGCGTCGGGAACGAGACGCGCGTAGCGTCGGCGCGCGTCCCCGTCGGAGGAATGGCGCTGGACAAGCCCCGCCTCCTCCAGCACCCCGAGGTGATGCGCGAGCAGGTTGGATCCGATCGAGAGCGAGCGGCCGAGCTCCGTGGGCGATCGATCGGAGATCGCGAGCTCGTCGACGATCTCGAGGCGATGGGGATCGGCGAGCGCCGCGTGGATGGCCGTTCGGCGCGCGACAGACGTCTCGACCGACATTGAGGCAATCTTCCTTGAGCTTCCCACCCACTGTCAAGCGGCTCGAACCGCCCGCTCCCGGCCGTGGCGAGACCTCGCTCCACATCCCACGGGTGCGCGATCCAAGAGAGCCTCGGCCGGTGGGGCCCGTGAGGGGACCCCACCGGAACCTCGGCGTTCGTGAGATCAGGCCGTGGCGGGCGCGCCCAAGGGAGTGGGTGGTCTGAGGAGTACGAAGTCAGCAATCAAGCCCTGAGCGCTCCAGGGCGATACCTATCCGGGAGGCTCAGACCGGGACGGTGAACATGGCGAGCGCCGCGAGAGACGACGCGGGCGGGAGCGTCATCGGCTTCGCGATCGTGTTCGTTTCGTTCGTCTTTCGCGGTTTCATTCCGGCACCTACCTGGGTCTGGCTTGTCGTCCTGGCCGTAGGCGTCCTGCTCGCCGTCAAGGACGGGATCAGCGGGCTGGACGTGATCACGCTCGTGCTCGCCGGGGTCATCGTCGTCGGATCTCTGACGTCTGTGGCCAACACGGCGACGACCGACGCACCCGATCTGACGCTGAAGGAGCCGATCCCCGTCCCGGCCGAGTACGGCTTCAGGTTGGATGGTTCGTACCAGGCTTCCACTCGCACGTACCGGTCCGAGCCGATCCCGGGTAAGACGGCCAACCAAACTGTCCAGGAGGTCGTGGACTACTACATCGCCGGTCTGGCCCCGGAATGGACAGTCGTCGAGCGGAAGGAAGACGTGGGCTATGGGCATGGGCTCAATGCGCAGGCAAAGTTCAGACGGGGCGATACGTCGAACGGCATCGGCATCCAGGTGTATGCGGACCTGAGGGGTCGGTCTTCCACCGTGGTTCTGATGATCCAGGCGCTCAATTGCGGGAACGACGTGCCAGGATTTTCCTCCGGCGAAGTCTGCTGGCAGGGTCCGGTTTAGCGCCTGCCGGCATGGAGCCAACGCGAACGACTGATTGTTCGTCATGCAGCGATGGTTCGAGCTCGTAGCCTTCCAGCCTAGGCGCGAGACAGCTTTTCGATCATGCCCTTGCGGGCCCACTCCCACTCCTCCAGGAAGATCAGGAGATCGGCCATCTCCTGACCGTCAGGCCTCTCGTGGAGCTGCCGGATGACGTCGGCGCGGACCTGGCTGGGGGAGGTCAGGACCCGAAGGAGATCTCGACGCGCCGCTGGTCCGAGCGCGTTAGCGAGGCGAACCGCATCCTCCCAAAACACGGGGCGCGAGCGTATCAGCGGCCCGGCCGCCAGGCGAGCTGCCGGACCTTCCTACTCGACCCCCTCGAGGTCGAGTAGGAAGGTCGCGCTGTAACACTCGGTGGTGCGCCAGTGTTCGGGAATGTACCCAGACGCCTACAGGCCGGGCGAGTGCGTTTTGGCCAAACACTTTCCGACGCGATCCACGACCTCGTCCCCTGTAGGCATCTCCTGCTTCGCCGCGTCGTCGGCTCGCAGAAGCTCGAACGAGGCGGACGATCCCAGCGTCGGGCAAGCCAGTACGCACCGACGAGAACTGCAAGCGGGATGAGCAACAGAAGCAGCAGATTCAGGAGCAGATTCAGTAACACACCTGGATCGTATGCCGTGAGGTGCCCAGGGTGCGGCTAACTGGTGAACAGCGCAACAACGGCGGCCGCACATTCGATACCTTGTCCCAACGAGAATGAATGTCAGCGCTCGCTTCGTGTCGGCCGAAGACGGCTCATTGCAGCCCCGCGCCGGTTGGTCATTCCGGTCGCAAGGTTGAGGGCGATGTGTAGAGCCCCTCACCTCGCCGCGTCTACTGCTGTATCAGGTCGCCTTCGGGCGTCGCCAGAACATCGCCATCGTATACGGCCGGGTTACAGCCAGGTCCGTTCGGCCGCCACTCGTGAAGTTGGAGCTGGCGGGTCGTATCGAAGACAACTTGGCCATGGTAATGGTCCCTCACGACCACGCGCACATCGACCTCTGGATCGTCGATTGCCGCCTGGGTGACCAAGAAGGTGGCCCGATTTGGTGAGCCTAACGTATACATGCCCTCAAAGTGTCGGACGCACTTCTCGTCTACGCAGGCCCATACCTGGGCATCGCCCCCCGGAACGGTGGCCAGCACCTGCCTCACGTCGAACGCGACAGTTACACAGCAGGGCGCTACCCCGACGAGGGTGCAGGCCCGGGAGGTACAGCCGAGTAAGCAAGCGCTCAACGGGAATGCTGCGAGCCCCCTGACACCCACGGTCGGCATGGCCACGCGGGTGTTATCGGCCTGGACTGATTCAGCCTGAATCGCGCAGCATTCCGACGAGCACCGCCCGTAGCGACCGATCTTTCTCGCAGTCGATCAGGAGCTCGACTCGCGCTGTACGGGGACGCCGTAGTCTCGCCTCATATGCGTCCGAATGAGATCGAGCGCCGGCTCCGTCAGCGCCTTGACGCTCTCGGGCCGGCGCCGCGCGCCGAGCTACTCCACGTCCTGATGCCCCCGACTTCGAGCGGGCCGACCGGATCGGCGAGGGCCCTACGCGAATTGCGTGTTGCGCGTGAGCCGCTTCTCGTGCAGGATGCCCTCGCCCACTGTCGCATGCCGAAAGAGGAGGGAGCGAGATGCTGAGACGGAGCATCGCGGCGCTAGTACTAGGTCTATTCGTGCTCCTCGTTCCGCAGATCACGCTCGCAGTGAAGGCGAGCCGTGTGTGCGGACCCGGCTTCGACCTTGGCGCGCTCACGCTCGGGCAGGGGCTTCAGCTGCCGAATATCCAAGCGGCTCTTGCGGATGGAGTGATTGACGTCGCGACCCTGACAGTCCTTTTCGAGGGGTTCGACGCGAACGACGATGGGTTGATCTGCTTCAAGAGCTACCCGACAAACTCCAATCCGGTCACGCAGCAGCAGTACGCCTACAACGTGGTCGACAACAACGCTTCGGTCCCGAGCGGATAGAGGAGAGCCGCGCATTCGCCGAGCTTCTGATCGACTGCGCGGAGGATCGGACGCTGCGAGCGGTGCTTGTCGGAATGCTGTGGGAAGCCAAGCGCTTGCGGCTGATCACCCCCCGGGAGTCAAGGTGCACCCAGAGCCAGCACCGCGAACCAGCGGTTTAGTCGAGGACCTCGAGCCCTCCTCGCACTAGCAGGACTACGCCGCATGCATCATGTGCCTGAGCCCAACGCATGTGCTCCAGTCCGTTCCGCGTGTAGGTTAGACCTGGGAGGGAGAGGAGAAAGCCCATGAAGGTCGTCGCTCGTATTGTCCTCGCCGTGGTGTCAGTGTCGCTGTTGTCGAGTGCGCCCGCGCTTGCCGATCCGCCGCCCAGCAACAAGAACATCGAACCGTTCACGTTCGACTGCACGCGCGGATCGGAGTCACGTCACTTCGTGGCGATCGGAATCGGCCAGAGCGCGCAGATCGCAGGTCAGATCCAAGGGACCAACGAGGTGGTCAGGTTCGTGCAGATCAACGACCACGGGGTCGTGGTCTTCGACATCCCCGGCCTCTCAAGCAGCGACACGGTTTGGACCTGCACCGTCCAGGAGGCTCCTGATGTGGTCTTCAAGGTGATGATCACGCCTCGGGGATAGGGCGAATCAAGTAATCACGACGAGGCGCAGACCCGCGCCTTCGCCGAACTCCTGATCGACTGCGAGGAGGACCAGCCGCATGAGCAGCCGACCTCGTGCCAGCGGTCGTGAGCCTTCCCGATCTCCGGACGCGGCTGGATCTCGGTCATCTGGTGCTCGTTCATCGGTCCTCCTTCGTGATCCTCCAGCCCTTGGCCGCGAACCTCGGCGCCGCCTCCCTGAGTGCCTCCTACACGGGGTGTGTATCAGCGCGCTCGTCGTTGGATGCACGCGCGGCGGCGGATGCGATCGAGCGAGCACTCGGCGAGACGTTCGCGACACCGTCTGTTGACCAGGCGTTGACGGGGACCGACTGCGTCGTCGTTGCGATCAAGCCGAAGCGGCGCTGACCTGCGGGAAAGCGTGCTCCGGGGGTGGGACTCGAACCCACAACCTACGGATTAACAGTCCGCCGCTCTGCCAATTGAGCTACCCCGGAGAGAGCCGACGCAGTCTACCAACGGCCCGGATTGAACTGGCCTCAGGCAACGGCCCCGGATTGGACTAGGCTCAGGGCATGCGGTTCCGAACCGGTCTCGTGGTGGGAGGGGTGCTCGGCTACCTCGTCGCCCGCGAGCTCACCAAGCAGGACCCGGACGACGAGCGCCCACCCGGCGTCCGCGCGGCGATGTCAAGGCATCCGTCCAACCGCATCGCCGTGCAGGGACGGCGCATCGCCGAGAAGGCGGGCTGGAAGAGCGTCGAGGCGATCCAGCGGGCTCGGGCGAACATCCAGCGGCGGCTCGACCCCGACGTCGACGATATCTCGCTGAACTGACGCTCGGGTCCCCGCGGCCGAACGCTACTCGAGGTAGTCGCGCAGCTTCTGCGAGCGTGACGGGTGGCGGAGCTTCGACAGGGTCTTCGACTCGATCTGCCGGATCCGCTCCCGGGTGACGCCGAACTCGCGGCCGACCTCCTCCAGCGTGCGC
>Ga0209887_1000314_pt1 | contig 14422 bp, 13 predicted proteins | sample GWRWN1_30_40_FD_187230 | JGI IMG/M metagenome (GOLD analysis project Ga0209887, IMG submission 187230) | Riverbed sediment microbial communities from areas with no vegetation in Columbia River, Washington, USA - GW-RW N1_30_40 (SPAdes)... | ecosystem: Environmental > Aquatic > Freshwater > River...
GGACGCGGCGGTGTACGTGTCGCACCTAGAGCCCGGCCCGAAGGTGGAGCACGCGTTCGCCCCCGAGCACGGTGGGTACCTCTACGTGATCGAGGGATCCCTTCGGCTGAACGACGAGAAGCTCGGCACCGGCGATGCGGCGAAGATCGCCGACGAGCCCCAGATCACGCTCGAGGCCGATGGGCCCACGGAGCTGATCCTGGTCGACGTGGCGGTCTGACGGGCCCTCACAGCGGGCTGATGTCTACCAGCGTAGAGGTGTCCACGTCGAAGGTGACCGGCGGGTAAAAGGCCGGCTTCGTCTCGAGGGTCAGGGTCCACCCGGCGCCGGCTACCCCTTCCGCGTGGTGGAACGCCGAGACCGCCTGGAGCACCGCCTTCACCCGGAAGATCCTGCGAATCTCGTCGTTCTTGTAGTGCAACCGGTACCGGCGACCGACCACCAGGCCCTCGATCAGCGGACGCTGAGCGTCGTACCGTCGGATCAGCTCCGCGAAGGCCCTGACCAGCCCGGTGCGGCGGTGGCCACCCGCCCGCTCGGCGGCGGCCAGATTGAACCACGACACGCGGCGACCGTCGCGGACGAGCCACGCCATCTCGCCCTGATCGGGGAGAACCTCCAACAGTCCGGCCGTGTCCTTCAGGGCGGCGGCGACGTCTCGGGCAAGGCGGGCCGCCGCCTCCGGTCCCGGGCCCGCTCCGCTCGGGCGCGCCAGGTCCTCGAAGTCGTCGCCCGTCCAGCCCTCGCGCATCCCGCCCTCCGGTCGCCGGCCCGGCATGGACCCCGGGTCTCATCGGCGTCCCTCAGTATCGTCTGTCGTCCGGAGCGAAGTGCGTCGTAGGCTTGGCCCATGGCCGCGCCCACTCGCCCTTCACAGCGGTCCCGGCGACCCCCGGCTCGCCTCTCGAAGGGAACCCTGGTCGAGGAGTCCCTCGTCGTCCTGTCCCTCTCGCTCTTGGCGAGCGCGGTCTACGCGATCATCAGCCTGACGTCCGCGCCCGTGAAGGGCGCGACCGTGTTCGTCGTTCCCCAGGTCGGCCTGGCCACGCAGCTCGCGAACTTCGCGTTCGGCCTGGCCCCCGTGTGGCTCGTCGTGTTCCTGGTGCGCCGGAGCGGCGAGGGGGTGGGCGCGATCGGCCTGGCGTTGGACCGCCCACGCCGGGACCTCGCCTCGGGGCTGGTGCTGTTCGTCATCGTCGGCGCGGCCGGGATCGGGATCTACCTGGCCTCCGTCGCGCTGGGGGTGAACCGGTTCGTCGTCCCGGTGCCGCCACTCGGCCACTGGTGGACGGTCCCCGTGCTGTTCCTGAACGGTGCCCAGGCGGCGCTGGTCGAGGAGGTGATCGTCGTTGGCTACCTGATCACCCGGCTCCAGCAGCTGCGAGTGTCCGAACCGGCGGCGGTCGGCGTATCGGCGCTCCTCCGAGGCGCATACCACCTGTATCAGGGATGGGGCGGGTTCGGCGGCAACGTTGCGCTCGGGCTGTTCTTCGGGTGGTTCTTCACCCGCACTAGGCGGACCTGGCCGCTCGTCGTGGCCCACCTCCTGCTGGATGTCGGCGCCGGCCTCGGCTACATCCTGTTCCGCACCCACCTCCCGGGGTCGTAGCGATGGCGCTGGCGACGGGACTCGATCTCCGCCGCCCGCTCCGCTCGACGGCAGAGCGCGGGTACGCGCACGTGTCGCAAGCGATCGACGCGTCCTTCCTTCGCAAGCTGTGGAGGGAGCTGGAGAGTGGCCCGTTCCAGCGATTCGAGGGATCGTTCGGGCTGGTCCGCCAGGAGATCGACGGCTACGACGTCCTCGATCCGATGGAGCTGTTCCCGCTCGTGGCCGAGCTCCGCGACGAGCTGGCCGGCCTGCTCCGGCGACATGGCCGGGGGATCCGCGGCCTGGCCACGTGGTGGCCGAACGAGGCGGGTGTGGCCCGGTACCACCCCGGTTCGATCGGCATCACCCCGCACCTGGACGGCAAGTGGTACCGGCGGCTGGTGGCCGTGGTCACCGTGCACGGCACAGCGCCGTTCAGCGTATGCCGCGACCGGGACGGCGAGGTCCTCGAGCGGTGGGACGCCGGGCCGGGCAGCCTGACCCTGATGCGCGGTCCCGGACTTGCCGGGTCGCGGGACGGCCGGCCCTTCCACACCGTGCAGGGGCCCCGGCGCGGTACGCGATGCTCCCTCGGGTACCGGATGAACACGCGCCCGCCCGGCGCCACGCAGCCCTAGCCGAACAGGTGGAACGTGATGACGGTGGTCCCGTCGGAACGGGGCTCGATGTCGGCCTCCCCCCGGGCACGCTGGAACTCTCCGTTCCCACCCGTGACGATCCCGGTGACCGACTGAGGGAACTCGGGAAGCGCATCGACCGCGAGCTGTCCCCGGCCGGTGAGGGAGAAGATCCCGACGCACACGGCCTTCCCCCCGAAGTTCACGACGCAATGGATGTGGAGGTCGCCAACCTGGTTCGCGTTGGTCGGATCGAACAGCGAGCTTCGGAAGACGAGGATGTCGCCCGGGCTCGGCACGCCATCTCCGTCGAGGTCGTCGAACGCCTGATCCGGAGCTCGTTGGATAACCGTGATGGTGCGTCCGGCGGCGTCGGACGACGAGGCGTGGGCTGCGGCGATGCCGCCGGCACCGATCAGCACCACGACGACGCCCGCGATGGATGTGAGGATCCTCCGCATGGCTCGGCCCTCCTTCGACGCCGGCCCCTCCGGCGCCGGCGTCGAAGCTAGCCGTGGTCCGTTGGCGGAGTGTTGGTCCTGCGTTGGCCTACTGGAGCCGGCGGGGGATCCGCCGTTCCCACCGCCTGGACCATCGCGCCCTCCCGTTCTCCGAGACGTCGAGCTCGATCGTCAGGTGGTAGGCGGTGGCGTCGCTTCGAACCACCTGGCGCACGTCCGAGTTGACCGTGGCCTCCGGCCACTCGATGGTCAGCGAGGAACGCGACTCGGCGCTCGCGACCGCGGGGTCATGGATCGAGACGGCCACGGTCCCCCCGTAGAGCTCGTGGAACCGCGGTCCCTCGCCCTCCGCCTCGGTCGTTCCGGAGCTCTGGGCGATCGCCCGGGTCTCGCGGTCCAAGACGCCGTGCTCGATCCTCCACACGACGGTGTCCACCGCGTTGCCCTTAGCCGGCTCGTAGCGCTCCTGCTGCTTGGTGGGTGCCGCGAGGACGGGGCGCACGCCGATCGGTGAGGGCCCTACGACCACGGGGAGAAGCAGAGCCGAGCCGCCGCGTTCGAAGGTGAGCGTGGCCGCCGCGGGCGGCGGCCACGCGTTCGGCCAGTCCGACCCGGCCAGGTCGAGACGGATACGGTGCCCCGGCTCGAAGGCCCAGGAGGTCACCTCGAGCTCCACCGCGACCCGATATGGCGTCCCGGGTTCGAGCGCCGACGGCCGCTCGCGCGACTCCCGGTGCGCCAGGTTCAGCAGCCCCCGGGTCACCAGTGCGGAGGTCCCGTCGGGGAACACGTCGCACAGCTTCGCTGAAAGGTAGGCCACCGGCGCCGACGACGTGATCGTCACGTCGACTCGGGGGTGACCCAGGATCTCGAGCTCCTCGGTGAGCGGCGGCCACTCGTACACCAGGGACCACGCCTCGTCGGGTCGCTGGTCCTGGGGCTGTCCGTACGGCAGGTGCCCGGCGCAGGAGATCCAGGCCGTCCAACCCACGTCGCCGCGGACCTCGAGCTCGTCGGGGTCGGATGCCGGACGCCCCACGGCGACCGCGTTGCCGAACGGCATCGGCAGCTCCGTGCTTCGATCGATCGGCCACCCCGGCTCGTACCGCCATTCGCCGCGGACCTCCGCGAGGTCGGGCTCCGGCTTCGTCGAGCGACGGATGAACACGACGATCGGCGGCTCACGATCGACGCCGTTGTCCACGCCCTTCAGCCACCGGTCCCACCACCGCACCATCTCCGGCAAGAGATCCACGTTCGGACCGGGGAGCGACGTCTCGGTCGACGCGTGGGCCCATGGCCCAAGGATCAGGCGCTTGGGGCATGCCAGCGCGGCCATGGTCCGAAGCGAGTTGTTCGTGTAGCCGTCGGCCCAACCGGCGATGATCATCGTCGCCGCCTGGATCGTGTCGTATCGAGGACGGAGCGAGCCGTGCTGCCAATACGGTCCGAAGGTCTGCTCCTCCAGCCACCGGATGACCCACGGCTCGTTCTCGTGCACCCGTTTCTCCCACACCTCACGCCACCCCTCGCCGTACAGCGACGGCACGGGAGGAAGGGCGTTCAGCGCCGTCATGTAGGTGGGATAGTCCACGAGGTCGAGGGCCTTCAGCGCGCCCCCGAAGTAATGTACATCGTCGGCATATCGGTCGTCGGTCGCGTAGATCGGGATGATGGCCTTCAGCGCCGGCGGCTGGGTCATGGCCACCTGGATCGAGTTGAATCCCGAGTAGGAGGTCCCGTACATCCCGACGTCGCCGGTAGACCAGTCCCGGGAGGCGAGCCAGGCGATCACCTCGTTCATATCCCGCTGCTCGATCGCCGGATACTCATCCTCGGCCACCCCTTCCGAGGTCCCGGTGCCCCGGACATCGACCCGGCACGCGACGTACCCGGCGTCGGCCAGGCGCCCGTACTCGGTCCGATACGGCGAGGTGAGGTCGTCTTTTCGATAGGGAAGGGCCTCGAGGATGGCCGGCCACGGACCCTCCCCGTCGGGCACGTAGAGCGTGGCCGCCAGGCGCACCCCGTCTGCCATCGTGATGAACATGTGCCTCGACGTGGTCGGCATCGGCGCGAATCCTAGCTCGGGCTCGCCGCCACCCGTGGAGCGTCCCCTTGGCCGGTGGTCACCTCACGTCCAGCTGGGGAACCAGGCCCGGAGCGAGAAGGCATAGCCGGAGAGCGGGCTGCCGGTGAGGGCGGGCCAGAACCACAGGAACAGGCCCACGCAGGCCACGACGAAGCCGACGGCGAGAGGCAGCCATGGACGCGAGCGGGATCCGGCGATGTGGGCTTCCGACAGGTCCCTCAGCGCGTAGACGCAGGCGAGGACGAAGAACGGAACGACCGGCGTGGCGTAGAAGAAGAACTGCGGCCGGGAGACCAGGAACCACGGGAGGTACAGCGCGGCGATCGTGACGACGACGAAGCCGGCGACCCAGTCCCGCTTGCGCCACCAGGCGTACGCCACGTACGGGATCGCCACCAGGCTGCCCCAGAAGATCGCGGGGTTGCCGTTCGCGTAGATCACGCGTCGCACGTCGTCGCCGTACCGCGCGTAATACAGGACGGGCCGCCACAGCAGGATCCACTTCCAGGCCTGGGCCAGGTAGGGGTGGATGGGCTTGCGGGTCTCGGGATCGATCGTATGCAGGTGCTCGTGGTAGCTCGCCATGGCCCCCTGGAGCCGGAGCCAATCGCCGACGTGGATCCCGAAATGTAGGAACCACCCGAGGTACGACGCCACGTAGATCACGGCCGGCACCGCCAGGAAGAACAGGGCGATGGGGAACGATTCCCACTGGATGGTGCGCCACACTGGGTGGCTCACCCCGGCGCGCTTGCGCCGCAACACTTCCCACATGAGCGACAACACGACGGCGCCTAGGATGCCGGTGACCCCCGACCACTTCGTGGCGATCGCCGCGCCGAACGCGACGCCGGAGGCGATCCTCCACGGCCGGAGCAGCGGGGAGGGGACACGAACGGACGCAGGCGTGCGCCGTTCGATCCACTTCCGGTCCAGCAACAGGAACAGGAACCCGAGCACGATCCAGAAGGCCACGAAGACGTCGAGCATGGCCACCCGCGACTGCACGAAGCTGAGGCTCTCCGTGGCCAGGAGCAGCCCCCCGGTGAACGTCCAGACGGGGCTTCCGAACAGCAGCTGCACGATCAGCGCCAGTACGATCACCGTGGCCGTGCCGAAGGCGGCCGATGACGCGCGCCAGCCGAAGGCGTCGGTGCCGAAGGTGAGCTCGCCGAGCGCGATGGCCCACTTTCCGAGGGGCGGATGCACCCACGCCCCGGTGTCGTTCTTGTCCGTTCGCCAGAACTTCTCGTCGCTGCTCGTGGTGTCGCAGCGCGCGTTGGAGTAGCCGAGGTAGATGCAGGCCGACTTCGAGTAGTAGATCTCGTCGAACACCCGGGTCGGGGGCGCGCCGAGGTTGGCGAACCGCAGGATCGAGGCGATCAGCCCCACGGCAACCACCGCGACGACCGGCCTGTTGATGAAGCGGCGAACCGCCTCCAGACCGGAGGGCCGCGCGAGCCAAGGAGCCGCGGGCTCGATCTTCGTGGCGGGGGTTTGCACGGGGTGATGGTACGAGAGGGCCCCGCGTTCGGGGGGAGGATCAGCGCCGGCCGCCCGGCCGGTCCTTCAATCGGTGCACGAACTGGAGCCCCTGGAACACCTGACCCAGCGAGGCGGACTTGTTGTCGACCAGCCCGGCCGAGAGCCCGGCCTCCTGTACCACGTCAAACGTGAGGTCGGTCTCGACGTTCGCCGCCTTCTTCGGCCAGGCCACCCAGAGCCTTCCCCCCGGATCAAGCGAGGAGGACAGCGCCGCGAGCCGCCGTTCGAGCCCGCTCCGCCTGGTCGCGAACAGCACCACCACGTCGAGCCTCCCACCGGCCCGGCGGAGGAGCTCGGCGCCGGGCGGGAGCGGGCCCAGGGTGAAGCCGGGCGGAGGGGAGACCAGGAGGACCCGGGAGCCCTCCCGGATGCCGAGCTTCCTCGGCAGCGGGGTTCCCGAGTAATCCTTGTGCGCCGCCGTCGGCATGGGCCGCCAACTGTACTTGCCGCGAACGGCTCCTAAGCCCTCCGGCCGTTCTCAGTTCTCAGCCAACCGTGGCAACATCGATCTGTGAGCGGGATCCTCTATCTGGTCGGCACCCCGATCGGGAACTTCGGAGACATGACCGATCGAGCGCGCGAGACGCTCGGCACGGTCGCCGTGGTGGCCGCCGAGGACACACGCCGGACGGGGCGGCTCCTGGCCCATTTCGGGATCGAGGCCAGGATGGTCTCGCTGTTCCAGGGGAACGAGGACCGGCGGACCGAGGAGCTGCTCAAGGAGCTCCGGTCCGACCGCGACGTCGCCATCGTCTCCGATGCCGGCATGCCGGGGCTGTCCGACCCCGGCTACCGGCTGGTGCGGGCGTCCGTGGACGAGGGGATCGAGGTGCGCGTGGTCCCCGGCCCGTCGGCGGTCCTGTCGGGCCTGGTGGTCTCGGGGCTGCCCACTGACCGATTCGTGTTCGAGGGGTTCCTTCCCCGCCGTGCGGGAGAGCGGCGAATGCGCCTCCGGGGCCTGGCCCACGACCGGCGGACCGTCGTCCTGTTCGAGTCGCCCCATCGGGTGGCCACCCTCCTGCGAGACGTGTTGGTGGAGCTGGGGGACCGCCGGGTGGCCATCGCCCGAGAGCTGACCAAGCTGCACGAGGAGGTCATCCGGGGTCGGACTTCCGAGGTCCTGGCGGGCATGCCGGACCTCGAGCTAAAGGGTGAGCTCGTCGTGGTGCTCGAAGGCAGCCGCCGGCCGGAGGTCCTGGATCAAGAGGAGCTGGTGGGGGAGGCCCTGGCACTCGTCCAGGCGGGGATGCGAAAGCGCGACGCCGCCTCCGAGGTGGCCAGGAAGCGGGGGGCCTCCGCGAACGCGATCTACGAGGCGCTGCTGGAGAGACGCGGTACTGGGGGAGCTCCACAACCACCTGACCCCTAGAATGGCCCGACCATGGGCCGGGACGTTTTCTACATCACGACACCGATCTATTACCCGAACGACGTCCCGCACATCGGCCACGCCTACACGTCCGTGGCGGCCGATTTCATCGCCCGGTATCACCGGCTTCGCGGAGACGAGGTCTTCCACCTCACCGGGACCGATGAACACGGCCTGAAGCTCCAGCGGGCGGCGGAGGCCGCCGGGAAGGACCCCCGCGCCTGGGTGGACGAGATGGAGCCGCGGTGGCGGGAGGTCTGGGCCCGCCTGGACATCGCCTACGACGACTACATCCGGACCACCGAGCCACGGCACGAGGAGGCGGTGAAGAAGCTCCTCCAAGCCGTGCACGACAACGGCCGGGACGACATCTACCTCGGGACCTACGAGGGCCTGTACTGCGTGTGGTGCGAGCTGTACTACACGGAGGACCAGCTCGTCGACGGCAAGTGCCCCATCCACGGCCGGCCTGTCGAGGCCATGCGGGAGGAGAACTACTTCTTCCGTCTCTCGGCCTATGCGGACCGGCTGCTCCAGCATTACGAGGCCCATCCCAAGGCCGTCCAGCCGGAGGTCCGGCGGAACGAGGTCCTCTCGGTGATCCGGGGCGGGCTCCAGGACTTCTCCATCAGCCGGACGTCCTTCCGGTGGGGCATCCCGCTGCCCTGGGACCCTGCCCACGTGAACTACGTCTGGTTCGACGCCCTGACGAACTACATCACGGCCGCGGGGTACGGCTCGGACCCCGAGTGGTTCGCCCGGGTGTGGCCGGCGAACATCCACATGATCGGGAAAGACATCCTTCGCCAGCACGCGATCTACTGGCCGGCAATGCTGATGGCCGCGGACATCGAGCCCCCCGACCAGGTCTGGGCCCACGGGTTCCTTACGGTCGGTGGCCAGAAGATGTCGAAGACCAACGCCACCGGTATCCATCCATTCGAGCTGGTGGACCAGTTCGGGGTGGACGCCTACCGGTACTACTTCATCCGGGAGATCCAGTTCGGCCAGGACGGGAGCTTCTCCTGGGAATCGATGAACGACCGGTTCCACGCCGACCTGGCGAACGGGCTGGGGAACCTGGCCAGCCGGGTCCTGGCCATGCTGGCGTCCTACTTCGACGGCCTGGTCCCCAAGGCCCCTCCGTCCGGGGTGGAGGGCGACCTCCCCGCCTTAGTCAAGGACGTCGCCGGCCGCTACGACGGGCTCATGCTCGACCTTGCCTTGACCCCTGCCGTGGCCGCGATCTGGGAGATCGTGGGACGGGCCAATCAGTACCTCGTCGAGAAGGCCCCGTGGCGGCTGGCCAAGGATGAGGGGAGCCGGGACGAGCTGGCGGGCATCCTGTACGCCGCCGCCGAGACCCTTCGGATCCTGGCGGTCCTGCTGTCGCCGGTCATGCCGGGCGCGGCCGGCCGTTTGTGGACCCAGCTCGGGATCTCCGACGCCCTCCCGGCCCAGCGGGTACCGGAAGCAGCAGAGTGGGGCCGCCTGGCTCCGGGGACCAGGACCACCAAGGGCGAAGCCCTGTTCCCGCGCCTCGACTCCTAGGTGAGGGTTGGCGCCGGCGCGTTTCACGTGGGACTCCCTCCCTCGACTCCGGGTGGACACTCGGTCACCCGGTTTGACGGCCTGCCCGGTCGCCTATCGAGCTGAGGTCCAGAGCCGGTATCGTTGGCCATCCATGGCGTCCTCGCAGCCTGAGCCCACTCCCCAGGAAGGCGCAGTGGACACCCACTGCCATCTGTTCCTGATGAAAGAGGACCCCGGCCGGGTGGTGGCGACCGCGGGGAGGGCGGGCGTGGGGACCCTGGTCTGCGCCGGCATCGACCCCCAGACCAGCCGTCGCTCGATCGAGCTCGCCGAGTCGCTGCCGGAGGTCTTCGCCACGGCCGGGATGCACCCCCACACCGCCTCGGAGTTGGACGCGGAGGCGTGGAAAGCGATCGGGGAGATGGTGGCCACGCCCCGGGTCGTGGCCGTCGGGGAATGCGGCCTCGACTTCTACCGGATGCGATCGCCGAAAGAGGATCAGGAGCGAGTCTTCGGCCTCCACATCTCCTTGAGCCGTGAGACCGGCCTTCCAGTGGTGGTTCACGTTCGAGATGCGTGGCCGGCCGCCCTTCGACTCCTGGGTGAGGGCTCGGCGGAGCGTGTGGTCCTCCATTGCTTCAGCGGGGATGCGTCGATCGCCAGGGAGTGTTCGGCCCGAGGGTGGTTCGTGTCTTTCGCCGGCAACCTCACGTATCCCAAGAACCGGCACCTGCGGGAGGCGGCTGCCGCCACGCCCCTCGACCGCATCCTCGTCGAGACCGACAGCCCGTTCCTGGCGCCACAGCCCATCCGGGGACGTGACAACTCCCCGTCGAATGTCGTCGAGGTGATCCGCGAGATCGCCTCGGTCCGCGCGACGTCCTTCGAAGCCGTTCGCGACGCGACGTCGGCGAACGCGCGAACGGTTTTCCACCGGCTCCGGTAGCGGTTCAGGCCCGGAAAGACCTCGAACACACGTTCGGTTTTCAAGTTTGCAGTGAGGGTTGAGGGTTTGATACCGTGCCGCCAGTGCTCATGGAGGCTTCGGTCCGGCTGATCGCCGGCTCCCCCCCGAAGCCTTCTTCCAGTAGGGGGAAGGATGCTGGTGCGGTCGACTCGGGTCCGGCGCTTGCGGATCCGCAAGGCGACGGGCAACGCCACCATCGTCGTCGCGCTCCTCGCCATCGGTTCCCTTTATCTCGTCCTCGAGAAGAACGTGACCCTCGTGGTGAACGGGCAGCCGCGGGCTGTTCGGACCATGAGCTCCAACGTGGGACAGCTCCTCGACGCTCGGGGCATCGTCGTGGACGGACAGGACTACGTGGCCCCACCGGCGGCGACCCCCCTCGCCGACGGGATGACGGTCGTGGTGGACACCGGCGGCCTCCTGCAAGCCGCCTCCGGTGTGGGGGTCTGGGTGGCGGTTGGGGTGACCGGACCGTCAGCGAAGCTGGCGATCCAGCACACCGAGGATTGGTTCTCCGCGGGAGAACCGGTCGGGCCGACCCGGATCGTGGACGCTCGGGTCGTCGTGGAAGGGAAGGCTCACGACGTTCTCACGAATGCGGCCACCGTCCGGGAGCTCCTCTCGGCCATGGGGATCGAGCCCGACGGGAGCGATCGCGTCCTTCCGCCACCCAAGACCCCCCTTCTCGACGGGGCGTCCGTCCGATTCGTCGACATCGACCTGCGGACGAGACATGTGGTCGTCCCCATCCCGTTCCACACCCTGACGACGTACTCGGACAGCCTGACCCCCGGAACGGAGAAGATCTCGCAGTCCGGAGCCACGGGCAGGATGCTCGTCACCTTCAGGGCCAAGGTGGTGGACGGGCGGGTGGTCCGAAAGACGGTCCTGACGCGGAGGGTCCTGCAGACCGCCGTCCCGACGATCCGGCTGGTGGGGCGGGCGGACTCGTTGATCCACGGCTCGGAGGTCGGTGAGTCATCCTGGTACGGGTTCGCGCCGGGCTCCGGCTTCACCGCCGCCCACCCCTGGCTTCCCTTCGGGACGGTGGTCACGGTGACCTACCTCGCTACCGGCGAGAGCATCGACGTGGTAATCAACGATCGTGGACCCTACGGCGGACGCGTCATCGACCTCTCCGACGAGGCCTTCGCGGCTCTCGCGCCGCTCGGCCAAGGGGTCATGGACGTCCGACTCACCTGGTAGCTTCGGCCTTGGCCGCGGGGTCCTGAAGGACCTCGCGGTCCGCTACGGGATCCACCCCTCCAAGGCGCTCGGCCAGAGCTTCCTGGCCGATCCCAACCTGGCCCGGGCCATCGTGGCCGACGCCGGGATCGAGGAGCGGGATCGCGTCCTGGAGGTGGGTCCCGGCCTCGGTTCGCTCACGGTGGCCCTGGCGGCGACGGGGGCCGAGGTGCTGGCTGTGGAGCTCGACCGGGCGCTCGTCCCGGCCCTCCGCGAGGTCCTCGCCGCCTTCCCCCGGGTTCGCATCGCGGTGGGGGATGCGCTGAGGATGGACTGGGACGCCGCGCTCTCAGCCGGCGACTGGATGATGGTGTCGAACCTTCCGTACAACGTGGCGGTGCCGCTGCTCGTAGACATGTTGGACCGGGCGCCGCGGATCGGCGAGTACCTGGTGATGGTGCAGCGAGAGGTGGGCGAACGCCTGACGGCCCAACCCGGCGACGACGCGTACGGCGCCGCCAGCGTCCGGGTGGCCTACCGGGCCCGCGCCACGCTCCTGCGGCGGGTGCCCCCGGACGTCTTCTGGCCTCGCCCCAAGGTCGAGTCGGTCATGGTGCGCATCACGCCCCGGCCGGCGCCGGTCGACGCCGACCGGGCCGCGCTCTTCCGGGTGGTCGACGAGGGCTTCGCGGAGCGAAGGAAGACGATGGGCAACGCCCTCCGGCGACTGGGCCTGGATGGGCCCTCGGCCGCACGCGTCCTTCGCGACAACGGGCTGGAGCCGGACGTCCGAGCCGAACGGCTGGGACTTCCGGAGTTCGCCCGGATCGCGGAGGCCCTTCGGCGAGAGGGGGTGCTCGCGTGACCCGGCGGGCCGCCGTCCGGCGTCGGGCGAACGCGAAGATCAACGTGTTCCTCCGCGTGCTTCGTTCCCGAGACGACGGCTACCACGACATCGAGAGCCTCGTCGTGCCGGTCTCGTTGGCCGATCGGATCGCGGCCCGAGCCGCCGATGAGTTGCGGGTCACGATGAAGGGGGCCGATGATCTGGCCCGCACGGTCCCCGTCGGTGGGCTGAACCTGGCGTTGGTCGCGGCGCTCGCCCTCGCGGACGAGTGCGAGCACGCTGGCGGGGCCGATGTCGAGATCGACAAGCGGATCCCCGTGGCCGCCGGGCTCGGCGGAGGGAGTGCGGATGCCGCCGCCACCCTCGGGGCGCTGAACGAGCTGTGGGGATGCCGGCTCGACATGGAGGCGCTGGCCGACATCGCCGCACGGGTGGGGTCCGACGTCCCGGCCATGCTGGCCGGCGGCCCGGTGCTCGTGCGGGGGCGGGGCGACGTGATCGATCCCGCCACCGTGGACCGGATGTGGTGGATCCTGCGGTCGTTCGATTTCGGGGTCCGCTCGCCCGACGCGTATCGGTGGTGGGACGATGACGGGGCCCCCTCCGGGCCGGATCCCGCTCCGCTCCTCCTGGCCGCGACGAAGGGGGACCCCGAGATGCTTGGGCCGCTGCTGTTCAACGACCTCGAGCGACCGGTGTTCGCGCGCCACCCGGACCTGGCCGAGGCCAAGGCGGCGTTGATCGAGGCCGGGGCGCTGGGCGCCGTGATGAGTGGGAGCGGATCCTCGGTGGCGGGTCTGGCTCGCGACCAGGCTCACGCCCGGTCCTTGGCCAAGCGGTGGCCGTCGGCGCTGGTCGTGGCAGGCCCGCCCTGAGCTTCCGGGGCCGATGGCCGGCCTCGGCTCCGTCGGTCGGCGATAATCGGGAGGCGGTCCGGGGTGGTCTAACGGCAAGACGCGGGCCTTTGGAGCCCTCGATGGAGGTTCGACTCCTCCCCCCGGAACTCCGTCCGCCTGGGCCTCGGCCTTGTCAGCGAGAGCGAGCCCCGGTACAAAGGATGCGGCGTCGATCGACGAAGGATGTCCGTGCCCGAGAAGACCGGTCCTTCCCTCGCCGCGGTGCTGCTCGCCGCGGGCAAGGGCAAGCGGTTGAAGTCCAAGCTCCCCAAGGTCCTGCAGCCGGTACGGGGCCGGCCTGCTCTGTGGCACGTCGCCCGGGCCGCGATGGCTGCACGGCCCGGCCGGTTGGTGGTCGTGGTGGGGGAGGGAGCCGAGCGGGTCGAGGAGGCCGTGCGGTCCTGGGGCCTCGCGCCCGAGCCGGTCTTCGTCCGCCAGGGCCAGCCTCTCGGGACCGGCCACGCCGTCGCGAGAGCCGAGGAGGCCGTGGGCAGGGTCGCCGAGGTCCTGGTGATGGCGGGCGACGACCCGCTGGTCGAGGGGCGCCACGTCAGACGGCTCCTCGGCGTGCACCGGCGGACGAAGGCGGCGGCCTCGATCCTGACGACGGAGGTCGGCCGACCTGGGGGATACGGGCGCGTGATCCGCGACGGCGCCCGCCTGATCGGCATCGTGGAGGAGGCCGACCTCACGCCGGCGCAGCGCGCCGTCCGCGAGATGTCCACGCTCGTCTACGTGTTCCGCAGGGACGACCTGTATGGAGCGCTGCCGCTCGTGGGGCGGGACAACCGCCTGCGCGAGTACTACCTCCCCGACGTGCTGGGGATCCTGATGGACAAGGGCGAGCACGTCTCGGCGGTGAAGGGTGATTTCGGCGGATGGGCCGGGGTGAACTCCCGGGAGACGATGGCCGCCCTGGACCGGATCATGGGCGAGCGGATCAACGCTCGGCACATGGCGAAGGGGGTCACGATCCTCGACCCCCAGACAACATTTATCGACGTGGACGTCCGGATCGGGCCCGACACGGTCCTTCACCCGCTGACGTTCCTCGAGGGGGTCACCCGGATCGGCTCCGGAGCCGAGATCGGGCCGGCCACGCGGATCGTCGACTCGCGCATCGAGGACGGTGCCGCCGTCCAGTTCTCCGTGGTGCGGGGGTCAAGGATCGGCCGAAGGGCCATCGTCGGCCCCTACGCCCACGTCCGTCCGGGGACCGTGCTGAAGGAGGGAGCCAAGGCCGGCAGCTTCGTCGAGATCAAGGCATCGGAGGTGGGCACGGGATCGAAGGTCCCAC
>Ga0209887_1000316_pt1 | contig 14396 bp, 11 predicted proteins | sample GWRWN1_30_40_FD_187230 | JGI IMG/M metagenome (GOLD analysis project Ga0209887, IMG submission 187230) | Riverbed sediment microbial communities from areas with no vegetation in Columbia River, Washington, USA - GW-RW N1_30_40 (SPAdes)... | ecosystem: Environmental > Aquatic > Freshwater > River...
GAAAGTGCGATTGCGTCCAAACCAGCGTTTCCTTTATAAGGTCTTGCTTGCCACGTTGCTTTCCTTGTACTTCAGGATCCCGTCGTACAATGCGTCAACCACGGCGTTCTGGTAGGTTTCTTGACTCATGGCGCGCCCTTCGGTTTTGTTGGTGATGAAAAACATTTCCACCAAAACGCTCGGCATGCGCGCTCCCACCAGTACGTAGAAGAGCGCTTTCTTGACCCCGAGGTCCTTGACATCGGCAAGCCTGGTTGACATGCCGTCTACCAGCGAATGCTGCAAGTGATGGGCGAGGGTAATCGAGTCCTCCAACTTCATGTTCTGAGTCATATCGCTCAAGATAAACTGCAAATCCGAAACATTCCTGCGGGAAGTGACATTTTCTCGCGCCGCAAGCCTCAGCGAACCCTCGTCATTGGTGTTATCCAGGTAATAGGTTTCTAAACCCTTCGCCTCACCGTTTGGGCTCGCATTCATGTGCAAAGAGACAAAAAGGTCAGCGCCTTCGGCGTTGGCGATCGCCGTCCGATCTTCCAAGGGAATGAATCGGTCATCCCTGCGGGTCAGAACAACCTCCACCCCCATTTCTTGTTTTAGTTTCCGCTCTAGCTTTTTCGCCACAGCCAGAACAATGTCTTTTTCTGCGATTCCCCCGACGCCAATGGCTCCAGGATCCTTGCCGCCGTGTCCCGGATCCAAAACAATCTTGCGGATTCCCGAAACCGGAAGCTGCTTTCCCTTTTCCGGCAGGGTCCCTGTTCTCTTCTTGCCTTTGTCGACAGCGGCGACAGCCTCCCCATTTTTCTGTCCTTGGATATCAATCACCAGTCGATAAGGATCAGCCAACAGGAAGGCATTGTGCTCCCGTAAGGTCGTCAAGTCTATCACGATGCGTACGATATCGGCAGTGAATTGGCCCACGCGCAATTGGCGCAACACACCATCATCGACCACAATCGGATTCCTGGAATCCATCGCCAGCTTGGTACCGAACAGGTCGACGTAGATCCGCGCGGGCAATCCTTTAGACGGATCCTCCTTGAGACGATGGGCTTCATAACGCACCTCGTGGGAGAGGTCCATCGTCACCCGACTGTAGGTCTTCGACGACAAAACGCGCACCGAGAACAGACGCGATCTGTCCGGCGAAGCCAAAACCTTGGTCGACTGCACCACGCGATCGGCGTCAAGCGCATCGTTATTAGCAGGATTCGCGCTCGGGTTTGTGGCCGGAGCTTTCCTCTGAGCCTGGGCAAGACGATAGGGAGCTCCCGACCCCCCTGCGCAGCCCTGCGGTACCCACAGCCCCAAGCCTGTGAGTCCGATTATGCCGAGCAGAAGTCTCTTACTCATAAGACACTCTACAGCTCGTGCCTACTTTTTTGCTTCCTCCGACCATTTGTGAAGCAAGTTCAGCGCCTCAATTGGCGATAGACGGGACACGTCGAGTTTTCTTAGTTCCTCGCTCAATTTCCTTTCAATGGATCCGAACAAGGCCATCTGCACAGGTTGGTCTACGGCAGCCGCGCTTTTTTCCGTGTCGGCTCGTTTTCCCTCGGCTTCGCCGCTCTCCAGGTTGTGCAAGATTTGCTTGGCCCGTTCGATGACCGCCGGCGGCAAGCCGGCCAGCCGTCCCACGTGAATTCCATAGCTGTGGCTGGCGGCGCCTTCGACTAGATTGCGCAGAAAAATGACGTCGCCCTGCCATTCCTTGACCGAAAAGTTAAAGTTCCTGATCCTTTCCTTGGTTCGCGCCAGATCGGTGAGCTCATGATAGTGAGTTGCAAAAAGAGTTCGCGGCCGCCCCTGCATGTCATGAAGACGCTCGGCCACCGCCCAGGCGATGGATATCCCGTCAAACGTGCTCGTGCCCCGGCCGACTTCATCCAGCAGGATGAGACTGCGCTCAGTTGCATGATGCAGGATCTTCGCGGTCTCCTTCATCTCCACCATGAAAGTCGACTCGCCGCGGGCCAGCGAGTCGGTGGCTCCAATGCGGGTAAAAATACGGTCCGCTATGCCAATACGAGCCTCCGTTGCAGGCACAAAACTCCCCATCTGACCAAGAATGACGATCAAGGCGACCTGCCGCATATAAGTCGACTTGCCTGCCATATTGGGTCCCGTCAGCAGGAGGATCTGGTTCGATGCCGGGTCGAGAATGGAGTCGTTGGGAACAAAGCCGCCGCGCCCTAACGTGGCTTCTACCACCGGGTGACGCCCCTCTCTGATGATCAGCGCCAAGCCGTTATTTACCCGAGGCCGGGTAAAGTGTTGCGACTCGGCGACTTCCGCAAATGACAACAGCACGTCCAGCATCGCCAGAGCGACGCTCATCTCCTTCAAAGCGACAAAATGAACGGCGACTTGTTCACGCACCCGGGCCAGCAAGGCAATCTCTAACTTCTCGATCAGTTCCTGGGAATTAAGAATCTTGGCCTCATACTCTTTCAGCTCCGGGGTGATATAACGCTCGCCGTTGGCGAGGGTTTGCTTGCGAATGTAGTCCTCCGGCACCTCCTTAAGATGCGACTTGGTCACTTCAATGTAATAACCGAAGACCCGGTTGTATCTCACCTTCAGGGATTGGATTCCCGTGCGCCGTCGCTCTCCAGCCTCGAAATGGGCTATCCATTCTTTGGCGTGAGCCCGCATGCCGCGAATCTCATCGAGCTCGGCGTCAAAGCCGGCACGAATAAAACCGCCCTCCTTGACCGATAAGGGCGGGGCATCGACGATAGCGCTTTCGATCAGCGAAACAACTTCGGGTAGTTCGGCAATCTTTGTTTGCAGCGATTTCAAGATCGTCGAGTTGCAAGGACTGAGCTGTTTGCGGACACCGCCCACGTGATCTAGGGTCTCACGGATCGCAATCAGATCTCTCGGCAGCGCGCTTCCAGCAACGACTCTGCCACCAAGACGTTCAAGATCGTTCATCTTACCTAGCCAGAGCTTTAATTCCTGGCGCGTTTGGAATTGGTCGACCAGCTCCTGAACCCCTTCATGGCGATCTCTTATCGCTTGCTCATCAAGCAGCGGGTACAGCAAACACTGACGCAATCGCCGGGCGCCCATGGGGGTCAACGTCCGATCGATGACGGCCAGTAATGAACCTTTTTTATCGCCTTGATAGTTGCTGACGAGTTCGAGATTGATTCGGGTCGTTTCGTCGAGGACCAGATAGCTGGAGGCGACATAAGGTTCCAAATCACGCAGGACCTGAAGCGAGTCAGCAACATTGCTTTCGAGATAACCGACCACCGCCGAGGCGGCCCTGATCCCCGCTTGCCAATAAGAAGCTCCCGCAACCTGTTCTTTGACGAGTCTGCTGGTCGCCGTTTCTGAGAAAAAAGAATCCGCCAGCAACGTGAGATGGACGGCGGGGAAGGCTTTTTGAAGCTGTTCTCGAAGCGCAGGCGCGCGTTCCGCGACCAGCAGCTCGCTCGGCTTAACCCGACTAATCTCGTCAAACAAAAATTGCGCGTCGGCCAGTTGGGTAAAACGAAATTCCCCCGTGGTGATGTCTGTGACTGCCAGGCCAAAGTCACCGCGCCCTTCATAGACGGCCGCTAAGAAATTGTTGTCACGATCATCCAGGGCGTCGGCGCTGGTAACGGTGCCGGGGGTGATGACGCGAACGACTTCCCTTTGAACCACGCCCTTAGCGGTCTTTGGGTCTTCCACTTGCTCGCAGACCGCCACCTTGTGGCCGGCGTCCAAGAGTTTTCGGATATAGGGCTCGGCGGAATGGTAAGGCACACCGCACAAGGGCACAGCGGAGTCTTCGTTCTTGTTCCTCGATGTCAATGCGATATCGAGAATCCTGGAGGCGGTCTCGGCATCCTCAAAGAACATTTCGTAAAAGTCGCCGAGGCGAAAAAAAAGAATGGCATCCCGGTACCTCTCCTTGATTCGGAGGTACTGATGCATCATCGGAGTAATCTTAGCTGGCTCCATTCGCGGCTAAGCTGATCCCGTGCGTTTTTCCTGGAGGCGGCGCAACATCCCGGCGGTTTTCCCGCGGATGGCTTGAGCTGCCCGTTGCACATCACCGTTCAGTTCCCGCACCAAATTGCCAATCCCCAAGGAGAGCACAAAATGGCGTTCCATGGCGTCGAGGATTTTTTTGCGGTCGCTGGTAATGACAAAAAGCTTTTCCCCGTCGGTCACGTATTTAAGGGAATCGAGGGGCTGCTCTGCTTTTGCGGCATATTGCCTCAACGGTTGTAAGCAGCGACGAATCTTTTGCAGGCTGATTCCATGATAGGTCAGATCCTTCACAACCTTGAGGCAGACTAAATCGTGAAAGGAATACAGTCGCTTCGTGCCCCGCCCCTGGGCCGGCTTGACGGAGGGTCTGACAAACCCGCGCTCGTCCCAGTATTGAATCTGTCGCAGGCTTACTCCGACGATGCGGCTGGCCATCTTGCTATCATACGCCTCTTTCATGAATGTCGCCCTCGTGGAAATGAAAACAACCGTGTTTTTAGAAGGTAAACGGATGGCAAGCAGTTGTCAAGAAATACTGGCCGTTTATGCAGACCGGTTCATGGTTGACGCCCACTTGCGAATATGGTGAACAATGATTATGGCGCTGCCCGATAACCTCTATCTAGGAACCGTGAGCTGGTCAAAATCGGACTGGGTCGGACCTTTTTATCCGGCGAATCTCAAGCCTGCCCAATTTCTGGAAACCTACGCGAGTACTTTTCGCACCGTCGAGATCGACTCTACCTTCTATCGTATTCCGCCACGCTCTATGGTCAGCGGCTGGAGAGACAGGACACCCGACGGGTTTGTCTTTGCCGCTAAAATTCCGCGGGTCATCACCCACCAAAAAGTCTTGAGCGATTGCCAGAAGGAGCTTTCAAGCTTTCTCCAAGTCATGGAGACTCTCGGAGACAAGCTCGGCCCGCTGCTCTTGCAGTTCCCTTACTTTAACAAGAATGCCTTCGCCTCTCGCGAACAATTCGATAAGCTCCTGCGCCCTTTTCTGGACGGGTTACCCAAGGAATTCCGCTTCTCAGTCGAGATTCGCAATAAGAACTGGATCAGTTGGGATTTTCTTGAGCTCCTGAGAGACCGCTCCGTGGGATTCACGCTTTTGGCCCAAGCCTGGATGCCACGAATCGATACGCTTGCGAAGGCTTTGGATTTGGTTACCGGGGATTTTTGCTATATCCGCTTCATGGGAGACCGCCAAGAGCTGGAAAGCCAAACGGAGAAATTCGACAAGCTTTTGGATGACAAAACCAATGAAATGATGATCTGGGCCAGTGAGCTAAAGAAAATCGTCGCCAAAGGAACGAAAACCTACACGTTCTTCAGCAACTATTACGCGGGTTACGGTCCAGGGTCGGCAAAATTATTCGCCGACCTCTGGGACAAGGCGTAACCTGCCCTGTCCCTAGGGCGGCTCAGAGGAAAAGCTTACGACACTGTGTCGATCGAGGGGTGAGCCTGGAAGAGTGAAGGCTTCCCCTTCGGAATGTCAGATTGCAAATCTCAAATAGCAAATTTGAAATCTGAGATCTGCGATTTGAGATTCCTCGCGCAGCGAGGACAAGGCCCATTGCCTTCGCTCTGGAGGGCTCGCCTCTCGATCACTGTCACGAGTGAATAGTCCAGGCCAGGGCCTACAGGAAACAAACCTTTAAGAACCCGGCATGCGATGGTACTTGCCTTTGAAGAAAAGTAATGGCCGTTCGTGGCTAGCGACCCCGTTAAGCACTTCGCCCACGATAATGGTGTGATCGCCGCCTTCGTAACTCTGCACAATCTTGCATTCGAGATAGCCGATAACGCCGTCTAACACGGCGGCGCCGTGAGCGCCTTCGTGCCAATTCAAGCCGGCGAACTTATCCGCGCCCTTGGTGGCGAAGCGGCGCGAGATCTCTTCCTGATCTTCGTGGAGAAAGTTAACCGTAAATACATTGGACTCAACGAAGCACGAATAGCACTGTGCTCCCTTGTCGACGCAAATCAAGATCAGCGGGGGATTGAGAGATAAGGAGGTAAACGCGTTGGCCGTGAGACCGAACGGAGAGCCGGTATCGTCTTTCGTCGTGATGACGGTGACGCCGGTGGCAAAGTGACCCAGGATTTGGCGCAGCTCTTGGGAATCGATTGGCATGCCGTTTTCGATATTTTGACGTTTCCTCCACAGGTACCAGAGGCAACCTCGCCATGTCAATCGAGCAGCAACCGACGTCTATAGCCTAGTTTAGCAGGTTGCTGAAAAAGGTACGGCATGCTTCGAGAGCCTCAGCATGAACGGAATTTTCTCAGTCATGTCAACACTCTTTTCGTTCGTCCTGAGCTCGTCGAAGGACTCCGAGAGAGTTCTTCAGCAGCCTGCTAACCTAGACGAGGGATCGAAGAAAATGATAAATAGGATACATCAAAGGGAGGTGCTTTATGGCTGTACAGGAACAAAGAGCGAAAAATACCTTAGAGAAATACATCGCGGCGGTTCGCGCCGTGTGGGGAGATGGCAAGGATCCGCAGCTCCCTTTCAAGGTCGCTGCTATGATGGAAAAACTTTTTGCCTCAACCAGCCCGGATGATCCGTGGATGGCCGAGTTGATCCGAGACGGGAAGCCTTCGCGCGAGCTTTACCGTGACCCGGATCACGGCTTCATTCAAATGGGCCATATCCATAAACAAGGTCATGGCAACCAGCCTCACGATCACGGCCCCTGCTGGGTGGTCTACGGCTCTTACAAGGGCGTCACTGAAATCACCAAGTATAAACGCACCGACGACGGCTCCCAGTCGGGAGCAGCAACATTGGAGAAAGAAAGGCTCGATCGGCTTTCCCCGGGCGTGGTGCAGCCGTATCTGCAGGGGGATATTCACTCCACCAACGCTGTCGAAGGGCCCGGCGTCGTCTTTCGTTTCCTCAGCTATGACTTGGACAAGATCGAACGTAATCGCTACAACAAAGAGAAAGGCACGGTAACGAAGCTCACCCCGCAATAGGATCGCGACGCATGGCTAGCGAGCAAATCTTTTTCGAACAGATCCGTTCCAGTGGCTGTCTCTCGTATATTCTCGGCTGCAAACAGGACCACGTGTGCGTTGTCATCGATCCTGAAATTGACAAAGCCGCCGATTACGTCGAGCTGGCTCGTTTTGTCGGTTCCACCGTCCAATACGCCATCGACACCCACACCCATGCCGACCATAATTCCGCCTGCAAAGTAATGCGCGAGCGCTACGGTACACAGGTCGTCATGCACCGAGCCACCGAGGCGCCTTACGTGGACCTGAGAGTCGACGACGGCGACGAGATCAAATTCGGCAAACTGTCGCTCAAAGTCGTCTACACGCCGGGTCACACCCAGGACGCCATGTGCCTCCTGTTTAACGATCGAATCTTTACCGGCGATACGCTTTTAATTGGTGGCTGCGGCAGGACCGATCTGCCGGGAGGGAACGCCGAGTGGCAGTATGACAGTTTGGCGAAACTCAAAGCCCTCGGAGATCAAATTCGCGTCTTTCCCGGTCACGACTACCGGGAGGCGGTCTCGACCCTCGGCGACGAGAAACAAAATAACCCGCGCATGCAAATCGCTTCCAAAGAAGAGTTCGTTCACTATATGACGTCGCGCAAACCTCCCCTGCCCCGGAAAATCCAAGAGGCCCTCGAATGGAACCGCACGCCGATCCAGGGAACGCAGAGAGGAATGGGAGAGGGAATTTAGCAGGCTGAAAAAGCCCCATAGGCTTCGGTTGCGCTCAATCGCCTCGCTCCAAGTACTCCTAATTGGAGTAATGGAGTGATGGAGTACTGGAGTATGGATGGATGCATTGAAAACCCAGCACTCCAATACTCCCATACTCCAACAACCTGATGCATTGATTTGTATTGCGGTAAGAACAACATGAGTCCACCGACAAGCTGGTCGAAAACCGACATCCTCGCCACCGTACATCGCTACTGGGGATTCTCAGAGCTGCGCCCGCTCCAAGAGCAAGCGATTCGAGCGGGCCTCGAGCGGCGCGACTCCCTCGTCGTCATGCCCACCGGAGGCGGTAAGTCGCTTTGCTATCAGGTCCCTGCAGAGCTGGCGCGGCGCACCGACATCGTTGTCTCGCCGCTCATCTCGTTGATGAAAGATCAGGTCGATGGGTTGCGTGAATCTGGCTATCCGGCGGGAGCCCTTTATAGCGGTATGCCTCTCGATACCGTCCGTGAGACCGAGGCGCAGATCGCGGCCGGCCGCTATCGCTTGGTATTCGTCGCTCCGGAGCGGCTGCTGACGCCGCGCTTCCTGCAGCTCATCGAGCGGTTGCAGGTGCGGGCATTCGCCATCGATGAAGCCCATTGCATCAGCCACTGGGGTCACGACTTCCGGCCGGAATACCGCCAGCTCGCCGAGCTCAAGACCCGCTTCCCGCAGGCCAGCGTGCACGCCTACACGGCGACGGCCACTGCGCGAGTGCGCGCGGACATCGCCGAGCAATTGCGTCTGCAAAACCCAGCCGTGCTTGTCGGCACGTTCGACCGTCCCAACTTGATCTATCGCATCGTTCCTCGTGTCGATGCACAGATGCAGGTGCTGCAAGCGCTGCGGCGCCATCCCGGAGCGGCCGCCATCGTCTATTGCATCAGCCGCAAAGACACCGAAGCGATGGCGGAAGTGTTACAGGCAAACAGGCTGCGTGCCGCCTTCTATCACGCCGGCATGGAGGCAGACGAACGGCGCCGAACCCAAGACTCATTTGCGTCCGAGGAGATCGACGTCGTGGCGGCGACGGTAGCCTTCGGCATGGGCATCGACCGCAGCGACGTGCGTTGCGTCATCCACGCCGCAATGCCCAAATCCATCGAGCACTACCAGCAGGAAACCGGCCGCGCCGGGCGTGATGGGCTCGAGGCGGAGTGTGTGCTACTTTATTCGGCCGCCGACGTCCTCCGCTGGGAATCGTTGATCGAAAAAAGCGCCGCCGACGCCAGCGCCCGGGTCGAGGTGATCGCCGCGGCCCGCGAGCTGCTCGAACATATGCGCCGATTTTGCACCGCGGTTCATTGCCGGCACCGTAGGCTGTCCGAATACTTCGGCCAGGAATACTCCAAACCAAACTGCGAGGCATGCGATCTCTGTCTCAACGAAGTGGAAGGACTCGCTGACGCGACCGTCACCGCGCAGAAGATCCTCTCCTGCGTGGCGCGCGCAGGCGAGCGCTTTGGCGCCGAGCATATTGTGGACGTGCTGTTGGGCGCCAACACCGAACGCGTTCGCCGCTGGCGCCACGAGGAGCTTAGTACTTACGCTTTGATGAAGGGCACGAACCGCAAGACACTGATCAATATGCTTTACCAACTCTTGGATGACGGCCTGCTTGAACGGACGGCTGAAGAGCGCCCGGTTCTTCGACTCAACGACGCGTCGCGAGACGTACTGCGTGGCAAACGCACCGTACGGCTGCTGCAGCCAAAGGCAGAGGTCCAAAAGACCCGCTTCGACGAACAGTCTTGGGAGGGCGTTGACCACGGATTATTCGAGAGCCTTCGGACTTTACGGCGACAAGTCGCCGACGAGCGGGACGTGCCCGCCTACGTTCTTTTCAGCGACGCGACTTTGCGCGACATGGCAAGGGTCCGGCCGGGATCTAAGGCCGCGCTCCTCGGTATTCGCGGCGTCGGCGAACGCAAGCTGGCCGACCTTGGACCGCGCTTCCTCGAACTCATCGCGACCTACTGTCGTGCCAAGGAGCTGCCGCTGGACGCCGCCCTTGGCAGCCGTTCGCGCCGCCAACGCGTCGGCAAGCTGAACGATGCCAAAGAGACAGCCTTTGAATTGTTCGCCAACGGTGCCAGCGTGGAACAGGTCACAACGCGAACCGGCCGCGCCTTCGGTACGACCTGGGGCTACCTCGCGGAGTTTATCCAAAATCGCCGCCCGGAGGGATTGGACCCTTGGATTAACCAAAAAATATATCGATCGGTTGCCGACGCCGTGAAGGAATTGGGCACCGAATACCTGCAGCCTATCTTCGAGCGCCTTGGTGGCAAGGTGCCCTATGAACAGATCCGGCTAGTCGTCGCCCACCTCAACACGCGGCGTGATGCGCGTTACCGGTAGCATGATGTGTGAGCACAAAACCCCGAAAGATCTGCACATAGACTATTCATCAGCTAAGCCGAAAACAGGTTGACATAGTCGCCCAATATCGGATACTCAGGGATAGTTGTCTTGCGCTGACACCTAAAAAGTAACTTCCTATCAAGAGCGGTTGCTGACGCGAGCGCGGGGAGGATTCATCACATGCGTCACCGGGTTATCCATCTCATCAATCCAAAGACTCATTCGCTGACCACACGCCCACTCTACCTGAATCGGGCGCTTTACTCGCCCCTCGCGGGCTTGATAGCCGTGGCAGGTGCCATTCCGCGCGACCGCTATGAAGTGGTGCTTACCGACGAGAACATCGAATCCATCGATTTCGACTTGAAGGCCGACCTCATCGGCATCTCGGCGATGACGGCCTACGTTAACCGTGGCTACGAGATCGCCGACACTTTCCGGGCGCGCGGGGTACCTGTGGTGATGGGCGGTGTGCACCCGAGCTTTATGGCGCAGGAAGCGCTCAAGCATTGCGACGCGGTGGTGATCGGGGAAGTGGAGCTTGTGATCGATAAACTCCTGGACGATCTCGAGCGCGGCGAGATGCGCGGCACTTATAAGTCGGAGAAACTGCACCCAATGGTAGGTTTGCCAATGCCGCGGTATGACCTGATCAAGAAAGACCGTTATGTCAACCGCACGTTCGTGCAAACCTCTCGCGGGTGCCACCAGGGCTGCACGTTCTGCTGCGAGCCGCTGATGAACGGGCTCAAGTTCCGCTACCGTCCGATCGATGAGGTGATGCGCGAAGTGGATAATTGCGATTCGCGCATGATCTCGATCAACGATTCCGACTTTTTTGGCACGCCCGAGCGTCCGAAGGAGGTCATGCGTGCGCTCAAGGGTCGAGGAGTTCACTGGCAAGCTGGGGTCACCTCAAAACTCGCACAGGACGATCGAATGCTGGAGCTTGCCGCCGCAAGCGGCTGCACCTTGATGAGCATCGGTTTCGAGTCGATCACGCGCGCCACCCTCACCAGCGTGCACAAACATGTGAATCGGCCCGAGACATTTGTTTCGCTCGTTGAGAAGGTGCACTCCTATGGAATCATGGTTTTTGGCCTTTTCATGTTCGGGTTCGATGGCGACGATCCTTCGGTATTTGAGGAAACGGTAAAGTTCTGCATTGATGCGAACTACGACGCCTGCGCTTTTTCGGTCCTCACTCCCTATCCGGGCACCTTGACATGGTACGACATGAAGAAGGCCAATCGGATTGTCTCCTTTGATTGGACCAAGTACGACCAGGCAAACGTCGTCTATCGACCGGCGCAGATGTCGGGAGACGAACTCCGGCTGGGTCAAGAATTCGCCTACGAGAAGTTTTACACGCCATCGTCCATCGTTCGGCGCTTTCCGGTTCGGGGAAAGCGAAGCCGGCTCCAGTGGACCATCTACAACCTGTTCATGAAGAAGGGTTCTGCGACCGACCGCAAGGAGGCGATCGCCGAGCCCACCGAAGCGCCCGAGGTGTCACCGATGCCGCCCGTCCTTCCGCTAAAGCGGGAGTGGCGCCAAGCGGTTCTCGAAGGGACGGGAGCTCCTGGGCCTCATCCTGCGTAATAAGCAGGGCGCGTTGCCCTGGGGCCGTTGAGAGAATCGGCACCCCTCAAACAGAATCTAGTCAAAGATATTTGAAATTGCGGATGAAAAAGAGACTGGAAAAACTATGTGGGCGCAAAGGCGGCCAAGTTCGAGCGTTGTCATTTCGACCGCAGGGAGAAATCTTTCTCAGATCCCTCACATTTGCTCGGATGACGGACCTTAGCCATCCACTTTGCGTACTCGGCGTCTTGGCGCGATAATATTTTCTCTTCGCCCGCTTATTTAGCCCCCGAATAGAGACACCAGATACACGGATAGAGGCCAGAAAACTAAGCACGCTCCGCGCGGCATGCAGACGCCCCACTTCTCAAGAAGCGATCGAGTTTCGGCGGATAACAAATCACGGCCCGGGGCGAGAAGTTGATTATTCGTGCGCATAACGACCGTAGCTCCGGGAAAAAGAATGCAACACAGAACCGCAAGAAACTGAAAGGCGACGAGCATGCATGTTCCCGGTCTTCTTAACGTCCGCTATCAGCCGACGCAGTGCGGGCAACGCGAGCATAGGGTCCGCTGTATTCTAAAGGTTTAATTCGTGAGGCTTCCCCTCTTACCTCGACGTGATAGCAATTATCCTATGCAGAGGTCCGAGTGCTTATCGGCTCGCAAGAAACTCTTGAATCGCCTCGGGAGGAGCCTTGGCGAATGTCCCTTGGCGGCTGACCGCAACCCCGGTCAGCTGATACAACTTCAGGGCTAGTGCTAGTTCTGCCATGGCCACGACGACGGCAATGCCGTTCAACACGATCGCCCCCTCAATGGTGAAGTCGTTCTCGCGGGCAAGCAGCAGCATCGGCAAACCGCCAGGGGGAATGATTACCTCGGCTCCCCCCTCCACCAGGGGCAGCACTTGCTGCCGGAATTCCTCCTTGACCTGCTGGTAGACCTTCTCTTCCTCGAAGGCTTGCATATAGGTGGCAACCTGCGTGCTGATCGCTTGCACCCCGACCGCACGTTGCCCCAGGCCAAGGCGGATGATCTGATCGCGATGCCAGGGAATGAAGACGGGGTTGATGGTCACCAAGCCGAAGCAGCATTGCGTCCTAAAGTTGCGGTCAGTCGTGTCCAGCTAAAGCTTACCTTGCCAGCGGGAAAACAAAGCCTGGGCATTGTCGCGCTCGATCGCCTGCAAATCGGTCGCCGCAATGCCGAGCTTGGTGAGTCCGCCCGTTGTCTCTTGTATGGGAACGAATGGATAGTCGCTGCCGAATAGAATGTGCGGTGTAGGAACGATGCTCCTGAGGGCTCCGATCGCGGCAGCATCGGCCGCGCCGGCGGTGTCGTAATAGAGCTTCGCCAGCTCTGCCTCCATGCCGTTGGGTATGTTTGCGAGCGCAGCACTCGCGTTCTGCGCCAGACCGGTGATGCGCCCAGCCACTGCCATGATCGTACCGCCGGCGTGCGAGAAAATGAAGCGGATCTCCGGGAAACGCCTCAGTGTGCCGGTGAAGATGAGGCTCGTGATCGTGCGTGCTGTGTCCGTCGGCACTTCGAGGAAAAAGGCGGGAGTGCCGGTCTTGAGCGCGCGGCAGCAAAGAGGCGCGGTGGGATGAACGAAGACGACTGCCTTGCGGCGGTTTAACTCTTCGAAGACCGGCGCGAAGGAAGGATCGCCAAGCCATTTGTCGTCATAGGTCGTGAGCAGGCCGATGCCATCCGCCTTGAGCGTATCGACGGCGTATTCGATTTCCTTAAGGCTGCCGTCGGTATCGGGCAGGGGCAGCGTGGCGAAGACGCCGAAGCGGCCCGGATGATCGCGCCCAAGCTGCGTTGCGTCCTCGTTCCACTCTCGCGCCAAGCGCCGCCCCAGCGGCACATCGCCGAACCACACGCCGCCGGCGATGATAGAGGAAATGGCGGTGGCGATGCCGTTGCGATCCAGTTCCTCGACCGCCCGCGCGGGTGCGAACCTGTCGACCAGCGCCTGGATTCTGTCCTGCGACATTCCGATATTGGTCAGCGGAAACATCAATCCGCCACGGGCCCGCTCATTGGCGAACTAGCGCGCCGGCAAGATATGGTAATGCACGTCGATCCGGTGCGGCTTTGCCCCCGCGATAGGAGTCTGCGCGAACGGGGCGCCCAAAGGCAGCATCGCGCCCGCGCCCATAGCAGCTATCGAGGTGATGAACTGTCGCCTCGACGTATTACCCATGTACTTGTTCACGGCTTTCTTCTTCAGCAGCGAGACAACGCGACTATCACCGTAACACAATACACAGAAATTATCTGGGATGGCAGCTGTGGGTCGCAAGCAGCCATCGGCATTGGCTTCCGGTGAGTTACCAGAATCGTGTACCCTCAAGACATTGCACTGACGGTGTCGCCGCGTGCCACCGAACGTTTTGGGTGAGAGGCGCGTTCCTCAGCGTCCTTCTCAACCCAATTGTTAGGCGCGCCAATGGCCGGCCCCCCGTTTCTTGGACAACGCAGTTCACGAAGATCTCTTACTTGATCGCTGCCCTCAGCGTCTCGAATGTGCCGGGAAAATAGGCGACGTTGTGGAAGGGGCTTTTGCTGAGCCGGTCGGCGAGTGTTCGCGCCTGACCAGAATCACGTCCGAACAGCACGATGCGTGTATTGAAATCGTCTCTTGGCAGCGGGGCTTTCGCCAATCCATCCGACGGGAGTTTGTCGGCCGGGACGTTGTGCGCC
>Ga0209887_1000318_pt1 | contig 14371 bp, 14 predicted proteins | sample GWRWN1_30_40_FD_187230 | JGI IMG/M metagenome (GOLD analysis project Ga0209887, IMG submission 187230) | Riverbed sediment microbial communities from areas with no vegetation in Columbia River, Washington, USA - GW-RW N1_30_40 (SPAdes)... | ecosystem: Environmental > Aquatic > Freshwater > River...
GTGCGCTTCCGGAGCAAGCACCACCCAGACCAGCCCCGCGACAACCGCAAGCAGCCGCAGCAGCGGCAGCGCCAGCACGCGCGGGCCGCCGAATCGACGAGCGACGCGAGGATGAGAGCGCCGTCGCCCGATCCGAGCAAGGGGTCGACCGCGTGCTCGGGGTGCGGCATGAGGCCGAACACGTTCCCTGCGGAGTTGACGACCCCTGCGATGTCTTCCTCGGAGCCGTTCGGGTTGTTGCCCGGGGCGTAACGAAGCGCGATCTGCTCCTCGGGCAACTCGGGAGGCAGGTGGTAGCAGCCCTCGCCGTGCTTGACCGGGATCAGCAGCTCCTGACCGGCTTCGCATCGCGCCGTGAACGGAGTGTCCGAACGCTCCACGACCACCGCGACATCGCGGCAGATGAACTCGAGCGACGTGTTCGGCCGAAGCACGCCCGGTAGAAGGCCCGCCTCGCAGAGGATCTGGAAGCCGTTACAGATGCCGAGCACGAGGCCTCCCTCCTCGGCGAACTCGGTTACCGCGCGCATGGCGGGCGAGAAGCGGGCGATCGCGCCACAGCGCAGATAGTCGCCGTAGGAGAAGCCGCCGGGGAGGACGACCGCGTCGAGCGCGGGCAGCTCCTTCTCCCCGTGCCAGACCATGATCGGCTCCGCTCCCAGCGCTCCGAGCGCCCAGGCGGCGTCACGGTCGTCCTGTGAGCCGGGGAAGACGACGACCCCGATGCGCGGCTGAGTCTCCTTCACGCGTCCTCCGCCAGCTCGATCTCGTAGCTCTCGATCAGCGGATTGGCAAGGAGCCGCTCGCACATGCGCTCGATCTCGGCCCGCGCAGCCGAGGGGCTGGCGGCGGCCACTTCGAGATCGATGACCTTGCCCACCCGGGCCGCAGCGACCGTGAAGCCCAGCTGGCGGAGCGAGCTTTCGACTGCCTCCCCCTGGGGGTCCAAGATCCCCGCCTTGGGCCGCACGAGCACGACGGCCCTCATCGGAGGACCACCTCCGGGTCGGCCAGATAGTCGTCGAAGGAGATTCCCGTCAGGAGCTCGAACGCCTCGATGTAGCGAGCGCGCGTTCCGGCCACGACTTCGTCGGGAAGGGCCGGCCCCGGATCCGTCTTGTCCCACCCGAGGGGCTCGCAGTAGTCGCGGACGTACTGCTTGTCGAACGAGGGTTGCGCGCGACCCGGCTCGTACCCGTTGGCAGGCCAGAAGCGCGAGGAGTCGGGTGTGAGCGCCTCGTCGCCGAGCACCAACCGGCCCTCGTCGTCGTGCCCGAGCTCGAACTTGGTGTCGGCGATGAGCACCCCACGCGCGGCGGCGTGCTCGGACGCGAACCGATAGAGATCGATGACGATCCGCTCCACCTCGGCCAGAACGTCGATGCCGACGAGCTCGGCCGCCCGGTCGCGGTCGATGTTCTCGTCATGGCCCGTCTGCGCCTTGGTCGCGGGGGTGAAGATCGGCTCGGGCAGCCTCTCCGACTCCCGCAGACCGGGACGGAGCTCGTGGCCCGACGTGCGGCCTGTCGCCTGGTAGTCCTTCCAGCCGGATCCGGTCAGGTAGCCGCGGACGACGCACTCGATCGGCAGCATCCGCAGGCGCCGGGCCTCGGTGGAGCGGCCGTCCGGCCTGAGGGCCAGGAGGTGATTCGGGACGATGTCCCGCGTGCGGGCGAACCAGAAGCCCGAGAGACCGGTGAGGACGCGGCCCTTGTCCGGGATCTCCGTCGGGAGGATGACGTCGAAGGTCGAGATCCGGTCGCTCGTGACGAGGAGCAGACGCTCCTCGTCGAGCTCGTAGATCTCGCGCACCTTGCCGGATGCGACGTGCAGCGCGGCTTCAGGCATGAACGGCTTCCTCCCTTTTGGTCGTGAGCGTCGCCAGGCGCTCGAACAGGACGTCGACGTGCTTGACTGCGTCGGCGAGGTCGAACACCGATGGATCGAGACGGGGTGCGATCTCCGGGTCGGACTCCACGAGCTCCCGGAAGTCGAGACCCTCCTCCCAGGCGCGCATGGCGTGGCGCTGGACGAGACGGTAGGCCTCGTCGCGCGCGAGCCCCCCGGCGACGAGGGCGGTCAGGACACGTTGGCTGAAGACGAGACCGTGGGAGGCCTCGAGATTCGAGCGCATGCGCTCCTCGTCCACGATCAGCCCCTCGACGAGCCATGCAAAGCGGTCGAGCATGTAGTCGAGTGCGAGGAAGGCGTCGGGAAGGACGACACGCTCGGCGCTCGAGTGGGAGATATCGCGCTCGTGCCAGAGCGGGACGTTCTCGAAGCCGACCAGAGCCGCGGCCCGCACGATGCGGGCGAGTCCGCAGATGCGCTCGGCGACAACGGGATTTCGCTTGTGAGGCATGGCCGAGGAGCCTTTCTGGCCGCGTCCGAAGGGCTCCTGCACCTCGCCCACCTCGGTGCGGGCCAGATGGCGAATCTCGGTCGCGAAGCGCTCGAGCGACGAGGTGCAGAGGGCGAGCGTGGAGAGGAGCTCCGCGTGGCGGTCGCGGGGGACGACCTGCGTCGCGGCGGGCTCGGGGACGAGCCCGAGCCGCTCGCAGGCGATTCTTTCGACCTCCGGGTCGCCTCCTGCGTAGGTCCCGACGGCACCGGCGAGCTTTCCGACGCGCATGCCTTCGAGCGCGCGGGCAACCCGCTCCCGGTCGCGCTCGACCTCGAAAGCCCAGCCGGCGAGCTTCGCCCCGAACGTGATCGGCTCCGCGTGCACGCCGTGCGTTCGACCGACCATGACGGTCTCGCGGTGCTCTTCGGCTCGGCGCGCCACGGCCTCCAAAGCGCGCTCGATTCCCTCGAGGATGAGCTGCCCGGCCTCGCGCACCTGGAGGGCGAGAGCCGTGTCGAGGACGTCCGAAGACGTCAGGCCGTAGTGCAGCCACCGTCCATTGGCGCCGAGGTCGCCCGCGACTGCGTCCACGAAGGCGGCGACGTCGTGCTGCGTGACCTCTTCGATCTCGGCGACGCGCTCCGGCGAGGGCGGGATGGCGCGCCGCCGGATAGCCTCGGCGGCCTCGCGGGGAACGGCGCCGACCTCGGCCCACCCGTCCAGCGCCGCGAGCTCGACCTCGAGCCAACGCGCCAGCCTGCTCTCGTCCGACCAGATCCTCTGCATGGCCGGGCGGGAATAACGGGAGATCACAAAGCCGATTCTAGAGAGGCCGCCAGGCGACCCTAGGCGGTCAGTGGAGGAGGGGGAGGCGTGCCCGGATAGCCGCCGCCCTGCGCGAGAATCTTCGCCGCCAGAACGGCTGCGTTCCGGGCTCCGTTGAGCGAGACGCACGCCACGGGCACCCCGGGCGGCATCTGGACGATCGCGAGGATCGCGTCCAGCCCTCCGGCGGCGCTCTTGGACGACGTCAGCGGCACACCGATCACGGGCAGTTCCGTGTAGGCGGCGACGGCGCCCGGGAGCGCCGCGGACATGCCGGCGCCGGCGATGATCACGCGGACGCCGCGGAACGCCGCAGTGGAACCGTACTCGGCCACCCCTCGTGGGTCCCGATGAGCCGAGAGCACGCGGAGCTCGTTCGAGATGCCGCGTTCGTCGAGCTCCTCGACCGCAGGCTCGATCAGCTCCCGGTCGGATTCCGAGCCGATGAGGATGCCAACGAGCGGCCCTGCGTCCTCGAACTCCTCGAGGACCGGGAACGGCACCTCCTGAAGACGTTGCTCAGCCTGGGACACGGACAGCCCTCAGGGCGACGTCCCGGCGGAACTGGGCTCCGGGGAAGTCGATGCGCTCCACGGCGGCGTACGCGTGCTCTCGCGCTTCCGCCACGGATCCGCCGAGCCCGATCACGTTCAGGACGCGACCGCCGGCGCTGACCAGGCGGCCGTCGCGGACGGCGGTTCCCGCGTGGAAGACCAGCGCCCCGCCTGCCTCGGCGTCCTCGATGCCGCGAATCTGCACCCCAGCCTGGGGCGCGTCGGGATACCCGGCCGCGGCGAGCACGACGCTCACTGCCGCTTCGGGCCCGGCCGAGAGCTCCACTCCTCCGAGCGCTCCCCCGGCCGCCCCCGCGAGGGCTCCGAGGAAGTCGCCCTCGAGCCGAGGCAGAATCGCCTGGGTCTCCGGGTCTCCGAAGCGGCAATTGAACTCGAGCACGCGCGGCCCGTCGCCGGTCAGCATCAGGCCTGCGTAGAGCAGGCCGATGAAAGGCGTGCCGCGGGCCGCGAGCTCGGCCAGGACCGGGCGGTGCACCGTCTCGACGAGCTCGTCGATCTCGTCCGGGCGGAGGAACGGCGTCGGCGAATAGCTCCCCATTCCGCCCGTGTTCGGTCCCTCGTCACCGTCGAGCAGCCGCTTGAAGTCCTGTGCGGGTGCGAGCGGGATCGTGTCCACGCCGTCTGTGAGCGCGAAGAGCGACACCTCCTCGCCCTCTAGCAGCTCCTCGACGACAACGCTGTCGCCGAGCGCGCGCGCCTGCTCCCAGGCTGCGTCGGCTTCGGCCTGCGTCCGGCAGACGAAGACGCCCTTGCCGGCGGCGAGCCCGTCCGCTTTGACGACGCAGGGGGCGCGCACCGCAGCCAGCTCGGCTGCGGTCGGAACGCCCGCCGCTTCCATGATCTCCTTGGCGAACGACTTCGACCCCTCGATGCGGGCGGCTGCGGCGCCGGGACCGAAGACGGTGACGCCTGCACGACGCAGGTGGTCCGCGACCCCCGCCACGAGTGGGGCCTCGGGGCCGATCACGACGAGGTCGAGCTCGTGCTCCCGGCAGAGCCCGAGCAGGCCTTCGACGTCGTTCATCCGAATGGGGTGGCAGTGCGCGAGCGCAGCGATGCCCGGGTTTCCGGGGGCGGCGTGCAGCTCTGCGAGGGCGTCGCTCTGGGCGAGCTTCCATGCGAGCGCGTGCTCTCGCCCGCCCGAGCCGACTACCAAGACCTTCATCCCCGCGAGTCTAGTGGGTCGTTCGGTCGCGTTTTCGCCATTTCTGGCGCGTGAAAAGCAAGCCAGGCAAGGACGCAGGGAAGCCCGCGTACTGACTGTAAGTACGCGGGTGGCCGAGGACGCAGCGTAGCGATGCTTTGCAGCCGCCAGAATCCGAAAGGCACGGCCGAGCGAGCCACTCAAAACGGGTTTCGGGTGGTTTGAAGGAGGCGCCAAAGGCGGTATTGAGCGCGTATGAGCGAACCGGGCCTCGACCGCCACGAGTGGGAAACCGAGTGGGAGCAGCTCGAGCCCGACCTGGAGGACTCGCCCTCCGAGGCTCTGCACGAGCTCGACGATCTCATCGCCCGGATGCTCACCGAGGCCGGTTATCCACTCGACACACAGGATCCGGTCGATGACGAGGGCATCGATCCAGAGGTCATGACCTCCTTCGTCGCCGCCCGAGAGATCACGCGGCAGGTCGATCGGGGAGACGACGTCGATCCGGGCGACGTGGCGCAGGCGGTCAACTACTACCGCGAGCTCTACGAGCACCTCATCGGTCGCGAGATCGACCTCAGCTAGACGCCTTCATCCGTCGGCTTCATCCGTCGGAGTCTCGCGCATTAGGATTGGCCTCCCACCAGGACGAGGAGGCATTTCTTGGCGACGAAGACTGCGACAACCGACCTCGACGCGTTCGTCGAGGCGGAGGGACGTGACGAAGAGGTCGCGCGCGTTCGGGAGCAGATCGACCGCGACGGGATTACCTACATCTACTACCAGTTCCCCTCGGTCACCGGCCGGATCATGGGCAAGGGCGTCCCCGCGACTCACTGGGAGACGATGGCCCGCAAAGGTTTTCAGCTCGTCTACGGCGCCACGGCCAACCTCTTCACCGACCGCCACGGCAACTACATCGGCTACGGGCCCGAAGCCGCAGAGCTCGTCGGCATCCCGGAGCCCGAGACCTTCATGCAGCTTCCGTGGGAACAGACCGGCGACGCCAAGGTCGCGCGCGTCTGGTGCCTGTGCTTCCGGAACCGCGAGGAGCGCGACGACCCCGGTGGCTTCCTCACCTCCGATTGCCGCGGCAACCTGATCCGCCTCCAGCAGGAATTCGAGGAGGACACCGGTCTTCACCTCCGGGCCGGCACCGAGCCGGAGATGATGTGGCTGAAGCTCAACGACGACGGCACGCCGTCGGTCGAGGGCGTAACCAAGCCCTACTGTTACCACATCGACCAGTTCTCAGAGCTTCAGCCGATCATCAACAGGGTGATCGACTACGGGCAGAAGATGGGACTCGACATGATCCAGGGCGACCACGAGGACGCGCCCGGCCAGATCGAGCTCAACTTCGGCTTCGACCGCGCGGAGACGACGGCCGACAACCTCTCCACCTTCCGCCAGATCTGTAAGCAGGTCGGCCGGGAGCTCGGGGCCTTCCCCTGCTTCATGCCGAAGCCGTTCATGAACGTCTCGGCCAACGGCTGCCACCACAACATCTCCATCTGGCGGGGGGAAGAGAACGTCTTCATGCCCGAGACCGCGGACGCCCAGAAGCCGGGGCAGATCGGCCTTTACGCCATCGGCGGCATCCTCGCCCACCAGCCGGCCCTGACCGCGCTCACGTGTTCGACGATCAACTCGTACCGGCGGCTCTGGGACACGGGCTTCTGGGCCCCCGTGTTCGCCGACTGGGGCTATCAGAACCGCACGACCGCGCTGCGCGTCTCCGCACCCGGCCGCTTCGAGTACCGGGCCGTCGATTCGGCGGTGAACCCGTACCTCTCGCTCGCGAGCTTGATCGCGGCGATGCGGGACGGCATCGAGCGCAAACTCGATCCGGGCGAGCCCGAGGAGCGGAACATCTACGAGGCGATGGAGGCGGGCAAGGAGGTCAAGCGCCTGCCCATGACCTTCGGTGCGGCGCTCGACGCTCTCGAGGCCGACGAAGTGGTCAAGTCTGCCCTTCCAGGTGACATGTACCGTGTGTTCATGCACTACAAGCGCGACGAATGGGAGCGCCATTGCGCCCAGGTGAGCGACTGGGACCTGCAGGAATACCTGGACGTGCTTCCGTAGGGCAGGAACGCTAAATGTGCGGAATTGCAGGTATTATCTATCGGGACGGCACTCGGGACGTCGGCCGCGACATGACCCGCATGCTCCAGTCGATGAAGCACCGCGGCCCGGACTCGACGGGCTACGCCCTCTACGGGCAGCCCCACGACGGACAGGTCGTGATGCGCTACACGCTCGCCGATGCGAACACGCCTCGCGACTTCGAGTTCGACGACCGCATCCAGCGCCACCAGACGCAGGTCGTCACGCGCCTCAAGGCTGCCGGCGCCCGGATCGACGACGTGGAGCCCGAGACGGAGTACGCCTACCGGACGACGCTCACATACGGGGGCGACCTCAAGGATCTGACTGACCGGATCGAGGACATTCCCGACGCCGAAGTGCTCTCGATCGGCCGCTCGCTCGAGATCATCAAGGATCTCGGCGATGCGGAAACCGTCTCCGAGCAGTACGGGCTAGGCGGCTTCCAGGGGACACACGCGATCGGCCACGTGCGCATGGCGACCGAGTCCGACGTCGACATCTCCGGAGCCCACCCTTACTGGGCGTATCCCTTCTCCGACATCGCCGTCGTCCACAACGGCCAGCTGACCAACTACTTCCAGTGGAAGCGCCGGCTCGAGCGATCGGGGCATCGCTTCCAGTCGGAGTGCGACTCGGAAATCATCGCTGTCTACCTCGCCGAGAAGATGAGCGAGGGAGCCGACCTCGAGCAGGCGATGCAGCAGTCGCTCGAGGAGCTCGACGGCGTGTTCACCTACATCGCGGTCACCGCGGACGCGCTCGGGGTGGCGAAGGACGAGATGGCCGCCAAGCCGCTCGTCCTCTACGAAGCCGACGACGTCGTCGCGCTCGCCTCCGAGGAGATCGCCATCCGCGCAATCGTCGACCACGAGATCGACACCTACGACCCGTACGAGGGCATTGTGATGGCGTGGCAGAGGTAGGAGAGCGGCGCATCACGTACGACGCTCGGGGGCTCGCCGAGCCGCTGGCGGACGCGCCGAATGTCGCACGAGTCGAGAACGGGACGGCGACCTTCGACGCACACGACCTGACCACGCGCCAGATCAACCTCGAGCTTCGCCGGCTCCTCTATGAGGAGGGGGTCAAGGAGGTCACGGTCGAGAATCCGGGCGCCAAGCACTCGCTCGGGGTCGGGATCCTCACCCGCTGCAAGATCAACTTCGAGGGCTCCCTGGGCTACTTCGGCTGCGGCCTGATCGACGGGCCGGAGATCCACATCAGCGGCAGGGTCGGCTGGTCGGCCTGCGAGAACATGATGTCGGGGGTCGTCGTGATCGAGAGCAACGCCGGCTCGCTGACCGGCGCGGCCATGCGCGGCGGCGATCTGGTCGTCAAGGGCCAGGTCGGGGCGCGCTCCGGCATCGACCAGAAGGGCGGGACGATCATCGTCCTCGGCGACGCGGGCTCGATGACCGGCTTCATGATGCAGCGCGGTAGGCAGATTCTCTGCGGCAACGTCGGCCCGGGCCTCGGCGACTCGATGTACGACGGGACGATCTACGTCGGCGGCAAGGTGAAGTCGCTCGGGATCGACTGCATTCCCGGCGAGTGGGACGAGACCGACACCGAGTTCATCCAGCGCAAGTTCAGGATCTACGGGCTCGGCGATCCGCCCGAGTTCCGGAAGTTCGTGTGCGGCAAGATGCTCTACAACTACGACAACCTCGAGCCTGCCGAAAGGAAGCTGGTCCTGTGACCACGAGCGACCGCTACGACTCCGTCGGCGACAACTATGGCAAGCGGCAGCCCGACCGGCGTACGGTGCTGGGGCGCAGCCCGATCTTCACCCCGGAGGTCATCAACGACATCCACATGAAGGCCGAGCTGGGCCGTTACCGCATGCGCGGCTTCTCCGCGTTCAAGCGCATGCCGGGCTGGGACGAGCTCATGTTCCTGCCGGGGACGCTGACGCGGTTCGTGATCGAGGGCTACCGCGAGAAGTGCGTGACCAAAACGGTGCTCGGCGCCCGCTTCGCCAGGAATCCGATCGAGCTCGACATTCCCGTCTACATCACCGGGATGAGCTTCGGCGCGCTCTCGCTCGAAGCGAAGATGGCGCTCGCCAAGGGCGCCTCGATGGCGGGGACGGCCACCTGCTCCGGGGAGGGCGGGATGATTCCGCCCGAGCGCGACCTCTCGACGAAGTGGTACTACCAGTGCATCCAGAGCCGGTACGGGTTCAACCCGCACCACCTGATGCTGGCAGACGCCTGTGAGTTCTTCATTGGGCAAGGCTGCAAGGTCGGCCTCGGCGGTCACCTCATGGGCCAGAAAGTGACCGAGCAGGTGGCCGAGATGCGCTCGCTTCCGGCGGGAATCGACCAGCGCTCGCCGGCGCGCCACCCTGACTGGCTTGGTCCGGACGATCTCTCGCTCAAGGTGCAGGAGATCCGCGAGGCGACCGACTACCGCATTCCGATCCAGCTCAAGCTCGGCGCGGCGCGCGTTTACGACGACGTGCGCATGGCGGCCAAGTGCGGGCCGGACATCATCTACCTGGACGGCGCCGAGGGCGGGACCGGCGCGGGGCCGCACGTCGCCTCCGAGGAGACTGGGATTCCGCTGATGGCGGCGATCCCGGAGGCGCGACGCGCGCTCGAGGACGTCGGCCTGGCGGACGAGATCGACCTCGTCGTCGCGGGCGGGATCCGCAACGGCGGCGACGTCGCCAAGGCCCTCTCCCTGGGCGCGAAGGCGGTGGCAATCGGGCACGCAGCGCTGATGGCGCTCAACTGCAACAAGGAGATCCCCGGCGTCACCGACTACGAGGGCACGATCGGAGTCCCGGCCGGCGAGTGCTACCACTGTCACACCGGGCGCTGCCCCGTCGGGATCACGACGCAGGATCCCGAGCTCCGCAAGCGGCTCATCGTCGACGAGGCCGCCGAGCGCGTCTACAACTTCCTGCACACGCTGACGCTCGAGGTGCAGATGCTGGCGCGGGCGTGCGGGAAGACCGACGTGCACTCGCTCGAGCCCGAGGATCTCTGCGCCCTGACGGTCGAGGCCGCGGCGATGGCCAAGGTTCCGCTCGCCGGGACGAACTGGGTGCCCGGTATCACCGAGGACCGGGCGCTCGAGGAGATCAAGCGCATGTTGGAGAAGCACCTCGAGTACCCCGTCGACTATCTGCCCGAGCAGCCGGCCGAATTCGCCGGCGCCGGAGAGGACTAAGTTTGGCGTGATGGCCGAGCGCGGCGAGCCCGAGAAGATCCACGACATCGACGCCGAGTACCTGGCGGGGCAGCGTTTCCCCTACCAGGAGGACATGTCGCTCATCGAGGACGTCGACCTCGAAGCCGCCACCCCCGGCCAGGACCTCAACTGGCTCGAGGACGTCGAGCTGCTCGAGGAGGAAGGCACGCCGGCCGTCTTCGATCGTTACTCGAACTCCTTCATCCGCATCTACTTCAAGATCCCGCAGGGGAGGGAGAACGAGATCGCCCGCAGGGTGCTCGTCAAGCACCTGCAGTCGGGGAACTCGTACGGCATTCAGCTGAAGGAGAAGCACACGAAGTTCCCCCAGCCCGAGCTCGGCCCATGGGTGGCCGACTCGAAGACGGTTGGCGCGAACTACGAGCCCCCCGTCCTCGAGGGCTGGGAACCGCCGGCGCACTAGCTCAGGCGACTCTCATCATCCCCTCATGTTCGCGGCCTAAGGTTGGTCGAGGAATGAAACTCGCTGTCGAGGCCCACGGGCTTTCAAAGTCGTACGGCGCCCTGCGGGCCGTCGACAGGCTCGAGCTCGAGGTTCCTGCGGGCATCGTGCTCGGCTTCCTCGGTCCGAACGGAGCCGGCAAGACGACCGCGATCCGGATGCTGACGACGATCCTCTCGCCGACCGAGGGATCGTTCACGGTGGCGGGGGTGCCGCACACGCGGCCGCTCGAGATCCGGAGCCGCATCGGTGTCCTCCCCGAGAGCGCCGGCTATCCCGACCGCCAGACCGGAGAGGAATTTCTTCGGTACCACGCACGGCTCTTCGGCCACTCGCGCTCATCTGCGCGTGACACGGCCGCCGCCCTCCTCGGCGAGGTGGGGCTGGCCTCGCGCGGCCGCACGTTCATCGGGGGTTACAGCCGGGGGATGCGCCAGAGGCTGGGCATCGCTCGCGCGCTCGTCAACGATCCGGAGGTCGTCTTCCTCGACGAGCCGACGCTCGGACTCGACCCCGCCGGCCAGCGGCAGATGCTCGGGCTCGTCCAGCGAATCACGCAGGAGCGCGGCGCTACGGTTCTCCTCAGCACGCATCTCCTCGCCGAGGTCGAAGAGGTGTGCTCGCAGGTCGTGATCCTCAATCGCGGCCGAGTGGTCGCAGAGGGGACGGTCGCCGATGTCGCCCGGCAGGCAGCCGCTCCCAGGCGGGCCCGCCTCCGCGTTGCCCCCGACCGCACAGGCCCGGCCCTGGCCGCTCTCTCCAACGGCAGAAAGCTGATGGCAGCCGAGCTGCGGCCTGGCGAGCTCGAGCTCACCTTCTCTGCCGAGGCGGATCCGGAGGCCATGTCCGGGGAGGCGTTCCGACGTCTGCTGAGCGCCGAGGTTGCCGTGCTCGGCTTCGAGCTCGAGGGCGGACGCCTGAGCGATGCGTTTCTCGCCATGACGGAGAGCGCGTGAGCGCGATCGCTGCTCGGCCGGTGAAGCGAGCCTGGCCGCTCGTCGCGGAGCAGGAGCTGCGCGATCTGTGGCTCGCCGGCAGAGGGCTGCCCTTGATCTTCGCCTACAGCCTCCTCCTCAGCGTGATCACCTACCTCGTCGCCACCAACACGGCGCTGAACTTCCTCGAGCAGCGTGAGTCGGTCAACCTGACGCTGCAAGTCGCGGTGGCAGCCGGTTCCCTCCTCGTCCTGCTCGGGGCAGCGGACGCAATCAGCGGCGAGCGCGAGCGCGGCACTCTCGAAAGCCTCCTTCTCTCACCGGCTTCTCGGCTCAGCCTCGTGGTCGGCAAAGGGATTGCCGCCTTGTCGATCTGGGTTGTGGCTTTCCTCGTCGCAATTCCGTACATCTCGTTCCTGGGGAGAGGTGTCGGAGTCGTTGGCCTGGCGATCGGCAACGGATTGCTCGTCGGCATTCTCCTCGCTCTCTTCCTCGCCGGTCTCGGACTGCTCATGAGCGCGCTCTCGAGCTCGAATCGGTTCAGTCTTTCCGTCGCTCTGTTCGCCCTCCTCGCGCTCTTCGCACCGACCCAGCTTCCGAGCGGGGCACAACAGAGCTGGGTCGGAGATCTGTTGCTCCGGATCGATCCCATCTCATCGGGTTTGCATTACCTGGGGAGGGTGATCGTGGACGGGCACAGCGCCGGTCAGGAGCTGAGCTGGCTCATCGGGCCGGCGGTCGCCGCGGCGCTTGCAGTGGCGGGCGCCTTGGCCGCCTCGCGGTGGCTCAACCTGCGCGGAGGCCCGAGCTAGTGAGGCGCGCCGTCTTCCTCGTCCCGCTCCTGGCGGCCCTCTGCCTGGCGGCCTCGGCCGGAGCGGCGACCGTGCAGCTCGACCGGACGCATGTGTCCACCGGCATCGGCAAGAAGTTCACATTCACGACGACGGTTCGAAACGAAGGCGAGCAGGCTTTGAGCGGCCTGGTCGCTTCCCTTAATGTGCTCAGCTCGGACCCAGGCGTCTACGTCGATCCCGAGGACTGGTCCTCGCACCGCACCCGCTATCTCGCGCCCATCCCGGCCCAGGGCGAGACGAAGATCAGCTGGACGGTGACGGCAGTGAACGGCGGCAGCATCACCATCTTCGTAACGATCCTGCCCCGGCACGGCTCCGGCTCCATTGCAGTCAGCGAGCCGCTCAGAGTGGACATCGCGAAGCGCCGCACGCTGAACTCGGGAGGCGTCCTCCCGCTCGCTCTCGGCCTGCCGGCTCTACTGGGATTGAGCGTTCTCGGGACGCGGGTGCGCCGCCGCCGCTCCAGGGTCTAGGAGCTAACGCACAGGCTTTTCCATTCGCGCTCGGGATGGCAGACTCGCGCCATGGATTACCGGATGCACATCGGCGGGGCGTGGGTCGCGAGCGAGTCCGGCGCGACGATGGAGTCGACCAGCCCGGCGACGGGCGAAAGCATCGGATCCGTACCGGAGGGAACCCGGCAGGACGCCCAGAGGGCTGTCGCAGCCGCCAACTCGGCCTGGCGCGAATGGGCGGCTCGCTCCGCGTTCGAGCGGGCGAAAGCGCTGGAGCGGACCGCAGACCTGGTCGCCGAGCGCCGCGACGACCTCGCCCGCACGCTGGCGCTCGACCAGGGGAAGCCGCTCCATACCGAGGCGTACGACGAGGTCGGGGAGCTGGAGGAGTACTTCCGTATGGCGGCAGCCGACGCGACGCGGATCGAAGGGCTGATGCCGCCTTCCGTGGACGCAGCCAAGCGCGTCTTCGTCTACCGCGTGCCGCGAGGGGTCGTCGGCGCAGTGACTCCCTGGAACTGGCCCTACACGATGCCGGCGGAGATCCTGGCGCCCGCGCTCGCCGCCGGAAACGCGGTGGTCTGGTCTCCGGCCGCGTCGACCTCGGTCTGCGCGGTCAAGCTCGCGGAGTGCATCGTCGACGCGGAGCTTCCTGCAGGCACGTTCAACCTGGTCACCGGGCCCGGGACCGTCGTCGGCGACGAGATCGTCGCCAGCCCGGGCACCCACGCGATCGGGTTCATCGGCTCCACCGCGACGGGCTACAAGATCGCCGAGCGCGCCGCTGGGAAGGCCCTCTTGCTCGAGATGGGCGGCAACGGGCCCGTTGTCGTGCTCGACGATGCCGACGTCGACAAGGCCGTCGAGGCCAGCGTGACCGCCTCCTTTCTCTGCGCGGGGCAGAGCTGCACGGCCGGCGAGCTCTTTCTCGTTCACGAGGCCGTCCACGATGAGTTTCGCGACAAGGTGACCGAGCGGACGCGGGAGGTCAAGCTCGGCGATCCCTTCGACGTGGCGACGAACATGGGCCCGCTGAACAACGAGCCTGTCGCGGCGAAGATGGACGAGCACGTGCGGGACGCGCTCGATCGCGGCGCGGAGCTCGTCGCCGGCGGGGCCCGCGCGAGCGGGTTCCCGACCCAGCTCTACTACGAGCCGACGGTGCTCGATCGCGTCAGCGAGGAGATGGAGGTCGCCCGAGACGAGACTTTCGGCCCGATCGTTCCTATCCGGACGATTCGGAGCGAGGACGACGCGCTCGCGACGATCGAGGAATCGCCGTACGGACTCCTCGCGGCAGTGTTCACGCGCGATCTCGCTCGAGGGCTTCGCTTCGCGGAGGCCGCGCGGGCCGGGTGGGTCAACGTCAACGCGTCTTCGAACTACTGGGAGACGCATCTCCCCTTCGGCGGCCGCGCCGGCTCGCGAAGCGGGCTCGGCCGCGTCGGCGGCCGCTTCGCCTT